>PJTT01000377.1_pt1 | contig 40131 bp, 33 predicted proteins | sample 1512261 | NCBI WGS metagenome assembly PJTT01 (sample SAMN08177685, study PRJNA422409) | Soil metagenome, whole genome shotgun sequencing project. | isolation source: Soil (2) enriched on wood chips | place: USA: Madison | collected 2015-01-15
AACTAACTAACTAACTAACTAACTAACTAACTAACTAACTAACTAACTAACTAACTAACTAACTAACTAACTAACTAACTAACTAACTAACTAACTAACTAACTAACTAACTAACTAACTAACCAAAATCCTGGTAAAAAAATATTGAAAACCGAGGTACACTATTTTCTGTACCTGCTCTTAAATAACATATTAAGTGCATTTACTAAAGGTTTTAACAACTCAAGCGAAACTCTTAATCCGCCAAAAATAGATTTAAAAAAATATCAAAGTTTCTTAAAAATTGACTCTCAGACTTTCGTGCGAGAATTATGACATATCATTATGTGCCAGATTAAAACCTCAGCAAAATCAAAACCTGCCGAATTTAGGTTCGAATCGTTATGTGACATAAATTAAAGTTTACATCAATCTTTACCAGTAATTTTTGCCCTGTGTTTTTCTCCCCATTTACACATAGCTACAATTACATCTGTCAAAGTTTTACTATATTCTGTGAGCGAGTACTCAACTGTAACCGGCTTCGTATTACAAACCGTACGACATACCAATCCATTAAGCTCCAGCTCCTGCAATTCCTTAGAAAGTATTCTCGGGCTAATTCCAGCTTCCCTTGATAATTAATTGAACTTCTTTTTTCCATCACTTAATATAAATATTAATACCAATTTCCATTTGCCGCCCACCACATCAAGAGTATCCTGAATGGTCAAGCGGGCATGTTTAATTTTCTCTTCTGTTTTCATATTTTATTTCTTTGAGTTAATAGTATCCTTTTTGTAACTACTATCCCATCCTTGGCTATATATTCATTTTCACAAGCATCTCCCACGCTATAGTTAAATAAAACAAAAAAATGTCTCAATATAGAGACATTTTTCGTATATTTGCGACATGAAAACAAATAGAGAAAAGATAATTCAGAGCGCTATTGTTATTTTAAACAAGGATGAATCAGCTTCAATAGAACAGATTGCGATTCATGCAGGGATAACAAGACGAACAATACACCGCTATTTTACAGATCGAACTGCCCTTATGGAAAGTTGTAAAAAGGAAATGCTTTTAATATGTAATACTGCTATGACTAATTCCTTTGAGAGCAGTGACGAACCTATTCGAAAACTTGAAAATATGCTGTATGCAGCGATTGAAGTAGGCAATCAATATTCTTTCCTGAAAAAGATGTACCAGCGAAGTAATTTTTCTGATATAAAAAATAGTGATGAACTGGAATACGATAATGTAAAATCGAACTGGTTTAAACTAATAAAAGAAATGCAGAATTCAAACCAGATCAATAAAGAACTAACCATACCATGGATTTATAATCTGTTTGGAGGTATTATCGATATAGCAATTAGTGCGCTGCAATCAGGAGATGTTGCTCCGAACGATATCAGGAAATTTGCATGGACTTCCTTTAGAGGCAGTATCGGCTTAAAAAAACATTTATGAAAAATACTATTCTGCACCTCACACTGCTGTTCTGTTTGACATGCATTACGCAAAATACTACTGGACAAATTAATTCTAAAAACAAAAAAATGACTCTAGAAAAAGCTTATAATGACGAGGCCTTACTACAGCACCTGCCTGGTTTCATAAACAATTATCAATTGGTAAATGGCACAAAAATCCATTATGTAACAGGAGGAACAGGAAAGCCTTTAGTTCTAATTCCCGGCTGGCCGCAAACCTGGTGGAGTTATCATAAAATTATGCCGATTCTGGCAGAGAAATACTCTCTAATAGTTATCGACTTACGGGGCATGGGCAGTTCGGATAAACCGCTTAACGGCTACACAAAAAAAAGCATGGCGGCAGATGTATTATCGCTAGTTACGCAGCTTGGATATGACAAGGTTACTGTAGCGGGACATGATATTGGATCATCTGTAGCCTTTAGTTATGCCGCCAGCTTTCCAAAAAATACAGATAAATTAATTTTGCTTGATACGCCTCCTCCTGATGAAAACATGTACAAATTGCCTATGCTGCCAATAGGTGCAAAAATATATCCTTGGTGGGTTGCGTTTAATCAGGTTGCCGAACTTCCTGAAAACCTTTTGGAAGGACGTTATCACCTGTTGCAAAATTGGATCTTTGATCAACTGCTTATCAATAAGGAAGCAATTAATTCATTCGATCGAGAAGTTTATGCAGCGGCTTATGATAATAAAGATGCCATACGTTCTTCTAATGAGTGGTACCGAGCATTTACGCAGGACATTCAAGATATCAAAATTATTGAAAAAATAACCGCTCCTACAATTGGCATAGGAAGTCATGATGGCGTCGAAATGTTTAAATATGCCCTACCGCCTTACATTAATAATCTGCAATTAAAGGTGGTAAATAATTCAGGTCATTTTATCCTTGAAGAAAATCCTGATGAAACTGCTCAATTTATTATTGATTTCCTTGACTGACATCATGTTAATAATTCCATGATACTTTCACTGCTCATACACTATGCTAATATGATGACTCATAATTTCAAGAATTGATTATTAAAATAAAGTACTTAAAGTTGAATACGCCTTAATTTCACTTGGAGAAAATCTAAAAGCTAAAGCAAAATTATCAACGGCAGAAAACTCTATTAATGAAACTGCATAATTATTGGATTTTAAGCATCCGCGATCTTTCATTAAATTATGTAAGGTGAAGACAATTTTTCGCCTTCAGAATTCAGAAAGTTGTTTAATTAATCCAAGTGCTGGTTAATCTTTTTGTTTATCATATATAGTAGAAAAGACGGTTCTGTCGCATCTGTCAGAATCAAATAGAAGAATTTAAGTAATTTAAAATTTAGGCGGCCAATTTACAGAATGATTTGAACATAGTTATCCCTGGTCTAACCATTTGATTCTTTCTCAGCATATGCACAACTTCAATTCCGTTCAATGTTCGTCTGGCCGATTCAAAACTTTTAAAACCTAATCCGTTTTGTATACGCCACTTTATAAAACGATGATCCTGTTCTACAATATTGTTGAGATATTTACACTGTCGGATTTTAATCTTTGAGAATAAGCGTTTGTTATAGACTTTGATAGCGGCAGTATTAGAACCGCTTTTATCAATGTTTACTACTCTTGGTCTGTAGTTATTACTAATTGCTTTAATTAGAAATGACTGCGCACTCATTCTCTGTCTTTTTCTGGTCAAAAGAAAGTCAACCGTATTGCCTAATTTATCTACTGCTCGATATAAATAACACCAAATACCTTTTACTTTGATGTAGGTCTCATCCAATCTCCAACTCGCCCCCACTCTGCCTTTTCTCTTCTTCATCTCTGCCTCAAGCAAAGGTGCAAACTTATAAACCCAGCGCTGAATCGTGGCATGATCCACAATGACTCCTCTAATCTTCATTAGTTCTTCAACATCACGGTAACTAAGTGTAAATCTTAGCTTGAAATATACTGCCTGAAGAATTATGTATTTTGGATAACAATGACCTTTAGTATTCATCTTTTGATTGGTTTAAAATTCTAAAGATAAAAGTTATTCCCAGATGCGACAGAACCAAATTGAAAGCTTGTTTCATCTTATAAAATGAAACCATAAAGTGAAATTTGAAACGACGTTTACTCTAAATCATAATTAAAACTTTGAAAAGCATTGATAATGCGGATCAATAACACTAAATAATTCGAAGGCCCGCCTTTTACAGCACAAAATTAAGGCGGTTTCAATCAAGGATAAGTCCCAGTGTTGAATAGAAGGATATCAATCGGGTTTGAATGTGCCGTTTTCCAACACAAAACAGGGCTCTCTGGCAGCCCTATACCCGATTGCTTCTCCGGTTCGCTTTGCTTGTGTGCAGTGGAAATCCTTTTGCGGCGGTGTCCGCCGCAAAAGATTGAAACAGACAACGGGAAGAGCTCCTAAAAAAAGTAATATAAACCAATAAAGACAGCTCACCAGTGGTGCCTTATGTAAGCTCACTGTGACAGTATCGCTATCCTGCAATTTACTGCGTTTGTACCTTTTCGGTCTTCTTTGACGGATAAAACACTAACTGCTTCTGATCAGATAAATCAAAATCTCTTCCTGCAGCTCTTTGGATAAGTTTTCATACTCAAGCTGGTATGCCAGATGCTTTTGAAATTTTTTTTCTGCTTTCTCCGCCTTATTTCTACAGCGGCAGTACTGCTCGCACAGGGTTCTGAAATTTTGATCATAAAAATATAAAAACTCCAGATCCTTTAGATATTCAGCAAATTTTATATTCAGTAATTCCCTGGGAAGCGCCATCTTATGCTTTATATGGTTATTGCGGCCAATTTAAGGATTTATCGGGTTTCAGATTGGACCAATGGGTTTCATATCAGAATCTGGAACATAATCAGCATCAGCCCCGCATTTGCAGACAACAAGATCACAGCTGTTTTTAAAAATGCCCGCCGAGGACTTAAATTGATATGGAAAGTGTCAAAATTCAAAAAGTCGGCGAATTGAATTTAAATTTTCAAAAAATTGGTTGCAGATTATAATCTGCAACATCAAATCCATTGGCTCATTGCTTTATAAGAATTAATTTTAAGCAGCAATCCATTTCAAATCAAATACTTAAACCCTATGAAAGCCAAAACCTATCTTTCGGCTCTTTTGTGCTGCTTTTTACTTGCCTGCTGCACGCAGAAGAAAACAGAAAACCTTCCGGCTTCAGAATCAAATTCTAAATCTGATTCCGAATTTGAATTTGCTGGAGGTTATCCAACAGAAAAAACCATTAAAAATGCCTACGATCAGGCCGATTTAAACCGAGCCATTCAAACCTACAGATTCTTTTATCCATCAGTATCATTTACAGGCACCTGGGAAGGAAATTTAAATAATGGCGTTGTTCCCAATAAAATATTTGCCATACTCGACGGAACGCCAAACCAGCTTGTTTTTACGCCAAACTCGGACACCAAATATGCCGGGCTTGTTTTTGACCTTTCAGAGTACGGCCCAATGGTTGTTGATGTTCCGCCCGGACCGTTAATGTCTGTGGCAAATGATTTGAACCAATTGTATATAATGGATATAGGACTTCCCGGCCCAGATAAAGGAAAAGGCGGCAAACATATTATTGTGCCGCCTGGATATACCGGTAAAATTCCTGCTGGCTATTTTGTGGGGAAACCCACCACAAATCGATTAATATTGATGTTAAGGGCACTCCCCCTTGATGGAAAAGCAGCAACTGCCGAAGCGTTAATGAAATCCGTAAAAGTGTATCCGCTCCATAAACCGGCAGACTGGAAAGAACCTACCTGGGTCAGCCTGAATAAAAAAGGCGCTGACTTCACTCCTCTTTCATGGGAAAACAACATTAAATATTGGGAAAAACTCAATGATCTGATTCAGAAAGAACCTGCAAACCCCGCATACCGAATTATGTACGGCGAACTTGCCGAGCTGGGTATCGAAAAAGGAAAACCTTTTAATCCAGATGCCCGCATGAAAACTATTTTAGAAAAAGCAGCTAAAACAGGAAATGCCATAATGCGCGTGCAATCCTTTGCTGACCGAAGACCAGAACGCATTGTATGGAAAGACCGTCAGTGGGAATGGGCTGTTCTGCGCTACGCCAATGGAACTTTTGATACTGAAAATTACACCGATCTATACGCACGCGAAAAATGGTTTTATCAGGCACAGGTAGAATCCCCTGCCATGTTTAACCGCGCCCCCGGAGCTGGTTCTTTGTATTGGCTGGGAATGAAAGATAATAACGGAAAATATTTAGACGGAAGCAAAACATACAAATTAACCGTTCCGCTGCCTGTTCCCGCCAAACTCTTCTGGTCGGTTACGGTCTATGATAATGCCACACGAAGCGAAATTTTGACCCATCAAAATAACGCTGCTCTGCGTTCTATGTTTGAACTGAAAGATAAAAAAGGCACTTCTGTTGAATTGTATTTTGGCCCAAAAGCACCCGAAGGAAAAGAAAATGTCTGGATTCAGACCCTTGCTGATAAAGGCTGGTTCACTTATTTTAGAATTTACGGTCCCGAAGCTCCCGCTTTTAACGGAAGCTGGAAACCTGGAGATTTTGAAGAAGTGAAATAGCGGAGTCGTCAATTTTACTACAAAATGATAGTGGATCTTAAAAATGTATATTCCCTGGATTGGACTTCATGCCTTTTTTAAAGCTTAGGCGAATTTGCAAAACAATTAAGGGTGCAAAAAAACAACCTTAATTATTCTTCCAATTTCAGTGAGAACAGCCAAAATCATATTAACTGTAAAAATCATATTATGAAAAAAGAATTTCTAATTGCAGCGGCAGTATTTCTGTTTATCAGCTGTAAAAAAGAAGTACCTGCTTCGGATTCAGCAAAAACAGAGCTGGAAACAAATGAAGCTCCAACAGATCAGGATATTATAGACGCCTATACCTATCTCTATGGACGATATCTTGTAATCCAGCAGGAAAATCATGATATCAATGTAGAAAAAGCAGGTTATAATAAAATAAAATACAATCCGCTTGGATCAGCACAGTTTGTAAATCCAAATTTAGATGTGGCGTATCTGGAAGCCTGGATCGCTGTTGATGAAGCTCATGCTGTAATTTTAAATGTACCCAAAATAGAGGGTCGTTATTATACTGCACAGATATTAGACGGCTGGGGAGAAGTGATTGTGAATATCAACAATCGTAATTTTCCAAAAACTCCTTATGGAAAATTTGCTTTGGTTTTAAAAGGATCAAATCCGGCCATTCCTTCCGATGCGGTAAAAATAGAATTGCCATCAGAAAAAGCTAAAATGCTGGCTCGGGTAGAATTAAAAGGAACGTCGGCCGCCGCCAAAAAACTTCAGGAGCAATTTACATTTACAGTTCCTGAAGGAATTAAAATTGCCCCGCCGATCAGCATACCGGATTTTACTCCAAAAAAACCAATTGGCGGAGAAATATTTGATAAAGTTAAGGAAGTGCTTAATTCGTATCCTGATGCAATGCCAAAAGCAAAAGAATACCAGGCCAAAGCAATTGCAGTTGGAGAATATGCAAAAACCAATGATAAAGCCAAAATTTATATTGATGAGATTGTCAAAACAAAAGCAATTCCGGCATTTTTAGCCGGAGCAAAAGGTTTTGGCACACAAAAAGGAGGCTGGTCAGTATCGTACGCCGCCGGAAAATTTGGCGATGATATCATGGCACGGGACATCATTAACTATGGTGGCTTATGGGCAAATCAAATTCAGGAAGCTATTTATTTTGTTGGACTTACAGACAGTAATAAACAATTATTGAATGGTGATAAGGTATATGAAATTAAATTTCCCAAAGATCAGATTCCAGATGCTTTTGTAGATGCTTTTTGGTCCATAACCTTATACAGTGTTCCTGATTACAGGGTAGTCGATAATAAATTAAAAAGATACAATCTGAATAATGTTTCCCGATTAAAGAAAAACCCTGATGGTTCACTTACTGTCTGGCTGGCTTCGTCATTACCTAAAAATGCTATTCAAAGTAATTGGCTTCCAACTCCAGCAGGGAAAGGTTTCGCGTTAACTATGCGCATGTATGTTGCTGAAAAGTCAGTTCTCGACGGAGAATGGTTTCCGGCTCCTATTGAAGAAAAATAATTATGCTGCTTAATGATCAAAATAAAAATCATGAAAAACAAAAATCTTGTAATCCCCGTACTTGCTATACTGATTTTAGCTGTTGGATGTGAAAAAAAAACTGTTACAAATGAGCCGCCATCAATAGACCCTGCATCGGCTGTAGTTTCTGAGTTTGGAACCCAAATAAAAATGGATGAAGAACTGCCTTCAAAAGAATCGATTCCGGTTTTGTTTGATGAAATGGATTTTCAGCAGGCCGCCCAATGCTATTTATGGGCACTGCCGATTGTGGCTTTCGCCGAATGGCAGCAGATTCATTACAAAACATTTAATGCATCAAGTAATGATCTTGTTTTTTATAATACTTATAATGACCGCTTGGGAATCCTGACCGGAAATGCTACGACTCCTTATATTATGTCCTTTATTGATCTTGCGGCAAACGGGCCGACGGTTATCGAAATGCCGGCCGGACATACAGCAGGCGGTCTTGGAGATTTCTGGCAGCGTGAGCAGGCCGTCATTGGTGAAATGGGACCCGATAAAGGAAAAGGCGGAAAATACATTTTAGTGCCGCCAACGATGAAAGATTTCAAACCGGCAGGATATTTTATAGTGCCGTGTACGACCGTAAATATGTTTTTCGGTTTCAGGGCATTAGATCCGGACCCGAAAGCGACTGAAACGCTGGTAAAACAAGTAAAAATTTATCCCTACGATAAGCGCGCCAATCCAACACCGACAAAAGTGGTAAGTCCGCCGGCAGGAAAAAAATGGTACGGCATTCAGCCGACTGGAATAGCGTATTGGCAGCGCCTTCATGCCATTTTGCAAAACGAGCCGGTAGAAGAACGCGATCGTTTTTTTATGGCATGGCTTAGAAACCTTGGAATCGAAAAAGGAAAACCTTTTACTCCGGACGAGCGTCAGAAGAAAATTTTAATTGCCGCAGCTGCGAAAGGACAGCAGATGGCCATGGCAAATTCTTTCAGCAAAAGGTTCGCAGCTGTAAAACACTGGCCGGATAAAAAATGGGATTATGTCATGATTATAAAAGATCCTTCACAGCACGCTGATAATTACGATGAATTCTTCGAACGAACTTCTTATTTCTACGAAGCCGTTACCTACTCAAAAGCTATGATTACCAAAATTCCAAACGTCGGTCAGGCGTATTTAGGCTCCTATTATGACAGCGAAGGAAACTGGCTGGAGGGAGGTAAAAATTACGCGCTGAAAGTTCCGGCAAATCCGCCAGCGGTTAATTTCTGGTCGATTACGATTTACGATTCGGCAACACGCTGTTTGATTGATAATCCGCAAAAAAATGCCGATTTATCTTCGCGTAAGGATCTGATAAAAAATGCCGATGGCTCTGTTGATTTGTATTTCGGGCCAAAGGCTCCAAAAGGAAAAGAGAAAAACTGGGTCCAGACCCTCCCGGGTAAGCATTGGTTCACCTACATGCGCTTTTACGGGCCGACAGCGGCCTATTTTGATAAAAGCTGGAAAATGGATGATATTAAGGCAGTGAAATAAATGATCTTAAAATTGATACTATTTCTGCCGTAAAGCCAAAGCAAATTTTCAATTTTGTGACAGAATCGCTTCAAATGGAGTTTGGACTTCATAACTTTTTTCAAACAAAAAGTTAGGACGATTTGTACTGATGTTTATTCAGTATAATTTTCGTGCATAATAGCGGCATATTACTTTTGGCGAAATTAAAAACTCAACGAAATCATGACTTGACGAGTTAGGGTTCGAATCGGATGCAGAACTTCACTAATTATCATTTTATTTAAGAGATTCAATTTCACGTCCTATTCAAGCAAAGCTTCATTGAAATTTTAATCACTTGTTTTTAATTTCTCATTTAAATTGCTTTCGCAATATGCTTCCAGTTTAACTGAAGCTAGGATTTGGTTTATTTCTGAGTGGATGTATAAGCGTACTCAAAATAGTTAAGTGTACAAAAGCGTCCCCTTAACTATGTCTCTGATTTTCATTAGCATATCCAGTTTTAGCAGAACGGGCTAAACTATTCTTTATTTAGCCTAATGGAAGCTCAGGCAGGAATATATGAAAGGAAGTTCCTCTGTCCGGCTCAGAATCTGCATAAATAACTCCCTGATGATTCATTACTATTCTTCTGCACAATGCCAGACCTATTCCGCTTCCAGGATAAATACTCTGCTGGTGAAGACGTTTAAAAATCTCAAAAATCTGTTTACCGTAATGTTTTTCAAAACCAATGCCGTTATCGGTAAAAATAATATAATGGTAATGGTCCGCCTCCAGAGGAGAATTTGTTACTTCAGAAACATACGCCCTGTTTACGAGCTTTGCATTCACAGTTATTTTCGGAGTTCTCTCAGGACTTGTAAATTTAAGAGAATTGCTTATGAGGTTATAAAACAGCTGGTTCATCTGGAGCCCTGCGGCAAGTACAACTGGAAGTCTGCCCACCGTAATGACTGCGTCCTTCTCTGCTGCAGCCAGCTCAAAATCATTCCAGACATTCTCCACGACATTGTTTAAGTCTACAGCTTTATAAGCCTTTTTAGGCTCTATAAGTCTTGAAAAAGCAAGAAGATCAGATATCAAAAGACTCATTCTTGCAGCAGAAAAATGAATCTTATTCACAATCGTTTCCTTATCCATACTCGATTTTCCTTCTTTTAAAAGCCCCGCAAAAATCTGGATTTTACGCAGAGGCTCCTGCAGGTCATGACTGGCTACATAAGCAAACTGAGCCAGCTCCTGATTGGAATGCTTCAGAGCTTCATTGGATTTTTCGAGTTCAACATTTGACTCCTGAAGGTCTTTCAGCGCTGTATCAAGTTCTTTGGTACGGAAATTCACTTCACTTTCCAGCGCCAGCTGCAGTTTTCTTTGAATCGTTATATCCTGGGCTGTACCACTTATAACTATAGGCTGTCCCGCAGCATCGAAATAGGTCTGCCCTATTGAATGGATTACTTTCTCCTGTCCGCTTTTTTTATCAATAATATTGTATTCGGCTTCATATCTGCCTTCAGATCCGGGCTGCTGGGCATCAAAAAAAGCTTTTTCCACTCGTTCTTTGTCCGCATCGATAATAACCGAACGGGCATCTTCAGATGAAAGAATATGTTCTTTAAAACCAAACATTTCAGCATGACGCTCAGAAACTGTTGTCATTCCCGTTTTGATATCCATCGACCATATTCCAAGCTGGGCAAGTTCAACTGCCGACCTAAAATTTGATTCACTGGCACGCAGCGCAAATTCAGTTTTTTTACTCTGCGTAATGTCCGTAGCATGAACAATAACCCCAATTACAGTCCCTTCAGTATTGATGTGAGGCGTGTAAACAATATTAAGCCATCTGTCGACACCCATTCTTGAAGGGGCAAACATTTCATATTTTACCTGCCTGCCGCCGTAAGCCATCTGTAAGTTTGGAAGTGTTTTTGCATAGGCAGCCTCGCCAATAAACTCCCGAACGCTCAAACCCAGCGCTTCGGTTTCACCGACTGAAAACCAATCCATAAAAACAGTATTATAAGACTGGTAACGCTGATTTTTATCGAGATAAAAGATCATGGCCGGCACAGTGTCCCGCAATAGCTGCAGATGCGCCTCACTTTCTTCCTTTGCCTTTTGGGCCTTCACTTGAGCGGTCACATCAATAGCGATATCAAGTATGGCATAAATTTCACCCAGTCTGTTGCGCAGAGGCGTATAAGAGATGTTATAATAATTGTCATTCAATACACCATTCTGTACAATCTTAACCAGAGATGCTGCAGATATAAACGGCACGCCGGATGTAAATACATCGTCAAGTATTTTAAGATAAGCCTGGCCTTCAGCAATAAGTTCGGGCATGGCTTCCCGTAAAGGCAGTCCATTTATATCGGGTCCTTTTCCGACAATATCAATAAAAGTTTTATTTGGATATTCTATAATAAGATCGCGCCCTACAAACAGCCCAATTCCAGCTGGTGCTGCAGCAATCAGATCTTTAAGCCTGGCTTCACTTTCCTCTACTTCACGGCGGCTGACAACCTGCCTTGTAACATCTGTAGCAACCACAAGAAGGCCAACTGCTTCTCCTGCCACATTTCTGTTTATCTGATAGGTGAGATCGACATAAATATACTCTAATTTACCGCCTCTGACTATTCTTACTTCAACTTCATTTGCAGTATAAGCTTTTTCGCTGCGCATTACTTCCCGAAGCAGATCATCAAATCCCTGTCCTTTAAGTTCGGGAAGCGCTTCAAGAAGCGGTCTGCCTATAATTTGATCCGCCGAGCGTCCCACCAGTTCGCAGTAAAAACTATTGGCACTTTGATACACTAAAGAATCATCATTGCTTATTGTGGCAATTCCGACAGGAGACTGTTCAAAAATGGACGCAAGTTCACTGCGGCTCTCACTAAGTTCCCGCTGCATCAGCACAGCATCTGTCACCTCAGAACACATATTTAGAATGCCATAAACATCACCCTTTTCATTGCGGAGGGCAGTGATCGAACAGTCAAAGTAATGCTGCTCTACATCATTTACATTCCATATCGGCGCCGCGGCAATTTTATGTTCCCGGCCGCTTTCAAAAACCTGCTGCAGCAATGTTTTGAAGGAACTGCCGTTTCTTTCAGAAAGGACCTCTTCTATTTTTTTTCCGATGACGCTGCTGTCTGCATTCCAGTACTCCAGCATAACGTCATTTGCCAGTTCAATATGAAAATCTGGTCCAAAGTAGAGTGCCGTTCCAATAGGCGCGCTGGCTATAAGATTTCTGAAACGGTTTTCACTCGCACGGAGCTTTTTTTCCTTTTCAATTTCATCTGTAATTTCTACGGCCACTGCAGTTATATATTTTCTGCCTTCCGGGTCTGAGACTACAGAAATGCTGTTATTTACCCAAATGACTGAATTATCTCCGCAGATATATCGTTTGGTAATTCTGAAATCATTTCCTTCGGCAATGCATAGGTTTAAGAGTTCCATATTACGCTCTAAATCATCTGGATGAGTAAGCTGTCCTAATCCCATCTCAAGGATTTCCTCCCTGCTGTATTTGAGCATTTCGCAGTAACGTTCATTAACTTCTATAACCCGTCCTGTAATATCCGCCTGCGCTATTCCTGCACTGGAATGCATTAACACACTATTGAGCTGTGATCTCGCACTTCGGGCATCTATTACATTGGGAATTACAGATGAATTTTCTGTACAAGTGCCAAGTACGGCAATCGTATTTCCATTTAGATCGTATAAAGGACTGTATCCTACACTTAGATAAACCTTAGTATTTGTTGAACTTTTATAAGAATTAACCGAAATATTGTCTTCGGTTTTTTGAATATTTTTACCCATCATTGAAGCCACTGCATTTGTAACAGTGCTCCATTCTGAGGGAAGTATATTTTCTATTTGGTTTCCTAATGACAGTTTACCTTTTTTATCAAGAAATGGATCAAAAGCATCATTATAAAAAAAAGATCTATCTGTCCCCCATACCAGAAACATAGGTATCTGTGATCGCAGCATGATTCCCAATGCAGTTCGAAGACTTTCGGACCATGCAGAAATTGGACCTAAAGAATGATTGTTCCATTGGGAACTTTCTATAAAACGTCCGGACGCGCCTGTATTTTTAAGGAATATATGTTGTGATGCTGAACTGGTAAAATGCACTTTCTGGGATTGTTTTTCTATGGGATTTGGACCCGAAAGATAATGTAAATAAATGAAACTTCGCTGTTCCTTATTGTCATAATGATGGATATTTGGCAGGCATCTAAACCAGATTTATAAAGCCGGCGGAACAAAGACACTGGATATGGCAGGCCAATTTCTTCCGATCTTCCATGAATTTTATTGTGATTTGTCCAGTCTATCCCGCCACAGCCAGATGAGGCAATTGAAGACAATTGACGGCTTTTTTCATATAATCTTTCTTATCTTTAGCGGCCAAAAGACATAACAGCCGGAAAAGATTTTACGCAAAAAATATTTTATTTTTTATGCCGCCTGTAAATTAGAGACGCAGCATTTAGGCTCAAATCCACTTTCTCGAAGACAAATAAGGCTCCTCATAAAGCCCTAGCCCCGATTGCTTCGCCAGTTCGCTACGCTCGGGTGGAACGGACAGCGGGAAAAAGCTCGCAAAAAATACTATCATATACAATCTAAAAACAAGACAACAACAACAACAACAACAACAACAACAACAACAACAACAACAACAACAACAACAACAACAACAACAACAACAACAACAACAATTATCGTTTATTTAACAGACTCAAGTTCGGATTAAATAAGAGTATATAAAATAGTTAAGGGCGCAAAAATGCCCCCTTAACTCTGCCTCCCTTTTTTATCAGCATTTCCACTGCCTGAAGGATTACATATTTTGGATAACAATGACCTTTAGTATTTATTTTTTAGTAGTTTTGAAAAACCCAAGATAAGACTCATAGGCGGCAGAAAACAGGAATATTATTATATCATACATCATTAATGGAAGCAAATAACTCTGACACGCAGTTTCCTATAGCAGCGGTGAGCAATTATTTCAGATTTAAATTTTTTAATATGAAAATCCAATTTTATATATTTTGTTTTTTAAACTTCTATCTGACCGCCGTGTATGGTCAAAAATTGCCGCCAGCAGTACCGCGGATACTCATCAGCACTGATATTGGCGGAACAGATCCGGACGATAACCAGTCTTTGGCGCATTTGTTAATGTATAGTGATAAGTTCGAAATTGAAGGGTTGGTTTCATCGCCTTCCTACGGCAATGGGAGCAAACAGGAAATATTGAGAATGATTGACCTGTATGAAAAAGATCTTCCAAAACTGCAGAAACATCAACAGGGATTTGCTCTGCCTGAATATTTACGCTCCATATCAAAACAAGGCTATCACGGAAACGTTTCTTTTCTTGGCTACTCAAAAGCTACCGAAGGTTCCGATTGGATTATAAAATGCGCTAAGAAAAAAAGCAGGGAGCCTTTATGGGTTTTATGCTGGGGAGGTCTGGAAGACCTGGCCCAGGCCTTACATGACAGTCCTGATATTCAAAATAAAATCCGCGTTTACTGGATTGGAGGCCCCAATAAAAAATGGAGCGCAAACAGCTATGCCTATATTGCCGCCAATTTTCCAAACTTATGGTTCATTGAAAATAATTCTTCTTACTATGGATTATTTTCACACAGTGATGAGCCGGACAGCGTCAGAATATCAGATTATTATAATAAATTTATTCAAGATAAAAGTTACCTGGGCAGGGATTTCATAAATTATTACAACGGAGAGGTCAAAATGGGCGATACTCCTTCTCTGCTTTATATGATGGATGGCAATCCAGAGGATCCGACGCGCGAGAGCTGGGGAGGCAGTTTTGAAAAAATCAATTATAGTCCAAGAATCTTACTAAACCGCACTACAGCCATTAAAGACAGCATAGCATTCTGCTCCATAATGGAGTTTCGTTTCTCCGGGCCTAAAATAAAAGCTGCAAAAGAATCAATCCAATTCTCAATGGAAGTTCCATATGGCAGCACGACTCAAAAATGGCCAGGTTATTATATCGGAAATGGTATTTTCGCAATTAGATATATTCCCAAAAAAGCGGAAATATTAAATTATAAGTTCTCATCCAGCATCGAAGAAATTAATGGCAGAACCGGAATAATAGCCGTATATAACATATGGCCCGGAATAAAAAGCAGGGATGATTACCAATTGGGAAGCAATTGGTTTACTGATAAGCAGGATAAAGATCTGTATTTTGGAAAAATACAAGGCGGTAAAACCGTTTCTAAATGGAGAGAGGAAATTTTATTAGACTGGGCCGAACGATGGAGCTGGCTTAATGAATAAATTGAGGTGCAGTAAGCTGAATTCAGCCGAAAAAAAGTTATCATCCTGATGTGCAGTATCGTTGAGATAGTTACACTGCCGGATTTTAATCTTTGAGAACGAGCGCTTTTTATAGAATTTGACAGCGGCAGTATCAGAACCGCTTTTATCAATGTTTATTACTCTTAACGGCAGTTACTGCTGATTGTTTTAATGAGAAATGGCCGGGCACTCATTCTCTGCCATTTTCTGGTCAAAGAAAGCCAGCCCTATTATGTCGTTTATCCAATGCCCTGTGCAGATAACAGCAAATACCTTTTACTTTTATATAAATTTCATCCAATCTTCAGACTGTCCCCGCTTCACCCTTTCTCTTATTCAATGAAAGGTGCAAGTTCATAAAGCCAGCGGCATTGCAGCACGAACCGCAATGATTCCGCTAACCTTCCTTATTGCTGCAGCGTCACAACAGCTCAGTGTAAATCTTAATTTAAAAACAAACTTCCTGAAGAATTATAGATTTGGACAGCTGTGACCTTTTCACTTTCTTTTAGTATTAAAATTCAAAAGATAAAATCAATGCATAAATGCAGTAGAACCTGTTAGGGCCGCATACTCTTTTCAAATTAACCACCTCGGGGTTTTCTTTTTATATTCCAGGTATGGCTCGCCGAACCAATCTTCCATCCATTTCTCTTCTCGAAGTACAAATTGTGTTTGAAGTATTAAAAAAAAGATAGGAATTATAATTAGCGGTGATAGTGTTCCTAAAAGTATTGAAGTGCCAATAAGCATAATGATATACCCAAGGTACATTGGATTTCTTGTATACCTGAATGGTCCATTTGTTACAATTACAGCTGCCCGGTTACCTGGCCGAGGATCTGTGCCTAATTTCCGGAAGAACATACCGCTTCTAAAACTAAGTGAAAGTCCAAGGACAATTGGTATGATTCCGCTGTATCTCCAAGGAAAAACCAGCCAATGTCCGATTGGAAAAAATAAATTGAGTACTATCATCGCAGTTAATCCTACAACAAAATAAAATGGAGGGGGTATGCGGGGTATTGAAGTTTTCATGCTGATTTGATTTAAAAACTGCTTGCTGCTGACAGTTAAAAGTTTGGTGGTGATGGTATTCCGTGTTCCGTCTGCCCAAAACTGAAAACGACAGACGATCTAATGTACAAGTTGTTCTGCTGCGAAGCCGCACCGTTTAAGAGCCATAAAACCAGTCGCCTAGTATGCGGCAGTTATTATTATTTTGAAAAATCTTCTTCTGTCATTGCATTATTTAAGAATACTCCTGTATTATTCCCTGTCGATACAGCGTATGATACCGCACGAATAGGATTGCTGCTGTCTCCACAAGCGAATATATTTTCCACAGTGGTCTGCTGAAATCCATCTACTTTGATAAGTCCCTGGTCTGTCAGTTCACACCCCAGTAATTCGGGAATTTTACAGTGCTGTTCAAAAGGAGGTCTTGAATAAACCGCTTCCAATTCAAAACTTGAATTGTCTGAAAAAACTATTTCCTCAACAGCACCCTTTTTGTGTTTCAGTGAGGTAATTTTCTTTTCAACTATTGAAATATTGTGCCTTTTGATTTCATCGGTCTGTTCTTGCGTCAATTCTGATTTTCCATTGGTAAACAGGGTCAAATCCTTTGTCCAATTATGAATCAGACAAGCCAAATGAAATGCACCATATCCATTTGCCAAAATCCCTGTTTTTTGGTTCTTTACTTCGTAGCCGTGGCAGTACGGGCAATGAAGTACGCTGATTCCCCAGCATTCAGAGAATCCCTCAATTTTTAGCATGCTGTCTTTTAAACCTGCTGCAAAAATGAGTTTTTTTGCAGCAAATACTTTTCCTGATTGTGTTGAAATCTCAAATCCTTTATCGGTTTTCCTTCCATTAACGGCAAGGTCCATTACGAATTTTACTGTGTCATACTTCAAAACTTCTTTCTTTGCTTTATCAGCGATAACGGCCGGCGCTGTTCCGTCTTGGGTCAAGAAGTTATGGGAATGGGGAGTCTGTCTGTTGCAAGGCAGACCGCTGTCAATAATCAGGACATTTCTTAATGCCCGTCCCAAGGCCATTGCTGCCGAAAGCCCTGCATAACTTCCGCCAACTATAATTACGTCAAAATTTTTGTTATTTGTCATTTCATTAAAATTTAAAAATGATGTTAATGGTAAAGGTAAAGCTAAAACCGATAAAGCCAGCCCGCCCTTTTTTATCAGTTCTCGTCTTGATATTTTTTTCACGTCAGCCATTTGTTTTATAGATCTGTGTCGTTTCTTAAAGTGCAAGGCTCCATACCGCGATCCGTTCCGCGATTGCCTCGGGTGCCTCGATGTGAAGGAAGTGGCCGATGTCTGGGACGACCTCCATTGCATGCTGGGCGGCGAACCGATGTCGGTCGTCAACCTGCGCGGGGAGGATGCAGTCGTCGTTGGCACCGTAAAGCTGCAGCAGGGGCACCTTGATCGGCTTAGACATGCGTCGCGTCGCCCCAATCATGCCAGGTCGCAGCATCGCCCGGTAGTACTTTAGAGGTGCAGGCATGCTCGCCCGCAGGTGCTCATGCAGCTCCGCCTTGAGATCAGGATCGAGCGAGAAGCCGGGCGACCACTGACGCCAGAGGTGGTCGATGAGGGAGAGATCGCGGGCGGTGGCTGCCCAGCCGCTTCCAGGCAGTTGAAAAAGTCCCATGTACCAGCTACGGCGCAGCTGAGCCAGGTGCGTCAGCCGTCTCATGAACGTGAGAGGATGAGGGATTCCTAGCGCGGCCGCACGTACAATCTTCTCCGGTGCTGTGACGCAGGCATCGTATGTGATCAGGGCACCCCAGTCATGGCCAATCAACTCCACAGGCCGTCCCGGAGACCAGCGGTCGATTAGTGCAAGCACGTCGCTGGTGAGCGATACAAAGTCGAACGGCCCAGCGGTTGGGGACGGAGAGTAACCGCGAAGCCAAGGTGCGACGACGTAGCGGCCGCGGCGGCCGAGCTCGGCTAGGAAGAGCCTCGCGGTCGGTGGATGGTCTGGGAAGCCATGCAAAAAGACAGTTGGCTGGCCATTGGGATCACCACCCTGCAGTGCGTGAAAGGTTCCGTGCGGCAGGTCGAAGGTGATGTGTTCGAACTCCATGTGTGTCATCTCTTCTCCAGGAGTCGTTGAATGAGAGACGATGTCTTTGCTTTTTGATATGAACTCACCTTGTTTTGATTCGTTAGGAATTTTCTCCATTGTATTGATATTTAAGATGATTTATTTTGCTGTTTTTACACTTTTATATATTGCTCCTTCAAACTGTGTATAGGCATAATTATTAAGAAATAGTACCATTCCTGCCATTTTTCCTACGATGTTTCGGAATTTTGGATTTTTAGCATTTATCACTTTAATAATTTTGTTCACTATTAGAGAAGGCTCATCTCCATTTGCCAAACCATTTTTGATATACTTATTCACTTGCTCTTTATAGTTGCTGTATTCTGTTATATTTCCATCAACAGCGGTCATATTTGTGCCAATATTTGTTTTTGCCCACATAGGCTCTACCATACTGACCTTGATATTAAATTGGCTTACCTCAAAACGCAATGACTTAAAGAATCCTTCTAAGGCATGTTTGGATGCAGCATATATGGGGTGCATAGGTAAAGATAAAAGCCCCATCATTGAACTCACTGTAACAATTTGACCAGACTTTTGTTTCCTGAAATAAGGCAAAATTGCTTTTGTTACATTTACTGTTCCCCAAAAATTAGTTTCAAATTGAAGTTTCCCTGCCTCTGCTGAAGTTTCCTCTGCTAATCCAATGAGCATATAACCCGCATTATTCACCAGAACATCTAATTGTTTTACGGTTTCAAATAATTGCTTTGTAAATTCTTCTATCGATTTTTCATCTGTAACATCTAAAGACAATACCTTGAAAGGAACTGTGGCTTGCAGTTTTTCTGCATTTCTGCTAGTACCAATTACATTGTGTCCTTCTGTATGCAGCTTGTTTGCTAACATCAATCCAAAACCTGATGATGCTCCTGTAATTAAAATTGTTTTCATCTTATTTTATTTTTTAACCCAACAGAAACATAGTTTTATACTTTTTAAAGATGTTTTTACTATGCAGCTCTTTTTATTTAGTATTTCTGTCTGGTTCATTATTTATAAATGCCTTTACTGATTAAATGGTTTATTTATAGTTTTTCTAAATCTGGCGGAATCAGTTTATACATTACCGGTGTTACAATTCTTGCAAGGATTGTTGAACTTATAAGCCCTCCAATTAATACAATCGCCAATGGAGATATTTGGGGATTGGGATTCACCGCCAGCGGAATCAAACCACAGATTGCGGTAACGGATGTCAAGACTACCGGAAGAAAACGGGTTTCACCTGCAATAGCAATCGCCTGGTCAATAGACTTTCCTTCTTGTCGCAATTGATTGGTAAAATCGACCAGAAGAAGGGAGTTTTTGACCTGAATTCCCGACAATCCAATAAAACCAATAATAGAAACCAACGACATTGGATTCCCTGATGCTATTAAAAATAATACGCCTCCTAAAATACCTAAAGGAATGATGGACATAACAATAATAATCCCTTTAAATGTTTTAAATTGAAGCAGTAAAACAGCAATAAATAAGAACGTACTCAATATAATTACAGAAAGAAAATTACCTCCCAAAGCATCACCTTCTGATTCTTTTTCTCCGGAAAGTTTGTAATAATACCCTTTTGGCATTTCAAGTTTATCCAATTTTGGTATAATATGTACCAGCAGGTCATTTGCTAAATAACCATCTTTTGTCATGGCACTGACTTTTGAAAAAGGAGATTTATTAAAGTGGTTTATAGCTGTTGGTGCTGTTTCAAAAGATACCGCTGCAATCTGGTTCAATGCAATTGGCGTTCCCTGAACATTATTTAAATATAAATTTTTCAGTGCATTAAGATTAGAAAACTTATCCCTTGGTAAAGTAATGGTTACGTTTCTTGCATCTCCACGGTCATCTATATAATCTCCAACTGTTAAACCGGCAACAGCCAGTCGAATTACTTTATCAACCTCACTGGTCAGTACGCCTAAGGTTCTCGCTTTTTCTTTATTAATCTTTATTTTGACATCAGTTTTATAGGTATTCAACTCGTTATTGATGTAAACTGTTCCTTCCTGATTTCTCAAGATAGCTTCTACCTGAGAAGATAGCCTGCGTAAAACTGCCTGGTCTTGGCCAAATAACCGCACTACGATATTAGCTTCCAATGGCGGTCCTTGTTCAAAATCTTTTACCTCCACTTTAGCATAAGGCATCGTTTTAAATTTTTCACGCAATTCTTGTATAAGACTAGTTTTATCTGAAGGTTTTGCTTCCTCTTCCAATTGCACGAAAATTTGGGCAAAATCAGATTTTCTGTCCTGTGGATGCACGTTGTAGTAAATCTGCGGGTTTCCGTGTCCCACATTTGAAGTGTAAAAAATAATTTCTTTGTGGTTTTTCAATTCTTTTTCCACCAGTTTTGTCACCCTGTCACTTTCCGAAATATTGGCTTGAAGTGGCATTTTTATGTTGATTAAAAACATTGGTTTTTCCGAAGTTGGGAACAATTTAAATCCGGCCGCTGAAAACAATCCAAAAGCAATAACACTTAAAAACAGAGAGATGGCAATAGTCGTTTTTGGAAATTCCAATGCTTTTGGCATAATATCCCTGTAGGCTCGGGTAAGGAACTTTTGCAAATATTGAAGAAAGATGTTTCCTTCAGCGTGATCGTGCGTTTTTAAAAATCGGCTTCCCAAAAACGGAACCAATGTCAGCGCTACAATCATAGAGGCCAATACACTGGTGATAACCGCCATAGGCAGACTTCGGAGAAACTCACCTGCCATATCCGGAAGAAAAGCCAATGGTATAAAGGCTATAACCAAAGTAGCGGTAGTACCTACAACAGCAATACCTATCTGTTTTGTTCCTTTTAAAACGGCATCCATTTTAGAATATCCTTCACGCAGCCAGCGTTCAATATTTTCTACCACCACAATACTGTCGTCAACCAGCAGTCCTAAAGCTACTACCAGCCCCACAATACTTAATTGGTTTAAAGAATATCCCAAAGCATTCATTGCAATTAACCCTAAAGCCAATGATAAAGGAATGGATATCATTACAATTAGAGAGGCTCTCCCTCCTAGCGGTACCAAGGTAATAACAACCAAAAGAATAGCTAAACCAAAATCAAAACCCAAATGACCTAAACGTCTTGATACCATATCGGCCTGGTCAAAGTTTTTTATTAGTTTGATGTTAGCAGGCAGCTCTTTAGAAAATGCCTCTATTAACGGCAAATACTCCTTTTGAACATCGCTGATGTTTACATTGTCTTTCATTCCGGCAGTAACCAAAACGCATCGGTGGCCGTTAATTCTGGTAATATGATTTACAACTTCAGATTTATAGTTTACTTCGGCTACATCTTTCATATAGATGATTTTTCCGTTGGCATTGTAAACCACCGTATTGGCAACATCAGCCGCATTTTTGAATTTGCCGCTTGTTTTTACGTTGAATACTTTGGTCCCCAAATCAATACTTCCGCCGGGAATATCGGCAGCTTCGCTTTGCAGACTTCCCATCACTGCGTTTAATGGAATTTTTACTTGTGCCAATTTTTCCAAATTTAAATCCACCCGGATTTCCTGTTCTGGAATTCCCGAGTAATTCACTTCTTTAAGATTGGTTATTTTTTCAATTTTTGCTTTTAGTTTATCTGCTTCATCGCGCATTTTTTTGTCGGATGCATTTTCGGAAACCAGCGCTACCTGAAGAATTTTCACATCAGAAGACGAGTTTTTTTCGGTTTTTATCTGATAAATATCTTTCGGAAGTCCGCTGTTTTTAAGGGCATTCATTTCGGTAGATATTTCCTGATATTTATTATCAATATCCACTCCGTATTTGAATTTTACCTGAAAAGCGGCTACACCATCTTCTACCGTTGTTAGTATTTTTTCGATATTTTCCAATCCGTAAATCTTATTTTCAATAGGTTTTACGACTTGTTCTTCCATATCTTTTGGACTCGTACCGGGATAAATAACGGTAATCAGATACTGCGGCGGATGTGTTGAAGGATCTTCCGATCTTGGCATTGTGAATAAGGTAAGAACCCCAACCACAGCAACTAACAGAGCCAGAATTAGTGTGAACTGAAAATTCTTAACGGAAAAGTTTGTTATCTTCATGGTATAAGATTATTTAATGATTTTGATAGTTGATTGTTCGTTGAGATAAGCACTGTTGGAAATCACTATCTGGTCTGTTTTTTGAAGTCCGTCCTTTACTAACACCTTGTCATTGTCGAATTTAGTAATCGTAATGGGCTGGCGTTTTACTTTGTTGTTTTCTACGACAAATACAAAAGCTTTGTTACCGTCGGCTTCAATAAGTGAGTTATACGGAATTACGATAAAATCTTCGGCTTTATCGGCTTTAATCTCTGCCTTTCCAAACATTCCTACCGCTGGTTTACTGTTTTTCATATTCAGTTTTAGTTCTACCTGAAACGAACCCAATGCAGCATCTGCCGTCTGCGACTTTCTAAAAACAGAGGCCTCAAAGCTTTCGTCAGGATAGCCGTCAAGGGTGACAGCGGCCTTCTGGCCTATTTTTACCGCTGCCCATTCTTGATCTGTCAAACCGACTTTCAGCAGATAATTGCTGTTTTGGCGGGTTTCGTTTATTGCCAGAATTGGAGATCCTGCCCCCACTACCTCACCTGCATTAGCAATTTTTGAAGTAACAAAACCATCGGCGGCGGCATAAATTTTTGAATAACGGGCATTAAAAGCAACAGCATCTTTCTGTTTTTTGGCAATGTCAAGAGCCGTTTTTGTGTTTTGAAGCTGTTCTAAAGTATATACGCTGTCTTTATAAAGGTTTAAAGCCCTTGTATAATCACGCTCATATTTCTTAACATTCAGATCGGATTGATTCAGGCCTGAACCGATTTCGGTTGCATCTAAAGCGGCCAGAAGCTGTCCTTTTTTGAAAAACTGTCCTTCTTCAACAAAAATATGAGTGACCACTCCGCCAATTTTAAACGAGTAATTGCCTTGATTTTCTGTTGCTACCAATCCTGATGCACTTATATTTTTAGTAAGCGCCAGAGATTCGGCTGCTGCAGTTTTAATGGAAATGACATCTGCAGTTTCAAAAGCCGTGTGTTCTTTTTTTTCTTCTTTACAGGCGTAGAAAAGAGGTAATACGAATAGGGAAATCATTATTGATTTGTTCATGATCTTAATTTTTATTGGTTTAAGGTAAAAGTTGCATTGGCTCTTTCTAATTCTGCATAAGCTATCCACGAATTATAAAGTGCTATATTAGTATTGAGCTGGGCATTTACCCATTGATTCTGAGCATCCAGAAGTTCAATGTAGATGGCCTGCCCTTCTTTGTATAATTTGGTTATATCCTCATTATATTTCCTGGCAGACTCTTTTTGGTTTTTATCGGCATTGAATTGTTCCAAAGCTGATTTCAAATTGTTTTGTGTAACCTGAAACTGAAGCAGCAGCTGCTGTTTTACATGGTCAATCTGGGAATTTATTTTTTGAGTATCTTCTGCTACCTGTTTGAGTTTGAATTTATTTTTGCTGCCCGAAAAAATATTCCATTCTAACCCCGCTCCTGCGAAATAATAGCGGGAGTCCTTATTTACTTCAAAATCAAAATCCTGAAAACCAAAATCAGCAAAAGCACTTAATTTTGGAAACCAATACGATTCTGTCAGCTTGCTTACATTGCCGTTAAGCTCTTTAACCAGTCCAAGTTTTGCAAGTTCTTCCCTATTCTGGGTATTCTCACTGACCATGGCAGCAGGCAGCAGCTCATTTTGATAATCAGTTTCTATTTCGGTATCCAATTTCTGATTGATCAGGAAATTGAAATAGGACTTTGCATTATTGCTAGTCTGTTTTGCAGTTTCAAGATTTGCTTCTATGCGGATTACCTCATTATCACTGCGCAGAACTGCCGTGCGGTTTATTTTTTCATTTTTAAACAGGGACTGGTTCACTCTCTGATTTTCTTTAACCAGTTTTAAAGCCTGCTCATAAATTTTAATTCCCTCCTTTGACTGGAGGTATTTGTAGTAGGCAATTTTTATTTCTTTAACCAGCTCTCTTTTATAAATCTCCAGTTCTATTATCTGCAGCGAATTTTGCTGCTTTTTAATTCTCTTGTTGTAAATGATTTCAAAATTCAGCAATGGCATTGTAGTATGAATCCTGGCATCATAAAAATTATTAGGATTTATGAGAACTGACTGATTTTGCAAAGCCGGAAAAGCGTTAGAATTAGTCAGCTGGTTTAATGTGCTGTACACCGGATTCAGCATATCGCCGATAGGAATATCTATTGTTCTTCCGCCGTCAGCTTTCGTATAGCTGGCATTTAGGGAAACGCTGGGGTAGAAAAGTGAATGTGCTTCTTTCAAGGCATACATGCTTTTGTTAATGTCAAAGTTATGCTGCTTGATCACCTCATTATTTTTTAATCCAGTCTGGATGTAGCCGTCTAATTTATTTTGGGAATATCCATGATACCCAAGTAAAATTGCCATTAGAATTAGTTTTTTTTTCATTTTATTACATTGTTTGTTATTTGAACAGTGTTCATTTTTTTAGCCAAAAAAAAATTATAATTTATCTATCATCTTTAAATATTCATTATAACCGTCATATAGAATAGTATCTGGATTTGTGAATTTTACACCTCTAGTTCGATGACGGATTTCGAGACAACACATTCCATGGACTAAACTCCAAATCATAAACGAGAGAGGTTCCATATTGTGGCCTTTAAAATGCCCTTTATCTATGCATTCCTCTATTGTTTTTTTAACATGTCCAAACGTTACTACTCCTTCATTCCATTCTTCATTATTGGAGTTTTCCAAAAATTCCATAGGTGCTTTAACATTGAACATCAAGTCATACATTTCCTGATTTTCAAGAGCGAATTTGATGTATATAGATCCCATTTTTCGAAGTCGTTCCATTGGGTCTTCTACAGAGAACAATCCCTTAAAACAACTGCCTAATTCCTGGAATCCAATAGAATGCAAATCATGCAGAATAGCATTTTTATCTTTAAAATAAACATATACTGTCCCTACACTGTAATCAATTTCATCAGCTATATTTCTAATAGTTGTCTGCTCTATTCCTTTCTCTAAAAAAAGCTTTTTTGCTCCTTTTAAAATTAAGGCTTTCAAGGCTTCTTTTTCTCTCGCTTTTCTGTCTGCTACACTCATAAGTATAATTTTCATTGCAAATGTATGTATTTTTTTTGAACAGCGTTCATTTTTAAAAGAAATATTTCTTTCAAGCTTAGTAAATAATCTAAAAGAGTTTGTGAAAATTATTCAAGGAGATAAACATAGCTGTTTTTAGGGGCTACACAACAACATTGAATTTCAAAATATGTTCAGCAACTATCACACGCTTGAAGCCATTGGGGTTCCAGGCATAATTTGAAACTGGTATCGCATTTGGAAGATTTGGCAAACCTGATCCATAAAAATGGATTTCATGCCTTTTGCATCACAATAATCAAGGCTGTTATCAAAGGTATCCGACAAGTATTTCTTTCGTGTGAAAATTGGATATGCAAACATATACTTGAGAGTGAGAAAGAATATTGCCCGAACTTGAAATCCAGTTTTTATTCGCTTACTAATACATTTAACATTAGCGAACAATTCTCGCACATAAAATAGAAATCTTGAAATAGATTGACATCATAAAAACTATGATTACTCAAAAGCACTCATAATAGTGCTTAAATGAAAGTTCAAAATGCATAAATTAACATAAAACATTAATATTAAATTACCCATTCTAAGGAAGTATGAGATGGATAATTGTATTTTCTGGCGTTTTTAACCTATCTTTGCCAAAAGAAATTGGTTAAAATTTTGAGGTACACTTTTCTTTCTGTGCCTGCTCTTAAATAGCATATAAAACCAGTATTTACTGGGGTTTTAATAAATCAAGGAGGAACCTCTTTCTCTGCATCTCAAGATTATAAATCAGCCACACTAAGCAGCATTACTATTACGGACAAAAATCAAACAACAAAAATGCCAGGAAATCACAAGCCGTGCAGCAGGTCTGCCTATCACCAGCCACAATCATCCTGAAGATTATCCCGCTGCTCCCAGTGCATGGCAGGCTGTACTTCCTCTTTTGTAACACAATCTATCCGATTCTGCCGTCTTAGCTTTTACGTCCCTTCAGCCCTTTAAACACCCATGTTTATTATTTTATAGGATCATTATTTGGTCATTACACCTTCAAAGCTGATATAAAGCCTTACTTTTGGATAGAACTTAAAAGGATATAAAAATGAGATTACTAGATGCATTAAAATGGCGTTATGCCGCCAAACAAATGAACGGACAAACCGTCCCGCAGGAAAAAATCGATTATATCCTTGAAACGGCAGTATTAGCTCCGTCTTCATCGGGTTTACAGCCGTATCAAATTTTTGTTATCAGCAATAAGAAATTACAGCAAAAAATAAAAACAGCCGGCTTTGGCCAAAGCCAGATTACAGATGCTTCCCACCTGCTGGTTTTTGCAGCCTGGGACTGCTATTCTTTAGAAAGGATCGAAGCGGTCTTTAAAAGAATGACCGCAGCGAGAGGCATTCCGACCGGTGCTCTGGATGCCTATAAAGAAAAACTCTGGAGTACATACAAAGATATGGGCCGGGCATGGCAGGCTGATCATGCGGCTAAACAAGCTTATATCTCGTTTGGTTTAGCTCTTGCCGCGGCAGCGGAACAAGAAGTTGATGCGGCTCCGATGGAAGGTTTTATCCCCGCTGAAGTCGATACCTTATTGGGTTTAGACGAGCTTGGTCTTAAAAGTGTGCTGCTGCTGCCTCTGGGGTACCGGGACCCATCGAAAGACTGGCTGGTCAATCTGAAAAAAATAAGAACGCCCCAAAGTGACTTCGTTACAGAAATAAAATAATATCAAGTGAACACAGCCGCTATCCAAGCAGACTTTCCAACTGCTGTATATGACCTGCGTGCAGATCCACAAGACTGCTGATCTTTAAGTCAGCAGCATCAAATTCAATATGGCCGTATTGGCTGCTTTCAGGAACAGCTACCACGGTCATACCAGCTGCCATGGCGGCAGCCATACCGGATTTGGAATCTTCAAATACGAGACATCGTGAAGGGGAAACTGATAATATACGCGACATTTTAAGATAGATATCCGGCCTGGGCTTTCCTTTATCAACTGATTCTGCTGAAAGTACGGCATCAAAATACTGTTCAATATCCAGCTTTTTAAGCACACAGGCAATAAGTGCATGCGGTGAGTTTGTGGCAAGGCCTATTTTGCAGCCTGTCTTTTTAAAGTATGCCAATGTCTTTTCTACTCCGGGCATCATTTTTCCCTGAAAACCAATAAGCTCGCCCACCCTGTCAATAACCTGCTGTTCAACCTCTGCTAAAGATTTGTCCTTCCAGGGTTTAAAATCGAACCAGTACTCGGTCACTTCTTTAGTCGTCATACGGCTTGTAACGGATGAGTGGTGCTCGGTCACTTCGATTTCCAAAGACCCGAACACTTCTCTTTCGGCTGATTTCCAGAAAGGTTCTGAATCGATCAACAGCCCGTCCATATCAAAAATGACCGCTTCTATCATCCTGTTTTTTTTCTGTTTTTATATTTATATATCCCATAAGAAAGAGCTTGCGCAATATCTTTATTGTCCCAGACTACCGCACCTAAAGCTGCGGCAGGTTTAAAAGAATTAGACAAAAATACTTAAATTCTAAAAACTACAGCTTGTCCGCTGCAAAAAGCTAAAGCGAATTTTGCTGCTATTTCATCTTTTTCTGTTTAGCGGCAGAATTAAAGCAGATCAATATTTTGCTGCATCTCAGGGTTATAAATCTGCCTGCCTCCAGCCAGCATATCTCTAACCAGCCAAAAAACAAAACTAAAAAAATCTCATAGAAAAAACCAAAAAAATACCCTAACCCTCACGGCCGGACCTCCCGCTCTGCATCTAACCCCATAGAATCAACTCTCACTATCAGTCATAACAGGTTTCAATTTCCTTACTCCTGAAAAAACCACCAGTACCTCATTTTCATCTCTCTTCTGCAGATGATAAATACCCATGACTTTAGCCATCACCAATATGCCTGAAATCAGGTATTGCTTCCCTCGGCCAGCCCTGCTAAATTTGCCGCTAATTGGAAAAATCATAAAAAAAGTCTAGCTGTACAAAAATCATCAATCCCTAAAACCGCAGGTACACGACGTGATACACCACAGCTGTACGGGTACAGGGGTCTAGAATAAACCGAAATGAAAAAGTTTAAAATTAAACAAACCGAACACGACCAATGGATGGTTTCCCATCATGAATACCCTCAGTTTACCTGTCTTTTTGAATCCGGCAGATTCAATTACCAAAGGACCATCAAGGGACTCTCTGATCCATCGGGCAGTTTCAGCGAAATCGAGCTGCTTCATAAAATGGAAAAATGGCTCCTGCAGCACCACAAGGAAAAAATAAACGGATAACAGTCCATTACAAGCCGATGCGCCGGAGAAGAGGCTGTCACAGACCCTGCCCTTTAAAGCAATTCCTTTAGTATCTGCTCAAGCTCTTCCCTGTAAACGGGTTTAGAAATGTATTTTACACTGATATGGTTTCTATCCAGCCAGGGCACCATCACTTCCTCAGGAGGGGTTGAGAGCACAATTACCTCAAGGTGCTTCAGACGTTCGATCTGCTGCATGCGTTTGAGAAACTCCAGCCCGTTAACTGCCGGCATGTTATAATCTAAAAAAATAATATCAGGCAGCGCCGCGGCCGTCTTTAATTCTTCCAGCGCCGCGTCCGGATTCAGAGCCGTACGGCATACCGTCTCACTGCTTACTGCCTGTACGGCTTCCACAAAAAACTCCGTATCATCGCTGTCATCGTCAATTAAAAGTATATTTCTATAAGGCATAAGGCATACTGTTTTTGTTTGTAATCCAGCTTATCACTGTTTTGGTTTCAAAATAAATGATACAGGGCAGCAGAGACCTGCGTGAAGACCTGATGTTATGATCATTTTGTATCCGCTTGTAAATGTAACGATACTGCTGAAAAGCAGCTTATACGATTAGTCTCTAAATTTATATGATTTTATCGTAATTATTACGTTTATATTTTACTTATCATACTAACACTAACGGCTGAGAAAATCCACACAAGTAGATCAACAAATATTTTAAACCAATTTTCCCTTCGCCGGACAAAGCAACAATAAAAAAATTTAAAAGAAACTAACTAACCAATAAAATCGGAAACAAAAAGAAAGAAAGAAAGAAAGAAAGAAAGCTTTACTACAGCATTCTAAGAACATCAGTGAAAAATATTGGTTCGAATCCCGTTCCCGCTACTATTTTAAAGTAAAAGCCTGAGAAATATAGATTTCTCAGGCTTTTTTTGTGATTCGAAATTTTTTTTTAATTTCAAAAAAACACAAACTGTCAGTGTTTTCAACGAAAATTGGTTCGAATCCCGTTAGGCTATTTAGAATGTGATTCTGCCTAACGTCTTGTTATGACAGCGGATATGGGACAGAAGTATGCCCATTCTTCGGATTTGCTAATTCTTACAAATACAAAACCAATTCCAAATTAATCCAAATCCCTAAATTACTTGTAGCGTGTGTTAGCTGTAGTTTTATTGTTAAATCTGATGAGTATTTAATTTATTATTACTAACAAAGAATAATTTATCATTATTTATTGTACATAAAGAATCATTCTCAATTTTAAAAGAACTTAATAATTTATTACTTTTTCTTTCTAAAATTTCAAATACATTATTGTTTTTAAAAATAATTTTCTCTTTATTGAAATACACAATTTCGGAGGATTCATCTTTAATACGTATTTCTGGATTTTGAAAATTATCGATTATTAAATTTCTAATTAAGATATTATTAGAATTATTGAACAAAGTACTTTTGTAAGCTATTTCTTTACTGTCTTCGCTAAATACATAACCATTTCCTGCATCCTCAATTTTTCCAATAAATTTAATTTGTATGTTTTCGTTATTTTCAATTTTTAAAATAATGTAAGTACACCTAGGTTCATCACCATCTTTATCAAAAATTTCGAAACCTATGATATTTTTATCAGGCAAAGTAAAAATTTCATATCTGCCTTCAGAAAAATAGAGATAAGTGAAATTGTAGTCATCATCAAAATTGTTACTAATGAAATCATATAAGTTATATTCTTCAAAGTTTTCCAAATTTAATAAAACCAAATCTTCTCTAAAAATATAATTTTTCAAAATATATTTATAATTCAGAGAATGTATTTCTGTATCAAATTTTTTATGAAATATTATTTCACCATTATTTAAATCAATTTTTAAGTGACAATCAAATTCCCCATTGTAATTTCCATTTACATATAAACATTCTAAATCGATTGAATGAAAATCTCTAATTTTTGAAATTTTTTTATCTAACAAAATTTGTTTGATTTTATTATTCTCAAAGTCTAAAATTTCAATAAAAGAATCTGAATCTAGTTGATTTGTTTTAAGTAAAATGATAGCATGTATTTCTGGAATACTTTTTATCTTTAATATTTTTAAATTAGACATATTACTTTTCGAAACTAACTCATTTATATTACTCATTTTCATCGAAAGTTAATTTTTACCTGCTTTTTTAAATTACTGCTAACTTGTATATATGGATGACAAATTTCAGTGTTTATTTGTTTTCAAAAATAGGATATTTACTTAACAATATCCAAACGAACTTATATTTGTTGAATAATTTAGTACATTCATGAGTGCAATTTCAATAGTATAAAACTTTATGTTTAAACTAATTCTTCTTTAAATTTTCTGAGAATAAAATAAAAAACCAAATAAACAGACTTTTATTCCACTGATTCAATATTACAAATGACTAAGATCAAATTTAAACATGTAAATCAATATAAAATAATATTTATGTTTTTTAGGTCATCCACAAAATGGTTCGAGAATTGTCCCGTTTGGGCTACGAGAAAAAATATAAAGCCTGAGAAGTATAAATTTCTCAGGCTTTTTTATGGTTCGATAAAATTTATTTCCATTTAAGTAAAAAATACACAAATACAGTATTTGCAGGACAAAGTGGTTCGAATCCTGTTAGGTCAAAATTTTAGCAGCACAATTCTTTACGCCTATTCAAATCCAAAAGTAAATCTTTAAGACAGCCATAAAAACAACTAAACTTTTACTGAAGCAGATTGTCCGTCGATTTAATCTTTTAAGATGAGTTCTGAGTGTCAAATTTTTTCTTTCAATATGATTTGTCTCAAAACGTTTTACCGAATGCGTCTCCTCATTAAGCAGATACCAGTAGTTTTTAAGTCTGTCAGTAAATATCTTTTTTGCTTCGGATAGTTTTAAAGTATCCAGAACACGGCTTAGGGTTTTGTTGGTTCGTTTACCAACATTAAAACTCACAACTGCTTTAGAATTCTTTTCCAATGCATAAACCAGCCAGATATAATTTTTCTTGTGTCTGATATAAGTACACAGCTCATCGACTTCGTACGTTTTTCCTCTGCTGATGATTGGCTTGGTAATATTTCGGGCGATAAAAACGATTCTTTTCAATAATGTTGTGGCTGATATTTTCAGTATTCTCGCTGTGCTTCTTATTCCTAAACCTTCTTTGGTTAATTGGATAATATTCTGGTTTATCTCTGCCTTATAAGCCAGATATGCATAATTTTCAACTCTAGTTTTCCCGCATACTCTGCAAATATATCTTTGATTACCAGACTTTGTCTTTCCATATTTTATCATCTTTCGAATATCACCAACACATCTGTAATACCTAGTCTGGTTTGACTCCATTTTTTTCGATTTAAGGCATTATAAAATAAAAAAACAGCCCAAAGGCTGTTTTAATTTTTATGCGATATTAATATAAATATCTGGTTTTCTGTAAATTTTAGATACAATAATTAACCACCAACACATCTGATACATTACCCTATCGGGTATTACTATGATTATCTGTAAATGTTAAATAGAATTATTCACCACCAATACATCTGATACATTACTAACTTATTTGAAAATATTATTTAATAACTTATCTGACCATATCATAAGTAGCTCATAGATTGTTATCATAGCTGGCATTACAATATTAACCAAAATAAACTTCATCTTCTCTACTTTTTCTTTGTCCAGCAGATTACTTTTTTGATAAACATTAACATTTTTTTTAAAATAATCTAAAATTATAATTGATGCTGAAAAAAGTATTAACAATAAAATCAATTTACTAGGAAGTATATCAAGACTGTAATTTAGAATACATATAAATATTCCATAAAATATTAATATAACAACTTGTTTAAAACTGAAATTTCTTTTGTTAATCCCCATGTAAATAAGAAAATTTAGGGACAGAACGAAAATTGAATAAAGAATTTTTAATATCATATTATTTTTTTTATTTTACAAATGGAATTGGTATGGTCATTTCAAATCCTGCTTTTTCACCAATTCCTAAACCTATGTTCTCGGTAAAATGGACATTTAAAGTTCCATTACTTAAATTATAATTACTTCCCATATTCACTCCAATGTGTGCGGAAGCGGCACTACCTCCTACAGTTCCTTGATAACTAAATCCTCCTATAGAAAAGCCTGCCGTATATTCACCTTTTACAGCATATGCTCCAAGATTACCTCCTAACATAGCACCATATTTACTTCCTTCACCTGTTAATATTCCTGTTGAAATACTGCTTTAAAATTCCAAAGATAAAAGCTATTCGCAAATGCGACAGAACCAGAAGATTTCCGCTTATAAAAGAGAAAAAATAATTAAAGGCCTTTAATACTTTTATTTTCTCCTCCTATTTCCCTTCACATCCAGCCTATTTTTTATCAGGCTTTCTGTTTTCAAGAAAAGTCAGTAAATCCGCTGCCGAACACGGAGAGAAAAACTTCTTGTTTGAATCCGGATCAACTGTCCCGTTTGAGACAATCCCGACGAGCAGGCCATTTTCATCCACCAGCGGAGCCCCGCTGAGTCCCCCAAATTTCTCCGGCACCAAGATATCTTTTAATAAAATGCGGTTTGAAATTGTTTTGTAATATTCAAATTCATACACCCTTTGCTGCCCGTTTTCCATCGTTCTGGTCCAGCCTGCGACATATAATTTTTCTCCTGGAATCAAAGGGGTGTTTCTTATTTCAAGAGGTGTAATGCCGGAAGAATTTTGTCTGATGGAAAATACCAGCCAGTCATTCTTATAAGCTGACTTGGATTCCAGCAGCTCAGTTTGGTCTTCATTTAATAATTTATCACAAATTACCACTTCGGACTTATGGTTTAAGGGGTATAATGTCCAATTCTTAATAAAGCCTTTTATTGACAGTGCTGTCATATTCTCGGGCTTTATAATTTTAAGGATATGTTTTGCCGTGACGGCAAATGTCTCATCCCTATATTTTATAAGAAAGCCGCAGCTGAATTTCGGCTGGTCGTATTTCGGGTCTATAAATTCGATGCTGTTCACTAGAGCTATCTCTTGAAATGCTTTATTTGAAGAAACCTCCTGTCCCCGGCAGCCAGACGCCCAGATAAACACAATACCATAAAAAAAAATTAATTTCATAATGCTTCCAATTTTTAGGATTTATACCGGCCGATGCTGAAACTTCACTTTCCTTATGCTGAGTTCAAATATAGAAAAACAATTGTTATAAAAGACAGAAGAGATGCGCCCATATTAAATTTCAATGACAGCTGCTTCACATTTAAAAATGGCCTGTCATTACAGCATTGCTTTAAAATCTATGCATATCCCCCACATATTGGCAAATTTTTCATACTTTGTACTACGCGCATCTGCATCATTGACAAAGAGATAGATCCTATATTTTTAATTAGTTTTACATTTTATAAAAATCCGCTGAAAAAAATAAAAAAAATGTCCAAAATGCAGAGCCTTAAATGTCTTTAATTAAACTTAAAAACAATTTACAATGAAACAATTTTTATTATTACTTCATGAAGACGTGCAGAAAATGGCAGAACTCTCACCTAAAGAGATTCAAGAAATTGCCGAGGCGCATATGCAATGGGCCGCAAAATTAGCGGAGAAAGGGCATTTGATTTCCGGGGACGGTCTGCATGAAAAGGGTATTCTGATAACAGGAAAAGACAGCGTTGTTAAAGACGGGCCCTATATGGAGTCCAAAGAAATTATAGGCGGCTACTATCTGATCCAGGCAGATGACCTGCAGACTGCCGTAACGATTACAAAAGAATGCCCCACACATCATTTTGGGGGCACCACCGAGATTCGTCCTATAATGGAAATGGAAGATTATGAATGATGCTGTATTTCAAAAGGATCAAACTGATTACAGAGCACTGTCCGGCAGGCTGTTCTCTGCATTACTATCACGGTTTGGAACAGATTATATCTCCGAAATTGAAGACGCGGTACAAAATTCCTTTTTGAAATCACTTAAAATTACAGATCAGAAAAAAAAGCCCGATAACCTGGAAAACTGGCTTTTTATAGTGGCCCGGAATGATGTGCTGAACCAGATTAAAGCTAAAAAAGAAAAGCATGATACTGACGCCTTCCTTCCTGAGCAGGGCGACCAGTCAGCTGATCAGCAAAAGGATTTAAGACTGCAGACCATTCTTTTCATCGCTTCTCTGGATATCATTTCGGCGCAGTCCAAAATAATTTTCGTCCTCAAAAATATTTTTGGACTCAGCGTCTCTGAAATTCACAGCTGCACGCTGCTCAAAGAAGAGGCAATCTATAAAAGCGCCGGCAGAACAAGAAAAATCATAAGGCAGCAATACCAGTGCAAACCCATAGACCTGCCGCTTATGGGTCAAAAAAAGCAAACGGCTATCATTGCGGAAGAAATCTTATATTCTGTTTTTAATATCGGCTTTGACTCGTTTAGCGAAAAGACACAGGACATCGTAAACATGGATTTATGCCTTGAGGCCTTTTCTCTGGCCAGACTACTCTTGAATGAATTCAAACTGGATTCGACAAGCAATCTGCTGGCAGTTTTCAGCCTGCATACAGCGAGAATTCCTGCAAAAATCGAGAACGGAAAACTGATTCCGTTCTTTGATCAAAATCGGGCAAGCTGGAATGCCGAATTGTTCCAGTTAGGGGTGCTGTACCTCAAAAAGCCGCAGACTGAAACCAGGTTTTACGTCGAATCCCTTATAGCGCTGAAATACATGACCATGGAAACTTTCGCAGAAAATGACTGGAAGGATATAATAAATCTATATCAGCTCCTGCAGCGGATTTCCCCTTCCCCTATCGTAAAATTAAATTACTGCTACTGTCTGAGCAAAACAGGAAACACAGCTGCTGTACTGGAGATGCTGGCAAAAGTAGAAAAAGAGCTGCCAGGCAGGCATGTTTATTTCAATATCATAAAGGCGAAAATAATGGCTGAAATAAATCAGGAAGAATCGAACAGCTTATTTGCTTCCATAGCTGCAGGATTAAGCCAGAAGATCAGAAAGGAACATTTATTAGGAAATGGATTAATACAATTATAACCTCAGAATTTTAAAGTCTGTATTAGATATTTGTGGAAATAGTCAGTCTAAAATTTTTTGGAAATAATTCCTTTACATCTTTATTGTGTCATACACAGAGAAGGTTAAAAATATCTGTGTTTTGTTTAATTTTTAAACATAGATAAAAAAAGAAGCTAAATCCCTCTTAACTCCATATTCTTTTAGGGTTAGTTCAAACAATTTTTCAATGGCAATTATTGATTAATAATCATCAGACATGAAAGACTTTATCTGTTGTATCTGAACTTTTCCAATCATTTTCAATAACCAATTCTACAAGATTTTTAAGGTCCTCATATCTGTTTGGTTTCACTGCATAAAAATCAGCTCCTAATGAAAATCCTTTTTGAATACTCAATTCCGAACTATCGCCGGAATAAATTATAATTTTTATTAAGGACGGGGCTTTAATCCTATTCTTAATAAGCTCAAGACATTTAAAACCGTCTATGCCCGGCATGGCAATATCTAAAAAAATAAAATCTGGAAATCTTTCTGTCATTTTTGACAGCTTTTCCATAAGCTCCTCTCCGCTGAATATTTCAACAATCTCGAATGGTTGTTTAAAAGATAAAAGAGCTTCATGCAGAAGCATGAGGTCGTCCTCATCATTATCAGTAAGAAATAATAATCCGTAAACAAATAGTACAATTTTGCAGAAGAAACCAATACAATAAAAATATAACCTACTGTTAATTATACAATTAACAACCTTCTCAGGTGTAAAATTAAACGATATATCAACCATACATTTACATCAATAAACAATTTAAATACAAATCGATATGAAAAGTTCAAACGTAAAAAAAAGCACCGCGAGTGCTAAGCCATCAGATAAAAAAACTAATACAAAAGAAAGTACTTCTACAAAAGAGTCAACAGAAGATTCAAAAACTTCCGCTGGTACAAATAAAGGCAGTGCTAAAAAGTAATTACTATGAGTAAAGATGAAAAGGAAAAGAACGGTCAGGAAGACCAGTACATTCAAAATGACAGAAGACTATATGAAGATCCAGATATTGATTCACCTCCAGTAGATCATTCCCTGACAGAAAATACGGTATCGGACTATAGCAGTAATCGGGATTTGAATAAAGAGAATGATAAAAATCCAGATGAAGAGGAAAATTCAGATGAAGATGATAGTAAAGAGGAAAGAGACACTTATGATAAAGAATAGTTAATACCATCTTCTAAAGAAAGCTGCCAAATTCCGGCAGCTTTTTTTTTTGGACATTTGTTAATTAATACAAAGCATTATGCTCTTTTAAGAGTATATGCGGTTATTTGTACTAATTTTGATGAACCAAACCCGCATGTTAAACAAAATATCGGCCTAAACTAAGTGCAGCAGAGCCGTTTCTTTATTAAATCATGAAAAAGCATTCGTGAAACGCTGCGGTAATTCCCGAAAGAAAAATTAAAGCTGCCTCACGGCTCATGTTTTTTCCTTTGATTGGAACTGCAGTAAGTTCAGAAAAATCAAATAAACCTTCATTAATACAGTATAGCATTTTTTTCATTAACTATTTCAAACAGACCATGGATATCATTGATTTCTACTTTGGCATTCAATCTAATTTTATTTTTGAGAAGTGTTTCGTCGAGAAAATTCCTGATACTGTAACTGGGAGACGGCAGCACTAAAGGTAATTCTGTTATTTTTTTAAGTACTATCTTTTTACGTTTACTCCACCAGTGGATTTATGAAAAATCAAAGAGAGATCTGCCGAGAATAAGGGTAGTATATCAAGGTCTTTATCTTCAGGATAACATACAGTCAATTTCATGAAAGTCCATTTTCTAAAGCAAATCTGCAGTGGAACTCGTCAAACCTGAATCTTAATACCCTGAAATTCCTCATCAAACTCCGGATGGTTAAACAGTCAATTTAACAGTCCATAAGTGGACCCAATAATTATTTTTCCCCGTTTTTAGACTATTCAAATTCATACGAGCCGCCCCTTAATTGATGTTGACAGATCAGGACTTTGATCCTGCTCCGCAGCGTATTGATCTGGCAATTTGAACCAATACCCGTTATTTGGCTAAGGCTTCTTTCGGCTGCCGCCACTCTGACGGTGCAGCAGTGTGGTATTTATCATTTGACCATCTATTGCAATTTTATTAATGTTTTACTTTTTATTTTGGCAATACATATAAATTCATTATATTTATATACATAATAATGCTGTTTTTTCAAAAAAACAGCATTATTCAAGTTTTAGAGATTATTTTAAAGCTTAATTATAAAAAATCGAAATTATGAAAAAGATCACACTGCTTTTGGCTCTTATTTTTACAACTTTGTCATTTGCGCAGACCATTACCTCTAAGCTGGAAGATGCGAACCCGGCTCAGTATGCTTTGCTGGAAAAAGTGAATAGGTACTATCCCGACATTACACTAAATAAGGCTGTTACAAATTTTTATGCTGACGGTAAAATTATCGATTCCCAGCAGTCGTTCGATTTAAAAGGAACCAAGTTTTCAAGTTATAAAATTGGAATTGAACCGGATAACAATAAATTATTATTTGAATATATTACAGACGAAAAAGGAAAAGTTTATGGAGATGTTTCCCTTTTTAACGGACATGTATTAAGAACAACATTTACAGACAGAACAGGTTTGGTTGAAGTTTCATTAGACGGAAAATCTGTTTATCAAACTAAAATTTAATTTAAAAACATGCTTATCCGCTTCCTGGATAATCTTCATATAAGCTGTTTTTCAATACTTTAAGATTCTACAGGCTTTAGTATAATTTAAATTCGTTTATTAAAAAAACGAATTCCCTAAAGCCGAATAAGGATTTCGTAAACACCATTAATAGAAACCTGACGTGTGGGATACGTCAGGTTCTTTTCTTCCAGTTAAATCTGTGAGATGACTATGATTTCCAATTACTTTTGATACTGGATATACAAACATTTACTGGAGAATCAGAAAAGAATATTATCATAAATTGAAATCCAGCTTTTAATCTCATATCAAAACTTTTGACATTACGAAATTCCCATAAATCATAAAATAAAATTTTGAAATAGATTGACATCATCGCGACCCTCATTACGCAAAGCTCCCTTAATAATGCTTTAAGGATACTTTCAAAATAAATCAAGGAGAAACCTCTTTCTCTGCAGAGCATAGTTCATAAAACTATCCCGCTTCAGCCAGCCACACACTCACCATCCAATACCAAACTAAAAACAATCTGCGATAAAGAGATAACAACTAACTAACAAAATGGTTAATCGTTTCATTACAGCTTTAATTTTCTTCTCCCTGTCTTCAACTCTTTGTTACCAGACCGAAGCAAAAAAATGATTTATTGCTATTTTTAATTGCTGCTTGAGAAAGGGAAAAAGTCGATTTGACACTTTGGGACCATCTGCCAAAGTTTCTCCAAAAAGGATACACATATCAAATTACTTCCTCTAGTTCAAAAAAAACAGCATGCTGTTCGCATTTGTACAATTTAATGTCATTCCGATTGAGTAATTTTACTTTCTGCAAAAGCTGGAAAATCAGAGTGGGCTCCAGTAAACACTCCTCTTATAAACAAGCCGCAAATGCAGTCTTTAATCGAAATTCTGTAATTTTGAGAAAAAACAAAAGTGCCCCAAGATGGATAGTGGTCAAGACCGAAACCAACGGAGAGACAGCCGGACTATTTTTTTACTTTGAGATAGAAGTTTCCCATTTAGAGGAATACATAAGATTAAATACGAGAGTTGTGAACAGGTGCCCTCCGCTATTCGAAAATGGAAACTAACAACGAACATTAAAAATTTTTAAAATGAAAAAAATTATCTTTGCATTGCTGTCCCTTTCTGTTAGTTTTGTCTTTGCCCAAAATCCGGTATCCTATCCAAAGGACACTGCTATTTCAAAACCGGAATTAAATTTTGAAGTGTTATGGCATACTTTTGAAGACA
>PJTT01000379.1_pt1 | contig 39587 bp, 35 predicted proteins | sample 1512261 | NCBI WGS metagenome assembly PJTT01 (sample SAMN08177685, study PRJNA422409) | Soil metagenome, whole genome shotgun sequencing project. | isolation source: Soil (2) enriched on wood chips | place: USA: Madison | collected 2015-01-15
AATCGGAGTGCAACAATTCTATTGGCCAAAATGCAGTACTCCGTATTTTAATCGGAGTGCAACAATTCTATTGGCCAAAATGCAGTACTCCGTATTTTAATCGGAGTGCAACAATTCTATTGGGCATTTCCGCAAAGCGGAACAAGTAATGCAAGTTTCTTATTTATTTAGGAAACTCTCATTTCCAAATTTCCAAATCATCAAATTATCAAATTGTGGTAACACGGTACAACCAAACCCGAATATATTAAATAAAAGTCAGTCGTATTAATTCCACAATGGTTTTTTACCAGTTGGTTTAGGGCCTCCTTTTGGTTTGTTGGAAAGTTTGATATTCTGACGAGGATCTGCTTTTGCTGTAAACTTGGAAAAATCGCTTACCGGAATATCATTCGGATCTACGGTATGCGCTGGATGCTCGTTTGACAACAATGTATCAACCGGCACTGCAACAGGTGGTTGGTTTATTTCCAATGGTTGCGAAACAATTAAGTTATCCAACGAAACCGGTTGCTGTTTTGCTGTTTTTTTTGCTGCCGACTTTTTGGGTGCTGCCTTCTTTGCCAGTTTTTTTGGAGCAGATTTTTTTGCTACGGCTTTTTTCGGGGCTGCTTTTTTTGTAGCTAGCTTTTTTGGTGTGGCTTTTTTAGCGGCTACTTTTTTAGTGGCTTTCTTTGGTGCAGCTTTTTTTGTTGCTACCTTCTTAGGAGCCGTTTTTTTTGTGGCTGTTTTTTTAGTCGCAACTTTTTTAGTCGCAACTTTTTTAGTTGTAGCCTTTTTTGCTGCTGACTTTTTGGGTGCTGCCTTCTTTACTAATTTCTTTGGAGCAGCTTTCTTTGCTACTTTTTTAGGCGCTGACTTTTTAGTTGCTACCTTTTTTGTAGCTGTTTTTTTTACTGCTGTCTTTTTTTTGGGTGTTGCTTTTGAATACTTAGCCATAATTACACATTTTTAAAATGATTAAAATAGAAAGTATAGTTGCTTGTAGTATTAGGTTTTCAAAAATCATACCATTGCGTTAATTGTAGCACTCGTCCATTGGGTGAGGGATAGCAGCGGCATCCTTTTGCGAAGCTTCGGCAATGGCAGCGCAGGGCAAAAGATACAGCGGATAGCCCGACCCGTAGGGACACCCCATAATAAAATTTTCAACTATTATTAACCTGTAAAAGTTAAGGCTACATAAAAGGGTTAGTAAATTATTGTAAAGTAACCGACCATGTTTGGCTAAACAAGGCTTGTGGTTCCAAGGATTGAACGCCTTCTTTGTCTGTCAATTGCTGGTTAGCATCAACACTATCGGCAATACCACACCAGGGTTCAATACAAATAAAATCGGCTCCTTTTGCGGCCCATAAACCCAGGTAATTAAAACCGGGAAAACTAAATGTAAGCGACTTGTTGGTTTTATCGCTTGTTAATGTAACGGCATCTGACTGCAGGTTTTTAAATACCAACGCATCTTTAGCAAATAATTCTTTTGTAAGCGGCAGTGTGTTGGTATTATCCAATAATGGCAAGGGAGTATTTTCTATTAAACCATCGGGTGAAATAGGCCAACGGCCTGCCGTTTCGTTTTGATTGAACTGTAAGTAGTAATCGTTATAATCTGTAGCTGCTTCCATCGGCAATTTAAATGCGGGATGACCACCTACAGAAAAATACAGAACATCGTTACCGTTGTTTTGTATATGGTAGGTTACATGCAAGGCATTATTAACCAAAGCATATACAATGATAAACTTAAAGGCAAAAGGATAGACACTATGTGTAGATTCATCATCGGTTAATTGCAGGCTGATACGATCGGTAAAATGTTCTACCACCGTAAAATCTTTCTCTCTTGCAAAACCATGGCGTGGTAATGTGTATGATTTATCGCCGTAGAAATAGGTATTATTTTTAAGCGTACCAACAATGGGAAACAATACGGGTGAATGCTTGGGCCATTCGGGGCCAGCAGGCCACATATAATCATCGCCAGTGGCTGATAATATTAAGCTACTTAACTCGGCTCCTTTACTTAAAATAGTGGCTTGCAGTATGCCATTGCTGATTGTATACATACTGCAATTTATTTATTTTTTAATTGCTGTAGTTAATTAATCAAGTTTTGTAAAATCAATAACCGGTGGTGTTTTTTGTGGTGTAAAATCATGCTGACTATCCACCTGCAGGTTTGTGTTAAAAAAACCACAGTTACGCATAAAGGGTTTATTGTTTTGTACGCCACCGTCATAATCCAAACGGTATTTTTTACGGCCGGTATTATCAACCGATACTTTTAGTTTATCAATAGCTTTCCACTCACCCGATGCTGTACGCATCCATTGGTTTTGGTAATACGCCATACGACTTATATTGCCTGTTGCAGGATTAAAGTTTTCTAAAAAAGAATGAAAACGGGTTAAATAAGTATTGGTTTTAGGGCGACTGAAGCTGGCTATTAAACGCCATTGGCCTTCCTCGGGTGCAAAAAAGTAAGCGGTATAATTGGTGTAGTTATTTGCTACAGGTACACCCCGTAATAAAAATTTATAACTGTTACCTGCCTTCCAGTTATACCGTAAAAAACTTTGCCCGCCAGAACCTTCGTTACCAAACTCGCCGGTATTAACATCTTTACCTTTTTTTAATAACAGTATCTTTTGGTCGTCAGGTATTTCTTTAGGGTTATCGGTGCTAAACGGACTCCATACCGAAAACAAAACCCTGCGTTCGGTTGGCGAGTTTACCTGCATACCAAAATAACCTTCGCCAAAACCATTGGCCATATAATAAGAGCCAATTACATCATTATCTTTTGGTACCGTTATTTCGCTGTAATACCATTCAATATTTTTTTCTTTATTTAAATCGTAGTTAAGGTGAACAGATGGCCCACGACGACCCCAGTAAAAAAAGTTGCCTTCATTATTTTTTACATACTGCGTATTCGCATCAACAGCCGTGCCTTTTATTTTTATGCCGCTAACAGTTGCAAACTGCTCACCTGTTTTGCTAATGCCTTTGCAACTAATTTGCAGATAACCTGCTTTTGTAATTTGCCATTCACCAACATCAAAACTTTGTTCGGCATTGCCGGATAGGTTTACCTTTTTTGTTTTACCGTTTATGCTTATTTCAACCGTTGCTGTATTGCCACCGGCATTGGCTAGCAAGGCCAATTGTAATGTACCGGGTTTGTCTAGTTTAACAAATGTGCTAAACACCGCATCACTGCTTTGCCAGTTGCGCCAACCATCATTACTCACTACTTCCCTACTCTTTTCAGGTTTTGTTACCCATGAGTTACCACCTACGGGAATAGTTTGCCAATCGTCGTTAACCGATGAGGTATGCGTTTTAATAACAACGTTATTGGTAACCGCAGGTTTAACACCGGGCATTAACAGGCCAATGCCTATTAAGCCTAATAAGCTTAATACTTTCATTTTTATTTTATTTCTACTGTATAAATAAGGCAGGTAAAACGGATGGTTTGCATGCTAACCCTGTGAAGTTAGTATTATGTTTTATACAGAAATCACGCAAACGATTGGGTGATTTTTGGGGAGTTTTTGGAATGTAGTAAAGAAAGTAACACGGAGTTGCACGGAGTTTTTGCACAGAGTAACACCGAGTGAGAAAGGAAATATGTTTAAAACTCGCAAGCGATCTACAAAACAATAAAGATAATTACAACAACCCCAATAGTATATAATCAATAACAAGTAACATGTGTTAAGTAGTTTACTTACTTTTTTTCTTGACAAAAAAAGTAACAAAAAAGTCAAGTCTTGTCCAATGTGTATTCCGCCTGCGAGAGTTTGCTGTATATAAACACTGACAGGCGGAACCGTACAGCCGCTTGGCTTCAGGCTCTTTTTTCGGCCGGTCGTTTTTGTTTTAGCCGTATTAGTATTTTGTAAAGTATGTTATTGCTATGGCCGAAAAACGCCGTTTCGCCATCGGCTGTACTTACACTGCGGACAAGACGAAGTCCTACACCACATTAACATTAGCTATGATTATTGCAAAATAAAGAAAGCTTTGTCTCATATCTCAATTCTCAACCCTCAATTCTGTTAATACTGAAACCATATTTCGGTAGCGCCATAACCATAATTAGGATGATACTGGTTAACGAAAGATTTTACTTCTTTTTTTAAACGCAGGCTCTCGTGTATATCGTTACGTAAACGACCCTCACCTACTCCGTGAATAATAATTAAAGATGGTTGACGATGTGCAATGGCCAGATCGTAATATTTTTCAAAAGTTTGTAACTGTAAAGTGAGTATTTCAAAATTGCTCATCTTTTTCCAGTTGTCGGTTAGTTTATCTATATGTAAATCAACCAAACTGCGGGCAGGCTCTAAGTATTCACGGGCTTCGCTGGCTTTGTACACTTTGTAACCTTTGGCGGTTAGTTTTTCCAGGCCCAGACTTTCTACCAAATCTTCTTGTTTATCGGGATAGGTTTCAAATAACAGGTGCGAAAACATGGCCTCGTTGTTTTGCCTTATTTTTTCAATGGCGTTAAACAGTTGCTTAGGTTTAAGTTTTACCTGTGTTTCGTAGTACGGTGCTTTACCTTTTTGCTCAACCGTAAGGCTAAACTGAAAGTTAAAAACCGGACTATCATTTATATCAGAAAAAGGAATATCGTGTAAATAAAAATCCTGAAAGGGTTGAATATTGTTTTTTAATTCAAAATCTTTTTCGCCTAAAAAGAATAACTGGTAGTAAAAATTATACGCCGTACGGGTACGGTTTATTACATGAATTTTTAACGATTCTACTATATCATCGCCAAACTCGTCCGTATCCATAATGGGAATAAAACTAAGCCAAATGCCATCTTCTTTCCTCTCGCTAAGGCTTACCTTTTTTTCTTTGGGCAGGTCTTCCAGTTTTTTCTTAACCGGTATGTTTTGTATTTTCTTTTTGGTAAAAAGCTTGAAGTAAGGAAAATCAATCTGGTCTAAATAAACAGGAAATCGTACGCCACGTATTTCTACCAGTACCATTTTTTCGTTAATAAATTCCACCACTTTTCCTTCTTCATCGGTCTGTAACACTATAATCGTATCGCCAATTTGATATTTCATAAATAAATAAAACTAAAAATTTTATAGGCAAAGGTAGGTTAATTTGGAAATTTGATGATTTGGTGATTTGGTAATGGGGACTTGCAGGAGAAAACGATTTGATGATTTGGTGATTTGGAAATTTGGTAATAGGGTTTGTACAAATAGGTACAGAGGCTAACACAAGGCTCAATAGAATTACTACAGCACAAGAGTGCGACGCAAGGGACGATGATAGTAGTACTACAGTTGACTAAATAAAAAATATAGCGCATAAAAAATGAGAATCAAGACTATTTAACATCTCAATTCTCATTTCTCAATTCCGTCTATCCGACTACTCCCCTTTCGCCAGTTTACTATTACGGTAACCGTAGAAGAAATAAATGGCCAGGCCAAGTGCCATCCAAATGAAGAACCATTGCCAGCTTACGGCCGGAATTTCTATCATTAAATACATACAAGTTAGTACACCCATTATTGGAATAAGTGAATACTTGCGTATGAATGTAAGTACGCTAAATATGGCGGCAAATAAAATGAATATAAGGAACAATACTTTTTGGTAACTCTCGTGGCCAATGTTTAGTACAGCATCTTCAATTCGGCCCCAAAAGAAATAACAGAATATGGCCAACAATGCCGGCACAATTAATTGTCCGTTAATGTAAGGCAAACTAAATCTACCCGGCTCTTTGGGCCTTGGCGGTAATAACAATACACCGCCTGATACTAATACAAACGCAAACAAAGTACCAATACTGGTAAGATCGGTAACCAGATTGCCCTCTAAAAACAATGCACCAAGCCCTACAATTATACCGGTAACAATGGTTGCAAAAAATGGTGTTTTAAATTTAGGATGTAATTTTTGGAATTTTTTTGGTAATAAACCATCGCGGCTCATAGCCATCCAAATACGTGGCTGACCAATTTGAAACACCAATAAAACTGATGTAGTGGCTACTACAGCACTTATAGAAATAATGGTTTCTATCCATGGGGCTCTGTCTTTAAATACAAAAGCCAACGGATCGTTTACACCATCAAACTTAGAGTAATGCTCCACACCGGTTAATACCAATGCAATTAAAATATACAGGCCGGTGCAAATTAACAGCGAGTAAATCATACCCCGCGGCATATCCCGCTGCGGATCTTTACATTCCTCGGCCGTGGTACTAATAGCATCAAAACCAATATAGGCGTAAAACACAGCCGATACACCTTTTAATACACCTTCAAATCCGTTAGGCATAAACGGACGCCAGTTGTTGGTATCTACAAAAAACGCACCTGCCACAATAACAAATATGATAACGGCAATTTTAAAAATTACCATGTAATTGGCCGAGTTTTTACTCTCCTTAATACCAATAATGGCTACCCATGTAATAAGCGCCACAATTATAAAAGCAGGCAGGTTAAAAAATATTTTAAAACCGGCTACTGTTGGTGCAGTGTTATAAGCCTCTATAGCAAACTGGTAACTTTTTATTTTTTCCGGATCGGTAATAGTGCCTGCCGCCAACTCGGTTGTAGCCGTGTTAAAAGCATGAATAGCCGTGCCGGGATCCACCAGCATCCAATCGGGTAAATGAATATTAAATAAATGAACCAGTAAATTATTAAAGTAACTACTCCACGATATGGCCACCACAATATTACCAATGGCATATTCCAGAATCAATGCCCAACCAATAATCCAGGCAATTAACTCGCCAAAAGTTACGTAGGAGTATGTATAAGCACTACCCGCAACCGGCACACGGCTGGCAAACTCGGCATAACAAAGTGCCGAAAAACCACAGGTAACCGCAGTAATAATAAATAAAACCGATACACCCGGACCACCATTAAAGGCCGCACCACCAATGGTAGAAAAAATACCGGCACCCACAACGGCCGCAATACCCAAAAAAGTAAGGTCACGTACACCCAGAATTTTTTTCAACCCACTGCCATGATCCGACATACCGGCATCATGTTCGGCCTTAATTTTATCTATACTCTTTTTTCTAAACAACGAGTTAGCCATTGGTAGCAGTTTATAATTAAGCTGGTAAAGTAATGAAAAAAATAAAAAGTAAAAATTAAAAGTGAAATGGGGGGAAGTAAAAAGTAAAAATGAAAAATTAAAAAGGTTGTTTTACTACAAAGTCAGCCTCCCTCATTAGCACATCAGCACATTTGTTCATTAGCTAATTGTTTTGGGGCTATCAGCTTTTGTACTACTATCAGCAGCAGTTCCCCGCCCGTCTTCAATCTTTGCTCTGCCAGCCCTGCTGAGTCAACGCTACCAGCAAAGGATTTACGCCTAAGCGGGGCAGCCCATCATTTGTAGATTATATATTGAGCAGTTTGTAAACCGTTAAAACGGTTATTGAAATGATGTTGGTTTTCCATAGCCCACGGTTTAAACCGTGGGCTATGTTTATGTAGTGTTTGTATTAATGGATAAAAATTTTGCCATTATGTAGCATTAATAATTATCTTTTCTTTATGAAGCATAAAAAACGCCTCCTTTTGATAACGTTACCGCTAATCATATTTTTTAGTTGTAATGAAATTAAACGCAAAGAGCAATACTTTGCGTACACACCCCTTGAAGATTACAAGTATACAGAAGCCCTTATTCAACCAGAGACGGAACTTGAACTCTTGGCTTTTTCTGGAGGTATTGAAAGTGATGAGAAGAATCTTTATTACTACCAGTTTATTGTGTACGATAAAAATAAAGGCGATACCTTACGTATTCTAGCCCCGCTAATTAGTATATATGGAGTAACAGCACAAGATACCAAGACATATACCAGCCCTTTACAGTATGATTACAAAAAAGGAATTACCAAAGCAACTTATGAGCCACTGGACGACTCACATAATCTTGCTTTACAGACAGAAAAAGTGGCTGATCTTGCAGAGGGTAAAACAGATGTTGATTTTGAAGCGCTGATGCAAAAGGTGGATAAAAAAAGATTTGTAATTACCAATAAGGATATGCCGGAATTGGACAATCCAAAGTCTCCTACGGCAATAGGTGTATTAAACTTCAAGGGTAAGCCGTGGTAAAATAGTAATAATTTTTATTTCAAAATTTCAAAAAATATCCTCTATTCGAATAATCTGGTGTGTATAGTTTCCACAACTGTCCACATATAATGCATTCGTAAAGTTGGTAGCCAATATCCTTATAAGCGGTTGTTATAAAATCTCTAACTTTAATACTTTTATCATTAGCAATTTTCTTAGTTAACACTAAATCAAATTCTTCAAAATCTATCTGCGTAGAAAAAGATTTTATTTCTTCGTTAAAGCATTTGTCACACATATGCTAGTACTTTTGTTTTACATTAAAATTAGTACTTTTTTATAGTTAGTATATTTCTAAACCTTTCTGATTACCACCATAGTTAACAAATATCAAAACCGTTAAAACGGTTATAATTTATGGCGTCGGTTTTCATAGCCCACGGTTTAAACCGTGGGCTATGTTTATGTAGTGTTTACATTAATGGATTTATCCATTTCTTTTCAAAATTCTTATCCTATTTCATAAAATACACATGTAGTTTCAAATTAGTTGTTTATACAAGTAAAATGGTTATTCTAAATCATTAGATAAAGCTTTTTTCAGGACAGAAACTTGATTGTCTGTTACACTTAAATGCTTTCCAATAACTTCAATTTTGCCATCTTTTGTTGTTATATTTTTCCCTTTTCTATAAATAAAAATATATGATGGTCTATAGGCCATTGTACTTTCATGCAAAGGATATACACATGAATCATTTATCACTTTAATCGCAGTAAACTTAGTGAAATCGGTTCTGTTACATAGATTTTTAGCCTCATCCGTTAACTCAATTTCAAAATTTAAAACATTGAAGGATTTTATCATTGGTTTTTCTAAGATAAATATGCTATCGCTTTTGTTATTCTGGCTATATAAGTTTGAATACATGACGATTAGTATCCCGAAACAAAATATTTTAATTTGCATACTGTTTTCTTTAAAAAGATAAGATAGATAGACTTTATTCCAGAGTTAGTTAAAAAATGAAGTCCATTACTACTTCTATTCTTCTTTCACTCCTCCCAACCCACAAAGTATTTTCTCAACTTCTGAGATAGTAGCAACATTAAGCATTAATAACACCCTGAAAAAATCACCTAACCCTTTACTGGCAATAAGTGTACTAGAACCTGACTCAAAAATTTCACTATACTTTGGTGTATTCCATTGCATCAGATGAAATTCCCCTTCTTGAAAGTAAGCATAAGCAAACCTTTTTTTGTCCTCAAAAATTTTATCAACTCTAATAACTTGTAGCGCTTTATTACGGCAAATAATAATCTTCTGACATTTGTTTACACTATCATCTGATACTTTTTCTTTCAAACAAATAGTAGTATCTGTTTTACTAAAGATTTGGGATTCATCAATTTTAAAAACCTCTTGTAAGGAATCTTTGTATGGATGCTGTGCTAATAGGATAGAATGTATAAGAATTGCTAATATTAATAACTGAAATTTCATATTTATAAATTTACAAATATTATTAACCATTATTTTATTAGGTCGTCAAAAAAACTAAAGTACTTTTTTCCAATCCTCCCCTTCTGCAAAATCTTTAATTACTGTATTGCGTTTTACCAACAGCTTACGTAAATATCTTTTTACAAAAAGTATTTCTGCCAGTTTACCTAGTATTCCAAGCGGTGCTTTAAAGGTGAAAACATCTTTCATTAAAGTATTATCACCACTCTCGTTAAAGAAATGTTCATGCTCCATACTTTTAAAAACACCCTTTATTTGTTCGTCTTTAAAATATACAGGCGATTCGTACTTAGTAATTTTTGTAGTAAGCCTTTGTTTGATGCCAAAATGAACTGCCTCCCATGTGACAAATTCACCGAGGTTTATTAAACCTTTCGTGCGACCGGCTATTGCTGTTTCTTTAGTGTGGGCTGTAGATATTTTATGAAGGTCAATACTTCGTGATAAATCGAAACATCGTAAAATGGGTGCTTTAATTTTTGTTTCTAAAACGATTGTAGCCATGGTTTGAATAATAGATGTAAAATACAACTATTGGTGATATTTGTTATAATGCTCAAAGGCTGCCCGATGCGAAGGGGTTAGTGCGAGTGAAACGAAGCACCGGAGCGAAGCGGAGCCCGTAGCAGCGGGGACTGCAGATGATAGTAGTACTAAAGCTGAAAGCCCCAAAACAATTAGCTAATGAGATAATATGCTGCTGTGCTAATTATGAATTCAATACCCTTCGTCAAGCTCACACGCTATGCTCCGAATAGCGGAGTTTGAAACTGGGTTAGAAACAGGGTGACAAAAAACTCGGCATTTTACCTATTAACTATTAACAATGAACTATTAACTCCACCTACACATCACGCTTTACCAAATACTCGGCTAGTTGTAACAAGGGCTGTTTGCGGGCCGAGAGTACGGCGATGGCTTCCATACAAACAAAGGCTTTGTCCAGGTAAGTATTTTTAAGTTGTAAGGCCCAGTCGTCAACTTTACAGTCGCGGTAAAGCTGTAGTACTTTGGCTACTTTATCGGGGTGGTTATTGTTGAGTTGTTCCTGTAATTCTTGTTTTTGTTGAGGGTTGGCAGTTTCTAATGCGTGTATTAACAGGAAGGTTTTTTTGTTGGCTAAAATATCGCCGCCTACTTGTTTGCCAAATTTTTCGGGGTCGCCAAAAGCATCTAAATAATCATCCTGTACCTGAAAGGCAAGGCCAAGGTTTAAGCCGAACTGGTAAATATTATCCTGATTGCGCTGGCTGGCACCGCCAATAATGGATCCTAATTTTAAACTGGCAGCAATTAAAACTGATGTTTTTAGTTCAATCATTTTTAAATAATCGTCCTGCGAAACATTGTCCTGTTTTTCAAAATCCATATCCATTTGCTGGCCTTCGCATACCTGCCGGGCAGTGGTATTAAACAACTGCAACAATTGTGTAAGGTATGGCGATTGTATAGATGCGAGATGCTCGTAAGCCCTTACCAGCATTACATCGCCACATAAAATGGCGGTGCTGTTGTCGTATTTTGTGTGGATGGTTTGCATGCCCCTGCGTAAGGGAGCATTGTCCATTATATCGTCGTGTATTAATGTAAAATTGTGAAACAGTTCTATAGCCGTTGCTATTTCGTATGCTTCGGGTTTTACATCGTCAAACAAATCGTTGCCCATTAAACACAATATGGGCCTGATTCTTTTACCGCCTATTTGTAAAAAATATTCGTTAGGCTGGTACAGGGTTTCCGGTGTGGACGGAAACTGAGGCTGGTTAAATTTTTGTGCAAACTGCCCCGATAATTGTTCAAAAGAATTCATGCGGTAAAAATAAGTCTATCCCTTGTTCTTTTTTATTTTTTGTTTTTTTGGTGCTTCGGCTTCGGCCTGGTCATCAACCACCCAATCGTAGTCTAACTGGCGTTTTTCTAAATTAGCGGCCAGTACTTTAATGGTTACTTTATCGCCCATGCGGAATTTTTTACCACTACGCATACCCACCAGACAGTAATCGCTTTCCAAATGACGGAACTCATCATAATCCATCAGGTTGTTTACACTAACCAAACCTTCGCATTTATGTTCCACTGTTTCTACCCAAAAACCAAAGGCAGCTACACCACTAATAACACCTTCAAACTCGTGACCCACAAACTGCTGCATGTATTGCACTTGCTTGTATTTATTGGCGGTACGTTCGGCATCCATGGCAGCTTTTTCACGGTCGCTGCAATGTTTGCATTTTTCTTCCATGCGTTTATCTATATTGGCTTTACCGTCTAATACTTCCTGTAAAATACGGTGTACCATAATATCGGGGTAGCGGCGTATGGGTGAAGTAAAATGACAATAATGCTCGAAACCTAAACCATAGTGGCCAATATTTTCACTAGTGTACTTGGCTTTGGCCATGGTGCGTATGCCCAATTGCTCCAATACATTTTGCTCAGGCTTGCCTTTTACATCTTTTAATAACTGGTTAAAAGATTTTGCAATGGCTTCGGGTGATGAGTTATCGAACTTATGGCCATACTTGTTGGCAAATGCTATAAACGGCAGTAATTTTTCTTCGTCAGGCGTATCGTGCACACGATAAGGGAAAGGCAATGGCTTACCTTTTACTTGAACCTTGGCTATGTTTTGTGCTACATATTTATTGGCCAGCAACATAAACTCTTCAATCAGTTGATGCGCCTCCTTGCTTTCTTTTACCATTATGCCAATGGGGTTACCTACTTCATCCAGTTTAAAACGTACTTCCGTTGAAGAAAAGTTGATAGCACCCTTATCAAAACGTTGTTTGCGTAATTTTTGCGCAATGGTGTTCAGGGTTTTAATTACCTCTGCATGATCACCTTCGCCGGTTTCAATAATTTCTTGCGCTTCTTCGTAAGTAAAACGTCTGTCGGAATGTATGACGGTACGGCCCAGCCAATATTGTTTTACATCGCCACGGGCATTTACCTGAAAAATGGCGGAGAAAGTAAGTTTATCCTCATTAGGACGTAAGGAACAAAGTACATTGGAAATATGTTCCGGTAACATGGGGTTAACCCTGTCCGGTAAATAAACGGATGTGGCTTTGGCATACGCCGCTTTGTCTAAAGCATTTTCAGGTTCTACATAATGGCTTACGTCGGCAATATGTACACCAATTTCGTAACTACCATTTTTTAATATGCGGAAAGAAATGGCATCATCAAAATCTTTGGCATCAACAGGGTCAATAGTAAAGGTTAACAAATCTCTTATGTCTTTGCGTCTTTCTATTTCACCTTTTGAAATAGTATCCGGAATGCGAGCTGCCACTTCCAATGCATCATCAGGAAAACTTAAGGGAAAACCTGCGTCTAACAGAATTTCCTTCATGGTTACATCGTTCATGTTTTCCTCGCCTAATACGCTTACTACTTCACCAACCGGACGTTTATCGCCATGCTCCCACTTCACTAACCTAACCACTACTTTTTCGCCATTTTTAGCGCCGTTAATGTGGTTGGAAGGAATATAAAAATCGGGTGTTGGTTTATCGCCATCAATTAGTACAAAGGCAAAACCATCATTCATTTCCAGTTTACCTATAAAATCGGTACGCTTGCGTTCTAAAACCGTTTTTACTTCGGCTTGTGGCCTGCGGCCACCGCCTGCTTTTACTTTTACTAAAACCGTATCGCCATGCATGGCGGTATTAAAATCGTGCGGACGAATAATTAAATCTGTCTCCTGATCGGGTACAATTACAAAACCCATACCCGAACGTGTTATATCTAAAGTACCTTTCACTGTACCTGTTGGTGCGGTTGAATGTCCTCTTTTTGTTTCTTTCTTCTGCGAATGCTTTTTCCCCATAAATTATATTATAAATTAGGTTTAATATTGGTTATAAACTCCAGTACCGTGCTATCAAATTTTTCGCCTTCGTTAAACAAAAAATAATGTTCAATAGGCAAAACATAAATTGGCTCATCTTCTATTTCGGCCTGGAACTTTGACAAGCGAACAGCATCTTTTTCAGTTGTTAAGATAATTTTATTTTCGTTGTCAATGGCATTAAATTTTTTGCGAATTTCCTTCAGGTCATCAATGTTAAAAATATGATGATCGGGGTACTGCAATAACTGGTACGATGAAGTATGTTTTTCCAGTAACTGTTTTAAATGTACCGGATTGGCAATACCTGTAACCAGCAACACTTCCATGTCCATATGCACCGTACGCAATGTTTTTGAAAAAAGATGATAAGCATCGCCATATTTGGTGGTGGTAAAAAATACCTGCTGGTGTGGCAATGGTTTTATTTCGGCAATAATTTTCTTTTTTTCTTCAACAGATAATTTAGGGTCGCACTTGGTAACCACAATTATATGGGCACGTTTGTAACCGGATTTTAAATCACGCAGATCGCCGGTTGGCAAATAAAAATCACGGGTAAACAAATTACTGCTATCGGTTAGTAAAATGTTTAAGCCAGCCTCCACAGCACGGTGCTGCAAAGCATCGTCTAATATAATTACATTGGTTTCGGGCTTGTCCTGCAACAATAACGGAATAGCCACTACCCTTTCTTCACCCACTGCTACAGGCACATTTGGAAATTTAATGTGAAACTGCATCGGCTCGTCGCCAATATCCAATGCGGTAGTATTATCGCCGGCCAAAACATAACCTTTTGTGCGGCGTTTGTAACCGCGACTTAAGGTGGCGGGTTTATAGTTTTTATTTAATAAACGGATTAAATACTCCACCATGGGTGATTTACCGGTACCGCCTACTGCCAGATTACCCACACAGATAAGCGGCAAGGCAAAGCTTGTAGATTTATATATTTTTTTATGGTATAGCCAATTGCGTACAGCAATTACCAGCCAGTAAATAAGTGCTACGGGTAATAATAGTATGCGAAATGAACGTAAGAAAAAATTAGAAAACATATGTCTTATGCGGTGTAATACAATAATTTAAAGGTACATCAAATTCGTTGCGGTCGGTTATTTGGGCTACCGGTTCAAAATAACTAATACCTATTTTAATAATGTTTGGGCGGCAATTAGCCAGGTATTTATCGTAAAACCCTTTACCATAGCCAACTCTGTAGCCCTGTTTGTCAAAAGTTAATAAGGGTATAAAAATCAAATCCAATTGTTCAGGTGCAATAGTTGTGCCGTCAATTGGTTCGGGAATATGCCATTCGTTTTTTTCAAAAAAACTATCCTCATCGGTTAACACAGCATCCATTATTTGCTGCGTTACATTACTTTTTGGGTAAGCAATTTGTATTTCGGGAGTTTTATAATGCAGGTAATCCACCATTAAATCGGTTGGCGGTTCGTTGTTTTCGTCAATAGCGGCGTAAGCCAGTATATTTTGTACAAATGGAAGCGGTAATGATTGAAATTGTATAAGCAGTAAATCGTCCAGTTTGTTTTTTTCGGACGGTGTTAATGCATTTCGTTTTTGACGGTATATTTTACGGAGTTCGTTTTTTAGCATTGAGGGAGGAGTTAATGGTTCATGGTTCATGGTTGATAGATCATGGGGTGAATAGTGAATAGTGAATAGTGAATAGTGAATTGTAGAGTGTGTTATTATTAACTATTCACTACTGACTTACCGTCTTTCGGTCTCTCGGACTTCCGGACTTCCCCCTGCTGATTAGCGAACGGGACGTACAAGAGTGCGACGCAACGAAAGCTCAATCAGGGGTGGGACGCCGGTAACAAAAAAATTAAACCGTGAAAAAAGAGAAAATAGTGGTGCCGTAATTCTTCTCCATTTTATAGCCTTCAAAAGTTTTGTAATCGTTACGGGGTGTATGTTCCAACACAAAAATGCCACCTGGTTTTAGTAGTTTTTTTTCTATAACCAATTTTGGTAATTCGTCAATAGTGGTCAATGCATACGGTGGGCCGGCAAATATAAAATCGTACTGATCGGTACATTGCAAAATGTATTTAAACACATCCATTTTAATGGGTTTAATACCTTCTATTTTAAATTGCTCAATTGTTTTTTTTATAAATTCAAACATGTTATTGTCCTTCTCCACCAGCGTTAAATCATCGGCACCACGTGATGCTAATTCGTAACTTATATTACCGGTGCCACCAAATAAATCGAGGGTTTTAAGGCCTTCCATATCCAACTGGTGTTGTAATACATTAAACAAACCTTCTTTGGCTATATCGGTTGTAGGACGGGTGTGAGGCATTTTTGATGGCGGGTTAAACTTACGTCCGCCATATTCGCCGGCTATAATACGCATGTTGCCAACTGATTTAAAGGGGTGAAAAAATGTGCAGGATAATTGTCATCATTTTCTTTAACCTGCCAACCGGTTACCGTTGCAAAATCTATTTGCATAAAATATTGATACAACTCTTTATACATGGCAGACTCCTGTGTAATTAATCCGGATAGTACCAGTTTTACACGCTCTTGCTCCAGGTTATATTGCTGGCAGCAGGATAATAAATTAAACAACACATCTGCCGGTGTTTTATAACTATAGGTTTGTGCTAATAATACTTGTCCATCATTTTCTGCCACCAAGGTAAATTCGCAGCCATCAAAATTTACCAACAGGGTTCCGTTTTCGGCCAAATTACTTAACTGATGAATACTTACCGTATGCTGATGTACATATTGCGCATCAGGAAAATAGTTTTTTAACGTAAGATAAATTTCTTCGGGCACAGCAAATACATTACAAATTTGCCAACCGGCAATGCGGTCGTTTGATATGATGTCAAAATTGCTAACCAGGTGCAATGTTTTTAAAAGCTGTGCACTTTCATCCTCGCGGTAAAACTTAAAAGGCACCAACATACTTTGCGAAAAATTGTAAGCAATTTTTACCTGTGTAAAATTGTTGGTCAATGCCGTATGTGTATCAAAAAAATCGGTAATTGTTTTTTTATCAATAGTTGCACCGGTGTGCCATACCAATGATTGTAGCACCGTACCCTCGGTATTGGTAATAGAAAAACCTAAAAAAGTTTTACCTACACATAAAGCCAGTGCCTGCTCTTTAGCCGGTACGTCTTTATTATTTTTTATGGTATATATCTGGTTCAAATTTGGTTGTTTTCAGGTGCAATGTTAACAAAAAATACCCATTAGGCGTTCACAAAAAGTAGCCACAGACGTTCAATGGTTCAACGTACAAAAGTTCAAGGTTGTCGTAAGAAAGCGTAGTTTCCTTCTTTATACAAAATATTATAGGTTATTTACTTTTTGTTATGTTACCAGCTATATTAACACAGATGATCGTCCCTTGCGTCGCACTCTTGTGCTGCATATCGCTAATCAGCAGAGGGAAGCCAGACGGAATTGACAAGTGACAAATGACAGTTGACAATTATACACTTATGCATTTTTCAATTTACATTTTGTCACTTTCCATTGTCCATTGTCAATTGCTCTATGAACTATTAACTATGAACCATTCAAACTAAGCTTTCAACTCACTACTGGTAAAGGCAAGCGGTAACAATTGCTGTGCCGATTCAATAATATATACTTGTCCGCTTTGGCCTGAAAGAATAATGCGAATAGGTTGTTGCATTCGTCCTTCATATTCCAGCAAAGCCTGCCGGCACATACCACATGGCGATATAGGACTGGCTGCATCTCTATGCTCCGATGAAAATGAAACCGCTAACGTATGAATAGGTGTGTTGGGGTGCAGCATAGCCGCTATGCCCAATAAAACCCTTTCGGCGCAAATGGTTACCGGGTATGCAGCATTTTCCTGATTGGTACCGGTAATTATTTCACCATTAGCCAGCAAAGCCGCTGCGCCTACATGAAACTGTGAGTAAGGTGCATATGCCTGTGCAGTTACCTGACGTGCCTGGTTCAAAAGGTTTAAATCCTGCTGGTTTAATTCGCCGCTATTATTGTATAGTTCGTATGTTAAGCTAATCTGTTTTTTTTCCATACTTTAAAAAAAGTTTTAAAGACAAAAATGCCCCTTTGAAAGGGGCACTTAAAGGTAACTTATTTTATAATGTTAAACAACCGTTTCCATCTGGGGCCGTTTTCCCAACTAAACCATATCATCCAGGCTTTTCCTACAATGCGATCTTCGGGTACAAAACCCCAAAAACGGCTATCCTGCGATTTGTGGCGGTTATCACCCATCATCCAGTAATAATCCATTTTAAAAGTATAACTGGTAGCTTCTTGTCCGTTAATAAATACTTTACCGCCTCTTTCTTCCAGTTTATTGCCTTCGTAAAAACCAATACTGCGACGGTACAAGGCCATGTTTTTAGGCGTTAGTTGCACCGTACCACCTTTTGCCGGAATCCAGATTTGCTCAAAGTTATCTCTGGTATTTTTAAAGTATGTAGTATCCTGCGGAAAAGTGGCATAAATACCCGGCGGATCTAATGTTTTTTTAATTGTAGCTGCATTTACCAGTGGCAGCTTTTTCAAAATTTCCAACTCACTTAATGTAAGGTTAATAGAATATTCGCCTTGGCTAACCTGAGGTGTCATAAAATCGTTCTGGCCATCATTTTGATTTAAACGAATACCCGCATCCGTTAAATAGTCAGCACCAATCATGGTGTTGTTAACTGTATTAAATGTATAATAAGTGGCCGATGTTGGTGAAACAAAAGCAGGCTGATTGTTTACATATAAAATACCGTCAATAATTTTTATACTGTCGCCTGCAACACCTACACAACGTTTAATATAGTTATCCGTTTTATCAACCGGGTGTACGGCTATCGGGTACTCAGGATTAGATAAAATTTGCTGACGTGTTTGATTGTTAAAAGTTCCGTTAAGGTTTCTTATAATGTCGTAGTAAGGTTGTGCCGATTGAAAATCCGGACGATTAATTACTGTATCACCTTCAGGATAATTAAACACCACATTATCGTTACGTTTTACCGGTGATGCAAACCAACGCCTATACGGTATTTGTATAGCGGTTGAGTAAGATTTTGCACCACTGCTGCCCGGCATATAATTATGTAAAAACGGAGTAGATAAAGGCGTATTAGGAATACGTGTACCATAACTTAATTTGCTAACAAACAAAAAGTCTTTCACCAGCAATGTTTTTTCCATAGAGCTGGTAGGTATGGTATAAGCTTCAAAAATAAATGTGCGGATTAAGGTAGCAGCTACAATAGCAAAGATGGCAGCATCAACCCATTCACGCCAGGCTGCTTTTTTATGCTTGCGTACAGCTTCGGGGCCAATAAATCTTGGGATATAATCTTTACCGTATTTTTTGCCGGTGTTTTTCTCCGCCATTTCCACTTTATTGGCCAACCATGGAAAATAAAATGGTGCAAATAAAGAAGCACAGATATGCTCGCCAAAAGAAAAACGATTAAATACTTTTGCAAACTCAATAAAAATACCGGGAGTAATAAACCAACCCACTACCGGAATAAACTGCCAAAACACCCAATGTTTAGGCCTTCCGGCTATTTCCTGCATTACCCATGTATTATAAAAAGGTACATAGGCTTTCCAGGCCTCCTGTCCTGCTTTAGGAAAAAGTTTGGCTAATCCGAACGATGGTAAAAAAACTAAAAGAATGCTGATTAAATAAACTATCAATATATCCTGTACTGGCATGAACCTGTTTTTTTAGCCAACAAAAGTATTGTTTTATACTGTAAAATGGTGCTAAAATGGGTAAACGGTGGTTTTGGCAGGACGATTTACAGAGAATAATTTTAAAATTAGATGATTTGGAAATGAGGGTTAACACAAAAAAATACTGAGGCTAACACAATGCCCAATAGAATTAATGCAGCACAAGTGTGAGTCTTTAATTCATTTCCACTGGAAATAAATTAAATCCCGATCCTATCGGATCGCAAGGGACGATGATAGTAGTAATGCAGTTGACTACATAAAATAAACTGCATTATTTTACATCACAAGTTCAATTGTAATTGACTAACCGGTGTACACAATTCCCAAACCGGGGCCATTGCCGTATGTTACTTTACCCATATCGTATTCCAGGCCGGTAGCAATATCCTGCGCTAACAGTAAGGGGCCGTCCATATCTACATGGTCAACAAAAGGAATTAAATGCGCAATGGCGGCCGAACCTACGGTAGATTCGTTCATGCTGCCCACCATAATGGAAAGGTTCAACTCACGTGCTTTTTTTATCATGCGCAAGGCAGGTGTAATGCCACTGCATTTGGTTAGCTTAATATTAATACCATGAAAATGTCCGGCACATTTTTCTACATCTTGTTCAAGCACACAGGCCTCATCGGCATACAAAGGAATGGTTGATTTTTCGAACAAAATTTTCATGCCATCCCAATTATCTTTTGCCAATGGCTGTTCAATTAATTCAACACCCAGCTCCTGTAATTGCGGAATTAATTGCAAGGCTGTATCTACGTCCCATCCTGCATTTGCATCTACACGTAAAACAGCATCGGTGTTTTCACGCAAGGCTTTTACAATGGCTATATCGTTAGCAGTACCTACTTTAATTTTATAAATGGGCCAGGGTTTTTCCTGCATTTTTGCTACCATTTTTTCAACGGTGTCAATACCAATGGTGTAATCGCAAATTGGCGGATTGGCAACCGGCGTTAATTCATTTGCAAACAAAGTATCTAAACGTTTGCCTTTTAATTTGCCAAACATATCCCAGGCGGCCATATCCAATGCACATACCAAAAAAGGATTTTTAGGTAACAAATGATGCAGGTAATGCCAGTACCTGCCGGGCTCGGTAAATGCAAATTTTTCGACAAACATTTTTTTAAGCTCCAGGTCGGCCATCATTTTTTCTACTGTAATATCATAGTAAGTTATGGCAGGTGCTTCGCCATAGCCGGTTAAGCCAAAATTACTTAACGCCACCACCAACGAAGGCTGATGCGTTTTTGTACCTTTTGAAATAGTGAACGGATGCTTGAACGGCAGATTATGCGGATACCAGTTAACTTTCATATTTGTAATTTACAATAATGGCGCAAAGATAAATTTACCTGCTTATATATGACAGGTAATTATTGTAAAGTATTAATCTGTTCCGGTGTAAGTATTTTAGTAAATACTTTTATGTTTTTTATACTGCCTTTAAATGACTGACTTTTTGCACCAATATATTGTAACGGGAAAAATAAAGTTTGTACAATGGCATTCTTTTTTTCGGTACCGGGGAACGTTTTAAAAGCTCCTTCCAGCTTATCTGTCAATTTTCCGTTTACATACAAACTGGTGCCTTTGTTATTGCCCGTAATAGTAATAGTAACCCATTCATTTTCGGGAACTGTATAATTAAAGTTATAATGATAACCTTCACGAGAAAAACCTAGTTTGCCTGTTTGTTGTTGTTTTAGTTTCACTACTGCATCATCCGATGAAAAGATAATTGCATCAGCCGGATTTTTATCTGCTTTGATGGTAAATGAAACGGTGTAATTGTAACCAATTCCTTTATATGGTGTTTGTACAAAACTATTACCGCCTTGTAAGTTTAGGGTTTTATTAATGTTGACTTTGCTTTTGCCAAAAGTTTTGAATTTGTTTTGCGTGGCAATATTTTCAAAATTATAATCAAACAATAATGAGTCTTTAGTATGGTAACGCCCCATTACATTTAGGCCCGGCCCCTCGCCTATTTTATTGGCTTGTTTGTTAAATATGGTATAATCCAAAGTTGTATCGACACCGGCCCACATTTTATGTGCCAATACCTGCATAGCCGGAAAAGCACGGTGGTGCACATCTTTAGCCGTTATACCATTGCCCGGATGATCGTTCCAAACCGCAAAAGCACCACCTTTAATTTTTGGATGATTAGGTTCAAAAGTTTGATTGCCTATCATATTTGGTGTCCATTCTCTATATATTTTTTTCAGGTTCAGGTAATCGTAATAATAACCTGCAGCAGGTACAATGTATAACCAACCATCGGGTGTACTAATTAAATCATAACCCAATGCTATCATTTCTTTAGGGTCGGCATAACCATTATACCAGGCGTTCATGGTAATACCTTCCGATTTTACAGGCGTTGTACCAGCAGCATGTGTAAGTGCACCCCATAAGCGTACTTTTTTGCCAAAGCCTTCTACAAATTTTATATAATGGTCAGTAAATTTTCTAAACTTTTCCGATTCTTTTTTTGCATATTCATCGGTGCCAATATGTACTTCATCGCCAATAAAAACAGGGTCAGGACCTTGCAGATATTCTTTAAATACATTATCAATTACTTCATAGGTTTTAGGGTTGTCCAAATCTAAATGATCTTTACCATATGGCTTGCTGCCAATTTCCGGAAACAGTTTTGCAAAAGCTAATGAATGTGCAGGTACATCAATTTCGGGAATAATATTTACGCCATATAGTTTGGCTTCTTGCTGTAAGGCTCTAAATTCTTTTTTTGTGTAGCTGCCGTCTTTAGCAGTAAGCTCAGGATAAGTACTGCTTTCTAACCTGAATGCCGAGTATGTACTATCCCAGTTGTTACCAAAAAATTCTTTAAAACCGTTATCATTTAAATGAATATGAAAGTCATTCATTTTATAGTACGACATCAATTTTACATAATCCCTTAAAAATTGTAATGGGAAAAATTTTCGGCCGGCATCTAATACAAAACTTCTTACTGCATATTGTGGTACATCTTTAATTTCTCCTTTAGGTAAATATTTGTGTGCAGCATCTTGTTCTAATATTTGTAACAATGTTCTTGTTGCCCACATTATACCTTGTGTAGTATTGGCTTTTATAATTATGCTTTTATCAATAGTAATATAATAACCTTCTTTTCCAATGGCGTCATCATTATTGGTCAATTGCAATTGAATATCACCGGGCTGCGGTTTAACTGTACTTACAGCCGGTTTAATTTTTTTGTTGGTAAATGTTTGTATATCCGCAGCAAAAATTTTTGCCGTAGCTTGTAGTTGTTTATCTGTAGATGGTACAATGATTTTTGCACCTGTACGTAGCTCAAAATTTCCGTAAGCGCCTTGCCAACTTTGTAATGCAGGAATTACAAATGGTTTTTCGTTTATATTATTTTGTTGTGCCATTAATGGCAACGTAGTTATATGTAAACAAACTACTACAAGCAATCGAACTAATACCATACTTTTTGTGGTAAACTACATTATAATCGCCTACCAAAAAGCTTTACTGTAACTTATTTTAATAAAAAAACTATGCAAACGATTTACATTTTCAAGTGTAACGTTTGCATAGAAAATATAAATAACTAAATACATTTTTGGGGCTGTCAACAGTAGTAACTCCGATCAGCTTTTGTTCCCGCCTTCTGTAGTAGTGTGCTGCCCGGCTACATAACCATCGCCGCAAGCACAGCTACTACTGCCAGTCGGGCAGCCTCTAAACAGTTGTTTATAAATCAATCATTATTTATAATTATTACTGTACAATAAATTTAGTACTATGCTGCTGCTTACCTTTTTCGTGTTGCAATTGAATAATATAATTTCCTGCGCTAAACCGCTGGTCAATTAATACTGTCATCATATTTTTTCCTTCGGTAAATTCTTTAATACCTGTAGCCATGGTTTTCCCGTCTATTGACAAAATATTATACCGATACTTGCCTTTGTTGGTAGTATTTAAACTTACCGTTATGTTGGTATTTCTTTTTACCGGATTAGGAAATACAGTAAATGTTTCAGCTTGCTTTTCAACTAAGTCTGGTAACACATTACTTGTATAAATTGTTTTAGATATTACTGACATAGCGCCACCGGCAATAACTGTACGACGGTCACATCCATACCCCCGAGAAGGTTTAACAACAACTTCATTCAGTGTATTATTGGCCATCAGTTGTACCTGCAATGGGGTATTATTATTAATACGTGAAGCAAATACTATTGCTGGTGAAAAACCAACTGCGCTAATGGTGTATTCACTACCTTCAGTCAGGTGTACATCTTGTAAAGTAAAATTGCCTAAACTATCTGCACTAATACCAGCTTTGTTTTTGTTGTTAATAATAGTGGCATAAGCTATACCATTACCTTGTTCGTCTGTAACCTGCCCTTTAACGGTAGTTGTTTGTAAAGGAGCCTTTTTCTGCTCTTTCTTTTTTACACCACCTGCTATAACTACTATTACATCTTTATTTTCTTTTAACAGCATCTTGGGTGCTCCTTGTGCCATTAATTTACCCGATGCAATAAAGGCTGGTAATGTAATTTGGAAAAAATATTTTGCCCAGGGAATTCTTTTTGTAGGTATTGGTATTTCTGTATTTAGCTGGTCGTTATAAAAACGGCCACATACATTACTTGAAGCTTTTTTTCTAAAAAATTTAATTAGTTGAGCATTATTCATATTGGTAAAATCAACCACATCTTTTTGGCAGGATGCACAAAAACGTCCTTTATCAGTTGGCGTCATCTGGTTCCAATCTTCGTGGCATGGCTCAGGTATACTTAGTTGTAAAGTTTTTGACATAAAGCAGCATTTTAAGTTTTGGGTATTAGTTACAACTATCTGGATGCGGTTATTTAAAAAATTGCATAAGATTTTTCTAATTTTTTTTGAGAAATAATAAAAACCAATCCTTAAGGAGTAATTAATTTAACTAAATAACATAAAAGCTGCTAAGTATATACCAGTAAAGTAAAATATGATTAACTATTAAAGCACGTAAGTTTGCTTAGGAAAATTAATTATATTGTGTATATCGTACACATTTGTTTGTGTAAAAGCTGTTTTATAAAAATTAGCTAAATATCTTTGCGCCGTCAAACACCAATATATACACCAACTACTGCTTTTTTGTAAAAGCAATAGGCTAACTTTTTTCCACAAACCATGAAATTTTTTTTCCTAGCTATCTCTTTTTTACTTTTAACTTCTACAAATGCGCAGGATTTTGCACAAACTAAAAATCGCAAGGCAATAAGTTATTCGCATTTTAATACTCAGGTTCTACAAATGCAGCAGGATGTTTTGCTACCGGAATTTGTTTCAGTTAATGCAAATATGGCTAACAACCGTGTACAGTTAAATTGGTCAACAGCAAATACCAATAATAACTTATTTGAAGTTCAACAGCTAGGTACGGATAGTACCTATCAAACTATCGGGTTAATTTCTGGTACCGACGAAATTTTATTAAAGGAATTTAGTTTTCCGGGTATTGCACCACAGTCAGGAACTAATTACTACCGTATTAAACAAACCACTAATAATGGGCAATATATTTATTCAAAAACAGTAAGCATTTCAGGGTCAAAAGAATTGGCTGCTTTGCTAATTTATCCATCACCGGCTGTCAATAAAATTACCATTCAACTGCCAGATACCGATTCTAACACTTATTATTTATATAGTATTTGCGGAAAATTACTGGAAACCAAAGTATCTATCAATGGACAATCAGTTATTCATTGGGATATTGCCCATTTAAAAGCAGGTACATACTTTGTAAAAACGGCAACACAAAAAACAACATCTTTTATAAAAAAATAAGTTGAATAATTTGCTAACAAAAGCTGATCAAATTTGATCAGCTTTTGTTTTATCATTTATTCTTTTCGTCTACCTTGGCCGTTTTTTTATCAGCCTTACTAGTAGGTTTTATTATTTTTTCACTGGCTTGCCCATGCGGAAACCCTTTAAAATCCTCGTCAATCTTTTTGTCGGGGTTTTTAGCTACATCTTCTTTCTTTTTAATAGGTTGCGTTTTTTTTGCCATAACAAAAGGTTTTATAAGCTATTATGGTAATTATTATGCCAAAATTCACCCCTTATTTAAACTATTAAAACTTACTTAGGCTTATTTGTATGTATTTTTGCGGTTATGGATAATAATACCGACAATTTTGAGCATTTACTGGCTTTGTTAAATATTACTGCATTTAACGAAATGCAACTCGCATCTATCGAAGCCAATAAAACAGGTTCAGATATTGTCTTGCTTTCAGATACCGGTTCCGGTAAAACACTTGCTTTTTTAGTGCCTTTATTGTCGCAACTACAAGCAAGTAACAAAAAAACGCAGGCTATTGTAATTGTGCCATCACGTGAACTGGCCATGCAAATTGAAAAAGTGTTTAAAAGCCTTGGCAGTGGTTTTAAGGTAACTTGTTGTTATGGTGGTCACCTGCGTGAAACCGAAGAAAATAATTTAATAGAGCCGCCTGTATTGCTTATTGGTACACCGGGCCGCCTGGCCGATCATATTCGCCGCGGCAACATTACAACAGATAGCATAGAAACTTTAATATTAGACGAGTTTGATAAATCATTGGAAGCCGGTTTCGAAGAAGAAATGGCTTTCATCATCGGCTCTTTACCAAATATTAAAAAGCGCATACTTACATCGGCTACACAAGCTGTAGCAGTTCCTGCTTTTGTTGGCTTAAAAGATGAGCAAGTACTTAACTTTTTAACCGACGAAGAAGCCTCTCCTGAAAAATTGGCGTATAAAGTAGTTAACAGTACCGATAAAGATAAACTGGAAAGTCTGTTTAAATTAATTTGTTATTTAGGCAACCGTTCTACTGTTGTTTTTTGTAACCACCGTGAGTCGGTGGAGCGTGTAAGCGAATACTTAACCGGACAAACCATTACCAACGTTTTTTATCACGGCTCAATGGAGCAGCAGGAACGTGACAGTGCATTGTGTAAATTTAGAAATGGTACATCCAACATTCTTGTTACCACCGATTTGGCCGCACGTGGGTTAGATATACCCAACATTCGTTACATCGTTCATTATCACTTACCGCATACCGAAGATAGTTTTATACACAGAAACGGACGTACAGCTCGTATGGATGCCAGCGGAACAGTAATTTTAGTTGTTGGCCCCGATGAAAAAGTACCCGGCTATGCCCCTGAAACCGAAAATATTGATTTACCCGAAACTGCCATCTTACCCGAAAAACCAAAATGGTCAACCATTTTTGTTGCTGCCGGCAAAAAAGATAAAGTAAACAAGATTGATATTGTGGGCTTCTTAAGCAACAAAGCCAATTTGAAAAAAGAAGATATTGGCCTGATTGAAGTAAAAGACTTTTTCAGTTTTGTTGCCGTTAAAAAAATAAAAATGAATGAAACTTTACGTTTAATTAAAAACGAAAAGATCAAAAACAAAAAAGTAAAAATAGATATTGCGAAATGATAATTCCACCCAAGCCCCTCAAATGAGGGGTTTCTTTTTTATTAAATATTATATTTACTTTTCATTCGAGTTAGCTGCGAGAGATTCGGCTGAAAAAAAAGTGTATTATAATCTAATGCTGTTAAATTTCTTTTACCAAACTGTTATCAATAGGTTCTACTTTATAACCTTCTTTTTTAAGCAGGTTTAATACACCTTCGTTACCCGGTAAATGTCCCGCACCTACGGCAATCAATACCGATTTTGCAGGCAAAATATCTTTAAGCTTTTCTACCCAGTTATGGTTGCGTTTAAACAGTAACAAATCCATATACTCGCTTAAACCGGCTTCCGATTTTATCATTAAGTTTTCCAACACATCCAGGTTCTGACTTTTGTAAGCATCAAACAATTTATTCATGTCCGAATCAGTGGGTGCAGCACCAGCAGCAGCGGTTTCACTTTTAATGGACTGTACCAGTAATTCGGCCTGTGCTTTATAAGGTATTGAGTCTAATATGCCGGCTTGATAAGCCATGGATTCTAATCCTTTAATTTCTTTTTTGCTATCCTTGGCCGCACTCATTATCACCGTTTCCATAGCCGACATACTTTCACATTCGCTTGAACTTTGTGCTACAAGTGAAGTAGCCATTAATGGTTTAAATGTTTCCAGCATGGAAAAAGGCAACATACTACCCTTCTCTGTAAAATATGTTTTTACCAGTTCATAATCTTCTTCGCTTAATAAACTACGGAAGGTCGTTCCGTCTTTCATCTTCATTTTTGTAACCAATGAAAGCATTTGCATCATATCATCCATATCTACTTCCAGGTACACTTCATCCACCGTTTTTATAACGGTTTTCATATTGTCGCTTAATAAAGCATCATCGGCACAAATCATGTGAATGGTACCAAATATGTACGAAGGTTGTTTTAAGTCTTTTCCCGTTACTTTCCACAATAGCGTATTATTATTAGCCGCTTTTTTTAACGGTGTGTTTTGTGCACAACCGGCTAAAGAAAATATGCTGAATAATAATCCTGCTCCAAACTGTTTCATCATACCAAAATAATTTTACACAAGTTACATTATTGCCTGTACAATTAAGTTGTACCAAAATAAAAAGGCTGTCTATGTATAAACAGACAGCCTTTTAAAAAAGTTTGATTTATTATTAAAAACGTCCACCACCTGCACCACGTGCCTGCGGTAATTCTTTACGCGGAAGTTTTTCATCACGCATAGCAGCATTATACACAAACGATGCAACAATTACTGAGATTTGTTTTAAATCATCAGCTTGTAAATGATCGTATGAGTCCATGTTGGTATGGTGCGTACGTGTGCTGTATTCAATAGCATCCTGTATAAACTGGAAACCCGGAATACCTACCGCATCAAAGGATTGGTGGTCGGTACCGCCTGTGTTGGATAAGGTAACTGTTTTAGCACCTAAATCGTGAAAAGGAGCTAGCCATGCCGTAAAAATATCTTTTACTTTTTCGTTGCCTTGTGTGTATATGCCACGAATTTTTCCGGTTCCGTTATCAATATTAAAATAAGCAGAAACTTTTTCGTGTGCAGGTAACAACTTCATGGTTGCCGGATCGGCAAAATGATTTTTTACATAGTTGCGAGAACCTAACAAACCTTGCTCCTCACCACTCCATAAGGCTATGCGAATAGTACGACGAGGTTGTACACCTAATGTTTTTAAAATACGAACAGCTTCCATCATTACAGCACAGCCGGCAGCATTATCCGTTGCACCGGTGGAACTTTGCCAGCTATCAATATGGCCGCCCAGCATTACAATTTCATCTTTTAATGTAGGGTCGGTACCTTTTATTTCGGCTACAACGTTATAACCTTTTGTGTCTTTTGTTTGAAAAGCAGTTTTAACATCTACATCTAACGATACAGGAATACCTGCATTGGCCAAACGGCAGAAAGTCATATAATCTTCAAACGGCAACATTAAGTCCAGCGGATTTTCCGGTGCATCCGGTGCATAAGAACCGCCGCCTTGTACAAATAAAGTACCATCGTGACCACGAGGACTAACGCTTAAGATAGCAACGGCACCTTCTTTTGTTGCAAACTCTTTAATAAGGTTGGTTAAGTTAGGGCCACCCATTCCACGGCGTTGCATGGCTTCACGTCTGCGGCGTAATTCCGCAGTATCGGCAGGTGCAGATCTTTGTGGTAATTCGTAAGCGGCTAATTTAGCCAGCTCTTCATCGCTGTAACGGCTGGCATCAGCTTTATAAGATGGTACTAAAGTATCGGTACGGTAAACCAAGATGGCTTTACCTTTAAACTGTCCTTTGTAAGCAGCCAGTTCTACAGAGTCTTTAGCTTTAATTAATAAGATAGGCGCATTTTTTAAACCACCGCTTCCTTTTGTCCAGGTTTTGGGGTAAGCAATTAAAGGTTTGTAGTAAGGGGCCGTCATGGCTACATAACTTTTTTGTAATTCCCAACCTTTACCAAATTCGCCCCATGGTTCTAAAGCTGCATTGGTTAAACCCCATTTGGTCATTTCGGTTTTAGCCCAGTTAGAAGCTTTTAATAAACCCGGTGAACCACTTAAACGAGGGCCATTTACATCGGTTAATTGAAAGGCAATATCCATTACTTTGGAATTGTCAAATCCTTCCTTTTTAATTTTGTTAACCATGGCCTGGTCAACTTTTTCTTGTGCATTAATTGCTAACGTAGTAATAAGCAGGCAGCAGGAAACAAATACTCTTTTCATGTTTTGGTTGTTGTTTTTATGCTATTGATATAAAAAATACTTGGTACAACTGCCCCCGGTAACTATTTGTTTAATCCGGTTGTATCGGGCTTAATAGTATGCCTTACTTCGCCACAGGTTAACATACTATTTTTATATTTTGGATGACTGGTTCCTAAATAAGGATTTCTTATTTCCTCTTTATTGCTTAACCAACCACCGGTGCTGTTTTCGCCAAATGCCATCGGACATTCCTGCCAGTAAACAATACCACTATCGGGAGGCAAGGTTTGTAACAGGTTTCTGATATTATCGGAAAGCTGGTTAAACACTACCCTTTTTTCGTCTAGTGTTGGTGCTGTAATAAAAGCAGCAACATTTGTTTTGGCATTGGCAATAGGGTCTTGCGCTGTTAAGTACAAGCCGGTAGTATCATCTTTAAGTTCATCAATTTTTACACCTTCAATGGAGCTTTGTAATTGTAAACTATATTTATTTACAACGGTTGTATCCCAGTTTACCAATCCTTCGGTTAATGCGTAGTAATCGCTAAGCATGGCTTGTAAGGAAACGTTGAATGCTTCGCTGCGTTTACCACCTTTTATGGCTACTAAAGTTTTTTCGGCTTTAGGGCCTTTTTTACCACCTTTTAATACAAAAAACCAGAAGGCTGTAGCACCACCAAGTAATAAGACGAGAATTATTAATAAAACCTTTTTCATTTGTTAAAATAATTTAGAGTTAATAGTTCATTGTTAATAGTTAATGGAGTGAATAGTTAATGGTGAGTAGTAAATGGTTAGGTCAATTTTTATTGAATATTCACTTTTGACTATTCACTTGCTTAGGCTTGCGGTCTTTCGGACTTTCTGACTTACCGACTTTCATTGCTGATTAGCGAACAGAAAGTACAAGAGTGCGACGCAAGGGACAATCATCTGTGTTACTACAGTTGGTAACATAAAAAAAACTGTATTTAGTAACGGCCAAATTGAATAAAATCGGAAGCGCTCATGTTGGATATATGTTGAATAAATGCCTCTATAACCGGATAATCGGAAAATGCGGTGCAGAAAATTATTACAAATAAAATACCCCAAACTGCACCCCAAATGTGTGCCGAGTGATTAATGTAACCACCACCTTTATTGGCAAACCAGGTAGAAATTAGCAGATAAATAAAGCCAAATAAGAAACCCGGAATATAAATAGGTATAAATAATAAACCCAGTTTTATGGTTGGGTTAAAAAACATGTAGGCAAAAATTACGGCCGATACTGCGCCTGATGCACCCAAACTACGGTAGTGATAATTGTTTTTGTTTTTGATGTAAGAAGGAATCATACACACAACCAAGGCGGTTACATACATGAGCAAATAATAAAAGCTGCCTAAATTGCCAAACAGTGCTTTGAAAGTAAACTCAACACCTGTATTACCCTCGCCGGCGCCAAATAAATACAAGGCGTACATGTTAAACAAAAGATGCCCCCAATCGGCATGAATAACGCCACAGGTTATAAAACGATACCATTGTTTCCGCTCAGTTACTGCAGGCGGATAAAAAATAAGATCGTTTATTAATTTTTCACTGCTAAAAGCCCTGAATGATATTAAAATGGTTGCGGCAATTAACACCAGCGTAAAAGAAAATTCCATGGTTTAAAAATAACGGATAAAATGTAAGCAACAAACTATACCAACGTTAAAGTTATTGGTGATGATATTTTTCGTTACGTAAAATGCTGCAGGCCCGGTAAACCTGCTCGGCCAAAATAAGACGTACCAACTGGTGCGGAAAAACCAATTGCGATAAACTCCATTGATAATTGGCCCGTTGCATTAACTGTGCATCTACACCAAATGCGCCACCAATAAGAAATACCAGCTTTTTAGTGCTTTCGTTTGCCCGGCTTTGTATAAAATTAGCCAGGGCTTCGGAGCTAATTTGTTTGCCTCTTTCGTCAAGCAGTACCAGGTAATCGTTTTTGTCCAATAAATGTAAAACCAGTTCGGCCTCTCGTTTTTTTACCTCAGCTTCTGGCAGGCTGCCGCTGTTTTTTAAAGGTGGAATGATTTGCCATTCCACTTTAAAATAATTTGTAATACGTTTAGTAAACTCTTCTATGCCCTGTTTTACGTAAGCATCGTGTGGTTTACCAATGGTCCAAAAACTAATTGTCATGCAACAAAAATAAGTAAATGGTTAGGGGGAATTAATAATTAAGAATTAATAATTAGTAATGGGGTACGCTTCGTGGTTTTTGGGCTTCACCAAAGCTTAAAAGTATTCTTAGCCAAAAAGCTAAACTAAACCTACCCAACAGTTGTTATTATTACCGTAAACCATAAAAATGTTGGGTTTGCCCGTTTGAAGGTTTTCAAATAACTTCGCCTGACTTTTTAAACGAATAGACTAACACAAATATTAAATAACAGTATATGGCATACGACGTAGTTGTATTGGGCAGTGGCCCCGGCGGATATGTTGCGGCAATCCGTGCATCGCAGTTAGGTTTTAAAACAGCTATTATTGAAAAAGAAAGTTTAGGTGGTATTTGCTTAAACTGGGGCTGTATTCCTACAAAAGCATTATTAAAAAGTGCACAAGTTGCAAACGATATTAAACATGCTGAGGCATATGGTATTGAAGCAACCGGTACGCCAAAATTTGATGCAATTATTAAACGTAGCCGTGGTGTTGCCGATAAAATGAGCAAAGGCGTTCAGTTTTTAATGCGCAAAAATAAAATTGATGTTATTAACGGTTTTGGTAAAGTAGTTGCCAAAGGCAAGGTTGAAGTAGATAACAACGGTGAAAAACAAGTGGTAGAAGGTCGCCATGTGGTAATTGCTACCGGTGGTCGCAGCCGCGAATTGCCTGCTTTAAAACAAGACGGCAAAAAAATTATTGGTTACAGAGAAGCTATGTCATTACCACAGCAACCTAAAAGCATTATTGTTGTAGGTAGCGGTGCAATTGGTGTGGAGTTTGGATATTTTTACAACAGCGTAGGAACTAAGGTTACTATTGTTGAATTTTTACCACGCATTGTACCTGTTGAAGATGAGGACGTATCAAAAGAATTAGATAAAAACTTAAAGAAACAAGGTATTGATATTATGACCAACAGCGAAGTAACTTCGGTTGACACTTCGGGTGCTGGTGTAAAAGCTACCGTAAAAACGGCTAATGGCGATGTAGTATTAGAAGCTGACGTATTGTTAAGCGCCGTTGGTGTAGTAGCCAATATTGAAGGCATTGGCCTGGAAGAATTAGGCATTAAAACCGAGAAAGGTCGTATTTCGGTTGACAAATTTTACAAAACAAATGTTGATGGCATTTATGCCATTGGCGACTGTGCACCTGGTCAGGCTTTGGCCCACGTTGCCAGCAAAGAAGGTATTGTTTGTATTGAAGCTATTGCAAAAGCTGAAGGTAAATATCATCATCAGCCAGAGGCGTTGGATTATAACAACGTACCGGGTTGTACATATTGCTATCCCGAAATTGCATCGGTAGGTTATACCGAAGCGCAAGCGAAAGAAGCTGGATACGAAATTAAAGTTGGTAAATTCCCGTTAAGTGCATCAGGTAAAGCATCTGCTGCCGGACATACCGAAGGTTTTGTAAAAGTAATTTTTGATGCGAAATATGGCGAGTGGTTAGGTACCCACGCTATTGGTTACAACGTAACCGAAATTATTGCACAAACTGTTACTGCCCGTAAGTTAGAAACTACTTACCAAGAGGTATTAAACAGTATTCACCCGCATCCAACAATCAGTGAAAGCGTGAAAGATGCTATTGAAGTAGCCTACGGTGAAGCAATACATTTGTAAGATTAAATACATTATAGCCTCCCCTAGCCCCTCCAAAGGAGGGGTTTTTTAATGCCTAAAATTTTAGAAGTCTTACTTGTTTTGAATTTTTCATTTTTACTTTTCAATTTTTATTTTGTCAGCTGCATTACTACTATCATCGTCTGTTGTGTCACTCACTTGTACGTCCGGTAATTCTATTCAGCATTGTGTAAACAACTTCATTTATTGTAATTAGTCTTAAAACGCTGTTTTACATCTTACAAATTGATGTAAACCTTTTATTTAAAAGGAAAAATCCAACAATTTAATAGTATTATAATTGTAAAAGATAAAATTAAAAGTTGGGTTTTCTTTCGCTGTGATGACATTTTATCTGTAACCAAGCCCAATATAATTCCTGATACAATACTCGCAAAAAATCCAAGATAAATCAGTAACGCAAATTCACCATCGTAAGGTATTGTTTTATACATAATGATAGTAATAAAAAAACCTATAATAGGTAAAATAACAGCATACATAATGTTATTAGTTTTTATTTTATACCTTCTTTATATATCTTCTCCAAGTTATTTAATATCATTAATTCAATTCTCTCAAAACTATATTCCTAAAATCAATCGGCTGGCCTTCGCTTTGTAAAGCAATAAAACCACTTTTTAAAGGTGTGCCATCCACTTTTTGTTTGGGGGCGTAGCGGTTGGTAACGCCACCGCCAATAGATGGTTTTGAATATTGTAATACCGTATCGCCGTTAATGATATGTGTAATCAACGAATCGCCTAAAACAATTAATTCGGCTTTTACCCATTCATCAGGTTTGTAAGTTTTAGCAGTAGAATTAAGGCAATGGCCGCTATAAATTTTACCTTCGTAAACAATATCTGTACCCGGCGAACACATATTGCCGGTTGGTCTTGGTTTGCCATCTGGCAAGCCCGCTAAAAATTGCATTTCAACAGATATAGGCCAGTCTTGTTCCTTCGGCATCGTACGTGGATCTTGCGAATGAAACATTACGCCACTGTTCAATTCGGTATACGATGGAGCATCTTTCATCCAACCATCTGCAAAACGATATTCCATTTTTAAGTGATAGTTTGAAAACGGATTTTTATAATACAAATGACCATATCTTTCTTTAAAACCATCGTACTGGTCATAACGTACTTTCAGTATTCCGTCTTCTACCCTAAATGTATTGGCATAGTTATCCCCTACTTCGTGGTGATGAATTTTAACCATCCAGTCATCAATATTTTTTCCGTTAAAAAGATTGATCCAATTGTTTTTTTCATTTGAAGTTTTATTAGCTTTTGGCGAACATCCCACAACCATTAATAGAAAAGAAAAAAATACAAATCCTGAAAGTTTATACATGTTTAATTTTTTAAGCTTACGTGGTTTTAAAGTTAATACCTACCGTTCAATTATGGTAAATTAATATATACAAAAAAATAAGGTTCAGCAATGGCTGAACCTTATTCATAAATATCTACATAAAAATATTAGAATGCTTTTTTAGGAGCGTCTTCAGGTTTTGCTGTACCTTTTCCTTTAGCTATATTTTGTAAGTTAACTACATCGTTAATTACTTTTATAGCCTGGTTCAGGTAAATATCCTGGCGTAAAGCAGTTAACCATTGGTTATAACGATCAGCTTTTGCTTTATCACCTGCATATTTATCTTTCTCAGTATCTAAAGAAGCTACATTCAATTCTTCTTTTAACTTAAGTAAATTTCTGGTTTTAGCTACAACATCAGTAATCTCTTTCTGCGATTTTTTGTAATCATCTAATTTCAGCGATACAGTTTTATTGTTGTTTTCATACAACCATTTAGAGTAATCATGTATTTTGGTAAATACGGTATCATTCTCCAAACGAATTTTACTTAAACTTTTTACATCATCCAGATTGTAACCTGCGTCCCAGGTTTTATATGGCGATTTAGCTATCTCATCCCACTCCAATGCGTTCTCCGCATCTTTTTCACGCACTTTTAAAAACTCATATTGGTCAGGTAAAACAATGTCAGAGCTAACACCATTTAATTGTGTAGAACCACCATTAATACGATAGAATTTTTGTAAGGTTAATTTAATGGTACCTAACTCAGCATTTGTATTGGAGAAGCCATTTTTATCAATACCTATATTACGTTGTACCGTTCCTTTACCATAAGTAGATGTACTACCAATTACCACACCACGGCCATAATCCTGCACCGCTGCAGCAAATATTTCTGATGCCGATGCACTAAACTCATTTACCATTACGGCTAACGGACCACTGTATAAAACTGATTTGTCCTTATCGCTCAATACATTTGGTTTGTTAACACGGTCTTTTACTTGTACAACCGGACCTTCACCTATAAACAAGCCGGCCATTTGTACCACATCGTATAATGAACCACCACCGTTATTACGTAAGTCCATTACAATACCATCAATGTTTTGTGTTTTAAGTTTCTCTACTTCACGGGCAACATCCAGGTAAGAACGTCTGCCATTTGCATTGTCAAAATCAGCATAGAAAGATGGCAAATAAATATATCCTATTTTCAAGCCACCTTCATTTACTACTACGCTACGGGCAAAAGTTTCAATATCGTTATCAATTTTTTCACGCTTTAAAGTAACTTCTTTTAAACGGCCATCCGTTTTTTTAAGGGTTAATGTAACACTGCTACCCTCTTTACCTCTAATTACTTTTACCGCATCGCTTACCAAATATCCAATCAGTTCTACCGTTTCTGTAGTACCGGCTTCGGTTACTTTTACAATATAATCACCGGCTTCAATTTGTCCAGATTTTGCCGCAGGACCACCCGCTACAACACTGGCTATTTTTATACTGCCCTCATCGTATTGTAATAAAGCGCCAATACCATAGAAAGTACCGCTCATTTCTTCGTCAAAATATCTTTTATCTTCCGGAGGCATAAACTCAGTATGCGTATCCATTAAAGCAGTAATAGAGTTTACATACAAGCTAAACAAATCGTCATCGGTAAACTTGTGACTGTAACGTTCAAATATTCTGTCTAATGTTTTGTTTGCTCTTTGGCGAGCTTCTCTTTCCAATGTTGAGTCGGCTTTTACTACAAAACTGTCAACACCTTTATTGCGCTCACGTACGGTTAAAAAATCAGAATATTGCTCTAACGACATTAGCTTAACTTTCTTTCTCCATCTTTCGTTACGCTCAGCTACTGTCTTTGTAAAATCATAGTTTTTCGAATCCAACTCCACCTCTTCATCTATTTTATAATTGAAAGGTTTTTTCAAATAAGAAGCAGCATTGGCAGATGATTCGCTAACCCTTGCTTTAAACACTTTACCCGCTTCTTTAAAAAATACTACCGGTGCACCATTAATTTCATCATCCAGTTTGGTACCGTATAAGTTTTTTAAAGAATCAATATCTCTTTGTAAAAAGAAGGTTTTGTCGGAGTCCAGCATTTTAATGTAGCCGTCAAAAATTTTAAGTGAAAGGCTATCATCAATGTTTTTAGGACTGAAATGCCCTTGTTTCAACATTTCACCCACCATCCTTAATATTTCTTCGTATTTACCGGGAGGTGTTTTAGTACCACCCGCATTAATCGTTTTAAAGGCTAGAAAAAAACCTGCTATAACCAGTAACAACACTATTGGAAGTCTCTTCATATCTGTTAAATATTTTATTGCAGAACGCATGATCCAAAAATAACATAAAAACGAACATTTTCGTGTTTTATTGAGCTTTTAACTTTGCTTTTTGATGAATGGTGTACAATCATTTTTAATGGAACCCAATTATAAAATCTGTTAATGCACGAAAACGAATAATTATTTATACTAACACTTAAAACCCTGTTTTGATTATTTTTAAAAAAAATATTGCTTTTCATTACACTGTAAATCAAATTTGATTACTTTTGCAGTCGCTTTTACAAAATTGATGATTGTAATGGCAACATGGTGGTTGTAGCTCAGTTGGTTAGAGCACCAGATTGTGGTTCTGGGGGTCGCCGGTTCGAGCCCGGTTAGCCACCCACAAAAACCCCGGATATTTTATATTCGGGGTTTTTATTTGTATAAATTTCAAACATATCATGGCTACCAGTTTATTTTTAAGTTTAATTATATCGGGTTTATTAGGCTGGTTGGCAGCATACTGGTTTAGCAGTAATATATACAACCATTTGCTTCATAAAAAAAGCAGTCTTGCTATTTTCATTGGGCAGTTTGCGGCAAAACATATTAATCTTGATAGTTTACAACACAAACTGGGCGATCCCGGTTTATTGAGTGATGCCATGCCTACTATTGAAAAACATATTGACGAGTTTTTAAACGTTAAGCTAAAAGAAGAAATTCCGATGATTGGAATGTTTATAGGTAACAAAACAACCGATCAATTGAAAGCCGTTTTTATAAAACAATTACAAACCCTTTTTCCTGAAATTATGCAACAGTTTGGCGGCAAACTATTTTCATCGTTGGACTTAACACAAATGGTAAGCCAAAAAATAAATGCGATACCTGATGCCGAATTTAAAACCATGCTGCAACAGCCATTACAAAAACCTTTTAATCTTTTACGTTGGGGCGGTTTAATTACAGGGGTAATTATTGGTGCTGTTAACTTTTTGCTCTTGTACTTTTTATAAAATTCTTTATCACGTTAAGTTTTTTTTGGGTGACCAGCATTAGTTCCCTGATTGAACTTCCGTTGCGTCGCACTCTTGTGCTGCACCAATTCTATTGGCCAATTGTGCAGCACCCCGTATTTTAATCGGGGTCGTTCTGTTCGCTATTCAACATTTAATTGACTCGGTTTTTTACCCGCAGATTTACGCAGAGGAATACAGCGCAGATTTTCGCAAATTACAGTCTCATATCAGCAAAAGTGTATTCATTCAATCAGCGGCATTTTGGGTAAAGAAAACCAAGTGCTACGATTTATGTTTTTCTTTAAAAACGCTTTAAATCATTTTTGGTAAATGTCCACTCGGGTGTATACAACTTACCAGTAAAATTTTTGCTATACCAAGGACTTTTCCCGTCGGCATTTGGGTTAAGTAATACATGAATATTTTGTGCCGGCATATAACTCTGCGATAACATAAATACAGTATCCTTTGTAGTTTTATTTACCGCCATATCCATTACCGTTACGGCATGGCCATAAGGCTCACCGGTTTGAATAAATACATCACCGGTTTGCATATCATTCAATGAAACTGTTTTCATTTGACCGTGTAAGGATCGGGTGCCGGCATAGTTAAAAACCAAATCCATATACTTGCGAAAAACAGCATAACTACTATCCGGTTTTGATTGTAATGTCCAGCTAGTTTTATTGCCATTTACTACTACCCTATACCCTGCTGCATATTTTTTAAAATTACAGTCAAAACCATTGGTTAAATTAAACCGTATTTTGTCGTATTGTTTTTGTGCATATAAATGTTCGGCATATAAGCGCATGGCAGCATCGGCACATTGTTGTAAATCTTTATTGCCAACATCCATACTTAATACGGCAAACTGCGCTTGTTGATTTCCTTTTTTTGATCCGTTAAAAAGATAGACAGTATTGTCCTGCTTCAAACTTAAGTTTCGCAAAAAAGTACCGTATGAATTTTCATTAAACACTATTCTTTCATAACCTTCGGGTACAGGAATTTCTTTAATGCTGGTATAAAATTTTTCTTTTGTGGCTATGCTGGTGTTGGGTGTATTATTATTTGTTGACTGAGAATCGTTGATACAGGCTGTTAGGCATACGGTAAGCAAAGTGGTGCAAATAAATTTCATAAGCTTTTATGAAAGGATGTTGCCCGAAAGGGTTTCCATATGCAGGTTAGTACGTTTAAGAAAGCTTTAACAAGAAACACAGATTGCTGATTTAGGATTTGAGATTTCAGAATTGAGATTTGAGAATTGAGATGTCTGATTTGATGATGGCTGATGTCTGATTTTTTTGATTTGAGATTTCCGAATTGATGTATGAAGAATTTTTAAAGTATCATACATAACTCAAGAGCATGAGTTAATGAAGCTATCTGCGGTTGCCTTTCCTCCGTGATTACTCTGTGAAAATAACTCGGTGCAACTCGGTGGTACTTTTCGCTTAACACGATGATGCACAAAGAACCGAACGATAAACGGAGATTCTGTGTTACATACCAATAATTTTTCTATAATTTTGTCCTTTAGGCGGTTTTATACCAGCCTGTTTAGGGGACGACGCAAGTTGTCCTCTAATTTTTTTCACACACTACCGATT
>PJTT01000383.1_pt1 | contig 39534 bp, 35 predicted proteins | sample 1512261 | NCBI WGS metagenome assembly PJTT01 (sample SAMN08177685, study PRJNA422409) | Soil metagenome, whole genome shotgun sequencing project. | isolation source: Soil (2) enriched on wood chips | place: USA: Madison | collected 2015-01-15
TAGATATCGGTATTGGTGCTTTGCGCATATTCTTTACCGGTCTTCTTTTTACTTACATACACAATCATTTTGCTGTCTGAGCTAAAGACAAAATCTTCGCTTCCGCCAAAGGGCTTTTGAGGACAATCATAAGGTTCGTTCTGTAATATATCACGAACCGGCGTGCGCGGATTGTCAATAGAAGTAACGAATACATGGTTCACTTTGCCCTCATTCCATGCATCCCAATGGCGATAGTTCAAACCGGTGTAAACCTGTGCAGTACTGTTTTTCACGTCACTGTAGATTTCTGTACCTAATATTTTTTCGGCTGATACCGGCTTGCTAAAAGCAATCCATTTGCCGTCAGGCGATACCCTTATATTTTCTGCATCTTTGAGTTGTACAGAAACAGTAGTCCATGTTTTACCCTCATCCGTACTCTTCAATAACTCTTCTCCTTTACTTGCATAAAGACCGTTATTATCCCATTGTACAAATGACTTGCCATCCAGAATGTTAGACAGTGATTGCTGTGCATTATCAAGATTCAAAAGATAATATTCCGTATTACTTTTCTCTGTTGCAATATCTGTTTTAGAGATGCGGTACAACAGCTTTTTCCCATCAGGACTTGTGCTTACTGACGATACACGACCCAATGACCAAAGCAGTTCGGGTGTCATCACACGTTGTGCCCAGGTTGCAATAGGCGATAGCAATAAAAGAAATAGTGTTATTTTTTTCATACTACAAATTTGATTTAATATTAAAAATTTGCCTTAACCCATTACGGGGTATTTATTATTTGCCGGAAAATAGTTCAGGATAGGCATTTTCATCAAAGCCCACCGCAATTACCACATCATCTTTTTCAATCACAGGCCTTTTGATTACGCTATTTTCCTTTACCATCAAGGCGATGGCAGCTGCCTGAGTGGTAACCACATTTTTTTCTTCCTCCTGCAAATCACGCCAGGTGGTGCCTTTTTTATTGACCAATTTTTCCCAGCCAACTTGTTTACACCATTGCTGCAAGCGGCTTTTTGTGATACCCAGCTTTTTATAATCGTGAAACTGGTAGTCTATCCCTTGCTCCTCCAGCCACGTTCTCGCGCGCTTGACTGAGCCGCAATTAGGGATGCCATAAAGTGTGTACATACTTATTGTCTTTTATTCTTCTTCTAAAAATTCGTCCTCAGGTTTAGGCTCTTCTTTTTTCTTAACCGGCTTCGCCTGCATTTCTGGTGGTAGAAAATCTATTTCATTTTCCCAGCCAGCTTTTAATATGATACTGCTATAATAGGGCACTACAAATTCAGGCTGCTTACGAGCGAAAAGGTCGCCGGTATCCCATTTACCATTTCCATTCTCATCAACGATAATACGCATCCCATATTCGCCTGGCTTCAGTTGGCTGAGCGTAACAGAACTATCAGTAATAGGCTGGAGGTAAACGGAGTCAGCACCTTTATAAACATACAGCAAATGCTTGTTGCCAAAGTATTTGTTATTGATTCTTATGCGCAAAATACCGTAGTCATCCTCCATCTTCGTACGGAAAACATATTTACCCGGCGGCAGCTCTGCACCGGCGGTATCCTTTGCCCAGCCTTTAACCAGGCGTAATGTATATACCTTATCAGCCATCCAGCGTGTATTCAACAACAGGGCAGCACTATCAGGCGACACCTGGCGAATAGCCTCTACCTCTACTCCGCCATTATCGTAACTCAGGTAAACCTTGTCGGTATCGACGGCACTCAGTTCAGAGTAAATATTAATCTTCAACGGCTTGTTGATTTCCTGTGTTCGCGTTTCTGCATTTAATGTATCAACTTCTACCAGATAGCCTGTTTTAGCAGCAGCCTTTTTTCTACCGCCCAATCTGCCGGCTTTAGCACTCGCCGTTCCTGCTGTGGGCTTAGACCGTAGCGAATCCATTACAGTAGCGGAGTCAACCGCAGTGGAATCTGCGTTGAGCGCTGTATCGACAATAGCGCGCACCAATGCAGCAGTGTCAACAGGCTGCTTAAATACGTAAAATGTTAGTTCTTTAGCAACTGTGTCGGCTATTGTATGTGGCATAACCGTATTTGCCAAAAAGCCTATTTTTTCTTTTTCAATATCGTAATAGAAATTCGCATTTTCATCATAAATAGCATAAGCCTTGAAAGGTTTGCCCGGCAAGGATGGCAGCGTAAAAATACCCGATGAATTGGCCTTTACTACATACATCGGTTTCTTTCTCACAATCGCCGAATCGCTTTCCTTGTCGGTATATAGCACGATTGTAGCGGCAGTATCAGGCAAACCCGTAGCGGCATCTATAACCTTACCTTTTATTTGCAAAGAATCGAAATAGGCACCCGTGCTGAACGTGTATACAAAATTGCCAAATGGTGTGCTCTCGCGGTTATCGACAATAGCATTGCCGAGGGAAATACGATAGGTGGTATTTTCCTCCAGCAGCGAGTCGGCTATTTTAATGGTAACTCTCTTGCCATTGGGCATTACCGTAGGATTGTACTCGAGCAAGGGCGACAATTGCATGTTTTTATCCAGGTCGCGCACCTCTATAAACTTGTTAAAGCGAAGGTCGATGCGGGACACACGTGTGTTTAGCAACGAATCTGCCGGAGACATCTCGAGCAGCACCGGCGGCGTTTCATCTTTGGGTCCACCATCGGGCGGTACTATATTGGCACAACCATATACGAATAGCAACGACCACAGGAACGAAAACAACCAGCCGGAACGACTGTATTTATTAAAATGCGACAGTAATTTCAAATGTGCAGTATTTTAAGCGTGCCAAAATTAAACCATTAAACCCAACCATACCGCAAATTATTTGTGGCCTACACAAAGCGCCTGCACTTATTCCCGCTATAAATTATGGGGCATCATTTGATGTTTTTTGCTGTATTTTGCAACTCATATAAAATTTTATGACGCAATTAAAGTCCGGCTTCCTTACCGATGTCTGGAATAAAAATGTACGCGACTGGCTATGCTGCATCTGCTGCATGGGCATGTTTGCCGGTATGCTTTTCTCAAGAGCATTGCTATCCATATCTATGGTTGTATTTATTGTAAATGCGCTGCACCCCGAGAGCATCAGGCAATCATTTACCCAATGGAAACAAAGTGCATTTGCAAAATGGGCTATATTATTCGTATTGGCCTATCTGATTTCGGGCATCTGGAGCGAAGATGCCGGGCAATGGTTTGTAACCTGGAAAGGTAAAATACCCTTTCTGATATTGCCACTTGCGTTCTTCTCTGCGCCATTCAATCAATATAAATTTAGGTTGGTGGTTACATTCTCGATTGCTGCGCTATTATCAGCCGCAATGATAAATAGTATAGCAGCACTAATAGCCAATCCTACCTATTATCTTGAGGGCTACGAGCAATCACACCCTTTGCCCACTACGGTTTACGGAGACCATATTCGTTTTAGTTTGTCTATTGTGCTTTCGATGCTGCTGTGCTTTTTTGTTTTGTTTGAAAAACAGGAACGTAAATTAAGCAGCCTGTCTAAAATTCTGCTCTGGAGTTATTGTATTTTAAGTTTTGTATACATCCATATCCTTGCTGCAAAAACAGGTATTATGGCGCTGTATGTTATGCTGGGTATTTACACGTTGATAAGAGTTTCGCGTTACAAACGTTGGCTGGGCATTGCTGCACTGGCGGGCATTCCACTATTGGCTATAATAGCATTTGCTACGGTGCCTACGTTTAAAACCAAACTGCAATACGTGCAACAAGAGATTGACCAATATAAACGCGATGGCCGATTTGACTATAATTACAGCGACAATGGTCGCATGATTACTTACGAATTGGCGTTGCATATTTTAAAGCAAAAGCCGCTGACAGGAACGGGAACGGGAGATTTACTGCAAGAAATGAAAAAAGGCTACGACGAATTTTACCCAGAAGTGCCTGAGAAAAACAGACTCGTACCGCACAACCAATTCCTGTTTACAGCCACCGGAACCGGCGTTATTCTTGTACTTGCATTAATCGGAATGGTGTTTGCACCGCTATTTAGCAAGGCAAATAACAAGCTATATCTCATTACAAATACCATCGTTTTTTTAGCTGCCTTGATGGTAGAAGCCATGCTGGAAATACAGTTTGGCGTATTTCTCTATTTATTTTTTACCATGCTTTGGATAAGCATGTTGTTACCAGAACGTGGTAGAGACGGATTGCATCCGTCTCCGCAATAACCAAAGACACAATACGCAAAAATGCCGCAAACGATTGTTTGCGGCATTTTTTATATTTCAATAATTCGATGGATTAATTAGCGAAGGTCGATTACTTCAACGCCTGGGTGCTTTTTAGAATCAAATGTAAATTCTGTATCGGCAATTGCAGTGTTGGTACTTACACCCGAAATAGAATAGCTGTAATAGTTGCCGCTCTTTTCATAAACGTTACCACCAGAAATCATACTGCCGGCTTTATCTACATACAACTCTACACGGTTGAAGCCTTTTGCTTTATTCTTAGGAGTCAATTCGATCACATCAACTTTTTTTCCAGCAACAGTTTTTTCAGAAACATAACGATAGTTGTATTCTTGTTCGAAAGAACCGGAGAATAATTTTGATGGAGAAATAGTTTGCTCAGCAGGATTAAATTTAGCTACCTGTACTTCCTTGTTGTCTTTCAGGTAAGTCCACACGTTTTTAGCATCACAGATAATTTCTTGTCCGCCCATGTTTACACGGTATTTATTTCCTTTCATCAAAAAGGTACCTTTCTTGGTATCACGTGCTTTTCCTTTAGCGTCGTTAATCGTCAGCGAGAAATTAGCTTTCAGGCTTTTTGCGCTTTTTACTTTTGCGCTTACCTTATCCAGTACGGCTTTTGCTTTGGCATCTACGGCATAAGTGCTGGTAGAGATAATAGTCGCCAGAGCGAGCATTGTCAACGACAGTATTTTTTTCATCTTCTGTATTTGTTTTTGTTAAAATTTAATTCGTTAATAAGTAGCCCTCAATTATTTCGGGCTGCAAAGTTGCAGCATTTAGAACAATAATGCAGCATGAAAGTTTAAAAAGTATCTGAAAATTATTTTTTTACCAACGGAAATTCAAGCGTAAAAACAGAGCCTTTTCCCGGCGTGCTATCTACTTTTATCTTTCCTGCATGAGCTTCTACTACTGCTTTTACATAGCTTAGCCCCAAGCCAAATCCTTTTACATTGTGGAGGTTGCCCGTATGTGCGCGGTAAAATTTCTCGAAGATATGCGACAGCGTTTCTTTGCTCATACCAATACCGTTGTCCCTTACTTTTATGATAAGATTGCCGGAGATATTTGCCGTTTCAATCGTAATCTGTGGCTTGTCTTTTGAGTATTTAACCGCATTGTCCAATAGGTTAAAGATGATATTGGAAAAATGCACTTCATCTGCATTGATGATTACTTTTTGAGCCTTTAAATTAGCCGTCAATTGGCCACCTTTTTCAGCAGCCTGAAGCTGTGCGTTGGTAATGGCATTGTGGATATAGTCGTGCACGTTAACCGGTTGCAATCGCAAGTCCAGTTCGTTTTTCTCTATTTGTGCCGCTTGCAATATCTTTTCTACCTGCTTAAACATACGGGTATTTTCGTCTTTAATGATACCCGAATAATAGGCCGATTTCTCCCTGCTGCTCCACACTTTTTCATTGTTGAGCGCATCGACCGCGAGCGAAATAGTAGCAAGCGGTGTCTTGAACTCGTGCGTCATATTGTTGATAAAATCTGACTTGATTTCAGATAATTTCTTTTGACGGAAAATAGTGCGGATAGTAAGCGCAAATGCTGTAATGATGATAAATGTGAAGAGAATCGAGGTCAAAATCATCCACGATGTGCGCTTCAGTATATAGTTTTTAGGCTCTTTTATGTAGAGGTATAATGTGAGGGTTTCGTTTCTATCAAGTGTGTGCACCGCACTTTCGGGCAAATATTCCTGAAGAAAATTTGGCGACTTGCTTACAACATTGCTGAATTGCTTGTTGTAAATACTGTATTCAAATTCGAGGTCTATATTATTGCGGTCCAGTTCTTCTTTAATAATCAGTTTAATATCGTCTGACGCGAGATAGCGGATGCTGCTCCAGAATATGTCATTCGATTCATCATCGAAATAATTTGCCATTGCCGGATTGAAGCCCGTGGCTTGCGTTGCACGCAGCAAAATAGCCTTTGAAATACCGTTCATGGCATTTTCCACCTCATTTGTGTACTTATTTTTCTGTACCAATAATGCATTTTGTATCCAGGACATTTGCAGGTACATCAAGCCCAACAAGGATAAAGTAATCAACACAATTATTACCGGGAAAACTCTTTTCATGTACGCTGTCGCAAGTTTATTGAAGCAAACAAAGGTAAGGTGCTTATACCAGCAATGACTACCTCGCAAAATTTTAGCACGCTCTTAACCCCGTAAGACTGTTGTTATAATAGTATTATAAAATTTGCAAGTAAAAGTTTAAATTTAGGCAGAAAAGAGAAAATGCCGAGCTGCTTGTCCATGTTTTAACTACATTTATCTAACCAATAATACTCGCTAAGATGGATATGATTGACCCTAATAAACGAACCAACTATAAGGCTGCAACCGGCAGACTATTAATAGCCGAGCCTTTTCTTACCGACCCCGGCTTTGCCCGCACAGTAGTGCTGCTATGCGAGCACGGCGAGGAGGGCACGATTGGCTTCACCCTCAATCGCATCAGCCTTAATAGCGTGGGCGAACTGCTACCGGAAATACACCAACCCTGGGTGCCGATATATGATGGCGGCCCCGTACAGCCCGACACCTTACACATTATCCACGCTCTGCCCGAGGAGCTGGGCGGTGTAGAAATACTCGACGGTGTGTACTGGGGCGGCTCTTACGAAAATCTTTCGCGTCTGGCTAAGGCGGGCAAGATAAAGGAAGAGCAGTTGCGCCTGTTTGTAGGCTACGCAGGTTGGGAAACCGGACAACTGGAAAGCGAGCTGAGCGAGGGCTCTTGGATAGTGGCTCCCGCCAATGCTGATATAATATTTGAAAATAACAGTACCGAGGTATGGAGCAAGGCACTGGCTTCGCTGGGAAAAGAATTTGCCTATATGGCTAACCTACCGCTACACCCACAATTTAATTGATTGCGGAGATATAGGCTATATTTGCGCTTTATTCATGACTGTATCCGGAGAACCAAAATCAAGAAAACTACATGCATCGCTACTGGTATTGTTACTGGTACTTTTTTTCATGGTTTATAACCGTAAGTTTATAGCCCGTCAAATGGGCGTGCAAACTGTAACTGCACCTTACAATACGCAAAGAACACAGGCCGCCATTAGCTGGAACCGCGCGCAAATAGATAGCGCGCACTTGCGTGCAAATGACGGCGACCTGGTGGTACGCACGGGCAATGACGAAGTAAGTGACATCTTTCGCAGATTGAATACACACGACGCTACTTTTTCCCATATAGGCATTGTATTTATAGAAAATGGAACGCCAATGGTGTACAACATTATAGGCGGCGCCGACAATCCAGATGGCTATATTCGCCGCGATTCGCTTACCTCTTTTATTACACCAAAGAAAAATACCGGCTTTGGCGTTTACCGGCTGCCGCTTACACGCGCGCAAAAGAGTTTGCTGCGCGACAATACAGTAAGATATTTTACAGAAAAAAGGTCGTTCGATATCAATTTCAATCTGTCAACCGACTCGCTGCTTTATTGCACCGAATTTGTGTACAAAGTAGTAACGGAAACAGTTAAGAAGAAAGACTATTTCGAGAAAACCCATAACGAGGTGCTTGATTTTGACTATATCGCCGTTGATAATTTACTGATGCATCCTAAAATCAAGATGATATGTAAAGTGCGGTACAAGCAATAGAACAGGATGTGAAGATATTTTATCACCTTTGCCAGCCAAAGGCAATCTCAATACAATTAAGAAGTAAATATGAAAATGAAATTATGTGCAGGCTTATGGCTCCTGTTGGCTGCATTAATATTTAATTCCTGCAAAGACAGCGGCTCTCCCGAAGCTGTATCGCAACTATTTTTAGTAAGCCTCAACAAAGCCGACTTTGAAACAGCGGCGGGTATCAGTACCAAAAATACGCGCGACATCTTGAAAATAATGGCCTACAATAGCGATGGCAAATTGACGGATGAGCAAAAAGAAAAACGTGCAGAATCATTTGAAGTAAAAATCACAGGAAACAAGCCGGAAACCGATTCCACCGTTATTATTACCTTTAATACCAAGCCTGATTTTCTTCCATTCAAGCAGTTCCGGTTATTGAAGCTAATGGATAAAGACGGGCGCGAACGCTGGAAAGTGGACATTAGTACCCTCGACCTTGCAGGTGGCAGCGACCAATATAGCCGCGAGGTAGATAGCACACACGATGGACAGTTTCATCCGCAGCCGGATAGCATAGCAGTACAGGAATAATCACTATTTATTAATTTACTGCACTATATGGCAAGAGTATATTAAATTTGCCCCTTTCGTTTACAACACTAAAAACTGTTTATACAATTTATGCCTTACCTTTTCACGTCCGAATCGGTTTCGGAAGGACATCCGGACAAAGTGGCCGATCAGATTTCAGATGCATTGTTAGATAACTTTCTTGCCTGGGATAACCAGAGTAAAGTAGCCTGCGAAACCCTTGTTACAACAGGACAAGTAGTACTGGCCGGAGAAGTAAAATCCAAAACGTATCTTGATGTTCAGGATATAGCACGTGGTGTTATTCGTCGTATCGGTTATACCAAAAGTGAGTACATGTTTGAGGCAAATAGTTGTGGTGTTTTCTCTGCTATACACGAGCAATCTGCCGACATTAACCAAGGTGTAGATAAGAAGAAAAAAGAAGAACAAGGTGCAGGTGACCAGGGTATGATGTTTGGCTATGCAACTGCGGAAACCAGCAACTACATGCCTTTGGCTTTGGACATTGCCAATAACATGTTGTTTGAATTGGCGGCTATTCGCAAAGAGGGCAAGCAAATGAAATACCTGCGTCCTGATGCAAAATCGCAGGTTACACTGGAGTATGACGATAACAACAAACCAGTGCGCATCGATGCGATTGTAGTATCTACACAGCACGATGACTTTGCTGAAGAAAAGAAAATGCAGGAGCAAATCAAAAAAGATATCATCTCTATTTTGATTCCACGCATTATCAAGCGCTATCCTCAGTACAAGCAATTATTCAATAACAAAATCAAATACCACATCAATCCTACCGGTAAATTTGTAATTGGTGGTCCTCATGGCGATACAGGTCTTACCGGTCGTAAAATCATTGTGGATACTTACGGTGGTAAAGGTGCACATGGTGGTGGTGCTTTCTCTGGTAAAGACCCGTCTAAAGTGGATCGTTCTGCCGCTTATGCAACACGTCATATTGCTAAAAATGCAGTAGCAGCAGGCCTTTGCAGCGAAATATTGGTTCAGGTTTCTTATGCGATTGGTGTAGCTGAGCCAATGGGTATTTATGTGAATACTTATGGCACTTCTAACGTAGAAATGACTGATGGCGAAATAGCCAAGGAATTAGGGAAAATATTTGATATGCGTCCTTACGCAATTGAAACGCGCCTGAAACTGCGCAACCCTATTTATTCTGAAACAGCAGCTTACGGTCACATGGGTCGCGAGCCGCAAGTGGTTACCAAAGAATTTAGAGCGGGCGATGGTAAAACAAAAAAAGTAAAAGTGGAACTATTTACCTGGGAAAAATTAGACCACGTATCTAAAGTAAAAAAAGCATTCGGCATTAAATAGTCGAATAACGATAGAAATATAAAAGGCAATAACCAGTACGGTTGTTGCCTTTTTCTTTGCGAGCCCCATGTTAAATTCATAACTATTTTTTGGTCAAATTGTGAAAGCTATTGAAGCGTTGATTATTTTTACAATTCAATGACAATCTATTCGTCAACAACAGATAATCAAGGCTTATGAAGAAGTTATTATCGATAGCAACGCTGGGTATTTTTGCCCTTACCATGTCTTATTGCACGCCAAAGGCTGCAAAAGGAATTGCGGATGAACCTATTCCTACACCTGACCAGATGAAAGCTCAGTACTCTGTAGCACAACTGGACGAAGGTAAAATGATATGGCAGGACAACTGTCAAAGGTGCCACAAGCTATTTGAACCAAACACCCGCACTCCGGAAAAATGGAACAAGGTATTAGCTAGAATGATACCGAAGGCAAAACTCTCGCCGGAGCAAGGCAAGCTGGTAAAGGCTTATCTGATAGCGAATGCGAAAACCGAAAAATAATATAATGCTTATATAAAGCCTGTCTATAATTAGGCAGGCTTTTTAATGCCTATCTTCGCCAATAGAATATTGTCGCTATTTTGCGACTACCGTTCTACTCAAAAGCAAATCAATGAAAATAGGAATAGTATGTTATCCTACCTTTGGCGGTAGCGGCGTAATGGCTACAGAACTGGGTTTGGCATTGGCCGACAAAGGTCACGAAATTCACTTTATCACATATCAGCAGCCTGTTCGCCTCAATGTTTTCAGTCCTAATATTTATTATCACGAAGTAAGCGTACCCAAGTATCCGCTGTTTGATTTTCCACCTTACGAAACAGCGCTTGCCAGCACACTTGTAAATGTAGTCAACAATAATAACCTTGATTTATTGCATGTACACTATGCAATACCACATGCTTCATCGGCATATTTTGCGAGGCAAATGTTGAAAAAGCAAGGCAAAGACATCCCATTTATCACTACGCTGCACGGTACGGATATTACGCTTGTAGGCAAAGATTCTACTTATGGTTGTGTGGTCACTTTCTCTATCAACGAGTCGGACGCTATTACTGCCGTATCAGAAAACCTGAAAGAAGAAACGTTGAAGTCTTTTGCAATTGAAAAAGACATTCATGTGATACCAAACTTTGTAGATGCACAACGTTTTCATAAGACGAATAAAGAGCACTTTAAAAAAATGCTTGCGCCTGAGGGTGAGCGCATCTTGGCGCACGTTTCCAACTTTAGAAAAGTAAAACGCGTGGACGATGTCATCAAGATTTTTGAAAAAGTAAGAAGCAAAATACCATCCAAGCTGCTGATGATAGGCGATGGTCCTGAGCGCCAACATGCTGAAGACCTTTGCCGAAAATTAGGCACTTGCAATGATATCCGCTTCTTGGGTAAGCAGGACCAGATGGAAGAGATACTCAATATTACTGACCTTTTCTTATTGCCATCTCAATATGAAAGTTTTGGGCTTGCGGCTCTAGAAGCAATGGCTTGCGGCGTACCGGTTATTAGCTCTAATGCCGGAGGACTACCCGAAATAAATGTAGATGGTAAAACAGGCTATCTTGCTGACGTAGGTGATATAGAAACGATGGCGGCGCGCGCACTCGACATCCTCGAAGATGATGAACGACTATTACAGTTCAAGCAAAGAGCACTGGAGCACGCCAATGAATTTTCAATTAGCAGAATAGTGCCGCAGTACGAAGCACTGTATGAAAAAGTAGCTGCTATGCGCTACGTGCATTCTTAAATTGTTACTATCATATTACTACCTTTGCCGGCTAATATAAGCCAGTGAACATGAATATATATACACGAAAAGGAAGAACCAGCATACTGATTGCTGTTTTTTCCTTTTTTTGTTTGGTGTATTGTGCTGAGTCGTTGATCAACCATTACCTCTACCGCACTTTTGCGTTGGACCTGGGTATGTTTAATCAGGCGCTGTACTCCATCAGTCATGGATTGCAACCGTTATTTACACTCGATACCAAAGGCACAGAAACGCACTTTTTAGCCACGCATTTCTCCCCCATTACTTTTCTGTTTGCGCCACTCTATTATTTGTTTGGCAGCTATACCTTGCTGATCGTTCAGATAACGTTTATATTGATGGGAGGATTGGGCATTTACAAAATAGCACAATTAAAATTAGCTCATCTATCGCCCGCACTGTGGCTATTAGCGCCCGCACATTTTTTTTGTTGCTGGGGTATCTATTCTGCTTTGGCATTCGATTTTCATAACAATGTAATAGGCGCTATGATAGCACCATGGTTTATTTATTTCTTTTGCAAGAGGAATAAAAAGCTGATGCTGATTACCGCTATTTTAATGGCGATGTGTCAGGAGACAATGCCGTTATGGTTGATATTCATACTCGCAGCCTTAATGCTCGACAATGCGAAAACACTGGGCTGGAAAAATTATTTAAAATTTGAGCTACCACTAATTGCAGGTTTTATTATCTACGCTTTGATAATAATACAACTCGTGATGCCGGCACTTCAAGGGGCGGAACACAATTTACAATTGAGTCGCTATACACATTTGGGTAGTTCTGCCAGCGAAATAGTAGCACACATCTTAAGTCATCCGATAGATTCAGTAAAGATGCTATTTGTGAATACTATTGATGACCCGGCATTTGACTATATAAAAGCGGAGCTGCACATTATGGTACTGCTATCGGGTGGTATTTTTCTGCTGACGCGCCCCGCTTACCTGCTGATGCTGGTACCAATTTATGCACAGAAGTTATTGGCAAATGATTTTGGTTTCTGGGGCATCAATGTGCAATATTCCATTGAGCTGATACCTGTCATCTGCATTGGAACTATATTGTTTTTAAGCAAACTGCGTAAAGGCTACACAGTTCCGGTTGCTGTCATCACACTGTGTGTTACTCTGGCGGCTACTATTAGCACCATCGATCACCGAAAATCTAAATGGTACAATGCTGCCAATAATAGATTTTATGGCAAAGACCATTTTAAATCCGGCTTCGATAACCTTGCAGAGGTAAATCAAGTACTAAAATCTGTACCCGATGCACTGCCCGTTGTTACTTCATCCCGGCTGGCTGCGCATATTGCAAATAGGCAACGACTTTACCATTTTCCCAATATAAAAATGGATGCGCGCTACATCGTCTTAGACAAATCCGGCGATTATAGCTATCCATTAAGCAAAGAAGACTATTTGCAACAAATAGAGCTGCTGCGTGCAAACCCCAACTGGATAATAGCGACTGAAACAACCGACCTGATTATTTTTAAGAAGAAGTAAGCGCACCACCCACACGATAGCCCCGCAAAAAAGATTGTACATCCATTCTCTTCTTACCCTCAAATTGTACATCGGTGCAATATAGCCAGCCATCATTTGCAGCAAAGCGCAAATAGGTTTTGCCATCGGTATCAACAGTACCAAGGCTTACGGCGATTGTCGCTTTCTCTGCGTAAGCGGTAAATATTTTCAATTGCTTTCCGTCTAATGATGTAAAAGCAGCCGGATAAGGCGAAAGTCCGCGTATCTGATTGCAGATTGCAGTAGCACTATTTGCCCAATCTATTTTACAATCATCCTTAAATATCTTTGGTGCGTGTTTTAATTCGGCAGAGAAAACCTGCGGTTGCTCTTCGATGCTATTTTTTACTAAGCCATCAACGGTAGTCACCAATAGCGAAGCGCCCTCCAGCATTAGTTTTTCGTAAAGCGCGCCTATATTATCTTCTGGCAAAATAGACACTTTGCTTTGCAGCAAAATGTTACCCGTGTCTATTTCTTGTTTGAGTTTAAAGGTTGTAACGCCCGTTTCTGTTTCGCCATTCATAATAGCGCGATTAATAGGCGCAGCCCCTCTATATTGTGGCAATAGCGAGGCGTGTACATTTACCGTACCCATTGGCGGCAAATTCCACACTATTTCGGGCAGCATCCTGAACGCCACTACTACCTGCAAGTCGGCAGCAAGCGCCGATAATTCCTCTATAAACTCCGGGCTTTTCAATTTCTCCGGCTGCAATACTTTTATCTCTTGCGACAAGGCATATTCTTTAACTGCCGATGCCTTTAGTTGCATACCTCTACCTGCTGGTTTATCCGGTGCGGTAACCACAGCCACTACATTATAGCCATGCTCAACCAGCGCCTTTAAAGAAGCTACTGCAAAATCGGGGGTACCTAAAAAAACAATACGTGGAAACTCTTGTGTGGCCTGCATAAGAGCACAAAAGTACAACTTAGATTTGAGCTGTTACCCAAACTGAGATTAGGCGCGTGGCACTTATAATATGCTGTTTTTATTTAGTATTTTTACCGCTTCAAAGAAAAACAGAACGAATATATGGCGCAAGGCACGCAACCCCTTTCCGATAAGGAATTACTGGCCGCCTTTAAAGAGGAGGCTACGCGCGAACAGGCGTTTACCAAAATAGTAAGAAAATACCAGGAAAAGCTCTACTGGCACGTGAGAAGACTGGTAGTCAACCACGAAGACGCCAACGACGTATTGCAAAATATGTTTATCAAAGTATGGACCTATCTTGATAATTTCAGAGAGGAGTCTAACCTGTACACTTGGCTCTACCGCATTGCTACCAACGAAACATTGACTTTTCTAGAGAAAGAAAAGAAACGTGCATCGCTATCTTTATCCGACCACGAAAGTGGACTGGCTAATAAACTGCAATCAGAAAAAGGATTTGATGCCAATAAACTGGAATGGAAATTGCAACGCGCCATCCAGAGCCTGCCGGACAAGCAACGTGTAGTATTCACACTGCGCTATTATGATGAAATGCCTTACGAAGAAATGTCGAAAGTGCTGGAAACATCGACCGGCGCGCTCAAGGCCAGCTACCACCATGCCGTTAAAAAGGTAGAGGAATTTTTGAAGCGAGATTAAACCTGCAAACTTAACAAGCGTCTAACAAGCATTATGAATAACCATCATAACGATATTGAAGCAAATAAGGAATTTGGAGGTTTAGATATCCCTAAAACGGCTACTCCATTTCAGGTTCCGGAATCTTACTTTTCTAATCTCGCTACCGAAATTACACAAGGCGTTTTGGCCGCTCATTCCACAGATACCACTCTTGACTTTTCGAAAGAAAATGCCTTTAGTGTACCTGATGGCTATTTCGACCAATTTGCGGAGCGTGTAACCAGTCAGGCTATTGCTGCTGATAAAATTATCAATGGCGATATACCGTGGGCGAATAATAGCAGCAAGTTACCATTTGAAGCACCGCAGCCGCAATACTTTGAAAATTTTGTAGCTGAGCTTGAAGAAAGGCTATTTCGCTCTGAGGAAGAAATAGAAGAACTATCGCCACTATTGAGTGAATTGAAAAAGACGCAACCATTGGCTATGCCAAGTGGCTATTTCGAAAACAATCAACTCGGTAAAGTAAAGCCTGAAGCGAAGCCTGCTGCAAAAGTGATAGAACACCCTGCTGTAAAAAGTATGCGCTGGAGCACCTGGGCAGCAGCAGCGGCAGTATTGATAATTTTCTCAATAGGCGGCTGGCAATTTTTGGGCGACTCTGGTGTTTCAAAACCGTCGATAGAGCAGCGTTTGGCACAGGTGTCCAATACTCAGATTCAAAATTATATCGACAATCACATTGAAGAGTTTGATATCAATATGCTGGAAAATTCTGTAAGCCAATCGGCTAAATCGAATATAGGTGCAAACGTTCTTTCCAATATTTCTGATGAAGAAATAGAAGCTTACCTGGACGGCGATATTTAATCATTGATTAAAAGCAACAACAAAAATTAATCAAATAATAAACCATGTTACGTAGTATAATCATAGCAGCTATTTGCATTTTCAGCATCGGCTTTTCGGCAAATGCTCAAAGTGACCCTGAGCTAAAATCCATAAAGATTGCGTTGCTTACCGAGCGCATGCACCTTACCAGCCAGCAATCAGAGAAATTCTGGCCGGTGTACAACCGCTACGAAACTGAGATGAGAGTAGTGTGGCGTGAGATGCGCCAACTGCGCGAGAAAGGCGATGCCGGCAACAACTCTAAACAAGCTGTGGATAGACTGCAACAACTCGAAGAAGACCGTGTGAAAATACGTGGCAAATACAAAGATGCTTTCTTAAAAGTAATCAATGCCAATCAATTGGCTTCGATGTATGCTGCCGAAAGTGAGTTTAGAAAAATGCTGGTAGAGCGATTGAAGAAAGACGGAAAGAAATAATAGCTATTTTGCTTTTCAAAACGACGATGCAGCCGAAGTTTTCGGCTGCATCGCTGTTTTTACACAAGTTACTTATTGAGGTCCATCAATTACCGGCGTAGTATTCATCACGAACCTATTTCTCTTTCTATCAAAATGCACATTTAAATAGCCGCCAATACGGCCTATACCATTCCATATCAGGAAAGAATTTTGTTGTTTAATGGGCACGTCAATATTCTGAAAAATAATAGTGCTTACGTTACCTGTGGCAGTTTCTATATTGGAGAAATCGAGCGTCTGAAACACTTTGTTATCAGACTTTCTAATGATATCCAGTGATGTCATTACAGCACTATTTTTGCCTGCTTTCTTGCTATATTTTCCTACGAAATAGAAGTTGGTTAAGGCAGCTTGCTGCAAAATAGGTATGTCTTCGTAATCGTCGCTATCCACTTTATCTCTAAGCATGGATACAAACTGTAACGTTAGTTGCTTGTGCGCGTTATCGTCCGTACTAATCCAGCCACCTTCGACCATGCCACCCTCTACCAATGAAAATGTAAATGCCGAAATACTTCCATCTTCATCCTGCTCGTACAAGGCAACCTTGCCTGAAACCGTATCCAGCACGCCTTCCAGAACAATAGGTGTATTAATGTGATTGTATTTGTAAACACCCGCAAGGTTGAAATGTTTCTTATCGGCATCGCCATAATACCCATCGACACGCTGTATGTATAACGTAATAGGATAATCGCCTACCTTCCCTTCAAAATTATAGCACTCATACCATCCAGCCATCGATTGTGTAACAGCGGACAGACATAGGACTATAATAATAAAAGTGCGGTACAGCATAAGCCTGGTTTTACTTCACACCAAAGGTTTTGACAATCTTATTATTGTTGTCAAATACATAGCGCACATGCGTATTGACCGACTTGTCCAGGCCGTCTTTATGGCTATAATATTCGTATACGGAATACATATCATAAACATTGTCGCTAACTCGCACAATGTTCACATCGATGTTGTTGTTGTTAGAAGAAATTTTCCAGGTATTATTATAGCGGCGCTCCAGTTCTGCACGAGAGGGGTTGCTTACATCCCAATACTGCTGCATGTTTGGCGCAAAGCAATTAAGAATACTGCGTATATCTCTTGACTCCTCAGCATCAATTAAGCTGCGCACCACATTCATTCTTATCTCTGCTTTTTCCTCGGCACTTACAGATGACACTGCCGGAGCTGCCTGCGTAGTTTCCGGTGCAACGGCTGCTTGTGGCACTTCTTTTTTATCAGGCTGAGATGCCGTGCTGTTATTGTCATTGCTTAACGTAGCCGGTGCATTATCCTTAGGCGCTTCCGACATTTTATAAAACATAAAACCACATGCCACCAATAGCACAGCTATTATGCCGATATATAGACCGGCACGGCTTTTCCCTTTAGTGGCTTCTGGTATAGGCGCTGTGCTATATTGCTGCTGTTGCGGTGCCGGCGGTGTGTAAGTTGATGGCGGTTGGTAATTACTGTAGTTGGGCTGTTGTGGTATCGCAGTATTACTTCCTTGTTGAAACTGAAGAAACGATTGCTCATAACTACGAGCGGTAGCATCATCAATACCCCAATGCAGGTACAAGCCACGCAATTGCTGCGGTATCTCATCATCGCGCAAGGCCGACCAGCGTGCTTTTAAATCGTCGGTTGCCGGCGCGCTGTATTTCTTTAAATGCAAAAAATTAATGTACTCTTTTATATGGGCTGCTGTAATCATGTTATATGTTCTTATTCCTCTGCAATAACGGTGTCTGGCGCCGTGGTGGCGCTATCTACCGGTGCCTTGTATTCAAATGCAATGTATCTTCCTTTGTCATCTCTTATCGCTTCAAAGTTGAGCGGTACATTGGCTTTGCAATCGTATAAATACACCAGTTTGCCTTTGTTGAAGAAGCGGTAGCTGCCTGTAAGCGGCATTGGATTATCAATTCCATTGCGTACCTCAACTTTCTCCGGCGCTTCAAATGTATTCTCTTTAATATCGCCCTCAAACCGGTAATAATTCCCATCTGAAAGTCCTGCAATGATAATATATTTTACATTATCGACTATTGTCTGTTTCATAATCGCGTAGGTTTTGTCTATAACCGAGCGAGATAGGTTATTTGTGTTGGTTACAATAAATTTATCGGAGAACGATGCATCCATGCCCATTGAGCCTATTATTATCTTTCGGTAGATAGCTTTAAGGTTTGCATTCTCCACTTTGCTAGTCTTTACTTCTTTAAATGCATTTTGATACAGGTTAAATTCGTTCTGGTTATCTACTACATAATTGGTATTAACGTAACCCGCTATTTTACTATCATTGGTAAGAAAAGCCCAGAAGCCAGCATCGCCCAGCATCACTTTCCTGAAAGGAAATTTTTTATCAGACTCATCAATGCTTCTGTAATAAATTTTGCTGTCAAATGCTTTCAGCTTTTGGTAGGATGGCAGTTCTTTCTTCACTTCAAACAAATCCATCGTCGCCACCATTTCCTTATTTTCATTTCTTACCGAAACATTATCTGTAATGGTATAGATATAGTCAAGGCTTTTGTACTGTAGAAATTTATAGCCTAAAAACAGGCCTGCCAAAACTACTACAGCCACGATGGCAACTACCGGCCAATTAGATTTCCTTTTGTTTTGCGTAGGAATAATAGAATTGCGACCAGGCTGCGCAACCCGCTGTGGCTGCGGCTTTGGCGGCGGTGGCGGAATAGGCCGTGGTGCAACCGCCTCCGGTGCGGGCGTATATAATGACTGTTGATAAAAAAGATTTATCTGCTCATTCTTTTCGGCCTCGCTCATGCCCCATGATTGAAACAGTCCCGACAATTGAGTGGTTATTTCATCATCGCTCAAAGACTGCCAGCGGCTTAATAACTCTGTAGGTGGCTGTTCATTTTTGCGTGTTTTATACAAATAGGTAATAAACGCCGCTATATTATTTTTATTGATGCTCATACTATCGGTTGTAAGCTTTGTCCATTAATTTAATCAATACATCGTTGGGCACATTTACCCCATTTTGCTTGTCTATTTCAAATACTGCGTGCACGCTTTGCGTTGCTGCATCGTATTTAATTTCAAATCCATAATCATCCAGCTCGTACTGCAACAGGGAATCATTGCCATTGAAAAAATCACGCGCCAATTGATTCGCATTTTTAATATCCAATATCAAATTCCCGTCGCTGTTACTAAATGTAGCGAAATTGCTATAAGCAATATTGGTAAGTGCTACAAAGCTATCACGCTTCATTACGTTGTAATTATTCTTACCAAAGTCAGGCTCAGATGCTATTACCTGCTCTTTTGTATTTCCTTTTTTACCTGCAAAAAACAAAACTCCGGCAATTGCAATAACAATAGCTACAGCAAAGAATATCAGTTGAACCGGCATTACTTTTTTATTCATAAAATTTAGCCATTAAAATAGTTTTGAAATGATTTAGAAGCCATCGCCTCTTTGATAATTCCATTCAGTAATGGCCAGTCGAAGTCGCGGTTGTTGTCAATCACAAAATAGAAAGAATAGATTTTAGCCTGACCGTTGCCTATGTTGGCCACTTGCTGTAAGTCTTTATTGCTAATGGTTACAACAAGGCGGCGGGAGTTTTTAGCGCCCGAGCCTTGCTCGTTAATTGTACCCGTTTTAGCATAGAAGAAATAGCCGGGATATGCAGATTTCAATCCGCCTATTGCATGTGCCGTACCGCTACCACCATAGATTACATCATTCATCCCTTTGAAAATATTGGCGGCCATGAATGTGTTGAATGCACTATTTCCATTCCAGGTACTGTCCACTTGCCAAGGCACTATTTTCATATCTTTTCTCACTACATGCAGGTTGAAGTTTCTGTTTTGTGTAAACATCGACATATACATTTCCAACATTTTGAAAGGAGATATGCGATACGGATAACCGCCCAATGTTGAAGTCTTTAAGCCTATATTAAAATTCTGCTGTGGCTCGTCAAAGCCCCGCTCAGACTGAAGAAAATCGGATTGCTCAGGGAAGCTCCATAAGAAATCGGAGCTCTTATTTTTTACCAGCATACTATAATAAGTCGAGTCCAAAATATTAACCCTGCCGTAAGACGATGGCGAATTATCATTTTTATCTTTGTCTTTCGTGCGTAGGTTTCCATTCACTTCAAGCCCATTAGCAAGAATAGAATTTTCATTGCCAAAGAAATTGCCACGCTTCTCAGCAGTCGCATCTGTAGCCGGCCATTTGCCACGCTTGTTATCATAAGCAGGCAGATAATAGGCTTGCTCATAGAAGTTTACAACGGGATAAGTATTATTCGCACCAGCCTTAGTAGTAACTACATTCGCTATACTGGCTTTACCATTTACTACATAGCTGCTGCGTGGATAAGAACCTAAAAACATCATCAGCGACTGATAAAAGTTGCTCGAAGCTTCAATGTATTTATCCAGTGTAATGTTACCCGCACGATAGTGGTCATCGTTCTTCCAGGGCTTGTTGAGCTTGAAGCCCGCATAGGTATTATACTCGGCTTGTACAGGCGGAGCCAATTGCAAGGCTTCCCAGCCTGCATTTACCTGCGACGCGATAACCGCTGCTATCAAGGGTTTTATCGAGGAACCTGGCCCGAGGTGCATAGCAAGGAAATTACTATTACCCCATTGGTCGCGCTCGTTGCGTACATTGCTGTAGAAGAAATGTTTCTGACGCAAATTATAAATAGAGGCCGCGTCATTAGGGTCGAGCTGAATCTTGTTGCTTACATAGTCGGCCATCAAGCGCACGTTGCCGTTACCATCGGCTGCAATCACGCTAAATTTGAACCGCTTGTTTTTAGCACTACTAACTTTATACGTGTTGGTAACCTGCTGCTGCACACTATTAGACAAGCTATAATCGAGCGTGATGCCCACATTGTTGCGCATTACACTATCGCCCTTGAATGCAGTCTTCACAGTATTTGCAAAGCTATACATCCAGAAATTATTTTCCTTTTGCGGATACATAATTCGATAGGCACCATTAATCCATTTGTTTACCGCAAAATAGTTACCGCTATTGCTAAAGCTCACGACAAATTTATTATTGCCGGTGCTTACAGTCGCTACATCTTCTTCGCCGCAAGTATTGGCATAAGCTGTAGCAGACTGTGTGATATTGCTATTACTACTTTTATAAATCAACAAATCGGCCTTGCTGCGTGCTGCATTCTGAATGTTGAGTACACCTACATTTCGACTACCATCTACAAACCAGTTTGATGGCATAATAGCCATTTGTATATGCGCTGCCGGGTCATTTTTAAAGAAAGGAACGGTCGCAACAATATTTGAATTGTTGTAAGTAACATTTACCGTCGAAGCCTTGTCATGTAAGGATTCTGTTATAGTACCATGCCACACTTTTTTATTCTCAATAGCTGGCAATTCGAGGTAGAGATGCTGATTGTACAGCGCATTATACCTGTTATTGTCAAACACCATGTATAGTGGATTATCAATCCTGAAAGCTGTATTGGGCTTGTCTATCAACCGGTTTAAAATACTTCTCGTATAAGCATCGTCCACGCTATCTTCTACGAGCACTTTGAAGCGGCTATCTTTTTTCAAGGCAGCTATTAACCCGGGATAAGTAAGTCGTTTGTTTTTAGCAGCAACACTATCTTGTATATCTATCAAAATAGCATTGAGGTCAAGGTCGATGTGCTGTCTTGTTTTCTCTACTACAATCGAAAAATTATCGTTGCTTAATTCATTGCTCTTGACGGTCGACAAGGCGAAGCCTGCCACCAAAGCAATGAAGAAAACATAGCGCATAAATCCGGTTTGTAGTTTCAACTTATAAGATCGATGCGTATCAGGTTGCTGCATCAATGTGATACCAAACAGCGCCAAAGGCAATACCACACTCAGTTTGCTGGTTAAGCTCAGGAATGGAAAGTCCTGCCCAAAGAACACAAACCTGTTAGTGGCAGTAAGCCATACAAACAAACTGATGGTAAACAAAAGTATCAACGGTAGTGCGCCTGCATAAGACCTGAAGTTGAGCTTGTAGTTATAGCCATCGACTGTAAACTTGTACGACATCAGATAAAGCACCAATGGCAGTAGCGTGAGCGTGAGTATAAGATACATCGTAAAATCGCCCAACTCGCCTATTACAAAACGCGCTATTACCACGTCGCGCGTTTGCGTGTTGTAGTTGACACCCACCTTGCTGTAAGGCCTTAAATTGATAACCGATTTAGTGTCGTAGTCTTTCTTGATATAAGAATTGATGAACCACTGATTCTCGGCGGTTTCTATTATTTTTCTTGTTTGAAAAGAAGAATAATCATTGCGCAGCAATAACTCACTAATAGGCTGATGAATGATAGATGCGCGATACTGCACATGGCGAATAGCCGCTGTGGCCTTATCCTCCATCAAATTGCGTGTAGGCGGTTCCGTCAATAAAATAGCGTACAGTAGAGTTGCAAGTACAAGCCCGTGCTGCCATTTTTTATATTGGTTGCGATAGAATATCCAAAGTATCAGCGTAGGAATCAACAGCACAATCAACACCACAATCAGCTTGTAGGCTATCAGATAATAAAACAGTGATTTAAACGAAAGCACAGCAAGGTAAATAACCAACGATGCGATACCGTAAAACCAATAGTTATTCGGGCGCAGCAGCATACTCTTCAGGCTATTTTGCTCTGAATCGAACGGCTTTTTCAAAAAGTTGAGGAAGATATTCTTCAACAAAATGAAGAGTGTAAATAGTATTGCAAAACCCCTATCCGTAAGTGCAAAGAATGCGATTGTAACCAATGTGATTACAAACGACGGATTGTTTACAAAGTAATGTACATAAGCCTTACAGCGAACAAAGAGTTTACTGTCTTTTGACTTAACCCAGTCTTTTTCGAATGTAAAATAGCGGTTGCTCAGCGTTGCAAAATAACAGTAACCTATAATAGGCACAAGGATGGTACCAATACGCGTCCAGGTTTCAAAATGAAAAATTTTATCATTCAAAAAATACAACACCAGACAAGCACCCGTAAAAACAATATAGCCTATATTGATGGCACGAACGCTATGCAGCTTGAAGCGGTCGGGTATTATATTGCTGAAGTCTTTGCCGGATGCGGTGCGCACTCGATAAAAAATAAGGAAGCTCAAAAAAGCAAATAGCCAAACGAGCGTAAGCGGTATGGGTAGCTGAATACCGAGCTTGTAATCGAAATTCAGAATAGTATTTTCGAGCTCAAACTTAGATATATTTTCAAGTGGTGGGAACGTAGCCAACCTCCAATACAATATGAACCTCAATATCAGCAATACATAGACCACCGTAAAAATAATAGGCTCTATACGCACCAGATTTTTACCCGGAAAGAATATAAGCACCACTAACATGCTTAGGTATACCAATGCCGAGAACAACAACAGCTTGTTATGCGAAAACCCATTGTCGGAAAAATCGCGCAGTTGAAAAAGGTAATGCAGCCCTGCATCAGACGCAGTAAGACTAAATTTACTATTGCTGATTTTATGGTAAGAGTTCTGCCTGTTATTGTCTGAAATACCTACGGATAAAGAGTCAGCGGGCGCTCCCGATAAATAGTCGATATTACCACTGACGCGCGCACCGCTGGTCAAGCCATAATTATTAAACAGAAAACCCTCTTTTAAATCATTGGCTAAAACATCGTCGTTGTTGTTGGCTATAAAGCGAAGATTTTTATTACCGGTACTTTGATTTTCGGACGGACTCGACAACCAATAAACAGGTGCATAGTCGAACATGAAAGCCGCTGTGGTACCGCTTTTAGCTATTCCATAAGCGGCATTATCCACAAAGGTCACAAATGCTTTCTCATTGAGATTATGAAAACCAATGTAGAATTTTTGATTGGCAGCAATAGGCTGGCTAATGTTGAATTGGGGTGCTACATTGGTTCCACCCACAGAAAGCTTGTAGCCATTGTCAATAAAAGCTGCGGCTGGAAAAACAGAATAAGTCTTTGCTTCGCCTTTGTAATTTGCCAGCAAATAAGTTTCGCCTAACTGCGCCAAAATCAAGTCCAGCACGTGAATCGTTTCGCCCTTACCTGAAAACTCCTGTTGATTATCAAGGAACAAATTATAAAGCGACTTACCCTCTTTCAGCTCGCCATCTACGATTGTAATATTATCTTCAAATGGCAACTTGATATTTTCGTCAACGGCAAATTGCGCATCATTACTGCTAACTTTTATGGTATAGCTAATCTTGCTGCGACCCATACCAAATAGCCCCGTCGATTGCGGCGACATAGCAACAGCAATCGAATTAGCACCGTTGCTGATGGTAAACTCAGTGGTAATAGCAGCAGGAAATATATTATTAATCGGCGTATAAGGCTGCTCCTCTGCGGGCTGATAAAATACCGGCTCGAAGAAATTGCTGAACTGCAAGACAGCATTCTGTCCATCACTTTTTACGCCTAATTTTCCATTCGACTTGCCGCTATCGGTCACTATATTTTTATAAAGCGAAAGATTGTTGCGAAAGGCAATGCCGCTATTACTCAGCCCGTGATGGTCGTTATTAAAAAACCAAGGCTTGCTACCTTTTGGAGCAGTAGTCATTTGAATACAAACCACACTTGCAACAAACACAACAGTCAACAGCGCAAACGACAATATAGTTTTATACTTCTTGATAACCGCTGCTGCATTAGCTTTCACGGCATCGCTTACTTCAGTATTATTTATTTTTCGAAAAATAAAATTCTCAATATTAATCTGAAACAGATAGTAAGCAAGGCTCGCAACAATAGCGATACTCAGAAACCAACTAATAACACTACCCCACAACACATTCATCGCTATAATCAACAGAGCCGGAATCAATACATACAAACGGGTTAGCTTCATCTAAAGGTTTTTTATTTTATAGCCCGAAACGATTGACTCATCAAGCCCTGCTGACTGATATTGTTTCAAAATATCCATCAGCACTTTGATGTTCTTAGGTATTTTATCAAGTGGCGTTGCGGCAGTGATTTCAGTTGTATTTGTGTTGCTATTTTTACCTAACAAATACAGGATATTAGCTTCGTCATGTTCTTGGCGCTTTGAAATTTTGTAACGAGTAAGGCTGCTGAAGTGCGTGGCAATCTTAAGTGCATTCTCCACAATCTCTTTCTGAGAGCCGCTTTCCATCGCATTGCTAAGCGGTGCTACCAATTTCTTAAAGGCTTCATTAAAATAGTCTTTATCGAAAGACTGAAATTGTGCAAGATTTTTCTCTGTCTCGCTATTGCGCTGCATTAGCGCGTCGTACTGTTGTTGCAGCTCTTTCACTTGTTGCTTTAATCGCTTCAGTTCTTCAGCTTTTACTGCAGGTTGCTTGCCAGCCTTAACAGCGACAGTCTGCTGTTCTTCTTTTTCATCTTCAACAATTACAGGCGTAGATTTTTTTGTCATAGCTTTTGTAATTGCGGCAGTAACAATAATCAGCAAAAGCGCGCCACCAGCCACATACAGCCAGTTGACCGATGATGGAGCGGCTTCATCCTGAACACCCTCCACACCACCGGCTGGTTCCTCATCTTCAGCAACTATATCATTAACCGAATCCATGGCACCGCCACTTGCAGACACCATAAGCAATTGCTGCCCCTGCAATTCAGAGGCTCTTGTTATCAGCTTCTCTGCACTGGATAGCGTATTACCCATGCTCGCATATTTGGCTTCGATAACTGCCACATCCAACTTCAATAAAGACAGAATTTTACTGTTATCAGCTGCGTTCTTTAATTTGAATTGGCTACCACTTTTTACAATCGGGAAAGCTGACTTTTCATCTCCGTTTTTAACTTCGACATGCTTACCACCATCAAAAATTGTTAGAGAGCTGCGATTGTTGTAATTAGGCACCTGCCAAGGTTCCTGCGCCATTGCAAGCAAACTCCAAAGGCACAATAGCGTTGCTAAAAAAATATTTTTCATCAATTATTTATTTAAAAGAATAGAGGATTTGAACCTGGTTGTTCTGGTGCAATGTTTGATGTATTTCCTGATGTAACCGGCGTACGATTGATATCGTCACGCTCCAAACTGTTCAGGTATTTTTCGTCAATGTAATTTGGAAACAACGATGGTATTACCAGACTCAAGTCGCTATTATCTGCATCATCAATGGCTTTCATCGAAGCAATAGCATCTACTACACCGCCTTGCTCGCGCCGTACGAAATAGCCTTTGTGTGTAAACTCCACACCTGCTTCGTAAGGCACACCAGCACGCTTGTTGAACAAATCATTTCCGTTGATTCGATAGGTTTTAGATCCGATAAGAAACTGACTGTGTTGCAACTTGTCAAACTTAATATTATTGTCAAATGCCAAAACTTTCTCTACTTTGTCAAATGTATTGATATCGTTGAAAAGCCTTGCCAGTAAAGATTTCTTGTTAATCAAAGGCTTCTTCTCTACCACCGGTGCTACATATTCTTCTGCATGTTCAAATATCAACTGAATAGGATAGCCCGTCATTTCAGAGTTCAGCTTGATGGAGTTATTAAACACACCCTTGATACATATCTCTTTCAATTCATTGCTATTCAACAGTACTATTTTATCTTCCTGAATGTGTAACTCCTGATGCAGGCGTTCTTTGATTTTATCTGCCAGCGGCTTGAACATAAAGCTTCGTCCTGTAAGTATTACGCCTGCACAATCAAAGTCCTTTTTATTCTCTTTAATCAGCTTCAAATAGGCCACTGTATTGTTTGCTATAAAATCGCAGGTATCTTGCACATAACCGTAGAAGTCAGCTATATTTTCTATATTATTCAGTAAACTGATAAGCGTATTGATGCCATCACCAAACTCAATCAAGTCTTTAAAGCCAATGTCACCGCTCTTTGCAAGCATCCAGTTCTGCTTTACCTGACTGCTTAAATTAGTGCCTTTGAAATTGAATTTTAATCGCTCCAACTGTGCATAAAAATTGTTCTTACGCTCCAGGTCGTTGCTGGTAAGCACCTTAATAATCTTCTCTTTTATAAACCTTACATCAGACTGCGATGCACTGCTTTGCTCCCTTATAAAATGCAATACAGTTTCAAACAAAGCATAAGTTATCATATTACCTGCTCCGCTAAAACCGTTGCGGTATATGGGCTTCAGGTCAAATATATTATCGCTGCCCGTTTTTATAACGGAAAAATCTGTGGTGCCTTTACCAGCATCTATAATGATGTAATCTCTATTTTTTTGAACAGTAACATTTGTCTTATTAATATAGCCGATGAATGATGCGTCGCTTTCAGAAATAGTCATCACTTCCCATGCGAGTATTTTACCGCTATAATCTGTCTGGCTAAGTGTTGCAAAAATATTGCTCAACTGCGTTTGAATATAGTTGATATCATTGGTATCATAGTTATTAGGAACCAATAGCATCAATCTTATAAACCGCTGTGCATTGTTGTATCTGATAAATTCTTTTTTTAGGAAAGATGCAATCATCACCTCAAGGATGGTGTTATAAACTTTCTGCTTAATCTCGCTCAGCTTTATAGGTATATCGTAGCCATCTTTCTCTATTTCAAAACTGATACCGTTTAAAAGGTCTTCATGCTTGTGTATTATTTTAAGATTAGGCAACTGATGAAAACGTTGCTCAGTAAGGGTATTGAAGCCATCCTTTGTATTAACCAGCATTTTCAGATTGTTAGCAACATCCTGTATAAATACCTCTTTATCGATATCTTCGTAATGTCCGCTCAGCTTTTCTTTCAAAAAGAAAATAGACTTATAGAAGTTGGTGTTTTTTTCTTCCTGGTAAAAATCAAAGGTTTCGTTTTGCGGCAGCCAGCTATTATTCTTGTGGTAAGAAAGAATATTCTTGAACAGATTTTCCACCTCCGGCTTTTTCTCCAATAGGTTAAAGTCATTGGTGTAGCGCTTTACAGCCATCTGGCTCGACTCCGAACCAAAGTCTAATGCGATGCCTAAAAACTGAGCAGGATGTGCAAGATATAGCTCAATCGTGTTGCTATATTGATCGGCATTCGTGTCCAGTACGATATGCACTGTGATGCGGTTGGTATCAAATAGCTGTTGCGTTATCTCCCTTATCTGGCGGCCTTTTACGGCAATCTGGTTTTGCCGCGACTCGAAACTAAGCGACACGTGGTCATTGGCATTACCAAGCGGGAAAGAGTCTTCGGGCATTACAGGGATTGCCTCATGTTTAGGCGCAGCCTGTTCTTTTGGCTTAAAGTCTTCTATATCCTCATAGCTTATCTTCTCGGGCTTGGGTGCTTCAGGCGCCGCAATCGGTTGCACTACTGGCTGCGCTATTTGCGGAGCTTCTTCGCGCAGCAGCATTGTCAGTTCACCATTTTGTAGTGTACAGGTAGCGTTGATATTGCGCAGTGATATATCTCTTGTTTGCTCTACAAATGTTTTAATCTTATTTTCTCTTAAGATAGAAAACAGGTTGAAGTTGGTCAGTGATGGCACTTCCACAATGAAGCTCGCGTTACGACTAATATTGCTTTTGGTGCCTTGCGGCAAAAGCTCTAAAATCAATTCTCTTCTATCGTTGATTACTACCGGTAATGAGTAAAAATTCATGCTGATTATTTTATTAAAATTCAGGGCAACAAGGCAGGCAAATATTGACGGCAAACCTTGCGCGCACTATATATTTTCATTACAAAATATACCTAACAAAGCTAAGCATCAAATTATTATCCTGTTTCATTTTTGGAAAAAAATAAGATAATGGCATCAATGCAAAACAGCGACTGGATAATGCTCCCGTCGCTGCTTATAAAAATCAAATTGCTTCAAATTACTTTTGGTAGATCTTGTTTTTAACGATGCCCCATTTATGCAATCGGTGCTGGATAGAAACGCGCATTACACCAAGTCCGTATTTCATACTACGGCTAAAGTTGATGCTGCTGGCTTCTTCAAAATATTTGGTAGGACAAGTGATTTCGCCTATTTCATAACCAGCCATAAATATCTGGCTGGCCATTTCATTGTCAAATACAAAATCGTCGTTACAGGCGTTGTAATTAATAGCACGTAATACGTCAGCAGAAAATGCACGGTAACCGGTATGGTATTCGCTCAACTTCTGTCCTAACAAAACATTTTCAAACCAGGTAAGGAAACGGTTAGCAATGTATTTGTACATAGGCATACCACCTTTCAAAGCGCCTTTACCTAATATACGTGAGCAGAATACTGCAGGATACAGGTCGTTGGCTATAATGTAGGATACCGATGGAATAAGCAATGGCGTGTATTGATAATCTGGATGCAACATGATTACAATGTCCGCGCCCAATTCCAAGGCCTTGTTATAGCAAGTCTTTTGATTACCGCCATAGCCTTTGTTTTTATCGTGACGTATTACATGATGAATACCCAATTTACGTGCTACATCACTGGTATTATCTTTACTAAAATCATCCACCAGCACCACTTCATCTACAATATCAAAAGGAATTTCCTTGTAAGTACGTTCCATGGTAAGCGCCGCGTTATAGGCAGGCATTACTACTACAATTTTTTTACCGTTGAGCACAGTGAGTTGCGTATTTTTAAAATTAGCTATTAATAATTTTCATACCGGTAACAATGAGGTTACTGGCTGCTTTTGCAAGCAAAGTTTGTTTACTATCATACACATGCACCTCGGCATGCACTATCTTTTTACCCTGGCGCACTATATTTGCGACTGCTGTAATTGTTTCGCCTTCCGGCGCAGCATATAAAAAATCCACATTCAAGTTAAGGCTGGTGTAATGACTCTCCGCCTCCAGGCTAATAATAGCCCAGCCGATTGCTTCGTCAATAACCAACGACATCATGCCGCCATGTATGTGTCCGAATGGGTTACACATCTCTTTACGCACCAGCACCGAAATAGACGCCTTACCTTTCTCCACCGCTGCCAAAGTGAGCTGCAACCAGTTACCAGCAGGCGAGCGCGACTCATTTATTACCTTGCCTACGTGTGCGCGCAGCAAATCTAAGGTTATCTTCATAAAATAAAAAACATGCAAAGCTACAATCTATTAACTTTGTTTTCTTAAAAAAATATAATTCCCATGACTATAACTCAATTAGAATATGTAGTAGCGGTGGCTACTTACAAAAGCTTTGTGGCTGCTGCAGAAAAATGCTTCGTAACACAACCTACGCTAAGCATGCAGATACATAAGCTGGAGGAAGAGTTAAATGTAAGATTATTTGACCGCAACAAGCACCCTATCGCAGCCACAGAAATAGGCGAAGAAATAGTAGCACAGGCAAAAATCATCTTATCTGAATCGGCTAAAATTCAGGAAGTAATACACAAGCGCCAAGGTAAAGTGGCAGGCTCTTTCCGCATGGCTATTATACCTACTATTGCGCCTTACATACTGCCGCAACTGCTGGAAAATCATGCTAAAGCACATCCTGATTTGCAATTGATTGTTACCGAAATGCAGACCAATGATATCATCAAAAAACTAAAAAATGATGAGATTGATTGTGCATTGCTGAGCACGCCAATCGAAGACTCACACATTAAAGAATACCCTCTATTCTTTGAACCTCTGGTAGCCTATTTTGCAGAGGGCGAAGAAGCGCTGAAACGCAGATTGACCAAGCCGGAAGATATAGATATGAAGCGCATCTGGATGCTGAATGAGGGCAATTGCCTGCGCAACCAGGTTATTAATCTTTGTAGCGAACATATAGAGAAGCTTCAAGAAGACAGGCCTTATCGATACGAATCGGGTAATGTAGAAACACTGCGTAAAATGGTGGATAAAAATGGCGGAATGACTGTATTGCCAGAGCTTTCAACATTTGAATTTAACGAAGACCAGGCCGAACGTGTACGCTATTTCGAAGACCCGGAGCCCGTACGCGAAATAGCGTTGGTAACGAACGACCATTTTGTCCGCCTATCTGTTTTAGAAACTCTGATGGACGAAATATCTAAATTAGTTCCTGAGAAAATGCGTGTGCAAAAGAAAAATAGACGTGTGCTGCGTATACAAACTGCGAAGTTATAGTCATTTTAATTTTCATTCTTTTCAAGAAGCTGCCTTCGGGCGGCTTTTTTTATGGACGAAAATGCATAATAAAATTAACTACTCATCTATATCTTTTGTATTTTGTCTTTTGATTTCCGATTTTCTTGAAAAACAGGAGGCTACTTTCTTTACCAATAAACCGAATATGAAAAGACTCTTACAAACACTGTTACTTCTTCTAATTTTAAATGTTTGTGTGAATGCACAAAACTTAGTGATTAATCCTTCTTTAGAAGAAATGACAGAGTGTCCATTTAGCCCCTCTCAGATTCCCTTCCCCTCGGCAAGCGCCATCTCAGTGAACAATTGGACTCGACCAACAGATGCTACAAGCGACTATTTTAACAGTTGCGCCGCAGGCCCTTTTTTTTCCTCCACTTCCACTCCCGAAAACTTTGCAGGATACCAAGAACCAAAAGAGGGCAATGGTTATGCTGGTGGCTATGTATTTTTTTCATCCATGGACTACAGGGAATACATACAAGCGCCACTATTTACACCGCTAACAGCGGGTCATAAATATTTTATCAGTTACTACACCAGCCTCGCAAATGGCATGGGCGATATACTGGCAATAGACCAAATGGGGGCTTGCTTTTTAAACCTTCCCGAAGAAAGAGTTGGCTATCTGGCCGCACTTACCGACCTTATTCCTCAAGTCTACAGTGAGCCAGGAGTGGTGCTGAGCGACACGCTCAATTGGATGAATATATCGGGAGCCTTTACAGCAACTGGAGGAGAAGAGTGGGTGATTGTTGGCAACTTCACACCGGATGAAGATTTGACACTCGAGCCTGTAGGTCCGCCTGCAGAACTTTCTTCATTTTGTTACTACTATTTCGATGACTTTTGCTTGTTAGATATGACAGCACCCTTGCACTCTTTTCAGACTGATACTACCATTTGCCCGGATTCAGACTTATTGATTAGTGGACCAGATGACCAGACATATTATTATTGGAATGATGGCACAACTTCACAACAAAGACCAGTGACAGAAACCGGCAAATATTGGGTTGCATCAGCAGATATCGGTTCATGTACTAGTCGAGTAGATACAATCAATGTTATCGTTGCAATGGTGCCGCAATCTATTAATCTGGGCAACGATACAGTAGTTTGTAAAAACAACCCTATCCTTCTGGATGCTGCCGACGAAGCCTTTACGCTATACCGCTGGAGCACAGGCGAGCAAACTTCCAGCATTTTAGCTGCCTATCCTGGTGTTTATTACGTGACTGCAAGTTCGGACTGCTATTTAGGAACAGATACCATTGTAATTAGCACACCTTCGATACCAAATGTGGAATTGCCGGCTGACGCTATTCTTTGCACAGGTACAGAGCTGTCGCTGGGTGTGGCAATGGGCAATCTTCAGTATCAGTGGAATACGGGACAGGACGTATGCTGCATCAATGTTTCCGAGTCTGGAGACTACATACTTACTGCAACAAACATTTGCGGCGAAAGCGACAGCGATGCAATAGCAGTGCGCTATTCCGAATGCGATCACTGCATTCTGGCGCCTACCGCATTCACACCGAATGGCGATGGACTGAATGATCAGTTTAGAGTAACTGTAAGGTGCGAAATGAAAAACTATTCACTCATGATTTTCAGCCGCTGGGGACAAACGGTATTTGCCACTACAAATATTAACGACGGCTGGGATGGCTATATCAATGGAAGCCCGGCTAATGTGGGCGTGTATTTTTACTACATTGAGGGCGAGCCTGCGATCGAGACTATCGGCGAGATAAAAGAAAAAGGAGACATTACCCTCATCAGGTAATATCTCCCTCCGTATAATCTGTTGTTCTTACTCAAAAGCCAGATAGTTGTAAATACTATAATTCCCGCGCAGCATGGCCACTGCCGTTTCTGTAATAATGGGCTGGTCGTCAGTACCGCCGTTCCAAAACTTACGGCCCAGGGTAAAATCGTTATAATAGGCTATCCATGAGTCATAATGTTCGCGGGCAACGGGAACTGCTTTGTTGAGCCACATCATAGCTTCTTCCTTCGTAAAATACTGCGCCTGGTAGGCAATACAGATATTATTCACATAGCGGGCTATATCCCAGGCGCGAATGCCTGCGGGGCTGAAAGCACTATAATTCTGCTGTACAAAAGTCATGGTAACTTTAGTATCGCGGTTCTTATCATCGAGCCCGTAAGTATTAAAATTCAGTTTTGATAAGTCGGCCGATGGACCGCCATGTGCGTCTATAATTGATTTGTATTTTACAAATTCAGCCTGATGCCCTTCCTTCAAAAGCCATGTCAACAGGCTTTCCAGCTCTGGCTTTGATTTAACGCCCCACCATTCATTAAAAGTTTTTTTAGCCTCTTTTCCGCCCGGATCTTCTTCCGGCTTAAACGGAAAAACAAAAAACTGATGATAGGCAGCTTGTAATTCTTTCAGAAACTCAGGACTACCGGGAGCCGCTTTCATGGCCGATTTGATAACCACATCAAACGTGCGCGGTGCGCCACCATAACCATTGAAGAAATAGATACCGCCCAACATGAAGGGGTAAAGCTCTTCGTCTTTTATTTCGCTCTTTTTTTCTGCTGTCTTTTTTTTCGTTGAATCAGCTGAAGAAGATTGTGATTGACTTCCATCGCCACAAGCTGAAAATAGCGCGCTAAAAGTTACAAGTATGGCTATTATATTCTTATTCATAAATATTGCGTTCAAAGAAAATTGATGCGCAAAGCTAAATATAAATCGGACAACGCGTGAACCGCAAAAATTCGTTTACCTACCGAAGATTTTTTGATTTTATCTTCCTTGCATTTAACTTGCTCTAAAATTTTGAATATGTACGCAAAGAAATCAAACCACGAAATAGATTTTGAAATATTTGGCGAAGAGATGCAATACGTAAGTGTAGAGCTCGACCCCAATGAAACCGCCATTGCAGAAGCTGGTAGCTTTATGATGATGGATGATGGTATAGAAATGGCCACCATCTTCGGCGACGGCAGCGCACAACATCAATCTTCGGGTATTTTAGGCAAATTACTAAGCGCCGGCAAACGCTTGCTTACAGGCGAGAGCTTGTTCATGACAGCCTATAGCAATATAGGCCAGGGCAAGAAAAAAGTTGCGTTTGCATCGCCCTACCCCGGCAAAATTATTCCGGTAGATCTATTTAATTACGGCGGCAAAGTTGTCGTGCAAAAAGATGCCTTTCTCTGCGCAGCAAAAGGCGTAGCAGTGGGCATAGAGTTTCAGCGAAAGCTGGGCACCGGCCTATTTGGTGGCGAGGGTTTCATTATGCAAAAGTTGGAGGGAGATGGCATGTGTTTCATCCATGCCGGGGGCCATGTATTTCATAGAGATTTACAACCGGGCGAAATGCTGCGTATTGATACAGGCTGTCTCGTAGGTTTTACCCAAGGCGTGAGCTACAACATCGAAATGGTAAAGGGTATCCGCAATAAAATATTTGGTGGCGAGGGATTTTTCTACGCAACATTACGTGGCTCTGGTCGTGTGTGGATACAGACCTTACCTGTAAGCAGATTGGCGTCGCGCATTCTATCTTACGGCACTACGCATCGCAAAGAAGAGGGCAGCATACTCGGTGGACTGGGAAATTTGCTGGATGGTGATGGCAGATAAAAATTAAATGTGCAGCCGGAATAGCACTATTTCGGCTGCATATTTTTTTGAATCTTCCTTGAAATAAAAAACCCGCGCATAGAGATGCGCAGGTGAAGTATGAAAAAAAACTCTTGATGTAAAAGTAAATGCTTCTGCTAATTTGAATATAACCCTTATCGGGGGAATTATTAGCTATATAGAACGTTGCTATAATTTCAGGTCGCTATTACCTGCGCCTAATCTTTGTTAATAGTGACGTTTACCAATCTTATGCCGTCACCTTCTTTCTCTACCAAACCCTTTATTTTCAGCTTATCTGTTGCGGCCAGTACATTTCCATTACTGTCATAAATCTTAATGTCTTTCTCGCCGTATTCTCTTTGAGAATCTGGTATATCCAGGTATATAGAGCTCTTTCCCTTGCCGTAAGCGAGTTTCAAAGGCACGCTTTCTACATCCTGATTATTCAGCGCATTTTCAGTTTTTAAACTTACGTTCCAAAACTTAGAGTTGCTGCTTACAAAAATACTGAATTTGGTTTCCACCTTGCCGCTTATTTCTACTTCCTTGCCAATATAGGACGGGTCAGTATTAATCTTTTTGGCGAGTTCTACATCTCCGCTGGAGCAAGCTGTAGCGGCAATCGCCATCAATCCAAAGGCTAAAAAATTTCTTACTTTCTTCATCTGGTATCAGTTTAAGTTTGGTTATTACGATTTACAATAAATGCACTGTTATATCCCAAATGTACAACCAACCAATATAGATGAGCCTTTGAATGTTTATTTGCAGGGAACAATTTGTGATTCGCATACAGAATCGAAAAATGCGCTCTCTAACGCTGAGATAGACATTTCGAGTCGAACCTGTAACAAGCAGTTAAGTCCGGTATAAAACAAAAAAAGCTAACAAATGAATGTTAGCTTTTGCAGAGAGGAAGGGATTCGAACCCTCGATACAGTCTCCCATATACACACTTTCCAGGCGTGCTCCTTCAACCACTCGGACACCTCTCTTTTTGTGGGCTGCAAAGGTAATAATTTTGATTTAATACAAAATATTATTTTAATCCTGATAAACCCATAGCAAAACGGGCTTCCCCGCATTTTTCAGCTTGTCATCGAGGTACCGCATCGTATTGTCTGATACCGCCGGACAGCCCCATCCCTCGGGTGTACCACGCGGAAATTGTTCTTCGTCTTTTATCTTATCCCAGCTATGCAGCACAATAGCCCGCTTTACCGCATTGTCATTTGTTGATTCGAGTCCATGCAAAATATAGTTCACACCTATTCCCCATTGGCTTGCGCCGCGATTGCCTATTTTGTATTTCCCTATCGACGAGCAATGACTATTTTCTGTATTGCTTATCTGTGGCGCATCGCGGGTGTCATCATCGCCCCAATCTGCCGTGCCGCATCCATGACTTACTACTGCTGCGTAAGCAATGCTATCAGCTTTTAAATCATAAACATACAATCGCTTCCTGCCCGAATGAATACCTATGTTCATTAAAACAGCAAACTGTGTGTTCATCTTTTTATCAGCACAAAATTGCCTTGCTTCACGAGCCTTAGCCTTAACAGCCTGCGTGTCCACCTGCCATTGCTGAGATGCTTTACCAGCATCGGTTTCAGCGATTGACGTGGTGCAACTTTGCGTTGCTATTATTAATACGGCAATTATCCAAACCGCAACTTTCATGCTTAAAGTTTTACGATATCAAATATATCTGCTTTTGCGCAATGCCGGCCAACCAACTTTAAATTATACCTTACCTTTGCACCACAAAAAAAGATTTAGTATTATGAAATATCTATCGCTTATAGCTGTTGCAGCATTCATGGCTTCTTGTGCAGGAAATACAGAAAACGAAGGCAAAGAAACTGCTGATATGCCTGTGTCAGAAGAAATTAAAATCACGAAAAATATGGATCCGGTTTGCAAAATGGAGCGCGATACCTCTTGGACAGACTATTCCGTGAAAGGCACAGATACCACTTGGTTTTGCAGCATACATTGCAAAGATGTGTACAGCGCCAATCCTGAGAAACACGCTACCACACCACAACCTGAATAATATCAGCGTTGGAAAAAATATAAAATAAAAGGCGTGCTTGCACGTCTTTTGTAATTTTATCGACATGAACATTCACGAGCAATACATGCTGCGCTGTATTGAGCTGGCACAAAAAGGTGCGGGCAGCGTATCGCCCAATCCTATGGTGGGCGCGGTATTGGTGCACAATGGTGTAATCATCGGCGAGGGTTGGCACCAGCAATATGGCGGCCCACATGCCGAGGTTAATTGTATTGCGTCGGTAGCTGCTGCCGACCAGCATTTGATTGCTGCAAGCACACTATATGTGAGCCTGGAGCCTTGCGCACATTATGGCAAAACACCACCCTGTTCCAATCTTATTATTGCTAACAAAATACCCCAAGTTGTGATAGGCTGTGTGGATACATTTAGCGAAGTATCGGGTAAAGGAATAGCCATGCTTCAAGCTGCGGGCATCAAGGTTACAACCGATATTTTACAGCAGGAATGTCGTGCTCTGAACAAACGCTTTTTTACTTTTCACGAAAAGAAAAGGCCCTATATTATTCTTAAATGGGCGCAAAGTGCAGATGCGTTTATCGGCCCTGTGGGTGGGCAAAAATTAATGCTTTCCGGCTGGGCTGCGCAAAGACTGGTACACAAGTTGCGCTCCATGGAAGACAGTATTATGGTGGGTTTTCGCACCGCATTGTTGGATAATCCATTATTGAATAATAGGCTATGGACCGGCAAAAATCCCGTTCGTGTGGTGTGGGATAAGTACAACACGCTACCCGAAAATCATCATGTAAAAGATGGCAGCGTACCAACTATTATCTTCTGCAATAGACCTGCCGAAAACAAAGAAAATTGCAGCTATATTGAAATGCCGGAAAGCGAAGCTGGTATTGCTTTCTTATTAAAAAAAATAAGCGAATTAAACATACAGTCAATTATAGTGGAAGGTGGTACCGACACTATAAATAGCTTTATCAATGCCGGTCTTTGGGACGAAGCAATCATCATTACCGCCAATCAAGTACATATTGGCAATGGCGTGAAATCCCCTGATACCAATGGTTTTCATCTTAAAGATAAAATAAACATTGGCAATGACACCTTAAAATTCTATACCCATGAATAACCATGACTATTTAGTTAAAAATAAAGCAGCCTGGAACGAGCGCACTAAATACCACGTCGATTCTGAGTTTTATAATACGCCTGCATTTATAGCGGGTGCAACTTCTTTGCGCCAGCCAGAGCTGGATTTGCTGGGCGACATAAAAGGCAAAAGCGTATTGCATTTGCAATGTCATTTTGGACAAGATACTTTATCGCTCGCACGTATGGGTGCAAAGGCTACAGGTGTCGACCTTTCGGATGCCGCTATTAATAAGGCACAGCAATTAAACGAACAACTGGGCTTGGATGCACAATTTATTTGCAGCGATGTGTACGCACTACCTGAGCATTTGAACGAGCAATTCGATATCGTATTTACTTCTTACGGCACCATTGGCTGGTTGCCGGATCTCGATAAATGGGCAGATATAGTGCATCGCTATTTAAAGCCTGGCGGCAAATTTGTATTTGTTGAGTTTCATCCGTTGGTGTGGATATTCGACAGCAAATTCAGCTATATACAATACCCCTATTTCAATACCGAAACTATTATTGAAACGAATGAAGGCTCTTACGCTGACCGTGAAGCGCCTATAAAATTTGAAGAAGTTTCCTGGAACCATAGTCTGGACGAAGTGATAGGAAGCTTACTGGCAAAGGGTTTGCAGCTATCTTCTTTTAAAGAGTATGATTATAGTCCTTATAATTGTTTTGAAGGAATGGAGCAAGTAGGTGACAATAAATATGTGATAAAATCAACAGGCAATAAGATGCCCATGCTTTACAGTCTTACAGCGAACAAGAAATAATGCAACTTACTTACCATACAATTGATGCTACCGCAAATGCGGAATTTAAAGACCGTGGCAGCAAATTTATAGGCTATTGTTTTCCGGTAAAAACTACGAATGATGTAAAAGCTGCGCTTGCCGAGTTGAAGAAAGAACACCCAAAAGCTGGCCATCATTGCTATGCCTATCGCCTGGGTATTGATGGCAACCAATATCGCGCCAATGACGATGGCGAACCCGCCGGAAGCGCCGGAAGGCCTATATTAGGGCAAATAGACAGCGCGGGTATTACCGATACATTGGTAGTAGTTGTTCGCTATTTTGGCGGCACTTTGCTGGGTGTACCCGGATTGATTAATGCTTATAAAGTATCCGCTGCTGATTGTTTAGCATTGGTAAATACAATTGAGAAAAATGTAGAGCAAATGGTGCAACTCGAATTTGACTATTCAATCATGAATGATATAATGACTATCTTAAAACAAAGCGAAGCCAATATCTACAAGCAGGACATGCAGCTATTTTGTGTATTCGAAGCTGGCATTCCACTCGTACATAAAGAGGCTGCACTAAAAAGGTTAGGCGATATTCATTCGCTGGAAATGAAATTGATCTAGCACTTTCAGACAATAACAAAGCGGTCGTACAACAACTGTACGACCGCTTTACTATTTTATCTTAAAGGTATAATAGCAAAAAATAGTTGGTAAAATCGGCTGTAAAGCTTTATGGTATTGGGTTTGAGTAGACCAAATTGAAATCGGTTTCAATTTGGTTTTTTTGTGCATGGGAAATTGTAAAAAAAA
>PJTT01000384.1_pt1 | contig 39497 bp, 34 predicted proteins | sample 1512261 | NCBI WGS metagenome assembly PJTT01 (sample SAMN08177685, study PRJNA422409) | Soil metagenome, whole genome shotgun sequencing project. | isolation source: Soil (2) enriched on wood chips | place: USA: Madison | collected 2015-01-15
TAATTTGTTGAAAGTCAATGTCACCCTGAGCTTGACGAAGGGTGATGTAACACAATAAAAATTCTCACCGGGTTTCGTCAGGCTCAACCTGACAAACTTCTTGTCATTTTAAAGAACATAATCTCTCTTTTATTTGTGCCTCAGCCTGACAGATCTCTTGTCATTTTAAAGAACATGATTTCTCTTTAATTTGCGCCTCAGTATTACCGTTTCACTCACGGTTTTTAAATCCGTGATAATAACTACTCAGCCGGCGGCGAATACTTCACAATATCAATCCCAATCCCATTCGGATCAACAATAGCAAAATGCCTGTCACCCCAAGGCTCATCCCTAATGGCAATTTCAATAGCAATTTTCTTTTCCTGTATGTCGGCATACAGTTTATCTACATCATCTACTTCAATAGTCAAATACATCCCCTGGTTTAAAAAAGGCTTTTGAAAAATTGCCTGCTGGCTAGGGTGATTGGGCAATAAAAAACTTATCTCTGCACTACGGTCAGGCGTATGTAGTAATAAATAAAATTCATTTTCAAAGCTTACTCCAAAGCCAAGTACATCTGTGTAAAAAGCTTTAGTTTCAGCTAGTTTTTCTGTAATAATTCCGGCATTAAGTTTCATATTATTTATTTTATTGTCAGATAAATTATTTTGCAAGCAACTTTGTGTTATACAGCAAAATGCAGTAAGAGCTATAAACAATCGCCTCATAGTCGTTTAGTTTATACCACAAAGCTCATGCAAAAGCAAAATAAAACATTGTAAAAATCGGACATAATTATCTGCCAAAAGCCTTGGTGGGTGTTACGCCATAAAAGTTTTTAAACTCTTTAATAAAATGCGCCTGATCATAGTAGCCAACATTAAAAAAAAGTTTGTTTTGGCGTAAACTTTGTGTGGAAGGTTTTGCTCTTAATATATTTTGAAACCTGACAACTTTGCTAAAAGTTTTTGGTGTATCGCCAATATAATATTCAAATAATCTGCGCAATTGCCGCTGGCTGATGCCGGTGTTTAAATCATTTTCAATATCAACAACTCCGTATTTTTTTAGTATTACATCAATCGCTTCATACAAACGGCTATCGTTATTAAAAGGGGTATTGTTGGTAAGGTGTAAAAAGTAATTGTCTAATTCGTTAACAATATTTACCACACTCATTTCGCTTTGTATATGGCTGCTAATGAATGTAGATAAATTAGGCACAACAGATTGTAAATGCTCAAAACGGTTACTTAATAAAATAGCATTTACATGAAACAACTGTGGAAATATAGTAGGCAAAAAACGTATACCGAAGTAGTTGAAATTATTTGCTAAAGGAAACTCTGTAAATTTTCTACAAAAACCCATTACAAAATTTTCGGCCGTATTGTTTAATTCAAAAAACACGTCAATACAGCCATCTGCCACTACACGGTAATTAAACTGCGCTGTTAAAGGTTCTTTGGTTTGCAATTGCCAGTAACAATAAATATAATTTTGTATATCTGTGTGTGGTAAATACTCAGTATAAGAAACATTTTCACCAGCCTTTTTTACAGTTGGCTGAATGGGCGTGTAAAAAGATCGTATGTTGCCAATAAATTTCAAGTTATGTTGCTAATAACGGAAGGTACATCTATTCTATTAGTTGCCAAAGCTGTTCATTATTGCCAAACATTTTCCTAAATGCATCATAATCCTTATCAGTTACTTTTTTAAAAGCAACAGCCTGTTTAAACTCAGTCCATCCGGCACAAAAATTCTTAAAAATATCAGGAGCATTTTTATGTAATTGCAATAACTCTTTTGTAATGGTTTGCGTTATTTTCTTCTCCAGTGTTTTTTTATAAACTATAGGTCCTAATGGAATATTATTAAAAGAATCAAGCACTATTACTTTACTATCAAACGGCGCATATTTTCTCACGCTATCAATTTCAGCACAGCCACAACCGCCTATGCCATTGGGTATATTCATAATATCCTCCGCCACTTTTCTGTGTGAACCAAGATAATTGACTGTAAAATTTTTCTCCGGTGTAGGTATGCTATTGTCATTTAATAAAAGCCGGGGAACAAGATTGCCCGATGTGGAAGATTGATTAACCAACGATAGCGAAAACTTATTAGGATGGTTACTTAACTCAGAGATTTTTTTAATGCCGGTTTCTTTATTAGCAATCAGGCAGCCTGCATAATTTGTTGTTACCGTATTGCCCATATCAAGGTTTACCAATGGTATGGCAATACCTGGGTTATTGTGTTGAAATGTTAAATAACCCGATGTATTCATCATCGCAAAATCAACACTGTCGTTTATTATAGCACTAATTAAACCTTGTACGGTAGGGTAGCTAACCGCTATAATTTTATGACCGGTTTTTGTTGACAAGTAATCTGCTAATGGTTCCAGATTTTGCAAACGGTTATTAGTAGCATAAGTATAAGTTGCTAAAACTAATTTCTTTTGCTGTGCATTCAGTTGTACTATACTTGCTGTCAAAAGCAGTAAGAGTAGCATAATTTTTTTCATCATCCAATTTACTTTAATATAATTATGCTATTAGCTATAACTATTTTAATTGCCTCACAAAAGGCCTAACGGTTTTATATTGGTATTAACGGCTTGTGTCAGCATTAGAGCTTATTTAGATAATATCTTCCTGATCGGCCTGTCATAATATTTCATAGCCAAGTAAGCTACTAATAACTGCACCGCTATTAAACTTACTACCACCAACGTTAATGTACTGTTTGATGGAGTGGCACTAGCGTAATAAGCTCCAAAGCCCCATAACACAAAGTAGTGAGTAATATATAAAGGGTAAGAAATATTGCCCGATAGTTTGCAAATATTTTCATGTTTTGGTGATAGTGAACTACCTGCGCCCAAGGCAATTAAAAAAGGAAAATAAATCAGTACAATTAAAGGCTCAATAATCCAGTTGGAAGCTTCACGGTAGGGTGATAAAAACGCAAGCACCAGTAAAACAGCTAAACCAACAAAGCCAATCTTATTTTTAATAAATAATTGGTAACGCATAATGCACATACCTGCTAAAAACGAGAATATCATTCTGGCGCCACCGTGCCAGAATGTATCACCATTCCACCCACCCACTAACGATCCTGCTGTGTAAGTAATGTACACAATAAAACCTGCACTTATAACCGCTAACAGTAACAACCATTTTCTATGTAGCCTTACTAAAATTAAAGCATAAATAATATTGGCTACATACTCCCAAAACAGCGACCAACTTGGTGCATTTAATCCAAACAAGTTAAAATACCTGTATTCCATTACAGGGTAAGGAATCAGTAGTGCGGAGGTAATGAATAGCAAGAAAATTTGTACAAAACTATAACCGGATGCCGCATTGCTAAACGGATCAAACAAAAAGGCCAGTAAGCCCAATACCGTACCTAATAAAACAAGCGGATGCAAACGTTTAAGCCGCTGTTTGTAAAAAGTTGACAGGCTCATTTTTTTCATGCGGTCATCGTAGGCATAGGCCACCACAAACCCGGAAAGGCAGAAGAAAAAATCTACCGCTAGGTAACCATGCGCAATAATGTTTTTAGAAAAATCAGTAATAATTACTTCCATAAAATGGAAGACAACAATCGCCAAAGCCGCCACACCACGCAATCCATCTAAAATTAAAAAGTGTTTTTTAGCGGCATAATTTGATACCATGGCGTTGCTTGTATTTGTAACGTTAATTTATGTTCAAGAATAGGCTTTTTTACTCACTTCAACAAGCAAAGTAGTAGGTCTTTTCAGGGGCATTAATTGAGAGCCATAAAAACATTAAACAATATTAATAAAGCCTAACTTATTGTTCGCCATCAATAGATTTTAATACTTTACAAGGATTACCCACTGCAATAACATTTGCCGGAATATTTTTTGTTACCACGCTACCCGCACCAATAATGGTATTGTCGCCAATAGTAATACCGGGCAACACTACCACATTGCCACCCAGCCACACATTGTTACCCACCGTAATCGGTTTAGCGTATTCAAGCCCTTCGTTTCTTTGTTGTACGTTAACCGGATGACCCGCTGTATAAAAGCCACAGTTAGGGCCAATAAAAACATTGTTACCAAATTTCACCGGTGCACAATCTAAAATAACAAGATTATGATTGGCATAAAAATTATCACCCAGTTCAATATTATATCCATAGTCGCACCAAAAAGGTTGTTCTACCAAAAAACTATCCGTAGTGGTGGTAACAATTTTTTTCATCAGCGCATTCCTGTTTTCCGCATCTTCATATTTCAACTCATTGTATTGCTGGCATAAACTTTTGCATACTGCTCTTTCGTTAATCAATTCTTTATCATGGTTTGGGTTATATAAAAGCCCCTGCGCACATTTTTCTTTTTCTGTCATTTTGTAAATTTTATAATGCTAACAATGAGTAATAAAGGTAGGTACAATATTTTTTGTTACCAGCTGTAGTAACACAGATGGACTGATGTTGCGACGCTCCGTTTATCGTTCGGTTCTTTGTGCATCATCGTGATAGTTTTGCACTATTTTATTTTGCTATGAATTTGTTTACACTTGGTAAGAAAAAAAATAATAGACCCAGTGTTAAAAGAAGTAAACTATTAGTCAATACTTCTGCTGTTGTATTATTAAACAATTCACCGGCACTCAGGAAAATATTTTTTAAATATGCCCATCCTAAAAGATTGAACCATGATAAAGTATATGCAGAAATAAAAACAATAAGAGAGTTTACCCAAAACCATTTTCGTTTAATACAGATTGTCAATGAGATGATAAATGCCACTAACAATCCGAGAGTTTTACCAAGACTCATAGATACTTCTAGATAAAATAGCCGAGATGGGTCAACATTATTTTTTTCTAAAGTGCTTGCAAAGTCACTCTCTCCTCTGTTTCTTATCATGTCGACTAGTTCAATGTCAGATAGAAAGGCCAACGTTTGAAAAAAGTGCATAAAAAACCAGGCCGCAATGAAATGTATAAGGATTAACCGCCAGTTTAATTTATGTAGGAATGTTTGAATTTTCACTTTACAGCTGTTATTGTTTATAAATGTAGCTATTAATTTTAAGCAGTAAAAACGAAGCCTATTTTTTCAAATTTATAGCATACTTAAACTGCAACACTTTTTTACCCCAAAGTGTTAATGTTTGTTCGGCAGTAAGCTCATCGTTTACAACACCTATAATTAATTGGTCACGAAAACTGCGAATGAATTGTGCCCAGTATTTTCCTTTAGAATCGTTTAGTAAAAAGTAAAAACCGGCATCGCCGATTTTTTTACCGGCTGAATTTAAAATAAGTTCGCCATTGAGGCCTACACAGGGTAACATAATAACAGTTGCATTGCCTTTTGGTAAAGGGAAAACAGCTTTAACACAGGTTTTGCCCGAAGGTAGCGTGCAGGTGCTGTATATACCCGAGTAAATAACTTTACCGGTGGATATAAAAGATCGGAACCAGATGGTATATTTTATAGTGCCAGATGCGGGATCGGTAAGCGTGATAATTTCGCTTTTGATGTTTTCGGCATTTTTAGTATTGCGGGTGGGTACGTTTAACTGGTTAATGCGCTTGCTGAATAATTTGTTTACTAAAATGCCAAAACCTTTAAAAAACGGATTCCATTTTACGCTGAAATGTAAATTGTATAAAGCTGTTTTTTCGTAAAATCTAATAACCTCTTGCGATAAATTAGTTAACTCCGACTGAGATAAATGGAGCATATCTATAGAAGGAATTAATCCCCGTGTTTGGTTATTTCTTTGTATAGTTAAGTTTTCTTTAGTGGCTAATTGTTGTATAAAATCTTCGCCAATACCGGTAAGATTACCAAAAGGTCCCATGAGCCAGGGGTAATCTTCTGCATTAATTTTTTTACCCCAAAGTATTACCCATTGCTGGGTAAACCAATCCTGAAACTTTTGCTTTCTATAAGCTAACCTCATTTAATTACTTTGATTAAGGTTAGGAATAATATTTTTTTGTCCTTTCCATTCACCATATTCGGCAATAGGTTTAAAACGTAAAGTAGTAAACTCAAAGTGAAAATCTTTGCGGTCTCTTTCTTTCATGGCGTTGATATGTCTTTTAGGCATAGGTACAGCACTGTGTCCATGCACCATATCGGTCATTTCTTTTTGCGATTTCCAGACAGAGAATGTAGAAACGGTACGCGGCAGTCGAATAGACGCTAAAGATAGAGTGGTGCCCGGATGGTCACGTACTAATTTTTCTACAGGCCTGCCCCAACGTATAAACCTGGGAACTTGTAACATTTTCATTCGGGCAATAGTTACGGCTACAACAGGCGAGTCTGGTGTTTCCGACTCATGCGCTTCGACAGGCATTTTAAATTCGGTTATATGACCCCATTGCCGAATAAAAAGTAAACGGGTATGCCAGCCTTTGGCCAATATTTTACCAAACTTATGTGTACTTAAAAAGTTATTAATAGCAGTTTCGTTTTCCCATTGGGCAAATACGGCCACTTGTTTTACCAGCATACGCAACGGAGAAAAGATAGGTGAACCCAATGTCATAGCAGTCATACATTCTGCATGTACTAAACCGGGAATGTTACCGGCAGTTGGCGGTAACAAAAGTGCTTTGATAGCCGTGAAGTAGGATGTTTTTACAAGATGGTAAGTGAAGATGCTCATTGTTTTACTTTAGGAGACCTGCGCTAGATGGTGGCTTTTAATTATGGCGAATTCGCCATAATTAAAATTTGGGTTATAAACAGTTTCCCAGATTCCAAGGTATTCAACGGTATTTCTGTTACGAAGCCAATCTGAGATAAAAAAATCGCCGTCTTTAGCTTTCAGCATATCGGTCAAAGAAATAAACTCTTGTTCCTTGTCAAGAATGATTGTAATTTCTTTGCCTTCAACTTCAATTTTCTTGTTTTTTGCCATTTTAAAATTCTGTAAAGCCAAATTTACTAAATTAAGTCTTGACTGAGTTTGGGTCCATTGCAAAATTTGCAAGAGTAATATTTACTTTTTAGTTAAGGCGTGTATTCGGTTGCAATTACCGCTAACGTTTCAGGGATTTGCGATGGTGGAGCAATCGAAACGAAAATCTTCAATTTTGCACTAAAGCCGAATCTGGCACAGGTCTTCTTCGCTTCATAAATAAAAGAATTGTTTGAATAACAATGAGTCCAACAAGTACCCAGAAATTGATTACAGCCTGCGCTGAATGTTGTTGGTGATTTCTTCGAATGGTATCAAGGTATTGTTTTGCTTTTTGTTGTAGCGTGTCTATATTTTGTGTATTGTCAATTTGCTTTTTTTGCATTGTAGTTATTGCATTGTTTTTTGATGCAGCAATGTCGAAGTTCATAAAGCTGTCGAAAAGTAAATAAAACAACAACGCCAATGAAACTACATGCAAAACTTTTCTAATTATCATTTTATTATAATGTTATATCGGATATTAAATATAGAAGATAATTTGCTTAAACGAAACGCTGCTTATTCATTCAAGTTTAAATATCTGCAAACTATACATATCGCCATTCATAAAATACCATTGGCTAAAAATTAGAAAGTGCCAGCCCTTGTCAGGAATTTCAATTTTCTTAAGTTTATACTTTTTAGTCCCGTAGTGTGTAAGCGAAACTTTTAATTTTTGATTTTCTCTTGATACTACGATAACACGAGCCTTTAAGCTGGAACCAGTTTCTATTTTTACAAGGGTGATATTTTTATTAGAATCTATAAAATGTAATGAATCCTGAAGTGTTTGCGATAACTTATCTACAAGTAGGGTTTGATTTACTACGAGACCATCATTTTGTAAAAAGTCAAAGGCTTCTATAGTCAGGGTATCCAATACATCTAAACCAGGATTTGATTTTGCTGTAGAGTCAAACTGTGCATCAGTCCAGTCTTCATGACCGGCATAGGATTTTCTAAATCTAATTTCTCCTAAGTTTTCTACAGATATAACTTTTGGTTTAGCAACTCTATTATCGCTTGAGCAGCCAACAATTAAAGAAAGTATTATGAGGGTGATTGCGATTTTCATAAAAAAATAATAACTACATTCCCAAACGTTAGACCGCTGATATTTTGTTGGGAATAAAGTATGGTAATTCTTGTTTTATAACATTACTGACAAGTAGTGTATTTATTTAAAATTGCAATAAATGAGCATTATAAATTTGTTGACTGATATAATTAGGAATCAAGTAATATATTAGCACAGGTCGGGAAACCTACGCTAGATGGTAAAACCCAATGTTGTATGCTGTACTTTTTGACAATTTAATTACTCTATGTCAGGCATCAGCTCATTCGGAATAATACCATACCACTCTGTATACCTATAAAGGTATCGTCTATCTGTTTCTGAGAAATAAAATGTTCTATATCCTGTTGATATTACTCTTTCAATACGATGGTATGCAGTGGAGAGGTAGATTTGATTTTGCTTGTCGTAGATTTTAGCTTTTCCTATCATAATCTGTTCAGATACTATCCATTTCATACTAGAAGAATATAGCTTTGTCAAATCTTCTATTTTCCTATCCTTAAGTCGACTAAGTTCGAGAAGAATTTTTTCATACTCTTTTTTATTGTAATCAGATTCGATGAGTTTTCGATTTACGAACGATTGAATACTGTCTTTGTTAATATAAATGGTTGCATTTTTACTGTTTTCAACGACTACCATATTTTTTAAAACTGAAGTATCGGCAAGATATACTACTGATAAAGTTGTATCACTGAATGGGAATTTAGTTGTATTAGCAAGTTTGTCTTGGCTAAAGCAACTTAAACTAGAAAAAGTAAACGATAATATAAGAGTTGTTAGTTTCATGAAATTTTATTGCATACAACAGCGGGCCTTAATGCAGATTTAGAATTAGTATTACATCTGTCAATCGCAGCTGCCGAATAGATAGCAAATGCTGATAATTTATTCGTCTGCTAGCATAGCAGGAAACACAATGCTAGGCGCCGTTATTCAACTTTTTTAAACTTTGTGTAAAGTTGCCAGCCTTTCAGCGGTTCCTCAACTGTATAAAATTCGTCACGACTGATAAAAAGGATATTGTCAATCATTTTTATCGATTTGTTGGTTCCGAAATCATGTTCAAGAATTAAACTTTTATTCTGCCATTTCCATGTGCCATCGAAAACAATATTGGCTGCATAATCAACTTTGACACCAAACAACTTTAAAGTGCCATCTTCCTTGAATACATATGAAACAAAATTTCCTGAGCATGGTTTAGTCGCCTCAATCGGATAGCAAACATTCCATTTGCCTACAATCCTGAATGAATCACATTTTTCTTGGGCTAACACAGTAATAGCCAGGAAAAATGAAATGAAAACAAGACAGAATTTTACGAGTCTAAACATAAATGACTATTTAAATTAATGGCGCCTAACGTACAAGTATTGACTGATGCGGATGCCGATGTAATTTTAAATTTGCAGGATATTGGCATCTACTTTTGCCAATACACTGTTAGCGGGAGTAATTTTATTTCCAAAAATCAGTTTCATTAATTCTTTCTCGTTTCTTAATCCATTTCGCATTTTCAATAGTATATGTCTCCTTTATAGTCATAGGAGTTGATATGTTAAAAACACGAATAATTAAGTTGTCATCCTCATCGTATTCAAATCTTTCATATAAATAAGCATGAGCAATGTCTTCATTCTGAAAATCAATTTTGACAGAGCAAGACTCATAATAGTTTCTCACATATTCAATGAGACCTCGAGAGTTATAAAATTCCTCTCTTACGTCCGTAACACAAACAAACGAGCCGTTTCCATAGTTGACCATTCTTGGGCTTTTGATGGTTTTTTGCAAAATCGATGAGTTCTTGGAAAACTTGCTAATTACTATTGAATCTTTTTTAGTTAGCGTGTCACATATATAAACCAAACTATTTATATAATGATTGTAAAATTTAAAAGCTTGTTCATGTTTCATATACAAGCTATCCCAAGAGTTTACAACAGATTCATTCTTTGAAATCTGTGCGAACGTGATACTACACTTAAGAGTTAATGATATGATGATTAATGAAAGTCTCAAGCCCAATAGAATTACTGATGATGAAGATAAGAACTAAAACTGAATAGAATTCCGTCTGACCGAACAGTTGCTAATAGCGAACAGAACGATGAGGATTTATTCGTCAGCCCGCATAGCAGAATACCCAATGTTGCCTGTAGTTTTAATTTTGTCAAGTAATTCAACTAAATATTTTTTTAAAAACTCAGTATTCAGTGTCGGGTTGTATCCGTAAAGTTCGTAAATCGTTTTATCCATTGGAATCGCTAAACAAGGTCGTATTGTGTGTCTATATTTTTCGTCAAACAATCTCCCATTGTCATAATAAAAAACTGAATAAGAATGTAAGTCGTCAAGTTTTGGGCTTTGCTCAACAATATTAACAAGCACTAAATCTTTGTCTTTAAAATAATAGTCAATTGTTAAATGGCTTTTGCTTTTTTCAAAAAAATTTGTTGTAGCAATTTTATTTGTTTTTGTCTTTACGTCAACTTGAATACTGTCAAGTGAAAGTTTGAATGAGTCAGTTTTAGTCTTTGTTGTGTCAATTCGATAAGCGTACAAACTTATACTGTCAGTCTTTGAAATTTTATCTTGTCCAAATAGTCTTGTTGAAACAAGAAGTGTCAGAATAATATAGCTTATGTGTCTTGTCATTACTCTTTAGTTAGTGGACTTTCGCCAAAAATTACAGGCAACTCATAAATATACGCAAGTTTTTCAAAAATATAATACTATTATATATGGCTATAACTCGTTAGTATAAAACGGTGTAAGCATGTATTAAGATACATTATACGTTATGCACATTTTGTATAAACGCAACAAATACGTTATACATATCTATACAAAATGCGCAAGTGCTAATTTATTAAAACATCGAAGGCTGAATAGTATTAATTAAGACCAAAGGCTGCCCGATGCGCAGGGTTTAGTGCGAAGTGCAACGTAGCACCGGAGCGAAGCGGAGCCCGTAGCAGCGGGAACTGAAGCTGATTAGCATTACTACAGTTGATAGCCCCAAATAAAGTTGTAAGTAATAAGTTTTAAGTTATAAGTAATGCAAAACGCTGAATGCAGAATGCTTAACGCAGCAAACCTACAAACACAAAAAGCCGGTAACTTAACGCTACCGGCTTTTACTTATAACTTATTACTTAAAACTTATCACTTATTTCAGCACCCCCAACTCCTTACCAATTTTAGTAAAACCGGCAATGGCTTTATCTAAGTGGTGTTGCTCGTGTGCGGCACTTAACTGTACACGTATACGTGCCTGGCCTTTTGGTACTACCGGGAAAAAGAAACCAATAACATAAATACCTTCGTTCAATAGTTTAGCGGCAAAATCGGCAGCCAATACTGCATCGTACAACATAATAGGTACAATGGGGTGGTCGCCGGGTTTAATATCAAAACCGGCTTCGGTCATTTTGGTGCGGAAATATTTGGTGTTAAATTCCAGCTTGTCACGTAGCTCAGTAGTTTCGGTAAGCATATCCAACACGGCAATGGATGCACCGGCAATGGAAGGTGCCAACGTGTTGCTAAACAAATACGGACGAGATTTTTGGCGCAACATTTCTATCACTTCTTTTTTACCAGATGTAAATCCGCCGGATGCACCGCCTAAGGCCTTGCCCAATGTGCCGGTAATAATATCAATTTTACCCATTACGCCACGGTACTCATGTGTACCACGGCCGGTTTTACCTAAAAAGCCGGATGAGTGACATTCGTCTATCATGATTATCGCATCATGTTTTTCGGCCAGCTCCACAATTTTATCTAGTTGGGCAATAGTGCCGTCCATGCTAAACGATCCATCGGTAACAATAATACGGCTGCGGCAAGCGGCCGATTCAATTAACTTGGCTTCCAGATCGGCCATATTATTATGCTCGTAACGGAAACGTTGTGCTTTACAAAGACGTACACCGTCAATAATAGAAGCGTGGTTTAACGCATCGGAAATAATAGCATCCTGCTCGTTAAACAGCGGCTCAAACACACCACCGTTGGCATCAAAGGCGGCGGCGTATAAAATAGTATCCTCGGTACCTAAAAAGGCCGATATTTTTTGTTCCAGCTCTTTATGAATATCCTGCGTACCGCAAATAAAACGTACACTACTCATGCCATAACCATGGCTTTCGATGGCTTTATGCGCTGCCTCAATAACCTTGGGGTGCGATGAAAGACCTAAATAGTTATTGGCACAAAAGTTTAAAACAGTGTTGCCGTTTACTTCAATTTCGGCGCCTTGCGGACTTTTAATAATACGTTCGGATTTATATAACCCGGCCGTTTTAATGTCCTCAACCTCGGCACCTATGCGGGTGGTAAATGTATGGTTCATTGCCTAAAATATTTGTGTGCGAAGATAAGCGGTTAAGCCCCTGTAAGTACTTTTTACAGTAGAAATACCGCCTTTTAACCTTAATTAACCGCAGTTCAACCGATTGTTTTAGGATATGCGAACAAAATTATTTTACCTTTGTTGTAACATTTTAAATGCAACCAGCGTCTAAAATGCTAAACCAACCACAAATGAACAGAAAATGGCAAATAGCATTGTTTATTGCAGCTATCACAACCTTAGCTATGGTATTTTTGTACGCGGCTAATCCGGCTGTAGAAGAAACCAATGCAGAGAGAATGGAAGAAAGCGACAAACAATCGAAAAAAATGGATATACCCGGTCGTGGTTTTTGGGATATGTTGCCCAGCGGCTTTTCGCTATCGACAGGTTTTTAAGGGTTAACTAACTTATAAAACATACAAGCTGTAAGGCTTACTTTATATTATTCAAGCGCTCCTCATTTGAGGGGCGTTTTTTTGCCCCCAACCCCTAAAGGGGAGTTTGAAGGCTACCAAAGTATAAATACATTTTGTTTACCAACTGCATTACTACTAGCAACCCCAAACTCCTAAAGGGGCTTTATATTCTAAGAGGGCAGACTATTTTTATATTACCAGCGTTCCACCCTTGATTGAGCTTTCGTTGTGTCACTCACTTGTGCTGCAACAATTCTATTGGCCATATTGCAGTACCCCGTATTTTAATCGGGGTGTCCAGTAATCCTATTCAGCATTCTGTTCGTCTCCTATTAATATCGGAAATGCTCATTACCAAATTTTCAAATTAACTAATTGTCTAATTGTTTTCTTCTGTGCAACTCTATGGTAAAAAAACAAAAATCCCGTAGGGATTAACCGCTACGGGATTTGTAAGCACTAAACCAGTGCTGTAGTTATATTAAAATCCTCTTTTCTGTACCGGATTTCCATCAGTATCCAGCTCAATAATTTCGTAACCAAGTTTTTCTAAACCCGGTAAAATTTTAGCTTTATCACCTACCAGTAATACGTTAAACTTATCGGCAGTTAACCATTTTTTAGCCAAAGCATTAATTTCTTCTTTGGTAATGCTGCTGGTTATTTTGCTTTGTTGCTCAACATAATCACCAGGCAGGTTGTAGTTTAAAATATTACCAATAAAACCTGCTTTCTGAAAACCGGTTTCATAACGCAATGCATCACGCTGTCCAATGGCACTTTTCATAAAGGCTAACTCTTCGTCGGTAATACCACCGTCAACATAACCTTTAATCTCTTTCATCATTTCAATCATAGCGCTGTCAGTAGCTTCCGCTTTAATACCGGCGCTAAATTCAAAATCACCGGTTTGTTTACCACCACTAAATCCGCTGCTGGCACCATAAGTCCAGGCTTTGTCTTCACGCAGGTTAAGGTTTAAACGGCTGTTAAATGCACCACCTAAAACATAGTTCATTAAGCCTGCTTTAAAGTATTCGCCGGTAGCATCATATTTTAAATCGGTAACATAACCCACACGAAACTCTGTTTGTGCCGATTTAGGTACATCTACTAAATAAATTTTAGTTTTTTCAACCCCCGGTGCTTTTGTTAATGTAGGTATAACTACATCTCTTGCAGGCAAGTTGTTTAAAAAGCCAAGTTTAGCTAAAACTTCTTCTTCTTTAATATCACCAACCACAACAACCTGTGTTCCTTTAGAGGTTAAAGCCTTGTCGTAAAATTGTTGAATATCAGCAAGCGTTAAACCTGCAACCGATTTTTCGGTACCGCTGGAGCTGGTAGCAAGTATATGGTTTTTGCCATAGTTTACTTTGGCAAAAACATCGTCAGCAATAGAAGCCGGCTGCGATTTAGCCATTTTAAAACTTTCCATTACTTGTTTTTTGTTACGGTCAAAATCGTCCTGGTTAAACTTAGGACGGAACATTCTTTCTTCCAATAACTTCAACGTAGCATCTAAGTTTTTTACTTGCGATTGTACCTGGAAAACAATTTTATCGTTGGTGTTATAAGCAGATACCGAGCTGCCTAAAGTTTGCAACTGGCGGCTTATTTCTTCCGATGTAAAGTTTTTGGTATCCTCATTCATCATCGTAGTAGTTAACGATGCTAAACCCGCTTTTGACAAGTCGCTATTTTCTAAGAAAGTACCACCCGGCATGCTGATGCTTAAAGTAACAGTTGGTATTTCTGTATTTTCGGCACCAATAATTTTAATACCGTTAGCCCAGTCTTTTGTCCAGTAGGCCGGTACTTTTACCACAGGGTTTGGTCCGTTACCCGGTACTTTACTACGGTCAAAATTATCTTTAGCTTTTACATATTTAAGGTTATCGTAACCATAATCAGGTGCATTATAGTTGTCTTTGTTAATTTTAAAGTTGTCGTCACCAACAATCATTTTTTCCTGGCCTTTAGGCAATGCACTTACGTTAAGGCTGTGTTTGTATTTAATATATTTGTTGTACACACGCATTACATCTTCCTTCGTCACTGCTTGGTAGCGTTTTAATAACTCGCCTAACATATTAGGGTTGCCGGTAAACGTTTCAAAAGCCGCTAATTGCGATACTTTACCACCAACGCTTTGTAAGCCGTTAATTAATTGCGACTCGTAACCACCTTTAAACTTAGCAATGTCTTCGTCGGTTACACCACGTACTTCAAAACTATCCAAAGCATTGTTTAATAAATGAAACATGCTGGCCAATGATTTACCAGGAAAAGGAACTACCTGAAACATAAACTGACCCGATAATTCTGATAAACTGCTAAACGCACCGGCCTGTAACGCCAATTGTTTTTTAGTTAATTGTTGGTATAAAACCGAGTTATTGCCCTGACCTAAAACCTGCGCCAAACAAGCTAAAGCAGCTTGGTCGGGGTGGTAGTTAGGTACCGTAGGGTAAGCTTGTAAAAACAGTGGAAAACGAGCATAGTTATCGGTATAGCTGGCAAAACGATGTTTGTCCAGTACCGGTACCATTTTGTCCATATTTTTTACTTCCGGTCCACGAGGTATAGTGCCAAAGTATTTACTTACCAGTTTCAATACCTCAGCAGGTTTTACGTCGCCACCAATGGTTAACACGGCATTGTTAGGGCCATACCAGCGAAGAAAAAAGTTTTTAAGGTCATTTACATTCACACGGTCCAAATCTTCTACATAACCAATGGTCGACCAAGAGTAGGGGTGACCATAAGGGTAAAAGTTTTGCGACATTACTTCCGAAACAAGGCCATAAGGCACATTATCTATACGCTGACCTCTTTCGTTTTTAACGGTGCCACGTTGTACTTCAAATTTTTGTTGGGTAACCGCATCCAGTAAAAAGCCCATACGGTCAGCTTCTAACCAAAGCATTTTTTCCAATTGGTTGCTGGGTACTGTTTGAAAATAGTTAGTACGGTCCTGATTAGTCGTACCATTCAGCGTACCGCCTGCCTCAGTTACAATTTTAAAATGTTGCTCATCGGCTACGTTATCACTTCCTTGAAACATCATGTGCTCAAAAAAGTGAGCAAAACCCGATTTGCCAATTTCTTCACGGGCCGATCCTACGTGGTAGGTAACGTCCAAATGCACCACAGGGTCGCTATGGTCTTCGTGAATAATAACCGTAAGGCCGTTTGGTAATCTGTACTTTTCGTAAGGTATTACCAGTTCCTCACCTTTTTTGGTAACTTTTTCAATAAGTTTAGCCTGACTGTAGCCTGCATATCCGGTAAGCATGGCGGCAGTGGCCAACAGCAATAATTTTTTCTTCATGTTGTATTTCTTTTTTGGGAGGCTACAAAGTAAGCAAATTGCTGTTTACAACCGTAACCGCTTGTCATATTCTGCCCTTTTATCCCGCTTCTAATAGTATTTTAATCTTTTTTGTTTGGGGCTGTCAGCAGTAGTAACTCCGGTCAGCAGCAGTCCCCGCCTTCTGTAGTAGTGCAATGCCTGCGCACTTTGCCCACCCTTCCATTGCAGCTACTACTGCCAGTCGGGCAGCCTTTCAGCGGTATAACAATAGCTCATCAGGTAAACCCTATTTCAAAATGCTCGTTGTCTGTAATGTTACAATGTTCTATTGCCATTCAATAGTAAACAATTAATACGGCCATCAAATTTTGCTATTCCACCTAGGTGTATCACCTTAACCACCTTCGTCCAGCATAATTAAAACAACTTTTTTGTTTAGATAATCTTTGTGGGTACTATAAAACACAACAGATTTTAATTAATATTGTCATGCACAACCACATACAAGTCGCTTCACCACTATGAAAAAAAGTATTTTACTAGTATGCTTAATCGTTACGGGGCTATGGTCCAATGCTCAAACCGAGGAAGAGGAAAACAATAACATTGTTATTAAAAACCTAATTCGAAACTTTGAGTACGTAAAAGGTAACGAAGCTAACCCTGTACAAATTAAAGAAAAAACCACCCGGTCTTACTTTTGTAACAGTTATCGCACCAGCGTAGCCGTAACTGAGTTTTACAACAACATGGAAAAGATTGATTTGGTAAAAACCTACATTGGCGGTAAAACAAGTGCCCCTACTAATACAATAGATGAGTACTACGACGCCAATGGAATTTTTTACTCAGATGCCCGTGTGTTTGCCGTACAAATGCCTATAACTAAACCCGGCGTAGAAACAAAAGTACTATTTGAAAAGACAGTATTAGACCCGCACTATTTTACCAGCATTTTTTTTACCGAGTCTTATCCTGTAGAATACCAGGAGATTAATATTACGGTACCCAAATGGGTTGATGTTAGTTTTAAAGAATTTAACTTTCCCGGCTATGATATTCAAAAAACAGTCACGCAAAAGGGGGCAGAAAGTATATACACTTTTATTGTAAAAAACCTTCCTGCCTTTAAAAGTGAAAGTAACGCTCCCGGTTCAAGTTATTTATCGCCACATTTATTGGTGTTAAACAAAACTGCGCAACCTGCAGGCCAGTTGTACACTTATTTTAAATCATTAAGCGATCAGTATAAGTGGTACAGGCAGTTGGTATTACAGGTAGATAATGATAAAGCACTTATAAAACAAAAAGCCGAAGAAATTACAAAAGGCATAACCGACGAAGAAAAGAAGGTGGCGGCATTGTATCAATGGGTACAGGATAACATTCGTTACATAGCTTTTGAAGATGGTATCGCCGGCTTTAAACCCGAAAAAGCTCAAATTGTATTGCAGAAAAAATATGGCGATTGTAAAGGAATGGCCAACTTATTAACCGAGTTATTATTAGCCTTAAACATTGATGCCCGTAAATGCTGGATTGGTACAAAACACCTGGTTTATGATTACTCCACACCCAACCTGGCAATAGATAACCATATGATTAGCGTATGGATGAAAAATAACAAACCTGTGTATTTAGATGCAACAGAAAAGTACATTGGTATGGGCGAACTGGCCGAGCGTATACAAGGACGTCAGGTGTTAATAGAAGATGGTGAAAAATATGTATTGGAAAGAGTGCCCGAAAAAAAGTTTGATCAGAATACCACCTACGAAAAACGGGTACTAGCTGTTGACGGCAATAACCTTAAAGGAAAAATTTCGCAAACATGGAAAGGCGAAAACAAAGTGTGGTTATTAAATAGTTTAAACAGCATTAAATTAAATAAACGGGAAGATGCATTAACCCGATATCTTTCCGAAGGGAAAAGCAACTTTGAAATTACCAATCTTACTATTCATAACCTGGACAATTACAATCAGGATTTGAAAATTGAATATGATGTTTTATGGAAAAATGCTTTAACCGAATTTGGTAGCGAAGCTTATTTGGAATTAGATAACCGCAGGCATTTTTCTGATTTTAAGATTGATGTTAATAAGCGAAAAACGCCTTACTGGCTTGCTTTTAAAGACCATATTGTAATAGAAACAGAAGTAATATTGCCCAACGGGAAAAAAATAGAAACCTTGCCGGCTGATTTTGAAATAAAAGAAAGTGGTATAAATGTACAAGCTTCTTACAAAGCCGCTGCCGAAAAGCTGTTTTACAAAAAAGAGATTATTTTTAATCATGTGGAAATTAAGCCCGACAGTTTTAAAAAATGGAATGGGCAAATTGAGCAGCTAAAGAAATTTTACAACCAACAAGTCGTACTAAAATCTAAATAAACCACCATGCAATTTTGTACCCGGCTAGCGCTGCTGTGCTATAGCCTTTTTATCATTATTAATACTTCCGTTGGTCAAACAAAACTGGATGCTCAGTACAAGCAAACATCCGAAGAACTGCGTAAGGAAATTTGGGCATGGGATATGCCTGCATTTAAAGTTAGAGAGGTTAGTGCCGAATATGCAAAAGTGTCAAAAGTTATTATGGCACACCATACGGAGCTTTTGGCAAGTCAAAAAACAAATGATAAGCTTATTGTGCGCATGTTTCAAAATCGCAACGCTAAGGAGCTGAGTTTTGTAGAAATTGTTCGTCAAATGGTGAAAGTAAATGACAAGACTGCCGTAGATGATTATTCTGAATTTAGCTTTACCAAGTTTGAAAGCTCAAGAGGGTACCGTGGTACTGATAATACCACCAATTATATAGGCGCCAGAATTATAAAGCCTAACGGAACAGTTAAAGAGATTAATACAGATGAAATAGTATTAACAAAAGACAGCCGCGATGAAAAAAATGCAAAGCTGGCAATTGCCGATTTAGAGCCCGGAGATATTATTGATTATTACACCGTTACTGAGGTAAGCTTGCGCAATAATCTGGGCACAAAGGAGTATAACATAATACTATTTGATGAAGCACCGGTTATGCACCAGTCGTTTCATGCGGAGTTTAGTAAGCATTTTAATATAAACTATAGTCCGTATAACGGCTCTCCCGATTTAACAATAAAACATATTGGTGATGATATTGATATTAGCTTAGAGCAAAAAAATATTCCTGCTTTTGAAACAAGGTTATGGACAGCCGCAGAACAACAATTACCTTTTATCAGAATATATTTTATTGCAAATAACCAGCCTGATATAACCAAAGGAAAAAAAAGTAGCGAAGTGTTTGATAATGCCAAAGATGTGTATGCGTCATGGTATTATAATTCCTATGTGGAGTCGGATGGTCGTAAGTCGTTTGCGCAGTTAGCAGATGGTATTAAGAAATTGGCCAAAAATACCGATACACGTTTTAAAGACATGAATGATGAGCAGAAGGCATTGTTTGTATATTATGCTACCCGTTATATGAAAATTCTCGACTTTGATATTAACGCTATGGAGCGTACTATTAATAGCGGCGATTATTCTTATGACGGACTGACGGTTCCATTACACAATGCATTTATTGCTGCTGATTTATTGCCCGCTATTATTATTGGTAATAAAAAAAACGGATACAAAGCCGATGAGTTGATGCGGGTTAGCGATTTGACAAGTGTTGCTTACATCCCTTCGATAAAAAAATACTTTGCTATAGAAAGTATTTATGATGTGCCATTTTTTATACCACAGGATATAGAAGGCTCGCAAACCACAAAAGAAATCACCTTCAAGTCAAAAGGACTTTTAAAAATTGGTGCAGGACGAGCGTCTGATCTTGCAACTATGTCCAAGACTAAGCCGGTACCTTTAACCACATCAAAAGACAATGCCCGAATTGATTATTTAAAGATTACTATTCCTGAAGACGAGACCAAGCTGGCTGTAACTAAAAAAAGTGTACTTAAGGGATATTATAAAAGCAAAGAACAAAGTAGGTTAATATTATACGAGGATTATTATGAACACGAAAGAAAATTATTTAAAGAGCCTTTATCACTTGTTGAAAGATTAGAGGAAAGCAAAAGAGGGAAAAAATATGTAGATGAAGTAAAAAGTGCATTTGCGGAGGCAAGAAAGAAACAAAAGCAATCTTTTATTGACGAAGCAAAAGAATGGTACGAACAAGAGGTGACAGAGATGAAAGATTTTAGTATTGAGACATTAGGTGTTAGACATGATGCTCCGGACTTTGTTTTTCACTCTACTTTTCAACTAGACGGCATGGTGAAGAAAGCAGGCAACAACTATATTGTTGAATTAGGAAAACTTCCGGGTGAACCTTTTGTTATAAAACCCGAACAACGTAATCGTAAATTAGATATACATATGCCTTATGCCCGTAGCATTGAATACCATGTTACATTTACAGTTCCTGAAGGGTATAAAGCGGAAGGGGTAGAGGGATTAAATAAATCGGTGAGTAATGAAACCGGTTTTTTTACAGCCGAGGCAAAAGAGTTGGGCAATAACCAAATTAGTTTGACCATTAAGCGACATTTTTTAAGTGGGTTTGAAAAAAACGAAAATTGGCAAAAGATACTTGCATTCTTAGATGCTGCAAATGAATGGCATAACGCCAAGTTGTTATTAAAAAAGTTATAAGAAATAAAAATGGCTAACATAAACATTAGCCATTTTTAATTTTAGTGCACGAAAGAAAACTATAAAGTATATGCGTGTTAATTTGTTTAGTGAGACACGAATCACGGCAACCACATACCGAACACCCTGATTAAAATACGGGGTATTGCAAAGTGGTCAATAGAATTACCGGAGGTACAAGTGAGTGACACAACCAAAGCTCAATCAAGGGTGGTACGTTGGTAACAAAATAAAAAACTATTGTATTTATATTTTCTCCAAAAGTATAATCAGTTGTTTCAGGGCTTTGTCTTTAAAATAATTGTCAATGGCTACTTCGTCTTTGGTTAAAATATCAATCAATAACATTTCTAAACGATTGTAATAATCGTCGTCATCTTCCTGGGCGGGTTGTAATAAGTTAAGCATTTGATTGGCCAGTAGATTGCAGCGGTAATAATCGTTCCAGTCTTTGCCACTAGCTTCACTGTAATTGCGTAGCGCTTGTAAATAATAATCTTTTAACTGTGGCCGATATTTGTTAACCAGTATAGGAGCCAAGTCTTCTTTACCTTCTAAAAAATTTGCTAAGGCCGCTTCGTATTGCGCATGGGTGTAAGGAATACTGTCTTTAATAAAACCTTGTTGCTCGTAGTAATCGGTAAAAACATAATCGGGTAGTTTACCATTTTTTATAAACCAGTCAATGGTTTTAGTAAAACGTTGTTGCGGATTTTTAATAGCTTCCAGTTCCTGAACGTTTTTTATTTGGGTAATATAATCCATGGCTTTATCATAAATAATATCCTCAGCCGCTAATAATACACGGTATTGTTTACCTTCTCTTTTTAAGAAAATTAAGTTAGTATAAACTTCATGCGCATTGCCAACCCTTGGTTCTAATAAACAATTGGCTTTATTTAAAACTGAAAAATAATCCTGACCATCGACACTGTTTTTAACCAGATAATGTTTGGCGCTAAATTTACCATCGGTTTTTATTAGCGAGTCAACACTGTTTATATTATAATAGTTTTCGTAAATAAAATCGTTAAGGCGGTAAATGCTATCGGTTTTTATATTGCGGGTTAACAGAATAACATCGCTTTTAAGGGTAAGTACGCGGGTGTCAAGTTTAAATTGTGCAGAGGTAGTTATGCAAGAAAATGTAAATAAGATTAGGGTGGCAATTTTTAGCATGTGGTGTTAGTTATAATAGTATAGATGCGGAATTGGGAAATTTCACCACGAAATGTATAGTTTTTATTGGTAGGAAATTAGTTTGTCAGGCTTAGGCACAAATAAAAGAGTGATTATGTTCTTTAAAATGACAAGAAGTTTGTCAGGCTGAGCTTGACGAGGCCCAGTGAGACTTTTTTTATTGTCCTACATAACCCTTCGTCAAGCTCAGGGTGACATTGACTTTCAGCAAATTTGGCACTTGTCATTAACAGCTTGACGAAGCCCGTGGAGAATTTTTATTATACTGCGTAGCCCTTCGTCAAGCTCAGGGTGACAAAGACGCTAAACTTATATTCATTTAACTAAAATGTTGTGACTATAAAATTTATAAGGGTGTACCTTAGCACAAACCTTTTGAGAACATGCAATATTTTGTGCAAGAAAATTCTATCGTCAGAAAAATATGGGGTAAAAGCGATACCATACTTTTCATTTTTGCCGGCTCGGCAGCAGAGTTTGCTTTAAACAAAGCGGTGGACTGGTTATATTTTACCGGCAAACTCCCCTCTGATCCAATAGGTCGTTTATTTTCCACTGTTGAATATGCCCGCAAAATAATATTTACTTCTGAAGAACAAGCCATTCATGCTATTGACGCCATGCGTAAAATACATACCGCTGTGGAGCAAAAACGTGGTGACACCATCCCTGATTGGGCTTACCGTGATGTATTGTTTATGCTGATTCATTATTCTATTGCCGCGTACGAGTTACTGGAAAAGAAACTAACTGATGTAGAAAAAGAAGAAGTGTACAATGTTTTTTACAGGGTAGGTAGCAGGATGGGTTTACAAGAGTTGCCAATTAATTATATAACATGGTTGCCGGTAAGAGAGGCGCATTTAATGAATGATTTGCAATCCAGCCATTATACGCAAGACTTGTTTAAACAATACAAAAAACATTTAGGTGCTATGCGTTTTAAAGTATTGATAGAAGGACAAAAATTAGTAGTACCACAGCGAGTAAAAACCTTGCTACATTTTAACGATTTTTCTTTTTTAACACCTGTTGTGCCTTTGTACAAAGTAAGCAGGTTAATGAAGATGGACTGGATGCTGAAAAACATATTATTACCAGGTGCTTACAAAGAAAAGATTGAAGGATTAAATGTTAAGCCTGAATAAATGGTTAGACGGGGTTAATTATTTTCTCAAAACAAACGCTATTATCAACACCGGCATAGTTGCCGTAGTTAGGAATAACGGTATAATTATTTTTATGGTAAAGTGCAATGGCTTCGGGTTGCTTTTTGCCGGTTTCTAAAATACATTTTTTATATCCAAGTTCTGTTGCCCAATCTTCCAATGCTTTTAAAACAACGGATGCAATACCAAAGCCTCTTTTTTCGGGTAATACATACATTCTTTTTACTTCCATAACATCGGGTTCATATTCACGTAAAGCCCCAATGCCTACGGCTACATTACTTTCGTATATTACTATAACGGTATTAAGGCCGGTGGTTTTATTAAGCTGGGCATAAAAAGCATGTTCATCACCGTCTCTAATGGCCAGGTCTTTGTCTAATTCGGTTACTAGTTTTTGAAAGTCGGGGTTGTCAGAAGTTGTTCTGGTGATGTTGAACATGTTATTTGGCTTAAAAAAATTAAATGGATTGGTTATTCGTACATATCGTTTATATCCAGCTTATCCAACTGTATCAATGTATCTGCAATTTTTTGTGTAACTGCATTAAAAAACACTTCGCCTTTTTCTTTGGTGGCCAGTTTGGGATTGCCTATGCCTGTATCTGCCGATACTTTTGACCATTGTCTTTCGGCCCAAACCCAGCCTTGGGTATAGGCTTTTATTTTATGTTTTTTTTCAGTGCCCAAACCAGCTTGCTCCAGCGGTAAAACCAGTTCGGGTTGAAGGTGTAATAAAAGACTGGTTTCCATTTCATCGGCATGATCGCCGGCGTTTTCAAAATAACTGCGTTTATCAGGTAATTGAAACCAGTTGCAAACGGAAATAAACATTTTTGGAAACTGCAAACCCAGCTCTCTTATCATGGGTTTAAAATCGTTACCGCCATGACTGTTTAAAATAAACAGCTTATAAATCTGCTGGCGATTAAGTGTAACAATAATGTCTTTTAAAATTTGTAATTGAGTACTGGGGTTTAGATTTATGTCCAATGTAATATCAGCCTGGCCTGTATTAACTCCAAAAGGAATAGTAGGCAATACAATTACTTTACTGCCTTGCTCCCAGGCAATTTTTGCTGATGCCGTTGCAAAATGAGTGGCTTCAATGTTATCCGTACCATAAGGTAAGTGATAATTATGTGCTTCAGTAGCACCCCAAGGAAGTATTGCTACGGAAAATTTTGTTTCCTGAATTTGTTTCCAATTGGTTTCGGCTAAAATATAAGGTCGCATTGTATTGCAGGCGTTTGTGGTTTGATTATAAAAACTATGCGGGGTGTATTAATGTTTGCAGGTTGGGTTAATAATAATGTGTTTGCAAATATTGAATGAAGTTACAAAAGTTGAGTTTAAAAGCCGAAAGTATGACACATCCTAAAAGAACTGTCCGTGTTATTTATCACCAGAATTTCCATCTATTTTTCTTAAAATTTTCTGAACTGCTTTTGAAATCATAAGGATAGTCGATTTCTATCAAGTCTTTTTCAAGTTGTCCCCAATCTTCAAGGTCATCAACAATTAATAAAACCATTTCTTTAGTCAAAGTTTGTCCGCTATAAACTTTTGTTACTATGTCTAATGGAATCCCGCTTTCTTTATAGCTTTCCTCAAAATATTCAGTTGCCCAATCAACATAAGTTTGAGGTTTTCCGTCTAAAATGTTCAGCATTTCATCTGAATTGTCTTCAAAATTCTCGAGTTCTCCAACCTGCCAATTCTTCAATTCAGTTGTCCATAAACAAAATGTCGTTCCAATTGATCTTACAGGTTCTCCGAAAATGAAGTCACTAAAAATGGCAGGAAGATTTTGTGTTAGTTTGGCTTTTTCTTTCTTTTCATACTCATGTGCAAAACCATTGATTGCACAACCGTCATCACGAAATAAAATATGCATTTCTTCGCCAGAACCGTTTCGCATTTGCAAACATCTCTCATTTGTGTCCCACTTAGAATTAAATGAATAGTAGCGATATTGCCATTCTTGTGAAATGATTGCGTCCAAAACTGAAATTGCTTTGCAAATATTTTCCAATGATTTTCTATCAGGAAGTAAACTGTAATCTTTAGTTGAAATCATTTGTTTTGTTTATAAATATATAGTTGAAACCGTTCTGCCCCTTTTTTGCAATATATTATCAGTTGTAGTTTTTATCTTTTATAATTTGGCTTGTCCAATGAAATTGGTGTTGGGTTAAGCAATACCCACTTCGTAGCAAGTTCGCACAAAAAATTTAGTTCATCAGTTTCTGCATCACCAGTTTTTTTAATTTCTTGAACAAGGGAATTTGCCTTCTCCATTTCGATATTTGATAAAGTTTCACCTGATTTTAAGTGAATTAAAAAAGCGTCCAACATTTTTTTGAAATCAGCATTCCAATTTCCTCCGCCGTTTCTGTAAATTTCGTCACGTACTTTTCCTGCAATTCTCACAACTTCTCCCTGAACTGTCTTTGCACTTCCACTGGATGGTATTAACAACTCCCACAATGCTTCAAATTGTTTTTGCCAACTTGCGCCACTAACAATTATTGGTGACACGCCATCGTGCATGATGCGTTTTTTTACCGGCGAAACTTTATATATTTCATAAAGTTTGTCTAATGCCTCATCTGTTTCTTGTAGATAATCTTTATTAAAGTTTTCACGATGAAACTCAAAATTCTCTCCGATACGAGTAATGCTATTTTGCATTTTTTGAGTTGTCTCGGAATCTTTTAGTAGGATCTCCGATATCTCTACCAAATTGACAATATCTATATTATTTGCACGACTTAAAGCATATTCAAGCGGTGTTTGTTTACTCGCATTCAAAGCATTGACATTTGCTCCATGTTCAACCAATTGTTTAACCGAGGAAACATTAAAACCGCTTCCTGCTGCAAAATGCAAAGGTGTGTCGCCGTATTTATCCACTGCATTTATATTTGCTCCAAGTTCTAAGAAAACTGTTATTTTACCACTTCGTGCCATAGTATGTCTATGCAGCGCAGTGCGTTCATAAGTATCTACGGCCTCAATGTTTGCTCCGTTTTCCACCAACCAGCGAACAAGCTCATCGGGGATATTAAAAAAGCTGAGGGCTGTTGATTTTCCATAACCACCTGTTGCATCTAATGCACAAGTTTCAAATACTTTTTTAAGCTTTTCAATATTATTCTCTTCGATTAATTCATCAAAATTCTTTGGAAGAGTAGTCTTTTTTTTCGCCATTGTTTTTTTTAGGGTTTCGGGATTTCTAAAGTTTCGATAACGAACAGGAATTTATGCAGTTTGGTAGTTAGTATTCCGCTTGCCGATAATCGCTGCTGATTGAAAGTATGTTTATGAATTTATAGACAAAAGCTGATAGTTATTCGTCTGCTGGAACTGAAGCCAGGATTTACAATTAGCTGATGAAGGTCAAACCCAACTTGCATAAATCCTAACATTGCCTGCTGTTTTATTCTTCCTTCGGAATGTAATCAGCCATATCATAATACCCCCAAATATAATAGGAAGGAACTTTCTTATGGTGCCCACTTCTGTAAATTCCTACTCCTTTGTCAACAATGTTTTTTGAATGTTCAGCTTGAATATTATTTGCTAACCATAAAAGTTCAATACATGAAAAACCGCTTTTGCCAATTGAGGTGATAAGTGTTGATTTTAGGGAAGTAATTCTACCTTTAGCTCCAAAAGGTTCTAATGTAATTGAGGGAACCGGCAAAACGATGTTATCAGAAGTGTCGCACCCAAATTGAGATGCATAAGTTTTATAATCGTCTAAGTTGTCAAATATTTTGTTTGTCCAATACATTTGTTTGTTTCTGCATAATCTATTTGGGAGGTCTGGCCTGAAAGTATTAATCTCATCTATTGTCAAAGGTTGCTGTCTTAAAAAAGTTGTATTCTTCAGAAAGAAATTTGTGGAGAGTCGGTAATAAGTTCCGCTTCTTTTTAAACTACTTGCAAATGCCCATTTGTTTAAAGAACTCCAATATGAGTCATAGAACACTTCAATGTCGTCAAACCTTAGAATCCTAATAGGTTCCTCAGAGAAATTTGTCCTGTAAACACCTCCTGAAATCAGTTTTACTTCGGTATCCATTCAATAAATATTGTTAGAATTTTTGGGTCGTCAAAAATAGCAGCCAACTCTTATATTTATGCTATCACCCGCAATATACAAAAAACCACTTCTCTTAAAACCAACCAATTAGTATCGTACTTATTGTATAGTAGTTAGAACAATACGTTCCTCTACCCAATAGCATTACAAAAGACCACTGGCTGCCGGATGCGACGGGTTTAGTGCGTAACGCAGTGAAGCACCGGAGCGAAGCGGAGCCCAAAGCAGCCGGAACTGCTGCTGACCGGAGTTACTATTGTTGATAGCCCCAAATTGAGTTTTAAGTAATAAGTTGTAAGTTTTAAGTTTGGGAAACAGGCATTTAGCTTTAAGCCTTCTGCTTTCAGCCTCCCTCAAACAACTGTTAGTATAAAAAGATTGCCTTTAAAAAATATTAATGTCCGAAAACGGCCGCTAAAAATTTGCTTTCCCTTAATTTTGCGGGATTTGTTTTTTCGCTAAGGTTTTAACCCCCCGTTTTTTAAAATGCCCAAAGATAATTCCATCAAATCCGTGCTGATTATTGGCAGCGGTCCCATTGTAATAGGCCAGGCTTGTGAATTTGACTACTCCGGTTCGCAGGCGGCTCGCAGTTTACGTGAGGAAGGTGTACGTGTAACGCTGATTAACAGCAACCCGGCCACTATTATGACCGACCCTATGATGGCGGATAAAGTATATCTATTACCACTTACGGTAGAAAGTATTGAACAGATTTTACAGGAAGCGCAGGACAGTGGTAACCCCATTGATGCGGTTTTGCCTACCATGGGCGGACAAACTGCCCTTAACCTGTGTAAGGAAGTGGAGGATCTTGGTTTTTGGAAACAATTTAATGTGCGCCTGATTGGGGTGGATATTAAAGCCATTGATAAGGCCGAGGACAGGGAACTGTTTCGCCAGTGGATGATTGAAATGGGTATTCAGGTAGCAACGGCTAAAACAGCAAACTCGTTTTTAGAAGGTAAGGAGTTTGCGCAGGAAATTGGTTTTCCGTTGGTTATACGTCCGTCGTTTACCCTGGGTGGTACCGGTGGCGGTTTTGTACATGATAAAAGCGAGTTAGATGAGGCGCTGAACCGTGGTTTACAGGCATCACCTATACATGAGGTATTGGTGGAGCAAGCGGTTTTGGGCTGGAAAGAATATGAGTTGGAATTGTTACGTGACAGTGCCGATAATGTATGTATTATATGTACGGTTGAAAACTTTGACCCAATGGGGGTGCATACCGGCGACTCTATCACTGTAGCTCCGGCAATGACATTGAGCGATACGGCCATGCAGTTAATGCGCAACACTGCCATTGATATGATGCGCAACCTGGGCAATTTTGCCGGTGGTTGTAATGTGCAGTTTGCCTTAAACCCGGCTAACGAAGAAATTATTGCTATTGAAATTAACCCAAGGGTTAGCCGTTCATCGGCATTGGCCAGTAAGGCAACGGGTTATCCTATTGCAAAAATTGCTGCCAAATTAGCGATTGGTTATCATTTGGATGAATTGGAAAATCAGATTACAAAAACCACATCGGCCTACTTTGAGCCGGCATTGGACTATGTAATTGTAAAAATACCACGTTGGAATTTTGATAAATTTAAAGGTGCCGATGATACTTTAGGTTTACAAATGAAAAGTGTGGGTGAGGTAATGGGCATTGGTCGCAGTTTTACCGAGGCGGTTCAAAAAGCTTGTCAGAGTTTGGAGAACAATGCAGTTGGTTTAGGTTACTACGGTAAAAGTTTAATGCATGCCGAGGAACTGTTGGAGTATATTAAGACTCCGAAATGGGATAGAATTTTCCGTATTAAAGATGCGTTAATGGCCGGTATATCGGTAGGTAGTATATCCAAAGCTACCAATGGTATCGATCGTTGGTTTTTATACGAAATACAAAAAATATGTAACCTGGAAAAACAACTGGAAAAGTACTCATTAGCTACTTTACCAAAAGAGTTGTTACAGGAGGCAAAAGTAAACGGCTTTAGCGACGAACAATTAAGCCGCATTTTACAAAGCGGAACCGAAGATGAAATTTACGAAAAACGTAAATCATTAGGCATAACTCGTGTGTACAAAATGGTAGATACTTGTAGTGCCGAGTTTGAAGCTAAAACACCTTATTTCTACAGTACTTTCGAGAGTATTACGGCAAACGCCGATGGTAGCATCAGCGAGTTGGCTAATGAAAGCAAGGTAACAGATAAAAAGAAAATTATTGTACTGGGTAGCGGCCCTAACCGTATTGGCCAGGGTATTGAGTTTGACTACTGTTGTGTACATGGTTTACTGGCTATTAAGGAGTGTGGTTACGAAGCCATTATGGTTAACTGTAACCCCGAAACCGTGAGTACCGATTTTGACATGGCCGATAAATTATATTTTGAGCCGGTTTATTGGGAGCACTTGTGGGAAATTATTGAACACGAAAAACCCGAAGGTGTAATTGTACAGTTGGGCGGACAAACAGCTTTAAAACTGGCAGAGAAATTAACCGAACGTGGTATTAAAATCATCGGTACTTCTTTCGATAGCATGGACATTGCCGAAGACCGTGGCCGTTTCAGTGATATGTTGAAAGAGCTGAACATTCAGTACCCCGATTATGGAACCGCTTACGATGTGGATGAAGCCGTACAGGTGGCCAATAAAGTAGGTTATCCGGTATTGGTGCGTCCGTCGTATGTATTGGGCGGCCAGCGTATGCGTATTGTTATTAACGACGAGGAAGTGGAAAGTGCCGTAGTAAGTTTATTAAAACATATACCGGGTAATAAAATATTAATTGACCATTTCTTAGATCGTTGCCAGGAAGCAGAAATTGACGCCTTGTTTGATGGAGAAAACTTCCATGTAATGGGTGTGATGGAACATATTGAGCCGGCGGGTATTCATAGTGGCGATAGTAATGCGGTATTACCTGCATTTAACCTTACGCCAATGGAAGTAACCACCATGGAGTTTTATGCCGAAAAAATTGCGAGAGCATTAAACATAAAGGGGTTAATCAATATTCAGTTTGCGGTAAAAGATGGTAATGTTTTTGTAATTGAGGCCAACCCAAGGGCCAGCCGTACCACACCATTTATTGCCAAAGCTTACCAAATACCTTACTTAAATGTAGCCACCAAAATAATGATGGGTACACATACCTTAAAAGATTTTAAGTTTGAAAAGAAACTAAAAGGCTTTGCTATTAAGGAACCGGTGTTTAGCTTTAGCAAATTCCCCAACGTTAACAAAGAGCTTGGCCCCGAAATGAAAAGTACCGGCGAAGCCATCCGATTTATAAAAGACTTAAGAGATCCTTACTTCCGTCAGTTATACAAAGACAGAAGTATGTACCTGAGCAAATAAAGTTAAAAGCCCCGCAAGGGGCTTTTTTATTTTGAGTAATTATTTGTTTACCAGCTGTATTGCTACTATCATCGTCTGTTGTGTCACTCACTTGTACTGCAACAATTCTATTGGGCATTCTCGTAAAGCGGGACAGGTCGTGTAAGTTTCCTACTCTATCGGAAAACCTAATTGCCAGATTTTCAAATTATCTAATTGTCAAATTGTTCTCTCCGTGTGTAATTATTAGTCTAGGTGCATCATGAACGTAAATGCTGCTTTATGAGATACTTACTGTTGCTAATAATACTACTTACCGGATTTTATACCAAAGCTCAGAACAACTGGGACAAAAAGATTACCGCCAAAAATGTAAAAATAAATGTCGAAGTAAATGATGTAGTTGCCAGTACAACTTATGAGATTGAATTTGCTAACGCACAAAATGCCGTGGTTGAAGGGCTATTTACCTTCACGCTTAAAACTTATCAGGTGGTTTCGGCCATGCAGCTGGACTTAGATGGACATTTTAGAGAAGCAACCATTGAAGAAAAATGGAAAGCTACCAATGCATACCGGGAAATTGTTGGCAAACGAATTGACCCCGCTTTGCTAACAAAAGACTATAACAATAATTACAGGCTAAACATTTTTCCAATGCCTGCAAAGGGTACCAGAAAAATACGATTTACAATAGACGAAACGTTACCTGTTAAAGATGGTCGTGTTGTTTATTCACTACCTATTTCTATTACTGATAAGGTATTGAGCGGAGTAGTAAATTTCTCTATCCCAAATAGTACCCAAGCAATCTTTTCACCTGACTATACATTAAACGCCAATCAACAAATTGTTTTTAATGATAGTGCAATATCCGGGAAAGATATTTTCAGTATGCATGTAGATGATCTTTCGTTCTTTGAGTCTGCTGGCAACTTTATTGGACGTTATGTTAGAAGTGAGCAACAACTTAAACTGGGAAAAGTAGATAAGCTTTTAATATTTTGGGATGTTTCCTTGAGTATGTATAAAAGAAATATTGATAAAGAAATAAAGTACTTGCAGGCTTTTGTTGAAAAGGTTGATGCAGAGAGTATTCATATTGTAACTTTTTCGGAGAGTGTTAATGAGCAGAAGATATTTAGCAAGCCCGCCAAGAATCTAAAAGCATTAAGAAAATACTTGCTTAACCGGTCGTATGATGGGGCAACCTCTTTTAATGCCATTAATAGTACTTATCATAATGCTGACTATACCTTATTATTTTCTGACGGTCATACAAGTTTGGGTGGGGATATAAAGCCTTTTAATGGCAACATAAGGGCTATAGCAAGTAGTCGTTCAAATAACACAGAAAACCTGAGAAAAATTACTAATTATACAAAGGATGCAGTAGTGAATATTGCCTATACGGATATCGATAATATTGCTATGTCACATGAATTATACTATGCAAATCTTGTATTGCCGGACACATACAATATAAAAGCTGTGATTAACAACCTTGTTTATTTCACCATTGAAAATAAAAAGGCAATTCTCTCAGGAAAATATTCGGTAATACAGCATGAGGCGGTTTATAAAAAGTTAAATACTATTGTTGAACTCAGCAGTTTGCTTGAAAATGGCGGAGAATATTTTAACTATAAAAAATTATTGAAATTTGGTATTGATTATAAAATTGTAACACCACATACTGCCTTTATAGTACTGGAAAGGTTAGAGGATTATATTAAGTACGATATAGCAGTACCTTCGGATATGTACGAAGCTGCTGAAAAGGCTGGTTATACAAATACACAGGATAAATATTTTCATATAGAACAAGCCGAAAAGCTTAAAAGGCTCAATAGTGTAATTGGAGCATTTAATAAGCAATATAATAAATCAATGCCGGTGGTGGATGTTTTGCCGGATATGTTGAAAAGTACTACGAAAAATGAGCAAGGCGATAATAACGTGAATGGTAATCAGGTTGCCATTAGGGGTTTATCGGGTAGAATATCAGGTTTGCATATAAGTAATGATTTGGAGGAGTCGGTAGTGGTAACCTCACTCAAGTCAACGATGAGTAGCGTAACTATTACCAGGCGTAATGAGAATATTTTAACAGGAGCTCAAACCATAGAACAAGTATTGCAAGGGAGGGTAGCCGGTGTGCATATAAGTGGCGCAGACGCAGGACTGTTAAGTAATGCTAAAGTTAGAATACGAGGCGCTAATGTAGACCCGTTATGGGTGCTGGATAATGTACCTGTCGAAGGCAATATTAATCAGATTGTTACTTTACAGGATGTAGAATACATACAGATTTTGAAAACTCCTTCAGAAACTTGGATGTGGGGCAGTAGGGGAGCCGGAGGCGTAATTGTAGTGGTTACAAAAAAGGGTAAATCCAGGGACGATTTTAATCCACGTCCTTATGTTTTGAGTGATATGGAAGATGTAGAATATATGTTGGAACTTAAATCTGCATCGGATAAATTAAATACTTACCAACGTCTAAAGCGTGAATATATTGATAATGTTAGTTTTTATATTGATGTAGCCTCCTATTTTAATAGCATTGGACTAGAGGAGCAAGCGCACAAAATTATTTTGAATGCTATCGAAGTAGGTAATAATGAGTCAGTACGAATTGCTGTAGCCCAAATTTTTGAAGAATGGGGTGAGTTTGAAAAAGCAATAGAAATGTACAGTTTGGTGAAGGATTACAATGTTAGTGTTCAAAGACAAATAGCCTGGTGTTACTATAGAATGGGCAATGCAAATACTGCAATGCAAATTTTGTATGATTTGGTTACAGAAGAAAGATGGCCAAATGAAAAGACAGATAATAGGGTTGTTATTTTTCAGGACTTAATGGGTATGATGAGTTTAAATAATCAAGTAAATCCTGAAATAAACTTTGCAATACCCGATGTTAAAGCTGATTTAAGGGTGGTAGTTACTACAGATGAGATGGTGGAGTCTGTATTAATACAAAGCCCGGAAAATAAACAATTTAAAAAAATAGAAAATGCTTCCGGGGCAAACTATAAGGGAGGGGAGTTATTATGTGATTATATTTTGCCGACAGCAAAAAAGGGTACTTATAAACTTAGAATAAAATTGAGCTATTATAGTTATCTTTTTAATTATAATAGCTCAGGTATTACGCCCAGAATAGTAAAGGTTTTAATATTTAGGAACTACGGTAAACCTTCCCAAACTGTAGAACAACAAAATGTAGTAATTGATAATCAAAATGGGGAGTTTGAGATTTTGCGATTTAATTGGTTTTGATAAGTATTTCGGGTTGGCTGAATAATCATATTTTCAGGAGTTCCCTCTCTACGTTAGGGATGAAGGTCGTTGAAAATGTAGGACTCCGTCATTTCTACCAAAGGGAGAAAACTCCTGCTGCAATAGGATATAGTTTTCTTATAAAAAAAAACTCCGTGAACCTCTGTGTCAAAACTCCTTAAACTCTGTGGTTAAAATTTGGTGCGTGTCTCACACACCATGGTCTACCCAATTAACAAATAACTATTAACTATTAACGGCATTTCGCTTATTCCATTTTAAAAACCGCAACGTTAAAAACAGAGCCGAAAAACTTAACCCGATAATTAAACCCAGCCAAATACCATTTGCACCCATATTGTAATAAAAGGCTAGTAAACAACCAATAGGAATACCCAACACCCAATATGCAATAGCAATAAATAAGGTGGGGATATTTACATCTTTTACACCACGTAATAAACCGGCAGCAATGGCTTGTATAGCGTCAGATATCTGGAATATGGCCGCAAATAATAACAAGGTAGCAGCAATGGTAATAACCTCGGTTTCATGATTAAAAAATGTGGGTAACTGCCAGCGGAATACGGTAAAAATAATACAACATAACACGCCATAAATAAGTGCTAAACCTAAAGTACTCTTTCCAATAAAATTAATCTTGGTGAGTTGTTTGGCACCAAAAGCGTTACTTACCCGTATAGAGCCCGCTTGTGATAAACCTAAGGATACCATAAACGTAAACGAAGCACAGCTTAGTGCAATTTGATGCGCCGCTTGTGCCTGTGCGCTAATGGTTCCAATGATAATACCCGATACAGCAAAAGCACCTGCTTCCATACCAATTTGCAGACTACTGGGTATACCAATTTTTAGCAACTGTTTCATGGCAGCACCACGCAGTTTCCATTGGTTTTTTCTTACGGCCATAAACGGACGAAAAACACGGTGTTTTAAAATAACAATGGCTAAGGCAACAAATATTAAAGTACGGGTAATTAAAGTAGCGTAACCGGCTCCAGCTAACTCTAAACGAGGAAAACCCCAGTTGCCATATATGAGTAACCAGTTCAGGAAAAAATTAATAGGTATGGCCGATAATGAAAGCACCATAGCTGTTTTGGTGTATTGTAAACCATCAGCAAATTGTTTAAGTGCCATAAACAATATCATGGGAATAATGGACGTACTCATTAAATCCATAAACGGTAATGCCAGTTGCACCACTTCAGGATCTTGGCCTAAATGCCACAATACATTTTTACCTAAATGCAATCCTAATGATATAAGCAGGCCCGCAACAACACACAATAAAATACCGTTGAAAAAATAATGCGAAACCAGTTGACGATCGTGGCGGCCTTGCGCCATAGATACCATTTGCGCAACCGAAACAGTAATACCAATACCAAAGATGAAAGGAATATTAATAACCTGTAACACTAAGGATGCGGCTGCAAGCTCTTTATAGCCTACAAAGCCAATCATAGCCGTATCCAGCAAATGCAAAGACATCTGCGACAGCTCGCCTAAAATTATAGGGAAGGCTAAATGTAATGTTTTCCGTCCCTCAGATCTGTACGTCATCATAAGCGGGCAAAATTAGCTTGTTTATTGGCAGGCGCAAAATTGGTGATGAAAATAAGTTAATGTTTCATGGTTAATAGTTGATAGGGAGTGAAGTGATAGTACTTAGCAAACGCTCAGCATTCAGCGTTAAGCGTTTCGCTGTTGATTAGCGATATACAGTTGAAGAGTGCGACGCAAGGAACGATGATTAGAATTACTGCTGCTGACTAAATAAAAAAAGAACCGAATGAATGCGGCGTTTATAAAACAAGTCAATGTGCTTATACCCTACACCCTGCGCCTTACACCCTAAACCTCACACCTTCTACCTTAACCAATAATGCCTTATTTTTAAACTTTAAAATTACCTGAATGAAATATGCTGTTCTTTTTTTGTTTGTAATAACTGCGGTATATGCTTGCAGTAGTAGTAAGCCATATAGTAAAACCAATAAGCAATATAAAAAACAAGCGGCCTCCTATGCGGCTATATTAAAAGCGTATCCGTTAAAAGATTCGGCCGGCTTGCCTTATGCAGCAGATTTTGTGGGCACTACCAATTTTAGTATGCGTAAACCAAACTATGTTGTAATACACCATACGGCACAAAATAGTTGTGAGCAAACTTTAAAAACTTTTACATTGCCGCGTACGCAGGTAAGCTCGCATTATGTAATTTGTAAAGATGGTACGGTGCACCATATGTTGCATGATTTATTACGTGGCCATCATGCAGGTGTTAGCAAATGGGGCAACACAACCGACTTAAACAGCAGCAGCATAGGAGTTGAAATTGATAATAATGGCAGCGAAGTTTTTACCGATGCGCAAATTGCCAGTCTGCAAACTTTATTGGGTAGGTTGAAAAATGCTTACCAGATACCTACGGGAAATTTTATAGGCCATTCTGATATTGCACCGGGACGTAAAGTTGACCCTAATAATAATTTTCCGTGGCAGCAATTGGCTAGCAATGGTTTTGGCCATTGGTACGATACCACCAATGTAAATGTAGCACCTGATTTTAATGCTATACAAGCCTTGCGTATTGTGGGTTATAATATTGCAAAGCCGCAAGCGGCTATACAGTCGTACCGTTTGCATTTTACACCGCAGGACAGCAGCAAAACATTAAGCGAGGCCGATAAAAAAATATTAACCAGCTTGGTAAATAAATACCAGTAATGGTTGCAGGCTAGCCTCAAATGTTGTGAAACTGTTAACGCCACTTGTTTTTTAGGGTTACAGCCTTAATTTCGGGGACTGTACACTTTTAGGCTTTTAGTGCCTGCGGGTGTTTTATTACCAATGCTAAATGTTTAATACAGAAAATAATGATGATAATGCGTAGAATATTTTTCTTGTTTTTTTTATTAGGTACCATAATACCTGCATTAAAGGCACAGCAATTAGATGATGTGCTAAACAGGTACGCCAACGAGTTTACCAATGAACGTTGTTACCTGCACTACGATAAATCCAGCTATGGCCCCGGCGAAACCATTTGGTTTAAGGCATATATTATGAAGGGGATTTTACCGGCTACCGATAGTAAAAGTTTTTATGTTGATATTTCTGACGAAAAAGGAAAACTGTTAGCACATAATGTATTACCCATGGTAGAAGGTGGCGCATCGGGTAATTTTGATATACCTACCACATACAAAGGCGAATACATTCATGTAAAAGCGTACACCAAATGGATGTTGAATTTTGACACAGCTTTTTTATACAACAGAGATATTAAAGTGTTAGTTGGAAGGCCAGCAAACGCTAAGCCTTTACCGGCAGTAATACCAACCATTCAGTTTTTTCCCGAAGGTGGCGATGCCGTAAACGGCGTAAATACTAAAATTGCGTTTAAGGCCAATGACCAATGGGGTAAACCTGTTAAAGTTTCCGGTACTGTTGTAAATAATGCAGGCGCTAAAGTGGCCGATATTAAAACCGTGCATGATGGCATGGGCTGGTTTGCGTTAACACCCAAAGCAGGCGAAAAATACACGGCCAAATGGAAAGATGAAAAGGGTAAAGATTATACAACTGCTTTGCCTGCAGCAAAAGCAAACGGCGTTAACCTGGCGGTTATTAGTGGCAATGGCAAGCGCACAATTAATGTAACTGCTAATGCTGCCGATGCTGAAACTTTACAAAAAGTAATTATTGTGGGTACTATGCACCAGTTTAAGGTGTTTGAAGTGGTGAAGGATATTAGTACCGGCAGCACAACGGCTGTTGTACCAACCAGTAGTTTAATAACGGGCATTTTAAATGTAACCGTGTTTAACCAGGCAATGCAGCCTTTGGCCGAAAGAATATCTTTTGTAAACAATGACGATTATATTTTTAAACCCGACTTTAATGTAGATCATTGGGGTTTAAGTAAACGTGCCCGCAATAAAATTGATATATTAATTCCGGATAGTTTAGTAGCTAATTTATCTATTGCAGTTACCGATGTAAATATTGATAGCGATAGCAGTTCCAATATTTACTCGCACTTATTATTATCAAGCGAAATAAAAGGCATGGTATTTAAACCGTCTTACTATTTTGCTAATAATAACGATACTACTGCACAGCACCTGGATTTAGTAATGCTTACACATGGCTGGCGTAGGTTTAATTGGGAAATGGTTACTAAAAACCAGTTTCCTAAAATTAATTATCCTATGGATAGTATGTACCTAACACTATCAGGCCAGGTAATGGGTTTAACGCCTTCGCAAATGCGTGAAGCAGGAAGCATTACCATGTTATTGCCAAATCCAAACAAAGCGCCTGATATTATTAACCTGCCATTGCAATCCAATGGTATGTTTATGGATTCGTCGTTGCTATTATTTGATACCTTAAAAGTAAATTATCAGGTAGGTGCAAAAAATAAATTCGGCGATCCGGTGGTGCGTTTTATGCCGGGCTTTTTACCGCCTTTAGCAAAATCTATGGCAGCAACGGGTAAGTATAACGAACGCTTTGGCGATACTACCGGCTTAGGGCATCATTGGTTTTGGGCCGATCAGGCAGCAAGTTTATTACGCCAATACGAAGGCTCGTTAATGGATGAAGTAGTAGTAAAAGCAAAAACAAAAACACGTGTGCAGGAAATGGATGAAAAGTACACCAGTGGTATGTTTTCAGGCGATGGTATTCAGTTTGATTTAACAGATGAAATAGGTGCATTAGGCGCTATGGATATTTTTCAGTTTTTACAAGGCCGTGTAGCTGGTTTGCAAGTGTCAGGTACGGGTGCCAACACACAATTAACCTGGCGTGGCGGTGCACCCGGACTATTTTTAAATGAAATGCAGTCCGATGTATCCATGGTGTCCAGCACACCTGTTGCTGATATTGCGTATATCAAAATATTCCGTCCGCCATTTATGGGTGGTTTTGGTGGTGCCAATGGTGCCATTGCTATTTATACACGCCGTGGCGACGATGTTAAACGTGAGCCAGGCAGAGGGTTGGCCTCTGGTGTGGTAAAAGGTTATCAGGCTATTAAACAGTTTTACTCACCCAATTATGCTAACTACACACCCGAAAACGATAAAAAAGATATTCGCACCACACTATTCTGGAACCCGCAGCTAATAACAAACGGCAAGGATAATAAACTAAGCGTTACGTTTTATAATAACGACATCAGCGAATCCTTCCGCGTTATTATCGAAGGTATTACACGGGATGGTCGCATGACGAGGATAGAACAGATCATGGAATAACAAAATAGTAAGCCCATCATTTTTTTTGATGGGCTTTTTTTATGTTATCAACTGCATTGCTACTATGCCCCCAGCCCCTAAAGGGGAGTTTGGTTGCGTCGCACTCTTCAACGTCCAGTAATTCTATTGAGCATTTTACAAGTTTCCTATTTTATCGGAAAACCTCAGGGCACATTTCCAAATTATCAAATAGGATTAGGTATTTCATTCTCATTTTATTTTCACCATTGAATATGGGCAAGGCTTGAATGCCAAAACACAACGTAAAAGATTGTGAAAGATCCATTCCCTTTGA
>PJTT01000385.1_pt1 | contig 39341 bp, 41 predicted proteins | sample 1512261 | NCBI WGS metagenome assembly PJTT01 (sample SAMN08177685, study PRJNA422409) | Soil metagenome, whole genome shotgun sequencing project. | isolation source: Soil (2) enriched on wood chips | place: USA: Madison | collected 2015-01-15
CGTCGCTTTGACTCTCACACTTTTTCACTTTTAAATCAAATCTATTGGTAAATGCATACTTTTTTACCCCCTACACAATTATTATACAAACATAGGAGCGTCGCAAGGGACGATCAATCAGGGTACTGAAGTTGATTAAATAATAATTTTACGTAAGAGCAACAGCCTTACTCCCCTTTAGGGGTTGGGGGCGTTTAATCCAACCAAACAAAATCATCTGTCCTTGCCATCAACGAAAACACCTCGTTTACTTTTGGCGGCGGTGTTGATAATTTACGACGAGCAATATCTAACCAAGCACCATCCACGGTTAATATGGCGGAGGTAGTGTCGTCATTTTTTACAATTTCGTGTACAATGGACCAACGTGCAAAATCACGTTTGGCTTTTAACAGCTTTAAGTTAATGGTAACTTTATCGCCCAGGCGAATTTCGCGGCGAAAAATACATTCTTCTCTAAATAGTATGGGGCCAATTTGTAACTGGTTCATTACTTCGGTGGATAAACCCTGATCGGTTAAAAATGCAATGCGGCAAAAGGCACCCCAATCGTAATAAACGGAGTGACGCAGGTGAATATTCGGATCTAAATCGGACCAACGTATCTGTACTTCTTGCGTAAATAAGCTCATAACCTTTCAGTTTTATCAACAATATGCTAAATTACTGGATTACGTGTATTTTAATAGGACAGTAATATTTATTTTTGCATCCTTAAATTTTATACATGAATAAAATTATCGCTGTTGCGGTAGTATTGTCTTTGCCTGCCGGTTTACTGGCACAAACTACCAAACCCAAAACTCCTGTTAAAACCACAAAGCCTGTTGCGGCCAAACCGGTTCCTGCATTAACGTTAAAAAACTTAGCCGATTCGGCCAGTTATGCCTTAGGTGTAAACGTTGCCAGCTCGCTAAAAATGCAAGGGATGGAAAAAATAAATACAAAAATTATGGAGCAAGCCATGAAGGATGTATTTGCCGGTAAGTCTACTTTAATTGACGATAACGCATCGTTTACCGTACTAAACGCCTACTCCAATAAAATGCAGGAAGCAAAAAGTAAAGCCGTAATTGATTCGGGTATTGCATTTTTAGCCCGCAATGCAAAACGCCCCGGTGTTAAAACTACTGCCAGCGGTTTACAATACGAAGTAATTACCGAAGGTACCGGTGCAAAACCATCGGCTACTGATGTGGTTACTGCCCATTACAGCGGTACATTAATTAATGGCGAAGAGTTTGACGGATCTAGAAAACATGGTACTGAGCCAATTTCTTTTCCTTTAAATCGTGTTATTTCAGGTTGGACAGAAGGTTTGCAATTAATGTCAGTAGGATCAAAATACAAACTATACATACCTTATAACTTAGGTTATGGTTTACATGGTAGCCCGCCAAAAATTCCGGGTGGTGCCGCTTTAATTTTTGATATTGAATTAGTAGATGTGAAAAAAGGCGAAGAGAATTAGATAATTAGGTAATTAGATAATTTGCCAATTATTTTTCGCATATTTAGGAAAGGGATTTTTTTATCTTGATTTTTTATGAATTGAATAACGATTTGTAACATACTAAAAAGGTTAAGCATTTGCTTAACCTTTTTCTTTTATCGCTTTTATCCAGCCCAGGGCCAGTTTAAATTGTTCGTCGGGTGTAATGTTGGTGTTATCCAATACAACAGCATCTTTTGCTTGTTTTAGCGGACTAACCTCACGGTGACTATCAATATAATCCCGCATTTCCAGGTTATTCTTTACTTCCTCAATGGTAATGTTGGGGTTTTTAGCATATAGTTCTTTAAACCTGCGCTCCACACGAACCGCATTATCGGCGGTCATAAAAATTTTCATTTCGGCCTTGGGAAAAACCACCGTACCAATATCGCGGCCATCCATCACAATACCTTTTTTAGTACCCATTTTTTGTTGGGCAGCTACGGCAAATGTTCTTACTTCTTTAATAGCGGCCACATCACTTACTTTTTCGGCAATTACTAAATCTCGAATAACGTATTCCACATTTTCATCGTTCAAAAACATTTCGCTTGCCTGGCTGGTTTCGTTAAATCTAAAATCCAGGTTAATTTCTTCCAATGCTTTTTTTACGGCCTCCATATCAGTAATATCCACACTGTTGCGAATAAAGTATAATGTAATGGCACGGTACATAGCGCCACTATCAACATATACATAATTCAGCTTTTTAGCCAGTTGTTTGGCCAAAGTGCTTTTACCGCAACTGCTCCATCCGTCTATGGTAACTACAATATTCTTCATAATGCTTCTGCAAAAGTAATTAATCCCTTTACAACCCTAACCAACAACAGCGATTATTTTATACCAATTTATAATCCTTCAACATATCATCAATCATGGTCATAATTTCTTTTGCAGTTTTTTGCTTATGCATATCTTGTATAGAAACCGAACCGGCAGATTTTGATAATTTTTCCCCCGCATTATTTACAATTACCGGATGATGATAAAACGTACAGTTTAAAAAATTGTCATACCGTAATAAACCTGCTAAGTATAATTGCATAGCGCTGGATGATAGTAAATCCTCACCCCTCACCACATCAGTAACGCCGTATAAAACATCATCGCATAAGGATGTTAGCTGGTAAGCCGGAATATCTTCTTTACGCCAAACCACAAAGTTTTTAGTTTGTTGGTGCAAGTTAATTTTTACCGGTCCTTTTATTTTGTCGGTAAATTCAATAATGGTGCCTTCTGAAATATTTATTCTTAAAGCAACATCATTATCTTGTTTGTTAACAATTGTGCCATTACAAATACAGTTGCCATTATATTGCTCCATTGTTTTACGTGAGCAGGTACAAGCATACACCAACCCGGTATTTATTAATTGTTGTAATGTTTTTTTATACAATTCCATCCGCAGTTGTTGCGTATAATTTTTTACGTGTTCATCTACAGTTTTTGGCCCTATGTTTTTTATATTTAAAAATTCAAGTGTATCAAAAATATCCTGTAAATATTCCGGGCGGGTTCTTTCAAAATCTATATCATCAATACGTAGTAGCAAATTGCCTTGAGCAGCATTAGCTAATTTTGCTGTATAAACAAATGACATAGCATTACCTATATGCAGGTAACCACTGGGTGTGGGTGCTATTCTAAAAATTTGTTTCAATCTTTAATCAGTCTTTTTTATTTATGGGCTGTCAGCAACATACCATTGTGCAGCTTTTGTCCCCCGCCCGTCTCCAATCTTTATGCCCTGCACACTTTGCCCACCCTTCGCATAAAGTATTTCCGCCTAAGCGGGGCAGCCATTCATCTGTAGTAATACTAATCAGCAAATAGCAAAAACCTGTTTTTACACAAGTAGTCCTATTCGCTAAAAGTTAATACAACTGTCCGCAGAATAAATATAGATTTTTCTATTTGTATATTTGAATATGGAATACAAAAATCTGGGTAATAGTAATATAAAAGTTTCGGCAATTGGTTTTGGTTGTATGTCATTAGGCACCGACGAAAAAGCAGCCACCAACTTATTAATGAATGCTTACAATAAAGGCATTACCATTTTTGATACTGCCGATATATACGATAAGGGGCTTAATGAAAAAATTGTTGGTAAAGCACTGCATGCAATACGTAAAAACATTGTGTTATGCACAAAAGTAGGCAATGTATGGAAAGCAGATAAAAGTGGTTTAGATTGGAACCCAAGTAAAACACATATTATTAAAGCGGTTGAAGAAAGTTTACACAGATTACAAACCGATTATATTGATTTGTACCAGTTACATGGCGGTACTATTGAAGATAATATGGAGGAAACAATTGAAGCTTTTGAATTATTAAAACAACAAGGTAAAATAAGGGCTTATGGTATATCATCTATCAGGCCTAATGTTATAAGAGAATACCTCAAACTATCAAATATTGTTAGTGTTATGATGCAATACAGTTTGCTTGACAGAAGACCTGAGGAAACTTGTCTTCCTTTATTGCAACAACATGAAAAGGGTTTATTGGTACGAGGTGCCATTGCACAGGGTTTATTAGCCGGCAAGCCCGCCAAAGCTTATTTATCGCATCCGTTTCAGCAAGTAGCCAATGCTATTGAAAAGTTGGAGAATTTTGACAATAATAAAACTATTAGCCAACTGGCTTTACAATATGTATTACATCATCCGGTTACCGGTAGTGTAATTGCAGGTATAAGAACGCAGGAACATTTGAATGATATTATTTCAATACAAGATTTACCCAAGCTTTCTAATGGCGAGTATAAACAACTGCAACAAATTATTGAACCTATTTTTTATGCAGATCACCGGTAAGCATGAAACAGCGTATTACATTCTGTTTATCAATGCATAAATATCCAGGCTAATAAATTCGCCGTTTTTAATTTCACAATCCTGCATACAACCTTCGTACACAAAACCAAGTTTACGCATTACGGTTTTACTATTGGTATTCAGGGTTTCAATAAGTGCTTCAATACGATGTAATTGAAGTTGCACAAAAGCATATTGACAAATAGCAGGTACTACTTCGGGAACAATGCCTTTACCCCAGTACTCCGGTAATAACCAAAAACCTAATTCGGCTTTTTTGTGTTGGGCTACTAAGTTGTTTAACCCCACGGCACCGTAAAATATTTGGTTATCCGGTGAAACAATGGCAAACCATGCACCTGTTTTATTATTTTCTAACTGTGCGTACCAATCCATTTGCTCTTGTGTGGCGGAAAGGCTATCATAACTTACGCCGTAGTATTTAATTACATCCGGGTGCGAAAGTCCTTTGTAAATATTTTCCATATCGTTGGCAACAATTGGCCTTAACAGAAAACGTTGGGTTGTTATAGAGGTAGACATAAATGGGCCCGAAAGTACTTAAAACTTTTAAGGCGCAGCATACTTTACCGTTTATTAATTTAGATGATAAACGGTAATTACAAAAAAGTAGTTCTTACTTCTTTGTAATTTTAATTCAGTATTATTGAAATGCGGTTAATATTTCCGGGAAGTAATGTATCAATAGTTATAATGGCATTTTTAGTTTTAATCTTTTCGTCAACATCGGTATAAGCCGTCCTTAATTTGTTGTCAATAAATTTGTCCGCTTCTACTGATTTTGATACAGCTTTAAACTTCTCATGAAGTGCATTATAAAATACTAAGGCTTTTTCTTTTGATGCAAAATAAATGTATGAAGTAAGATTAAGAATGGAATTAGACTTAGATGTTTCGCTAATTTTCAGCTTAATTTTTCCGTATTCAATAGGTACTTCATTAATAGGGTTTTTTGTAAATCTGAAAACATGTGTTACTGTTGCAGCATTTTCACCATCATCACTAAATATAGTTTGGTTTAAATTCCACTGTCCAATTGCAGTATCATTGTAATCCAAGTAATCATTTTCTATCAAATTATCCAGTAAATCATCATCGTTGAATACGTTGGTAGTAAAGAATATTTTGTTTACTAAAGTTTTGTAACCGGAGGATGAAGATGTATTGCAATTAATGTTTGACATCAGTAATGTAAGTGATGAAAAATAAAAGAATAATTTACTCATTTAATAGATATTATTTTTATTACAACAAGTTCTACATGAATTTACAAATATTTGCTCAATAGTATTATTACGTTAGAAGCGTGTGATTTAATTCATTTCCACAGGAAATAAATTAAATCTCAATCCTATCGGATTGCAAGTAAAGATCCATCAGGGAACTGTAGCCGGTAAACAAATAAAAAATCCGGTACAATAATGCACCGGATTTTATTAATAAGTTTTTATACTTAATCTCGCCTGAATATATTAATGATAATGAGGAGTATGATAGCACCGGCGGCAGATAATAAAATGGTGCCTATTACGCCACCACCAAAGGTTAAATTTACTTTTGGGGCAAGCCAGCTACCAATAAAGCCGCCAACAATACCTACTACTATATTACCTAATAAACCAAAACCACTTCCTTTAAATAGTAAACCGGCCAGCCATCCTGCAATAGCACCAATGGCTAAGATGATGAGAATGCTTGTTAAATCCATAGTTTGTATATTTTAATGTGTTAAGTGTTTTATGTTACTGTAATAGCAACTAGCCTGCCAATATTTGCAGCAAGGGGCAATAAGTTGTTTCTTCTTGTATTAAGGTGCAAATTTTTCAAATGTTTGTCCGTTAAATTTGTATGCACCTGATTGATGTGTACCAAGCCATAATGCGCCTTTTTTGTCTTTGTAAACAGAAAAAAGTGTAGCGTTTTTATCACCGTCTTTTACAATATATTGTTTTGCAGTTTTTCCATTGTAACACCATAAGCCCTGGTCGTAAGTAGCTAACCATAGGTTTCCGTCATTGTCGTTGATGGCCGACATAAAATAAACGCCATTATTTCCATTGGCCAATTGTATGCCTTCTATACCCTTTTCTGTTTCGTATTTAATTAAAACTTTGTCATTTTGTTTTATAGGGTGAGGCGAAATGGTATAGCGATAATTGGTGTTGCAAATCCAAAATTTTCCTGCTGTATCTTCCATAACGGAACGAATACCAAAACTTCCGCCGTTGGGTATACTGGTTAAATGATCTTCGTATAACCAACTGAGTGATTTGCCATCATAACGGCATACACCCAAATTTCCTGTACCGAACCACATACTGCCTTTACTGTCTTTGTAAATGGAATATACTTCGTAAGGACTCCAGGGTTTATCAGGGTGTTTTGTAAAAAAACTATCAGCGAGATAATGTTTAGGAAATTCTAATTGGTATAAGTTTTTTCCGTCGTAACGGTATGGCCCTTTTTCGCCACTTTTACCGGTCATAGCAAACCATAAATCGTCGGGTTGTAGTTTCCAATTGTCGGTTATAAATTTGCTTTTTATTGGTGTGAGCGTTGTAAAATTTTGTCCATCAAACTTGCTGATACCACCCAATGTTGCTAAGTAAATATTACCCTGTTTATCTTCTTGAATGCTCCTGATACGGTTATTGCTTAGTCCGTCTTTTTCTGAAAAATGCATAATGGTTTTGCCATCATAACGATATACGCCACTTGCATCGCTGCCAAACCAATAGTCGCCATTTGTAGCCTGATAAACAAGCAAGATACTTTTACTTAATGCGGAAACTGTACTTCCAATATTAGCTGTTGTTTTTTGACTTTTTCCATTGCAGGAAGTTAGCAAGGTGAATATGGTAAAGATTAAAAATATTCTTGTTTTCAATGGTTGTCGTTTTTATTCTTCTGCCAATATAGTAGTAAAACCGCTGTTGCGAGCTATAAAGTTACGGCTACTCGTATACTTTTAAGTCAGTATGATAATTTCTATGTTGTAAATGAAACTCTTGCACAATAAAAATGCAAAAGTCTATCTGTGTTTCCAGTTTTTTGTCAAACGAAAGTTTGATATAAATAATATCAGTATTCTCTTCTTTACGTGTAAAGCTTAAATCAATTTTCTCTTTGCCGATAAGTTGATATGTCCACCATAAGTCTTTTTCCTGCGAAGTTGATGTTAAACCATACTTTACAGCGTTAAGGTCATCACTGCCAATGTTATATTTTACAATGTGAGAAAGTAATAAAAGTGTCCAGACAAGGTTTGGCTCATAAACCCAAAATTCTTTTATGGCAGATTCAGTCATAAATCAAGTTGTTTTAATTCTACTCGTTTGTTTTCTGCTTCCTTTTTTATTTTTTATAGGCCAATGTTTCGTGCAATGCTTGCTGTGGTCTGCTTTTGGGGTAACCATTTTCTGTACGGAATTTTTTACGTTCTTCGGTAAAATCCCACCAGGTTTTTGTTTTGTCTTTTGTGTTTGCAAAATTTACCACTAACCTGAATTGATCTTCAACGCAAGGGTCAACCCAATACCCTTTTTTCTGTTCGTATTCGTCAGTAAGTTTTGCACCGTCTTTATTTTTTAATTGGTGGAGTGAGTAATAGCCTAAAAACACAAGATCTTCGGCAAATTTTATTCCGACTGATGGAACGGTTTGAAATTCCGCCAACGCATAAATTTCTTTTGCCCGTTCAATGGTAACATGTAGCAATACTCCCAACTCGTCCGCTGCGAAGTCAACAATGTTTGCTATTTTGATTTTTTTTTCTCAAATTTGCTTTCTCTATGTCGGTAAGCGGTAATTTGATGTTTGCCTTATTTTTCATTTTGTTAGACTTAAATTGAGCAAGTAATTTGCTATTGTTTGTGTCTCTACACTTGTGAATATTGGCTTAAAATATCTAACATAGTTGAGCAGTTCACTTACGGTCAAAATTTTTACATACTGAAACTCTTCGTTTGGTTTTGAGTTGGTCAATACAATTAGATTTCTTATCGGTATTTTTCTTTCTCCCCAATGATGTTGTTCAATGCTTATTCTGCCACTTGAAATATGGTCGGTTAGTGTTTTAAATAGTGCAAAATTTGTGCGTTTTACTTGTTGAACCGGGGAACGCAAATCTAAACTCGCTAATGATTTTTCACTCCAGTTTTTCGTCTCAATAAGAAAAAGTCCAGAAGGGGTAACAAGTAAATGGTCAATTTGAATTGATTTGATGTAACCATTCTCTTGACTACTGTAGATTGCTGGATGAAAATTTAAGATAAAGTCGTTTATTAAAATATTTTCGTCTGATAAGTTTTCTAATTCTTTTACAACTTTATGTTCGCCCAATGCTCCATAAATTGAGGTTTTTACTTCTTCAATAACACGCTGTTTATATTCAAGTTCGTTTATCATACTTAAACTGCTTTCATTAACAGCGTTTCTAAAATGCAAAGTGATATAGTTGTAGCGGTTATTTTTGTACTGATGTTGGCCAACTAATTCCCTGACTGCGTAATTGATATTATTATCAAAGTTTGCTTCTAAATTTTGAAGCTTCTTTTTATATTTTCGATGTTGTATATAACTGGCAAATCTTCTAATAAAATTTAAACCCGATGAATGTGATAAGCTGATTAGCTTGTGCTTTACCTCTTCAATCTCGTTGAGAAAACTGCTTTCAAAATAAGATTTCCCTGTTTTAATATCTTTTTCTAACTGTAAAATTTCTTCAGAAATTATAATCTTTTCTTCTTCTATTTGTTGTTCGTGGTCTGAAATAATTTGCTGCCTTAAAGTTTCAAAGTTTTTTTGAAAATTAATAACCTCGTTTAAAGAGTTAAAGCTATTTATGTTGTGTCGCTTAAAATGTGTTTTTATTGTTGTTAAACAACCAACAGGATTATGTACTTTGCACATTTTATTTGTCAGAATTTTAAATGTTGTGTCTAGAATCTGTGCCACTCAACAGTTCTAGTATTTTTCAAGCCAGTTTTTTAATACAACTGTCCAATCTAATAAGTTTAGCCCCGCCATGTTACAAATGCAATGTAAGCGGTTGTTTTGTCATTGGTGCTTTTGACAATATTCTATAGCTAAATCATAAAAGTCTTTGTCGCCAAAGCCCCAACTGCACATTCCCCTTGTCTTCTTTGCATAATCTAATAATGAAAGAGCCTTGTTATAATTTTTTTGAACAATTGAAGAAACAATTAATAAGTCAGAGTCAAACCACTCACTTCTTTGGCTTGGATTGTGTTCAACGAATTTTATAAAATTGTCAATATTATTTACGCCTGAAGAAAGGTCATCAACTTTTGAGTTTATTGTGTCCAATAAGTTGCTGATGTCTGCTTTTAATGTATCTGGAAAAACTTTTAGCTTGTAGTCATAAAAAACCTTTGAACTAATTACAAATGCTCCATTTTCTCTAAAACTTAAAGGCTTTTTTTTATTGTCATTCAAGTCCACGATTTCCCAAAATATGTCGTCAATTATTAGTGGTTTGAATTCAAGTGAGCTGTAAATAGAATTGTCAAAGGCTGAAGTGTAAAATGTTACTTCATAAAAGAATTCCTTTATTTTTTTATAAGCAAACCATCCTTTAAAATTCCACCCTTTAGCTTTGGATTCTTGCTTAATAAGATTGTTCCATTCTTTTTCTTTCTGCTTGTTTAATGAGAGAGCCATTTATGTCTGCTTATTGTAGAATTGTGTCGGTTTAAAATTACAGCTTACTCATAAATGTACGAAAGTTTTAGGCTTACAAAACTCTCTTATATTTTTCAATTTTATCCCCTGATGCATGAGTATTATTGTTTGTGAGCTTCATCCACAGCTTCGCTATACTCAGTCACACGAACTTACTTAACGGTTGTTGTTGCCTGTTTGAAGATAGAGATAGTTAAGGAAAATTGCAAGCCGGTGAACGATAAATGATGAAGTAATGGATACAGTTGAAGGGCTGCCCGATGGCAGTGGAAAGCCCGCAGGCCTGACGCAGGAAAGCCGAGGACTTGTAACGGACAGCGGGAACAAAAGCTCATCTGTGTTACTATAGCTGATAGCCCCTGATTAATTTGATAATTAGATGATGAGATAATTAGACAATGCAGTAAATAAAAAAGCTACCACTTTGCAGCGGTAGCTTTTATGATGATTTTATAAAAACTTACTTATTGTAGTTTGAAAGTTTCTAAAAACTTGGTATTAAAATCGCCTTTGCGGAAACGTTCGTCCTGCATTAATTGCAAGTGGAACGGAATAGTTGTTTTAACGCCTTCAATTACATACTCGCTAAGGGCACGATACATGGTATCGATGGCTTCGTCACGAGTACGGGCAACAGTAATTAATTTACCAATCATGGAATCGTAATACGGAGGTATAACGTATCCCGCATATACGTGGCTATCCACACGAACACCGTGTCCGCCTGGCTGGTGCAAGGTGGTTATTTTACCCGGTGATGGACGGAAATCGTTATAGGGATCTTCGGCATTAATACGACACTCGATAGAATGCATTTGAGGGAAATGGTCTAAACCGGAAACTTTTTCGCCCATGGCAATTTTGATTTGCTCTTTAATTAAATCAAAATTGATAACCTCTTCCGTAACACAGTGTTCTACCTGTATACGGGTGTTCATTTCCATGAAATAGAAGTTACGGTTTTTATCTACCAGAAACTCAATAGTACCTACGCTTTCGTAACCAATAGCACCGGCTGCTTTTTTAGCGGCTTCGCCCATTGCGTGGCGTAACTCCGGTGTCATAAACGGAGAAGGCGCTTCTTCTACCAATTTTTGGTGACGACGTTGGATAGAGCAATCCCTCTCGCTTAAGTGACAGATAGTGCCATACTGGTCGCCTGCAATTTGTATTTCTATATGGCGTGGCTCTTCCACAAATTTTTCCATATAGATGCCGTCGTTTTTAAACGCAGCAGCCGCTTCGGCTTTGGCAGTGTCGTAGGCTTTTTCCATTTCACTATCTTCCCACACAATACGCATGCCTTTACCACCACCACCGGCAGTTGCTTTTAATATAACAGGGTAACCCATATCGCGGGCTAAACCTTTGGCTTCGTCAACACTTTGTAATAAACCTTCGCCACCGGGTACAACGGGTACACCGGCTTTAATCATGGTTTCTTTTGCGGTGATTTTGTCACCCATTTTATTAATCATTTCGGCTGTTGGCCCAATGAATTTAATACCATGATCTTTACAAATATTGGCAAACTTGGCATTCTCCGCCAAAAAACCATAACCGGGATGTATAGCATCGGCATTGGTAATTTCGGCCGCTGCCATAATATGCGGAATATTTAAGTAAGAGTCGCTGCTTTGAGGCTTACCAATACAAACTGCTTCATCGGCAAATTTTACATGTAAGCTATCTCTATCGGCAGTAGAATATACAGCCACCGTTTTAATACCCATCTCACGACAGGTTCTTATAACACGAAGGGCTATTTCGCCACGGTTGGCAATTAATATTTTCTTAAACATGAATTTAATTTGAAAATTAGATGATTTGAAAATTTGAAAATTAACCTGCACTAATAAGTAATGAATCTTGCAATTCATTTCCAAATTAGCTCATTTCCAAATTTCCAAATTAAGCCGGCTCTACTAAAAATAATGGTTGATCGTATTCTACCGGAGTAGCATCGTCAACTAAAATTTTTACAATTTTGCCGCTTACTTCGCTTTCAATTTCGTTAAACAGCTTCATGGCTTCAATAATACATACTACTTTACCCGGAGCAACTTCGGTACCCGGCTCAACAAAGCTTGGTTTATCAGGACCAGCTTTGCGATAAAAAGTACCAATCATTGGGCTTTTTATAGTAATAAGGTTGCCAGCCGCTGCAGGTGCAGTTGCTGCTGCCGGAGCCGCAGGAGCTGCCACTGGTGCTGCAGGAGCCGCTTGCGGCGCAGCATAGGTTACCGCTGGTGCCGCACTAACAACTTGAGTTATTTGATCTTCTTTTTGCTTAATCGTTACTTTAAAGTCTTTTTGTTCAATGGTTACTTCACCAATGTTTGACTTGTTGATCATTTTGATCAGTTCCTGGATCTGTTTAAAGTCCATGTGTTTCAATTTAACAGGTATTATTAGTTAAAAATTTAGAAGGCCAAGTTAGTAAACTACAGCCATAAGCAAATCAACGCTTTTTTTGCGAAATTGCCCGAAAAAAGGTAAAAAACAATAAAAAATGGCCTGAAATTGTACAATTTCAGGCCATTTTATTATAAAATAAATTTATTATTCTTTCACTCTTTCTACGTATTCACCCGATTTAGCGTTAACACGAATCAATTCTCCTTCGTTTACAAATAAAGGAACGTTAACGGTAGCACCGGTTTCTACAGTAGCCGGTTTTAAGGTACGGGTAGCGGTATCGCCACGTAAACCAGGCTCGGTATAAGTTACCAATAAAACAATTTTCTCCGGTAACTCAACACTCATAGGTTGTTCAGTTTCGGTGTTAATTGCCACACTTACTTCCTGACCATCTTTTAAAAACTGTGGAGCATCCACCATGTTTTCGTTTAAGGCAATCTGCTCAAAAGTTTCATTGTCCATGAAATTGTAGCCGGTATCATCTTTATACAAGAACTGAAAAGCTCTTTTTTCTACACGAACCGGGTAGATAGTATCACCTGAGTTCCATGTTTTTTCAATAGAGCGGCTATTGTCCACCCCTTTTAATTTTGCCCAAACCTTGGCCGCCGCACGGGCAGTTTTGTTTTCGCCAAACTCAACAACGCTGTATAAACTATTGTCAAGCTTAAGAATCATGCCGCGGCTTATGTCCGATGTATTTGCCATAAAACTCTATTTTTAAGGCGGCAAAGATAGGGAAACCATTTTTTACCCTGCTACAAGGCCTTTATGTTTTTTATTTTTTTGTTTACCAGCTGCATAGCCCTGATTGATCGTCCCTTGCGACGCTCCGTTCAACTGCATTAACACGGAGCATTAATGAGGCTAATCCAATAACTAATATCTAATTAATTCTATTGGTCAAGTTGCAGCATCCGAACTTGTTTCGGGAACGCTGTTCGCTAATCATCATCGTGTTTTATGCATCAGTTGTTTTATAGCGGCAAGTTACTTTTTTTGAGAAATAAATTCACCCAACCCATTCCCGATCATCTAGTTTTTCTCAGTGTTTCTTACCACGGCTTTTCTAACAGTTATGGGTGTAGGTGCGGAGCTTTTCTCCGACTCATTTCTATGCCTTACTACAAATTGTTCTTGCACAGTTACTGTGCTATAATTTGAAAGTGGTTTATTCGTATTACGTGGTACATTATAAGCTGCGTAAACGTCTAATGATTGTTGCACCGCAGGGCTTAATTTTGAGGTTCTATTAGTACTTGGTGTGGGTGGTGCTGGCGGAACAGCGGGTACAGTTGCAACTTTTGGTGAAAGATATGCCGGAGCTGGTGGTACAGCGTATTCATGTGCAGGTATTTTTGATGAAAAGGAAATGGGAACTGGCGTTGGAGGCGTTGGCGGTGGTGGTGCTTGCACCGGTAACTCACCATATTTATCCTTAAAACGCTGTACATCTTTATCGTTTAATAAATTATACTTTTCAGTAGTACCATTTTTTAAAGTAAGTTTTATAAAACATTCATCTGCTTTTGTTTTAGCGTTACGCTGCTTGGTTGTCCAGTTAATGTTTTCTACATCCGGATGTCTTTCCATAAAATCATCATGTTTGGCACGGCCGTCGGTTACCCAAACCAAAGTATCAACAACTTCATCGTACTTCTTTTGTATCTGTGATTTTTTTTGATTGGGAACCGTATCTTTTGCATTAAAATTTTCTACAGTTGTGTACTTGTTGTAAGATGGGTTATCATTAATCATTATTACACCGTCTTTGCCTTTATTACCCCAAATTTTAATGGCGTTTTCGTTTGAAAAGAAATAGACTGTAGTAACATGTACATCGTTAAACTTGTCATTGTATTCTTTACCCGTGTACATCTTATCAGCGTATATGATGTATTCTTTTGGGTTATCAATTATCACTTTAATAGTATCGGCTGTAATAAACATATCCTTATGGGGTTTAGTACCAGCCCAACCCATTACACCACCTTTTGCCTCAAGCCTTATATTGTCGTTCCCAAAACTTTCAACAACTGGTTTTATATATGGTTGTTCAGCATAAGTTTTTCCTCTGTTAATGGCTTCTTCCATAGTACCATCCCACTCCATGGCAATAGATGAGGAGGCAATTTGTAGCGTTGCTCCGTTTTGTTTTGTTTTTACCAATACTAAAAAGCTTTTGGTTTCTTCATTGTTTCTGGTATAAGTAAATTGGACAGGTGTTGTAGAACCGTTGATGCTTAATTTATGATCTATTTTTACATCTTCAACTTTAAAACTAAAGAAACCATTTTTATCAGTTGTTATGGATGCACCACTGTTTTGTTCCAATACTTTAGCATTGGCTATTGGTTTACCGGTTTTATTGTCCATTATTATACCACCATAAGTAAATGGTAATACAGAATTGTTATTATTAGAAATCTCGCTACGGAAAGCTAATAACACCGTTGCCATTAATGGCAATAGAAACAGGAATTTTAATACATGAACTTTTGAAGTTCTGAGTTTGTTCATCATGGCGATACGTTTTTTTAAAGATGAAAAATTAAAAGGGGCTGCTATACTAAATTTTTGATTACCGATTACTTTTAATAACAGGTACTGATATTCTTTTTTATTAATGCCGTTTTGTATTACATGATTATCGGCAATATATTCCAGATTTTGGCGTATGGCTTTACGAATAAGCCAGGCAAAGGGATTGTACCAATTGATGAAACAGATTATTTCGCTACAAATAATATCAATGGAATGTTTTTGTTTTACATGCACAAACTCATGCTGTATAATTTTTTCTAACTCCTGTGGTGCATGTAAATGGCTATTGAGGTAAATACTTTTACCAAACGAAAAAGGAATGATGGGTGCATTAACCTGATACACATTAATACCATTTGTTGGTATGCGACTGGCTTTCCGCCTTACTTTATTAAAAGAAATTACTTGTACTAATAAACGGATACACAAGAAAATAACACCTGCAATAAATATTAAAGCAACATAATCCCATAAATGCCAGTTGTTGTTTACAATGGTTTCGGTAGTGTTAGCGGTTGCAGCAGTTGGAGAAAGCTGTTGTATGGTTGGTAAATGTTGTATCCAGGTAAATGTATTGGCTGCATTGGTTGGCACCAGCGGTGCAATATTAATGGCCGCAATAAAAAAGCTAAGGATTGAATAGCCTAATAAATACCAACGATTATAATTATAAAAAGTTAACCTTCTTAATACAAAAAAGTAAAATAAATACAGTACCGTTAAGCTGATGCTTAGTTTTAATAAATATTGAAATACCTCGGGCATAAGTAAACATTTAATAATTAATGGTTAGATGGGAAAGCGTAAATGTTATTTATCTTCTCCTTTTTCAATCATACGCAGTATATCCTTCAGCTCTTTGGCCGATAGCTTTTTTTGTTCCACAAAAAAGTTGACTAACTCTTTATAGGAGTTATCAAAATAATCCTGCACCACATGACCCATAAATTTTTTCTTGTATTCGGCTTCGTTCATAGCGGGTTTATACATGTAGGCATTACCCACTGCCCTACTAATTAAATAACCTTTTTTTTCTAAATTTTTTACAGTTGAGGCTACCGTTGTATATGGTGGCGCATCGGTCATATTTTCCATGAAAAGTTTAATAAAACCCTCGCCGGTTTTCCAGATGGCCAGCATTACTTCTTCTTCCTGTAAGGTTAAACGTACCATTATTACGAATTTTTCGTAAAGTTTACGAAATTTTCGTAAATGGCAAAATAAATGTTTATTTTTTTTAAATTTTAACGTTTGGGTATTTGTAATTAATAATTAGTAATTAAGAATTAATAATTGAACAGTTACTGAATTGTAAAGGAAACTTCCACAATGCCCAATAGAATTACCGGACGTACAAGTTAGTGACACAACAGGTGACGATAGTAGTAATATAGATGGAAAAAAATGTATTTAATACTGTAACTTGTTATGATTGTACCTAATGATGGCCTACATGCAACTATTTGCTGTATAATTTCGTTACTTTGTTATTATGAAGTATTTAAGTATTCTATTGTTATTTTCTGTTGCAGTTGTAAATAATGTATGTGCACAAAATGGTGATGTACCTAAATCGCCTTACTTGCAGTTTCCGGATAATCCGCCATTGAATTTATTACTGGTAGATAGTGCAACAACCTTTACCAAGAGCAATTTTAAAAAAAACAAACCTGTTTTTTTAATATTGTTTAGTCCGGATTGCGACCATTGCAAACATGAAACGGAAGATATAATTAAGAATATTGACAAGCTGAAAGATGTACATATTATAATGGCAACATCGCAACCGTTTGATAAAATGAAAGAATTTTACAAACACTACCAATTAGCAAAATATAAAAATATTACGGTAGGCCGCGATAGGCAATATATGCTGATATCGTATTTTGACATAAGCAGTTTACCAATGATTGCATTTTATGATAAGAAACATAAATTAATTAAGCGTCACGAAGGAACAATGAAAGTGACAGATATGTTAACTTATATAAAATAACTTATTTTTTTGCACCCGTTTTTTTAGAAGCGGGTGTTTTTTTACGGGCATATGATCCGTTAAATGAGCAGCGTAAATCTCGTTTTGCGCCACAACCTTCTACCTCGGTAAGTGTTACAGAGCTGTTGGTAAATTTAAACTCCAACACACAGGGATCGCCACCAACACGATATTCAGCAACGGTTGGAGATTTAAAAGTGGCTTCGCCTTTTAACTCGCCGGTGCAATCGCCATTGTCTTTATCAATGTGAATGAAAAAAGTTATTTTATTATCGCGGCGACCATCACGAATAGATACTAAATTGTTTTTCCCCGTGCCATAATCAGCCGTGTATTTTTGCTTGCGACTAAAGGTATCAATAGGGTTTATTAAATCCGGTGCTTTATTGTCTAAAGGCTGTGTCATTACTAATGCAAATGTTGCGGTAGCTTCATCAAATGCATAAGCAGTTTGTCCCTGGCTAACCGATTCATCAGCATTTTTACGAGTAATACCTTTAAAAATTGATCGGGCATTTCTGTCAAAACTTACTTGCTGTTCTGTATTAGCCAATGCATCTAACACCAATAAAGGCGTAGCGGCCATAAACTGATTTTTTTTATCAAACACCAATAAAAAACTGGCTTTCTTTTTAGCATCAATCGCATTGCCAATCAGGTATTGTAATTTATTGCTGTTGTACATTTTTGCATAAGGATAAAATTTTGTTTTAGCTCCTTTGCCAAACGTACCGGTAAAAACACTATCAGGTATAAATTGGGCAACAATCTTGTTATTGATGCGTAAGCTGTCGTATTGTTTTTGGGTAAGTACGGTATCAGCGTATCTAAAAGGCGTTTCCACTTCGGGAAAAGCGGCTAAAAAATCTTCAACAGTTGCTGTTTCTTCTTTTGTAAGGTCAGTTTTTTTAGTTTCTTCTTTACAAGCATTAAACAAACTTGCACAAACAATTAAAAGATATACCAACGGCTTACAATTCATATATAGATTTTTACTGCAACAAAGTAAACATTTTTTAGCGGCATTACAACTGCATTTTGCTGCGTGTAATTATTTATTTAGATTTGTCTAAAAATATTATTACGGAATGCTAACTTTTTCTATTAGCGAAGAGAATCATATCAAGGCAATTTATCACTTACAACATGGCGATCAATCGGTAAGTACTAATCAATTAGCGGCGGAGTTAAACACCAAACCCGCTTCTATTACCGATATGATGAAAAAGCTAAAAGCAAAAAAAATTATTCATTACGAAGCATATAAAGGTTTTAAATTAACCCCCGAGGGGCGTAAAACGGCATTGATGATTATTCGCCGGCACCGTTTATGGGAATATTTTTTATCGGAAAAATTACAGTTTAGCTGGGACGAAGTACATGAAGTTGCCGAAGAACTGGAACATGTAAGCAACGAAAAACTAATAAATAAACTAGATGAGTTTTTAGACTTTCCTCGTTTTGATCCACATGGCGACCCTATTCCCGATGCATCAGGCAAAATAGAAATTAGTCGTCAGATTGCCTTAAGCGAATTGGCCATAAACAAAGTGGCGGTTGTATGTAATGTAAAAGATCAATCGGCCGATATGCTGGATTTGTTAAACCACAAAAGCATAGCCCTTGGTACCAAGCTGGAAGTAAAAAAGAAATTTGATTTTGACGGATCGCTGGAATTAAAAATAGGAAAACAAGCTTTAATTAATATAAGCAGCCAATTGGCCGAAAACATTTACGTGAAAATATAACCACCATGTTGCAGAGTATTGAAAAATTTTTCATTGAAATAGGACCTGTTTACTCAGCCCTTATTGCTACCACGTTCACCTGGTTGGTAACAGCCGCCGGTGCATCATTGGTATTTTTCTTTAAAACATTAAGCCGTGGTGTATTAGATCCTATGTTGGGTTTTACCGGTGGTGTAATGGTAGCCGCCAGTTTTTGGTCGCTGTTAAATCCGGCCATTGAAATGTCAGAAAAAATGTACCCCGGTTATAGTTGGGCACCGGCTGCTGTGGGCTTTTTATTGGGCGCTTTATTCATTTTCTTTCTGGATAAAGTAACGCCGCATTTACATTTAAACTTTGGTATTAACGAAACCGAAGGTGTAAAAACCAAACTGCATAAAACTACTTTATTAATATTGGCCATTACCTTACATAATATTCCCGAAGGACTTGCCGTAGGTGTATTGTTTGGTGCTGCTGCCACCGGTATGGATGGTGCGTCGGTAAGTGCCGCCATTGCATTGGCCATTGGTATTGGTATACAAAATTTTCCCGAAGGTATTGCCGTGGCTATGCCTTTGCGCAGACATGGGGTTAGTCGTAGGCGTAGTTTTTGGTTCGGACAACTTTCGGCCATTGTAGAGCCGGTAGCCGGTGTTATAGGTGCCGTTGCAGTTATTTACATGCAACCCATCCTACCCTTTGCATTAGCATTTGCTGCCGGTGCCATGATATTTGTGGTAGTAGAAGAAGTAATTCCCGAAACCCAACGTGATAAATTCACCGATCGTTCGGTACTTGGTTTCATCGGCGGCTTTTTAATCATGATGATTTTAGATGTAGCCTTGGGCTAATTGTCAACTGTCCATTGTCAACTGTCAATTGTCCATTGTCACTTGTCCATTGTCAATTGTTTCTGGGGCTTTCATCTGCATTACTACTATCAACCCATATGCGGCTGTACGCTTGTAGTGGCCTGCCTGCGCACTTATTCATGCGCACAACGGCCAGCTACCGCTTCCATCCCCCAGCCTTTCAGCATTGGTAACAATATTCAGCATATTGCATAAGCAATAGCAGCAAGGTTTTTATGCAATATGTATAAAATTCATGAGCCGATTAGCTTTGCTAATCGGCTCATATTTTGCCATTTTTTGAGCCGAATAAATTTTTAATCGGCTCATATTTGTTGTATATTTGAGCCGATTATTATTCCTAATCGGCTCAACCTTGAGTAATTTATAAGTGTAATATTAAGTATCAACAACGCAAATGGCATATAACTGGCAACATAAAAGCTGGCCTAATTTTAAATACAACGCTACTGTAATTGAACAGGTTGCTTTGTCGTTATCTGCCATTACCGGTCAAATGACAGGTGTTTTATTAGGCTTAGGTAATACACAAAAACAAGAAACGGAACTGGCCCTCATCATGTCCGAAGCGCTTACCACTTCGGCCATCGAAGGCGAAATACTTAATCAGGCTGATGTAATGTCTTCTATCAGAAACAAGCTGGGTATTAATCAACAGCACGAAATAGTAAAAGACAAAAGGGCCAAAGCTATTACAGCCATGTTGGTAACAGCGAAACGTAATTATCAAAAAAAACTAACACTTACCGATATAAAAGAGTGGCATTCTTTGTTATTCAGCGATGCAAAAAATATTACTGTCGGCAAGTGGCGTACAGGCAAAGAACCTATGCAGGTTATATCAGGCAGTATAGGTAAAGAGGTAATACATTTTGAAGCACCGCCATCGGATAAAGTACCTGCCGAAATGAAACAGTTTGTGCAATGGTATAATCAATATGACGTAAATGAAAATTTAACACAGGCAATTATTAAAACCGCCATCGCACATTTATACTTTTTAACCATTCACCCCTTTGAAGATGGTAACGGAAGAATTGGTCGGGCAATAGCGGAGAAATGTTTGTCGGCTTCGCTTGGCCGGCCGGTTTTATTAAGCATATCCAGTGTTATTGAAAAAAGCAAAAAGCAATATTATGCTGCTTTAAAAGAAGCACAAAGCACCATGAACATTGATAAATGGCTAGTTTACTTTGCCAATATTTTAGTACAGGCACAAACAGAAGCAGTAAGTATGGTGCAATACACGCTTACAAAAAATAACCTGTTACAAACTTTTCAATCGCAATTAAACGAAAGAGAACTAAAGGTTATTAAAAAAATGCTGGCAGCTGGTACAACAGGTTTTCAAGGTGGTATGACAGCAAAAAAATACATGAGTATTACCAAGGCTTCAAAGGCTACCAGCACAAGAGATTTGCAACATCTGGCTGAACTGGGTGTACTAGCATTAAAAGGTGCAGGTAGAAGCACTTTTTACGAATTAGTCGGAATTGAACAGTAATAAAAAAGAGATGAGGCAAGCCCCATCTCTTTTCTTATATCTCAATACTCAATTCTATTCTTACATCACATTCTCAATAACCATGGCACTGGCACCGCCGCCGCCATTACAAATGCCCGCTGCACCGTATTTAGCGTTATTAGCTTTTAAAACATTAATCAGTGTTACAATAATTCTTGCGCCACTACAACCTAAAGGATGGCCTAATGCCACAGCACCGCCATGTACATTCACTTTTTCAGGATCCAGTTGCATACGCTTGGTGTTTTCAATACCTACAACAGAAAATGCTTCGTTTAATTCCCAGAATGCTATATCACTCATTTGTAAACCTGCTTTTGCAACGGCTTTTGGTACGGCTAATGCAGGTGCAGTAGTAAACCATTCAGGAGCTTGTTCTGCATCGGCATAGGAAACTACTTTAGCAATAGGTTTTAAACCCAACTCATCCGCTTTTTCTTTACTCATTAATACCAAAGCAGCAGCGCCATCATTTAAGGTAGATGCATTGGCTGCGGTAACGGTACCACCTTTTTCAAAAGCGGCTGGTAGTGTTGTTATCTTATCAAATTTTACATTGTAAGGTTCTTCGTCTTTGGCAAATACAACAGGGTCGCCTTTGCGTTGCGGTATGCTTACCGGCACAACTTCATTATCAAACAAACCTTTTTCCCAGGCAGCTTGTGAACGTTTATAACTGTTAATGGCAAAATTGTCTTGCTCTTCTCTGGTAATACCACATTCCTTAGCGCATAACTCACCGGCAAAGCCCATGGCTTTACCATCGTATACATCCGTCAATCCATCTTTTACCAAACCGTCAATAAATGTAGCATTACCATATTTATTCCCCCAACGCATACTGTCGGCATAAAAAGGAATATTGCTCATACTTTCCATACCACCTGCAATAACAATATCCGCATCACCTAATAAAATAGATTGTGCGGCTTGTGCTATGGCTTTCATGCCACTGGCACATACTTTATTTACGGTAGTACAATTTACCTGATCGGGTAAACCGGCAAACTTTGCTGCCTGACGTGCAGGCGCTTGTCCTAAATTGGCTTGTATAACACAGCCCATTAAAACATCATTTACTAATGCTTTATCTAAACCGGCTTTTTCCAGTGCGCCTTTAATAGCGGCAGCGCCTAATTGTGTAGCAGTTAACGACTTTAAAGAACCGCCAAAACTTCCCATGGGTGTACGAACGGCGGATATAATATAAACTTCTTTCATATAGCTTCTTTGAATTGTAACAAATATAACGATTGTTAGTTTAGTGAAAGTGAAGTAAAAAGTAAAAATGAAAAAGTTAAAAGTGATAAGATTGTAAGTGCTAATATTAGGCCTACAGTTTTTTAGGTTTGTATTAAAAACACAGCAACCTGAACATTGCCCAATAGAATTACCGGACGTACAAGAGTGCGACGCAACGGAAGCCCTATCAAGGAACTGCTGCCGGGTACATAAAAATAAACCCCTTCTTTTGGAAGGGGTTTATTTAAAAATTAATTGAACTGCTTACGTATAATGTTTAACGCGGCACCTTCTTTAAACCAGCTTATTTGCTGATCGTTGTAAGTGTGGTTAACTATAATAGTATCGCTGCCACCTTTTTTATGGTTAAGCACAATTTGTAGTGGTTTGCCCGCTGCAAATTCTGTTAAGCCAATAATGTCAATGGTATCGTCTTCTAAAATTTTATCGTAGTCTTCTTTGTTAGCAAAAGTTAAAGCTAACATACCTTGTTTTTTAAGGTTGGTTTCGTGAATACGGGCAAAAGATTTTACCAATACCGCACGTACACCCAAATGACGAGGCTCCATTGCAGCATGCTCACGGCTGCTACCTTCGCCATAGTTTTCGTCGCCAACTACAATTGTACCAACACCGTTTGCTTTATAGTCACGTTGTGTAGCCGGTACCGGACCATATTCGCCTGTTAACTGGTTTTTAATTTTGTCGGTTTTTTCGTTGTAATAGTTAACCGCACCAATTAACATGTTGTTAGAAATATTATCTAAGTGACCACGGAATTTTAACCATGGACCCGCCATGGAGATATGGTCAGTAGTACACTTGCCTTTGGCTTTAATTAATAATTTTAAGCCTTTAAGGTCGGTACCTTCCCAAGCCGGGAATGGTTCTAATAATTGTAATCTGTTTGAATCGGGACTAACAGCTACCACTACACTGCTACCATCTTCGGCAGGTGCTTGATAACCCGGATCTTCTACATCAAAACCTTTTGGAGGTAATTCGTAACCGGTTGGAGCGTCTAACATCACTTGCTCACCATCTTCGTTAGTTAAGGTATCCGTTAAAGGATTAAATCCTAAATCGCCAGCAATAGCTAAAGCTGTTACAATTTCAGGAGAACCTACAAACGCATATGTATTTGGGTTGCCATCGGCACGTTTAGCAAAGTTGCGGTTAAACGAGTGTACGATGGTGTTTTTCTCTTGTTTATCGGCACCTACCCTGTCCCACATACCAATACAAGGGCCACAAGCATTTGCAAATACTTTAGCACCAATCTGGTCAAAGGTATTTAAGAAACCATCTTTTTCAATGGTGTAACGAACTAACTCGGAACCAGGCGTAATAGTAAACTCAGCCTTGGTTTTTAATTTTTTAGCGGCTACTTGTTTAGCCAAACTTTCGGCACGGCTAATATCTTCGTAAGATGAGTTGGTACAGCTACCAATTAAACCCACTTCTACTTTTAAAGGCCAGCCGTTTTTAGCTGCTTCCTCTTTCATTTTTGAAATAGGTGTAGCTAAATCCGGTGTAAACGGACCATTCAAATGTGGCTCTAATTCCGATAAGTTAATTTCAATCACCTGATCAAAATATTGCTCTGGGTTTGCGTATACTTCAGCATCACCGGTTAAATGTTCTTTAACCAAATCAGCAGCAGCAGCAATATCTGCACGGTTAGTAGCAGATAAATAACGGCTCATGCTTTCATCGTAACCAAAGGTAGAAGTGGTTGCACCAATTTCGGCACCCATGTTACAAATGGTTCCTTTACCGGTACAGCTCATGCTGGTAGCACCTTCGCCAAAATATTCAACAATAGCACCAGTACCACCTTTTACAGTTAAAATACCGGCTACTTTTAAAATAACGTCTTTAGGTGCTGTCCAACCGCTTAATTTACCGGTAAGTTTAACACCAATTAATTTAGGAAATTTAAGCTCCCAAGGTAAACCTGCCATTACATCACAAGCATCGGCACCACCAACACCAATGGCTACCATACCTAAACCACCTGCATTTACGGTGTGGCTATCGGTACCAATCATCATACCACCGGGAAAAGCATAGTTTTCTAAAACAACCTGGTGAATAATACCGGCACCGGGTTTCCAGAAACCAATACCATATTTGTTAGATACTGAAGCTAAAAAATCATATACTTCTTTACTTTCCTGTACTGCACGGTTAAGGTCAATCGTACTACTTTCTTTTGCCTGAATCAGGTGATCGCAGTGTACTGTACTGGGTACAGCTACTTTTGCCCTGCCGGCTTGCATAAATTGCAACAAAGCCATCTGGGCAGTTGCATCTTGCATAGCCACACGGTCTGGCGCAAAATCCACATAACTTTTACCACGCTCAAATATTGTGGTAGCGTTACCATCCCATAAATGAGAGTACAAAATCTTCTCAGTTAGGGTAAGTGGTTTACCAAGTAATTTACGAGCAGCAGCTACTCGTTCGGGAAGTTGAGAATAGTGTTTCTGAATCAAGTCGAAATCGAATGCCATAATGTGGAGTTGAAATACTTTTAATTTGTCGGCAGACAAATAGCTAATTCATTGATAATAACAAAGCTAGGTATGAAATTGTTCATGTAAAAAGCCAATGTACAACCGGTATCATTACAAGGCTGCGAAGTTACAAAAACATAACGTAAATTACAGTTCCTTGACAATTTTGTTATAAATATTTAGCTTTGTGTTATGAACCAATTTAAAAACTTTGTAGAATGGAATGCTTTTGGCGTATGTGCTGCCATTGGTAACCGTATGGGAATATCTACCGGCCGTATCAGGCAGTTTTTTATTTACACTTCGCTTGTAACCATGGGTTCGCCAATTATTTTGTACATGATTCTCGCTTTTTGGCGAAATATGCGCAATTATATCAAATCTACTAAACGCAATCCGTGGTATAATTTGTAGAGATGAGAAGTCAGAATTGAGAAATGAGACATTAGAAGCCAGCTTGCGCTTTTTTATTGAAAAGTCCTTTTCATCTTACTCTATCAATAATTATTTTACCATCGTTCCACCCCTGATTGAACTTTACTTGCGACGCTCCGTTCATCGTTCCGTTCTTTGTGCATCATCGTGTTATGTTGCGGTCGTTTATTAAAATCTTAGATAAATCAGACATCAGACATCAGACATCAGACATCAGACATCAGACATCAGACATCAGACATCAGACATCAGACATCAGACATCAGACATCAGACATCAGACATGAGAATTCAGATATAAAGCACCAGCTAATAAAAATCTTATTTCATACTTCTTAGATCTTAGATAAATCAGCCGTCCACAAATCAGACATCAGAAATCGCAAATCCCAAATCCTAAATCAAAAAATCCTAACTCCCCTTCCCTACTTTCTTTAACCACAAATAACCCAACATACCTGCAAGAACCGATGTTACCAAAATAGAAAACTTAGCCACCGTTTGTAATTGTTGTTGCTCCGGAAACGATAATAGTGCTATAAAGATTGACATGGTGAAACCAATACCACCAACCAAACCAACGCCCAAAATATGTTTCCAATTTGCCGCATGTGGTAATTGAGCCAGTCCGGATTTTACCGCTATCCACGAACTTAGTACAATACCAATAGGTTTACCTATTAACAAACCAATCATAATGCCCAAACTAAGTGGAGAAGTCAAGTTGCTAAACATTGCCCCTTCAATGGTAATATTAGTATTGGCCAGCGCAAACAAAGGCATAATTAAAAAGTTAACCGGCTTTAGTAAAGCATGTTCTAGTTTTTCTAACGGCGACTCATTACTTCCTTTATTGGTAGATAAAGTAAAAGCTACTAACACACCCGCTATTGTTGCATGAATACCCGAATGATGAAAAAAGTACCAGATAAATATTCCGGGAATAATATAAAAAGCAATATGCTTAAGGCCTACCCTGTTAAATATAACCAGCAATAGTAATAAACCGCCAGCATATACCAGGTTCATTAAATGTAATTCAGCGGTATAAAATATGGCAATTACCAAAATGGCAATAAGGTCATCAACAATAGCCAGGGCGGCTAAAAATATTTTTAATGATGCCGGCACACGTTTTCCCAGTAAAGCAATAATGGCTAACGCAAAAGCAATATCTGTTGCCATAGGTATGCCCCAGCCTGCTGCCGATGCGGTACCGTTATTAAATGCAAAAAATATAAGGGCCGGTATAATGGCACCCCCGGTTGCTGCTATAATGGGTAAACTGGCTTTTTTAAAACTGGATAATTCGCCTTGTAACAATTCTCTTTTTATTTCAAGACCAACCAATAAAAAAAACACTGCCATCAAACCATCGTTAATCCATAATAGCAATGGATACTGTAAATGCAGCCAACTGTTTTGAAAACCAATCGGGCTATTTAATAATTGTTGAAACCCTGTTGCGGCACCAGAGTTGGCAATAAGTAAGGAAACGATAACTGCTATTATTAACAATATACCACTGGCGGAGCCCGACCTGAAAAACTGTTTAAATACTGCTAAGTTGATAATCCTGCCCATGCCGTAAAGATACAGGCTATATTTTAAAACCTCACTTGGCTAAATATTAACAGATTGTCGTTTCAGTTTTTGCATTTCTTTATCACAATTTTTTATGGAGTTTACGTTGTAGATAAAATTATACTTAGTTATGAAGAAAATAATGTGCTCCGCTATGGTAATGGCTATTTGCATGTTTAGTTTACAAGCAACCGCCCAGGAAGAAACGGACCCCGAACTTCCTACCACCACTACACAACCCAAGCCATATAAGGCTGCTGTTGGTTTAAGACTTAGCAGTAGTCCGGCAGTAGTAAACAATTCTATTTCATTCAGGTATTTTTTTAAAGAGAACCATGCTATTGAAGCGCTTATTTCATTAGGCGATCCTATTGCTTTTGGGGCCTTATATCAAATTCATAACCCTTTGGCCGTTGAAGGCTTAAACTGGTTTTATGGCGGTGGTGCTTATTTAGGTTTTGAAAAGTATTACCACACTACTAAAAACAAAGATGTTACTGAACCTAATGTAGGCGCACAAGGTGTGGTTGGTTTAGATTATAAGTTTGCCGGTATACCTTTAAATATTTCATTGGATTGGAAACCGGAATTAAACTTAGTACGTGAGGTGTTTTTTGAGCCGGCGGCTATTGGCGTATCGGCCAGGTTTACTTTTTAAAATTTGGACAGCTTGATACATAAAAAAAAGACCTCCATTTGGAGGTCTTTTTAATGAATATTATTAAGCTGCGAGCTTTTCTTTTTTTCTCTTTATTTGGTTGATGATAGAATCTAATGCTGTGTCAAAAGATTCTTCGAAGGATTTACTGGTTGTTTTTACAAAAAAATTGTGTCTTGGTACATGCACTCGTATTTCGGCAATTTTGTCTTTAATCGTGTGAACAACATTGTCTAATTTCAGAAATACATTTACTTCAATGATGCGTTCGTGAAAGGTACCTAACTTCTGTAATTTTTTGTTTACATACTCTGTCAACTTCGCATCTGCATCAAAACGTACTGATTGAATGTTTACGTTCATAATTTCACATTTAATGAATGAAATAATAAAAAAAAGAACTTTAAAAATGAGTATTTCACCGCTCATTCATGTATTATGAAGTTACTAAACGATAATTGAGAAAACAAATATTTAGACATGATTTTTTAACGGAAATGTTACAATTTTTTAATAGTAGAATTTCTTGTAATACCACTATTTGAGGGACGATTTAGGATTTGCGATTTTGGATTTCTGATTTGATGATTTCTGATGTCTGATTTTTTTGATCTGAGATATGAGATTTCAGCATTGAGATATGAGAATTGTGACACACTTGAATTTGAAACTAAAAGTTATCGCTATTACTATTAACAATGAACTATTAACTATTAACCAAATGCTGAATAGCGTTGATGCAGTACCGCCGACAAGTCGGGGAACACCTTGCACATTGTTGAGTAAAGTTACAGGTGCTCAAGTGTGCGACGCAAGGGACGATGATTAGTATTACTGCTGCTGGTTAACATAATAAAAAAATACTAAGTATATAGTATTTAGTATAAAGAAGGAAACTCCGCTTTCTCATGATAACCTTGAACTTTTGAACCTTGAACCTTTGAACTCCTATAACTACGCCTTGGGATGGGCTTTTTTGTAAACGTCTTTCAATTTATCAATAGTGTTATGTGTGTACACCTGTGTGGCGGCTAAACTGCTATGACCTAATAACTCTTTTACGGCGTTTAACTCGGCGCCATTGTTTAATAAATGCGTGGCAAAAGTGTGCCTTAGTACGTGGGGGCTTTTTTTGTCAAGCGTGGTGGCCTGACCAATGTAATGGTTTACCAGTAGGTAAGCATATTTGGGGTATAACTTTTTACCTTTTTCGGTTACCAAAACCGTGGTATCAAAATTGGCAAACTCTTTTCGTTTAAGTTGGTAATATTCATCCAACATTTTTATTATTTCCCGTGCTACAGGAAGTATTCTTTCTTTATTGCCCTTGCCTAAAACCTTTAATTGTTGTCGGGAATTATCTACCTGACTTTCCTGCAAATTAATGAGCTCGCTTAAACGCATACCCGTGGCGTAAAAAAGTGTGATAAGCAATTTGGCGTTTAAGGTTTTCCAGCTTTCGGTGGAGGTATCAATGTTCTGCAAAAGCTGTGTAGCCTCGGTTTCTTTTAAAAAAGTGGGTAGCTTTTTGGCGGTTTTAGGTGATATAACCTTGGCCATGGGGCTTTGTTTAATATCGCCTTGCCTTAACAGGTATTTGAAATACGATTTTAAAGTGGATATTTTGCGGTTAATAGTGCGACTGTCCCAACGAAGGGTTTGTTTACCCTGGGCCAGCCAACTGCGAATGAAACTGTGGGTTATTTCGGAAGGGGCAATTTGTCCGTAGGTATCAAGCAGGTAGGTAAAAAAAGTTTCCAGATCCTTGGTATAAGCCAATATAGTATGTGCCGAATAACGTTTTTCGTATTGCAGAAAATTAATAAATGGCTGTAAGATGGGTTGTAACTCGGTATTTACCAGCATATAATAAAAATACAAATAAAAAAAGCCGCAACAAAAGTTGCGGCTTAAAAGTTTATCGTTATCAAACGCTTAAACTAATTAAGCGTCAATTTTTCCACTGTGGATCTGCTGCTTATAAATTGCTTTTAGAACCTCGCCACGGCGTTTAACCGATGGTTTGGTGAAACTTTGACGTTCACGCAATTGTAACAAAGTTTTAGATTTTTCAAACTTCTTTTTGTACTTTTTAAGCGCCTTGTCAATGTTTTCGCAATCTTTTGAATCAATAATTAGCATAGTGTTATATACCTCCTTTGGTAGTTTTTAGGGTGCAAATATAGTAAAATATTCTAATTGTGTTGCAAATGTAAAAAATTTTGCACAAAAAAATTTGAAGCACCACCTTTGCACCATGTTTACAGGAATTATTGAAACCACGGGCATTATTGAAAGTATAACAGAAAACGGTACCAACAAAACATTTTGGGTAAGTTCTACCTTGGCACAGGAACTAAAAATAGACCAAAGCCTTTGCCACGATGGTGTTTGCTTAACGGTTGAAGCTATTGCTGATAACCGCTTTCAGGTAACTGCTATTAAAGAAACCTTACTTAAAACTAACTTACAACAATGGCAGGTTGGCCACAAAGTAAACCTGGAACGTTGCCTGCAAATGAATGGCCGGTTAGACGGACATTTTGTACAAGGACATGTAGATGATACCGCCACTTGTACCGAGGTAAAAACATTGGATGGCAGTTGGGAATATACATTTGAAATTAATCCGCAGTTTGCCACCTTAATTATAGAAAAAGGTTCGGTTTGTATTAACGGCACCAGCCTTACCTGTTTTAATGTGGGTGCTACTAATTTTACCGTGGCAATTATTCCCTATACTTACCAGCACACCAATATTCATTTGGTGCAAACCGGTACCAAGGTTAATATTGAATTTGATGTTATTGGTAAATACTTTTTGCGTAAGCAGGAAATAGACAATAGATGATAGTATGTAGTATTTAGATGAGCGGTATATTGTTAAAAGAGATAGTTTTACTCACTCAGCGTTTTAAATTTTGCATTTTTAATTTTTACTTTACCAATGAACGTACAAATAGAAGCCAGTTGGAAACAGGCACTTGCCAAAGAATTTAATCAACCCTATTTTGAAAATATAACTGAACGATTAAAAATTGAAAAGCAACAACAAGCGGCTATCTATCCTCCCGGCTCACAAATATTTAATGCGTTTAATCTTACGCCGCTTAATAAAGTAAAAGTGGTTATCATTGGTCAAGATCCTTACCATGGCCCTAAACAAGCACATGGGTTAAGTTTTTCTGTACAAAAAGGCGTGGCTATACCGCCATCGTTAATGAATATTTATAAAGAGCTGGCCGAAGATATTGGTATGCGCATGCCATCCCATGGCGATCTTACATCCTGGGCGGAGCAAGGTGTGTTTTTGTTAAACGCATCATTAACGGTAAAAGCCGGCGAACCTATGAGCCACGCAAAAATTGGCTGGGCCGATTTTACCAATGCGGTTATTAAAACCATTTCCGAAAAAAAACAACATGTTGTGTTTTTATTATGGGGCAAGTTTGCACAGGAAAAACGTACGCTTATTGATGAAAGCAAACATCTTATCCTGCGTTCGGTGCACCCTTCGCCTCTTTCGGCCTATGCCGGATTTTTTGGATGCAAACATTTTTCCAAAACCAACGAATACCTGGTAAGCAAAGGCATCGATCCTATTAACTGGGTTATTGCTTAAACAAAAGCACTAAAACCGGTTATGGCCCTGCCTACAATTAAGGAGTTTATTTCTTTGGTTCCTTCGTATGAGTAAATAGCTTCGGCATCGGCTACGAAACGTGCAACGTTATGGTCTAACAAAATACCATTGCCGCCCATTACCTCACGGGCACGGCTTACAATGTCGCGGGTGCGTAATGAGCAAAAAACTTTTGCCAACGATGCATGTTCATCTTTTAACAAACCACCATCCTGCAACTCGGATAAACGATATACCAAAGATTGCATAGCTGTTAAGTTAGATAACATTTCTACCAAATGATTTTGCATTAACTGAAACGATGCAATAGGTTTACCAAACTGTTTGCGCTTGCGTGTATAATCCAATGCATTTTCATACGCACCACGGGCACAACCAACGGCCATCCAGGCCACACCGGCACGTGTCATTTGTAATACACGGGCAGTATCTTTAAAGCTGTTGGCATGTGGTAGCCTGTCGCTTTCCGGTATAGCACAATTGGTCATGGTAATTAAACCGTTTTGTACAATACGCAAAGCCATTTTACCTTTTATTTTTTCTACTTCAAATCCCGGTGTATCTTTTCTTACAATAAAACCTTTTACTTCACCATCATCCACATCACGGGCCCAAATAATAATAACATCAGCAAATGTAGCATTGCCAATCCACTTTTTTTGCCCGTTCAACACCCATGTATCGCCAACACGCTTTACGGTAGTGGTTAATCCGCCTGCTGCCCCCGATCCTACTTCAGGTTCTGTTAATCCAAATGCGCCAATCTTTTCCATACGGTGCATAGCCGGCAACCATTCCTGTTTTTGTTCCTCCGATCCGCACATATAAATAGATCCCATACTTAAGCCACTTTGTACGCCAAAAAAAGTAGCAATAGATGCATCCACCCTCGCCATTTCCATCGCAATAATACCTTCCATTAAAAAACTCAATCCCGGACATTCGTAACCTTTGTACGTAACGCCGCATAAACCTAACTCTGCAAACTTTGGAATAATTTCATGCGGAAACTCATCATGCAACCAAAAATTATTGACAATCGGTTTTATTTCACGTTCCATAAATTCTCTTACACGCAATTGTATGGCACGGTCTTCAGGGCTTAATCGTAAATGCAGTTCATAAAAATCACCATTAATCTCCGGTAATTCTTTTTTAGGTTTTCCTGTACTGCTCATCATCTTCATCAATCCTTTCAATTGTGCATCGTCTAAACCGGCAAACTTATCCATCACTTCTTTCAAATCAACCTTTGCTGAAAGTTTTGCCAATTTATCCATATCAATTTGCTGATATAGTTTGTACGCTTGTTTTAACTTAGAAAAAATTCCGGCCATAATCGTTATTATTTTATTTTTTGTTTACCAGCTACATATCCCTGATGCCCCCAACCCCTAAAGGGGCGTTTGGTTGCGTCGCACTCTTGTACTGCATATCGCTAATCATCAGAAGAAAGTCCGAAAGTCAGGAAGACGGTGAGTCAGTAGTGAATAGTCAAGCGGGAAGATTGAACAATTCTCATATCTCAATTCTGAAATCTCAGATCAAAAAATCAGACATCAGCTAATTATCTCATTACCTCATTATCTAATTTACTTTCCGTCTCACCGTCTTTCTGACTTCCCGACTAAGCAATCAATATACCAAATAATACCAGTTATACCTACTATTGTTTCGTTAATAAATGCGGCATAGTTTTTATACTGTTATAATACGAGTACAAATAAAATACCACTTTCTTTATGCGTTTACGTACATACGAATCATTCTGGCTACTAAAAAACGGCTTATTGTATACTTATCCTGTATTGCAGCAAAATATTAAAACAGATTATATTGTTATAGGTGGCGGTATAACCGGCGCATTAATAAGCGATGTATTAATAGAACATGGTTTTAACGTTACACTTATTGATAGAAGAGACATTAGTAACGGTAGTACTGCTGCAACTACCTGTATGTTGCAATACGAGATTGATGAAATGTTAGTAGACTTAAGTAAGATGATTGGCGAAGAAGCCGCAGCCAAATGTTACCAAGCAGGCTTGCAAGCAATAACCGATTTAGAAAAATTGGTTACTAAGAAAAAAATTGATTGTGATTTTAAGCTCAAAAAGTCGTTGTACATAGCCCACAATAAAAAATGCAGTGTTAAGCTGGAAAAAGAATTTTTAGCCAGAAAAAAACATAAGCTAGGCGTTAAATGGTTAACAAAGGAACAAATATTAAGACAGTACGGGCTTTTATCGCATGGCGGTATTTTATCAAACACTGCAGGCAGTGCCGATGCGTACAAGTTATCGCATGAGTTGATAAAACAAAATGTAAGCAAAGGTTTGCAGGTGTACGATCAAACCGCCATAAAAAAAATAACGGAACAAAAAAACGGTGCTACAGTTTATACAGACGATGGCTACACCATACAAGGAAAAAAAATCATATTCTGTACGGGTTTTGAAAGCACTTCTTTGTTGAAAGAAAAAGTAGCCAAACTGTTTAACACTTATGCCTGTGTGAGTGAGCCCAATGCACAAATTCCTAAAAAATTGCATGATATTTTGGTGTGGGATACAAATGATCCTTACTTGTATTTGCGTACAACGGGTGATGGTCGTTTGTTAATTGGTGGCGAGGACAGTGAGAAACTATCGCAAACAAACCAGCAAAGTGTTAAAGAAAAAAAATCGGACAAACTGATTAAAAAAGTGACCGGCTTAATACCCGGAATAAATTTTATTGAAGACTTTAGCTGGGGCGGTGTATTTGGTTCTACCAAAGATGGCCTACCCTATATTGGTGTATCACCTGAATATAAACACGGTTATTTTGTACTAGGCTTTGGTGGTAATGGAATTACTTTCTCTATGCAAGCCCGTAAAATACTAATCGATCATCTACAAGACAAAACCAATGAACTAGCCGGGTATTATAGATTTGGCAGGTAAAAAATTATGGTTGGTGTTGGTGGCAGTAACCATTGGCTATGCTGGTATTGTGTTTACACCTGTTGCCTGCTTTGGTAATGCCTTTGCATTGTACGGTATTCCTGGCTTCGCCTGCAGGTTTCTTTGTTCCAGTACTTTTACCTGCTACAAATGCGGGTTTACATATTTTACAAGGCGCTAATCCCGATGCAGTAATATCTTTAGCATCAATAGCAGTAGAAACATTTTTTACCGAGCGGCAATCGGCTGTATGGTATTTTTCTCCGTATGGAGTTTTATAAAATGTTTGTGCCTGTAGTTTTACACTACAGCTAAATAATATTAGTAGAATAAGAATATAGCGGGCTTTCATGTCGGAAAAGTAATAACCCTTTCTAATATTTGCAAGGGTTATTACCACAATTATAAAACCGGTTACAATTGTGTTTTTATTTGACTAAAGCCATTTACGAGTTCTTGTTAACCTCCGGCTAAAGCTGGAGGCTATTAACAGAAGCTGGCGTAAGAGAGTACAACAACAATATTTTGACTTTTAACCAGAAGAAATATTTCATTATCAAATCTCCCAATCATCAAATCACCAAATTATACTATGCTTCCTCTTCAAAGTATAGCTTATAATATTTTCTTCCTACAGCATCATCGTACCCTTGTTCTATCATATCCTTATTGCCGTGAATGTAAATATGAAAGTTTTTATCCAGCTTAATGACTGATTTAAAAACACGGGCTTGTTTTTTTACTGCGGCTGCCGAGATGTTAAAATTGTCTTCTATCTGGGTATCAAAATCTTGCTCGTATTGTTCTTTATAACTTTTAAACATACCGGATGCTTCAGGTATGCCAATTACTTCTTCGGCAAATTCATTTACATCAAAAGATTCGCTTTGTTTAAAGTATTGTATGGAGCGATTCAGTAAATCAGCTTTATCCGCTTTTGTTAAGGTAAAGTGTTCTTCTAACTGGTCGTTTACAAAGTTTTTGCAAAGGCTAAGGGTTGCTGTTGTTTTATTAAAATCATCATTACGTATGCGTAGTTTCAAAAACTCATCTACCCAGTACACCGCTCCTGTTTTATTGGTCTGGTCTATCACGGCCACTTTGTAGCCGTCTTCTTTTTCGGTATTAAAAATTAAACAGCCCTTGTCCAGTTTTTTAATATTAATGGCTTCTTCTTTATAACCAATTTCAAATTCAGGCCCTGACTGCGATACTATTAAATAAGGCTCTTTGGATTCTGATTTAAAAATGCCAATGGCATCCTGTAATTCGCCTTCAATCTGCAATTGCTTAAAATACACCACATATAACTCCCCCGATTTTATATTGGGATGGCTGGTTATATCATACAATTGTTTGGCTATCTGGCGGGTATTGTCATGAAATTCGTCCTGATTTTCAAAAATTTTTGTAGCAAAATGGTACAACTCGTTTAAGCCTATTTCTTCTGTAGCATGGGTAAAACGATATATTTCATTATTTTTCTCAAAAGGTGACAAAAAGTATTGTTTTAGCAAACTATTCAATACTTCATCTTGAACCTGTAATGGCTGCTCAGAAAGAGCCAAACCCTCTCCCATTTGTTTATTGCCTACTTTATGTATGGCTAAACTTTCAATCGATGCTTCGGTAAAATATATCATGCAGCTTGTTTTTTTGCTGGGCGAAAATAGACAATTAGCGAATTAGATAATGAGTTAATCAGATAATTAGCTGATGTCTGATTTTTTGATCTGAGATTTCAGAATTGTGATATGAGAATTGAGACACACGTGAATTTGAAACTAATGGTTACAGGTATTACTATTAACAAAATGCTGAATAGTGATATGCAGTACCGCCGATGAATCGGGGTGTGCCTTGCACAATGCTGAGTAAAGTTACAGGTGCACAAGAGTGCGACGCAACAAATGTTCAATCAGGGATATGCAGCCGGTAACATAAAAAAACTTACAATGTTGCTTTTAACATACGTTGCTTGCCTTGCATGTCCTGTTTAATGTTTGTTTGATAACCTTGTTGTTTATAAAAATTAATTACTTCTTTATGGTAAACATCATACAGTTCAAGATAAATATAGCCACCGGGGTTTAAATGTTGTTTGCCAAATAAGGCAATGGCTTTATAAAAAACAATCGGGTCATTGTCCGGTACAAATAAAGCCATCTTAGGCTCGTATTGTAATACGTTGGCTTCCATTTGTGAGGCGTCTTTCTGCGGAATGTATGGGGGATTGCTTACTATTATATCAAAGCCGGGCAAATTGTAAGTGGCATTTGTGTCCAGGAAATCAATGGTGACAAATTCCACTGCCGCTTGTAAAGCAGCAGCATTTTTTTTTGCTACTGCAATGGCCGATTTACTTAAGTCCACAGCAGAAACTGTAGTATTGGGTAAGGACTTTTTCAGGCTAATGGGAATACATCCACTGCCGGTTCCTATATCCAGTATATGTAAATTGTAGTCAGCCCGTGCATGTTCCTTCACTATCCAATCTACCAGTTCTTCGGTTTCGGGGCGGGGAATTAATACATTTTCATCAACATAAAACTTAAGGCCATAAAACCAAGCTTCGTTAATCACATATTGTAGCGGTTCATACTTTAATAATCGTTTAGTGGCTTTATTCCATTTCTCTTGTTGTTCTGTATTTAAAACCAGTTTTTCCCGTATTTCTCTGTCCGTTTTTTGTGTGTTGGTATAAACTTCTGCCAATCCGTTGGCAATAGCAGTTGCTTCGTCATTGTCGTAAATGGCCAGTAACTGTTGTTTTGTATTATTAAATGCCTCAAATACCGTCATACGGCAAACTTAATTCATTTACTTTTGCGCCACGTTATGCAAACAGCAGAAATATATATGGAACGCTGTATTCAACTGGCACAATTAGGTGCCGGTTCGGTAGCGCCTAACCCAATGGTAGGTGCTGTACTAGTGTATAATAAGCGCATTATTGGCGAAGGATGGCACCAGAAATATGGCGGCCCACATGCTGAAGTAAACTGTATTGACTCAGTGCAGGAGGAGGACAAACATTTAATCAGTGATTCAACAATTTATGTTTCGTTAGAGCCTTGTGCACATTTTGGTAAAACCCCACCCTGTGCCGATTTAATTATTAAGCACAATATTAGGGAAGTGGTAATTGGTTGCCGTGATCCATTTGAAGCAGTAAACGGTAAGGGAATTGAAAAATTAGAACAGGCCGGTATTAAAGTAAGCGTAGGCATTTTAGAAAAAAAATGTTTGCAACTGAATGAACGCTTTTTTACTTATCACCTTAAAAAAAGACCATTTGTTATTTTAAAATGGGCCCAGACTGCTGATGGTTTTATAGCGAGAGAAGACAAAGCCGAAAGATTATTAATAACCAATAGCGAAACTAATACGCTGGTGCATAAATGGCGTAGTGAAGAAGCTTCCATTTTAGTAGGAACGAATACCGCATTGTACGACAATCCATCATTAACTAATCGTTTATGGACAGGTAATTCGCCAATAAGATTAGTGGTGGATATGGATTTAAAATTACCTGCAACACTTAACCTTTTTAACGGTGAACAAAAGACCATTGTTTTTAATACACATAAACAAGAACAACAACAAAACCTGCTGTATTACAAAATCTCTGACAGCGAAAATTTGTTGCCTGAGATAATGACTGCTTTATACGAACTAAAAATATTGAGTGTAATTATTGAAGGCGGCACCGCATTACTACAATCTTTTATTGATGCCGGTTTATGGGATCAGGCGAATGTGATTACCAATACGGCTTTATTAATTGATAAGGGCTTAGCGGCTCCCGTTTTACAAAAGCAATTTTTATTAGAAACAAACGCCATTGGCAACGATGTGATTAACATTTGGCAAAACACCAACACAACTATTACTGCATGAGCGATACAAAATATATGAGCCAGGATTATTACAATACGATTGATAAACCGGGAATGGCGGAATACAAAGACAGGAACAGTAAGTTTGTAGCCTATGCTGTACCAATTAAATCGATAGAAGATTTTAAAACACAGTTGGCACAAATTAAAAAAGATCATCCTAAAGCCGGACATCATTGTTTTGCCTACCGTTTGGGTTTAGATGGTAATACTTTTCGTGTTAGTGATGATGGTGAGCCATCAGGAAGTGCCGGCAAACCTATATTGGGGCAAATTGACAGCAAACAAGTAACCAATGTTTTAATTGTTGTGGTGCGTTATTTTGGCGGTACATTATTAGGTGTACCGGGTTTAATTAATGCTTACAAAACAGCAGCTTCTTTTGCATTACAAGTAACACCATCCGTACAAAAACCGGTAATGGAAAATTATCATTTGCAATTTGACTATACGCAAATGAATACCCTGATGACCATTATTAAACAATTTGATTGTGTGATTTTAAAACAGGAAATACAACTGTTCTGTACGATGGATATCGGTATCTCGAAAAATAGATTACAAGAAGTTTTGTTTAGGTTGAAAGATATACGGGAGATTGAAGTGAAGAAAATTTAGTCAATTGACAATGGACAGTTTGCAATTGACAATGGACAGGTGACAATTGACAATTGTTGGACCGTTATTTAGTTTTTAGTGTTTTGACAATGCTGATTAGTAGTTTGCAAATTTCACTACAATCAGTTTGTATATTTTCATATTCTTCATTTGTTAAGTAACCAGTATCCTTTAGCAACATAAGCCAGTATTCTACCTCATTAGCTTCTTTTAGGGCAATATTAGTTTTGTTTAAAAAATCAGGCCTGCTTTGAGCATGTTCAGCTTCTTTGAGTAAAGCACCAATTGCGGTTCCGCTTCTTAATAATTGTTTTGACAGTACATATTCTTTTTTTTCTTCTGTCAAATATTTGTAGAGGTTAACTATTCGTATAGCAAAACGATAGCTTTTGTTGAGTACAATGTTATCTTTCACAGGTAAGCCTTTCTATAAAAATAAAGCTTTTCTTTTAAATTAGTGATTGAGGAAAATAGCACGATGATGCCCAAAGAATGGAATTCCCGAAACAAGTTCGGGATGCTGCATTTTGGCCAATAGAATTGGTGCAGCAGAACGGAGATTCTGTGTTACATACCAATAATTTTTCTATAATTTTGTCCTTTAGGCGGTTTTATACCAGCCTGTTTAGGGGACGACGCAAGTTGTCCTCTAATTTTTTTCACACAC
>PJTT01000386.1_pt1 | contig 39313 bp, 31 predicted proteins | sample 1512261 | NCBI WGS metagenome assembly PJTT01 (sample SAMN08177685, study PRJNA422409) | Soil metagenome, whole genome shotgun sequencing project. | isolation source: Soil (2) enriched on wood chips | place: USA: Madison | collected 2015-01-15
AGTTAATATATAGTGCGCAATGCGAGAGAACAGATATTGTAGCCCGCTAAAAGATGGTGGGTGGGGACACCCACCATGGCAGCCAGTTAGCCACGAATACACGAATGGGTATTATATATAGTAACGGTAATTTGTAGTATAGACAGCGTCTGCTGCGAGACGCTGCTGACAAAAAAGATTATCGTCGTGTGGTGGGCGAAACACCCCTACGGATTTAAAGGAAATAGCTTCAGGGTTTGATATTATAGTATCGTAATAATGCTGGGTGTCTTATATTTGACGACTGACATACATTGAACCTGTCTTTTTAATATTTAGGTATGAGCGTATTCACCTATCATCTTGTAAAAACATCTTACTTCGTTGCGCTTAGAGCAATTCTATTTCCGTTGAAGCCCAAGAATATTTCAGGTTTAATCCATTCAGAATGTATGACAGCAATGACACTCGGTTCTGCACTATTATCTCCTTCAAGGATATTGGCGAGACAAATTGCTCTATTTGCACAATGGGAAAATGAAGAAGCTATTGATGATTTTTTATTAAACAACAGCCTAGGTGAAAAGCTGGCAAAAGGCTGGCACACAAGATTAACTTTTTTAAGGCAATGGGGAAAAATCAGCGAATTTAAAATCCCCGATGAAACAACTGAAATAGATGCTTTGGGCACAGCTGTAGTTGCAGTAACACTTGCGCGAATGAAATTTCTACAGATTCCAAGATTTATTCGCTGGGGCAGGCCTGTAGAAAAATTGGTACGCAACCACCCAGGAACTACATTGTCTTTGGCTTCCATCAAATTTCCAAACACAGTATCAACCTTTTCTGTATGGAAAACGCAGAAAGAAATGACGGATATGGTACATGGCCATAGTGCTGTGCCTCGCCCAAAAAGGCATATAAATGCCATGAAAGAAAGAGACAGAAAGGATTTTCATTTTGAATTTACTACCCTGCGCTTCCAACCTATATCAGAGCACGGGGAATGGCAGGGAAGAACCAATATTATTCCTAATCTAAAAATAGATTGAAATGAGATTTGCCTATCCGATGCAGAAGCTCCAAGATTGGATAACGCAGCAATGGGTGATTATAAGGGGAAGAAAAATCAACCCAGAGGATTTCCCGTGGCTAATTGGCCCTTCTGGTAACCTAGATGCAATTGGTAAAAATTTTATTCATCAATTCGCAGAGAAAGAAAATCTTATAATAGAAAAGGCCATAGCATCAAAAGGTATTATTCCGTCGATGGCCAAATTGAATTTATCGGAAAAAGAGTATAGTATTTTATCTAAAAGCGTAATAGGCTTTTATGAAAATACGGCTAATTATGATTTGAATTTTTCGGTAACGTGGAATCCATTTTTTAAATTTTTTGGTTTATTGCTAAACAAGCTATTCAGCAATAGAATCAACCAATTAAATATCCCAACCAAAAACATCGACGCTGCTGAATCCATAAAAAGTGAAATCATCAACCTTGTGGACCCAAAAACCAATGAAGTAAAATACACATTTTGGTTTAGAGCTATTGAGTCAACTGGTCAGGTTGTATATTCAGGTGTTTATGGTCTCTGTGATTTACCCTCTGGAAAAACATGCATCAAGGCTGTGTTTCCTCTACCCAACGGCAACGCAACAGTAATAATGAACCCAAGCGTAGACGAAAATGGCTTTTTAACTCTAGATTCGTCTGGAAAAAAATTTGGTGATGCGGGGTTTTATTTCTTATTGAAAGATGCCAAAGGAAATTATCATGCTCAATTTATCCGCTCCTTTCGCGACCTGCTGATTGTAAGTTCCAAAGATGATTTAATTTCCGCAGAGCAAACCTTGACACTTTGGAACCGAAGAGTGCTTCGTTTTAACTATTTGATTGAGGAGAAGAAATAGCCACCACACTCTGATAGTTTCACAAACTACTTCGATGAGGTTCTGTTTGCCTAATTGTAAGCCATAATATCAATTTGAAATAACTTCCAAACACTCGGATGTGGTGGGACGTCTATCCTCCGAGGACTCGCATCTGTCATTCACAGCGTCCCCTGCGGGAGACACTGCTGAGAAAGTGATAGTGCCGAAGCGAGCTATTGGGTGGTGAGTGGGACACCCAACACAGCACCCAGTTAGCCACGAATGCACGAATAGAGACTATATGTAGTAGCGGTAGGTAGCTATGTTGATTATAGCAATTGAACAACAATTGCACCGCAGATTGCGTCTGCGGCTATTCATATTGAAGCCCTCCGGGCTTCGGTTTGTGTGTGTGGTTCGTGAGGCAACCGCCACATCTTAGTCGGTTAGCCACGAATGCACGAATAGAGACTATATGTAGTAGCGGTAGGTAGCTATGTTGATTATAGCAATTGAACAACAATTGCACCGCAGATTACATCTGCGGATATTTATGTTGAAGCCCTCCGGGCTTCGGGCTGTGTTTGTGCTGGTGGCCTGGTAAGAATACCTATTTCTGAGGATTAGCATCCGTCAGTCGCAGCGTCCCCTGCGGGAGACACGGTTGAGAAAATGGTAACACGCTGAATCGAAGACAGGTATTTTGGGTGGTGGGTAGAACACCCACCACGGTGCAGATTAGCCACGAATGCACGAATAGGTTGTTAGTAGTGGTATTGATTATAACGCAATCGACCGCAGATTGCACCTGCGACTATTTATGTTGAAGCCCTCCGGGCTTCGAACTTTATCAGCGGACTGGTGGAAGAGCACCCATCACCGCAAATCTTGGTTCTTGAATCCTGATTCTTGGTTCTTGAGTTTTGGCTCTTGGCTCTTTCCGCGCCCCGGATGGTAGCGGATAGCCCGCAACGGGACTGTAGCGCAGCGGAAGGCACGTGAGGACTTGAAGCGGACAGCCGGATATAGGCGCCCGAAAAAAGAAAAATAGTGCAAAAACAGAAAAGCGGCAATCTAAATAAGATTACCGCTTCGCTCTTGACTATTTTGATTTGCTTATTTAATATCGAAATCGACCACAACCCGCTCCGTGCGTGGATGCGCCTGGCAAGTCAATATAAAATTAGCGGCTATTTCATCGGGCTCGAGTGCATAGTTAACTTCCATGTCCACCTCGCCCTCAACCAGCTTAGCACGACAGGTACAACATACACCCCCTTTACAAGCATAAGGCAAATCGGCTCCTTGTTGCAATGCAGCATCTAATATATTTTCGCCACCATAGGCTAGATCCATCTCAAACGCTGTACCATCAAGGCGTACAGTCACGCGGCTCAATCTGGTCTTATCGACCTGCTCTTGCTTTTGCTGCCACTCTTTGGTTGCTGCACGTGGCTGGTCGGGCGATGAAAATAGCTCGAAATGGAGTTTATGTGTATCTATTTTAATGTCTTCCAGGAAATAGTCGCGCAGGCCTAAAATCACGTCTTCGGGTCCGCAAATGAAAACCTCATCCATGCTATTAATATCTATCAGCTTTTCAGATAAGATTCTGGCTTTTTCGGCAGTGATGCGACCGTTGAAGAGTTCGGTATCCATTGTCTCGCGGGTAAATATATGGTAGATGCGCAGGCGCCCCATATACTTATTCTTCAACGCTTCGATAGCCTCTTTGAAAATAATAGAGCCACGATTTTTATTACCGAATACTAAAGTAAATTCAGAATCGGGTTCGTTTTGCAATACCGATTTCATGATGCTGATGATAGGCGTAATACCGCTACCCACAGCGAAAGCGAGGTATTTACTTTTTTGACCATTACGCTTAGACGAAAATTTGCCTAAAGGTGGCATCACTTCGAGCTCGTCGCCGGCTTGCAGACCTGCATTGGCAAAGCCGCTAAACCTGCCCTCTTCCACACGCTTTACCGCTACACGCAATTCGTTGTCGTGTGGCGCGGCGCAAATAGAATAAGAGCGGCGCACTTCCTGTCCGTCTATTGTCTTGCGCAATGTAAGATACTGGCCGGGTACAAACTCAAACGTATCTTTCAACAATTCGGGAACCTCAAAACTAACGGATACGCACTCATTGGTTTCGCTACGTACCTCTTTAACTTTTAATAAATGAAAATGGGCAGATGACATATTAGCCGCAAATATAGACAGAAATCGGCTATTGAGTACTTACTGAACTTTCAAAAAAACAGAGTAGTTGGTATTGGATGATAAACGCCCTTTTGATAATCATGCGTTCCACAGATTAGCCTATCTGCAACTTTTACATGTTTTATATATCTTTATCCATCAGACATAAAAAATTACTAAATGCTAATAAAGGTATATGGCAGTGCGGTGTATGGAGTGGAGGCGATGACAATTACAATTGAAACAGATATAGCATCAGGCTTGGGATACGTGATTGTGGGCTTACCGGACAATGCAGTTAAAGAAAGTATTGAGCGCATTCTGTCGGCCATAAAAAATAACGGATTTGAAAGACCAAGGTATAAAGTAGTCATCAATATGGCGCCGGCTGATATCAAAAAAGCTGGCTCGGCCTACGACCTGCCTATTGCAATAGGCATGCTGGCTACAACCGACCAAATAGACAATGAACTGCTAAAAGACTTTATAATTATGGGCGAACTGTCGCTTGATGGTCAGCTACAACCTGTGAAAGGCGTGCTGCCTATGGCTATACAAGCGCGTAAAGAGGGATTTAAAGGCATGATACTACCTAAGCAAAATGCTCGGGAAGCCGCCATGGTCAACAACCTTGATGTGTATGGCGCAGAGAATATACAAGACGTTATAGCCATACTCAACAACAAACATGAACAAGACCCTGTAACCGTAGATACAAGGGCTGAATTTTTCAATGCACAATCATCGTTTGACATCGATTTCAATGAAGTAAAAGGACAGGAGAATATAAAAAGAGCACTGGAAATAGCCGCTGCCGGCGGACATAACGCTATATTGATTGGCCCACCGGGAGCGGGCAAAACCATGCTGGCAAAGCGATTGCCGACTATATTGCCGCCGCTATCTTTAAGCGAAGCATTGGAAACGACTAAAATACACTCAGTGGCTGGTAAACTACCGGAGCATGCTTCGCTTGTTTCAAAAAGACCGTTTCGGGCCCCTCATCATACGGTGAGCGATGTGGCGCTTGTTGGCGGCGGAGGCTATCCGCAGCCAGGCGAAATTTCGCTCGCGCACAATGGTGTACTATTTCTTGATGAATTGCCAGAGTTCAAACGAACGGTGCTTGAAGTGATGCGCCAGCCTATGGAAGAAAGACGGGTAACTATTTCAAGAGCAAAAATAAGCATTGATTTTCCGGCGAGCTTTATGTTGATTGCCTCTATGAATCCTTGCCCCTGCGGCTACTACAATCATCCTGAAAAGGAGTGCAGTTGCGGACCGCAGGTGGTACAACGTTATCTCAATAAAATATCGGGACCATTGCTGGATAGAATAGACTTGCATGTGGAGGTAACACCGGTTCCGTTCTCAGAATTGTCGGGACAACAACTTTCGGAATCGAGTAATGATATACGCGAGCGGGTGATGAAAGCCCGTAATATACAGGCGCAACGCTATGAGCAACACGAGGGCATCTATTGCAATGCTATTATGAGCAGTAAGCTGCTTAAGGAAATATGTGTGCTGGATGCCGCCGGCGCAGCGTTGCTAAAAACTGCTATGGAAAAACTCAACCTTTCGGCACGTGCCTACGACCGCATACTGAAAGTATCGAGAACGATTGCCGACCTTGAAGAAAGTACTAACATTTTGCCACAGCATGTAGCCGAAGCGATTCAATACCGTAGCCTTGACCGCGAGGGCTGGGCTGGCTAAGGCAGCACAAATATTTCGTCGCACGCGATCATAGGCTTTTTGGTTGGGTGGCTGCGCCAATCGGGTAACGCTTTAGGACAAGTAGCTGTAACCCTTATGTAGCGGGCTTTTCGCTGGTCATTCTTTAATTTAACCAAAGCAATAGAAACCTTTTCTTGTTCCTGCAAGGGAGGTAAATCGCTTTTGATAAACTCTGTAAATTTATTTCCGTCTGACGATATTTCCACCTTAACCGATACCGGCGGGAATATCCAGTGTCGTTGGTCGTTTATGAAATTCATGGATACCGTGCCCACATTTATTTCTTTGCCAGCATCTATCGTTGCTACCATATCATTGCCATAGAAACAAAGCCAGTTATAGCTAAAATCGCTGAAGCCCGTCATGCCATCGGTCAAGGTCGCCTTGCCTTTAGCCGGATAATCTTCTACAAAGCTATTTTGGAGTTCTGCTGCTGCTCCCCGAATAGGATTGGCTGGCCAGTTTTTGGCTAATATTTCATCCCACTCAGCTTGATACTTATCGGGAGATAGTCCTGCTTCTGACAACTCTGTTACACCTGCGTTTTCAGCAGCTGTTATAAAATCAGCGACCCGCTTGCTCCAATCAGACTTAACTGAATAATCAGGCAGACCTTTATCTTCGAGAAAACCGTATTGCTCCACACCAAAATGTCTGGATTGCTGTAGTGACACATAATCGAGCGATAGACGCACAGCCTGTACTCTTCTTTGATGAATTATAGACTCGCTTGCAACTGACTTTGCTGCGTTCTCCAAAACCTGTTGATACTTATTGACATAGTCGGGCGATAAATAGCCTCGTAAATCTGTAATAGGATTGCCGTATATATCGAGATGCCTTTTTGAATATATAAGCGCAGCTTGTCTTTCATTCAAATACTGAAGAACGAAAGGCGCAGCTTTGCCGTAGTAGCCTTTGCAAAAGTCTTCTGTAATTTTAGCGACATCAGTCTCAACATTCCAAAGCAACTTTGCTTGAATGTAGCTATTTAGCTCTGCCATATCGCTGTAGGTATCTCCACTACCCTGCTCAAAAATGCCACGCACATTGTTGCGCTTGAAATAGTCAAAATTAGGTGCTAATATATGCTGTGCAGGAAATGGCGAAAGGTAATTGGTAAACTGTGTCGAATAGTCCCATACAAAAATGTTGTCTGTCGCTGTTGCCCAACCAGTAAGGTTTTTGCGAAAATCTGCGGCTGAAGCTGCTATTTCAATAGGCTGGTTCCTAAAAGCATCAATGCTGCTCACAAATACAGAAACATTCTTTGCTGGCTTTATTGTTTTAGGCGCTACCGAGGTATAGCCATAACCAAGCGTAGTAAAGTTTTTATCGGGAAATGCAGCGGCTATTTTATTGACAAATTTGATAAGACTGCCTGATGGCGTGCCTTCTGCATCATCCACCTTCTTACAAAGATTGCAAGTACAATATCCACCTTCGTCATTGGGACTGACAGACCAATACATGGCATCAGGATTATCGGCTATTAACTCTTTAAACCTCGCTATGGCAATGCGCAATACTTGCTCATTGCTGAGACACAACTGCGTGGCACGACGCTGACCGTTTACCAACGCATAATACTCGGGGTTAGTTTCAAAATATTGCGCAGGTGGTACTAATTTAAAAAATGAATGCCCCCACAATCCCCACAAATCTTCAAACTTCTGTAAGCCATGCCAGCGAAGATACTCAGCGTCGTTGCTTTGCGGATAATAGCTTTGACGATATACAAAAGCAGGACTTATAACATCATTTATACCAGCGGGTAATGTAAGAACCTTCAACTTCGGCACTATTTCAGCCGTGCCATCATACTTACGACAGCCCATATATTTTTCCAAAAAATAGTAAATGCCTGTAGCCGTACCTTGGCCACTATTACCTACTATAAAAAGGCTTTCGCCCGATTGGATAATAGAGAAACCATCGTCCTTTGCTTTGTTCAGATTCAGAGAATTTGCCTTTTTACATTTACCTATAAAAATACCCTGCTCGCCTTTAAAGGAATTTTCTTTGACAGCATTAAAATTAAAACCTGTAGCAGATTTAAGATAAGATTGTAATGTAGTCGCAGCACGTTGCTCAACAGCAGTAGGTTCATCTGGCAGTACAATTACAAAAGTTGATTTGCCATCTTTTACAAGCATCAGTTCTTTGGCTTTGCAACTAAAGAAAGTTGTCATCAATAATAAAAAGCCTATTAGTTTTCCTGCAAATTTCATCATGAACTATTATTTAGAACCTTCGGAAAAAGGTCAGATAAATATCATATTGGTTTCTGTAGCGCCCTTCATCAATGCGTTGATTATACCAGGTACCATTTAAGCTTATAATGTTGCGGTAGTTGAACATTTTTTGGTAACCGGCACCGATGCTATATGTGCGATAAGCAACTGTTGTACCTAATTGAAACGCCCTGCTGAACTCATCCGGAGAGTTACCGTAGCCTAAAGTAGTAAAGAAAAAGTCTGTTTTGTTATTGAGATATTGACGTGCGGTCAGGTTAACAGCAGCGTATTGTTTTTCGCCTACAAAAATTAAATAGCCCCGCACATTCAACCAAAAATCGCCAAGATACTTAGATACAGAACCAACGCCAGAAATAGCGGACAAGCTATCAAAATACAACCAACGTCCGCCCAGCTCTGCCTCCCAGCCTCCTTTAAAATTATGAAACAAAGAATAGGCTGCTTTATACTTTGGAAATACCAGACTATTGGCCGCGCCTATATTTACAAATGAATACCATTTAGGCGAGTGGTTGATATAAGATTCTAACTCTCCCTGTAAACCAGTACCGAAAGACCTTCCGGCAAAATTAAGACGAGCAGTCAGTGATAATTTTTTGGCAAAGTGTGTGTACTGCAGTGTAGCAATATTGGCAGATTGACTGGAATCAATAGATGAATTAAGGTAAGAAATACCCAATTGATTTTTGTATGTTTTACCATGCAGGTAAGCAGCATAATCAATATAGCGGCGACTTTCCGGCATCATCCTTACAATAGAATCAGCAACTAACGCTGCCTCTTTGTAACGGGTTTGCAATTCTAATACAGAAGCACGTTTAATCAAAAAGGTTACATTATTTGGCTGATTGTCTAAACCACGACCTGCATATGCCAAGGCAGAATCATACTGTTGCAAACCAACATAGGCATTGATAATACTAACGATAGCGACAGTATCATTCGGACTAATTTGCAATACCTGGCTATATAAGTCAATCGCCCTTAGCGTATCATTCGCTTTTACGGATGCCGCTGCAGCACCCAGTAACTGGTCTTTATAACTCTCTCTTACCTTCAGATTATAAGGGTATTTTTTGCGCAGCGAATCAGTGATGGAATATGCTTCCTCATAGCGTTTCAATCGATAAAGCGCCTCCGATTTTTTAAGCAACAATTCACGGTCATCCTGAAATTTCTCTAAAGCGATGTTGCTATAGTTAAGTGCATTGGTATAGCCATCGCCACCACGTGCCAATTCGATATTGATCAGGCTATTTAAGGCTTCTATATTATCCGGTTGTAAGTCCAATACGCGCTCAAATGCAGTAGCAGCGCCATCGTAGTCCAGCCCTTGCATCATCTGGCGTGCAGCCATCATTAGGTTATCGGCTATTGCACTGTTTACTTTTACATTGGCGGCTCCATCTGTAGTCAACGTTTGCAACAGCGTCGCTGCTTCATCAAACTGTTCATTCTCTTGAAGAATAGCAGCCTTCTTTAACACCAGTGATTTGTCATCCGGAAAATAGCCGATTGCTTCGTCAATCAGCGACAGTGCCGCAACATAATTTTTCTGTCCGCTAAGGATATTTACAGAGCTATTTATAGCCTGTTCGTTGCGCTTGTCAATTGCCAGAACCTTGTTGTAAGCTGCGATGGCACTATCATACATTTGCTGACCCGCAAAGTCCCTTGCCAGCAACATTTGTAAATCCAGGAACATTTCGCGGCTATCTGCATTTGGATTGCTGCGATATAATTGTTCTGCTATTGCAGCAGCCTGTCCATATTTTTCCTGCTGTTGCAAGAGCGACATTTTCTTTTGAAGTAAAACCTTATCACTGCCACCTTTCAAAGATTTATTGATCCAAAAAAGCGCATCATCATTCAAGCCTCGACTTATCGCAAGATTAATAACATTATCTAATGCCTCTCTATTTCCAGGAGATTTTTCGAGCACGCTCTGGTACTGAAAATAAGGGTCGGTGCTTTTGTAATAGCGTGCTGCCTCCAGCTTTAGTTCCACATCCAACTGTCTTGCCTTACTATCGCCCGAATGTGTTTTTATAACTTTCTGCAACGTCTCAATGGCTTCAGGATAGCGTTTCATCTCTTGCAATACAGCCACCTTCTTCATTAAAAATTCGTAGTTATCAGGTTGTTCGGTAAGCGCGCGGTTAATCACGTTCAGGCTATTTTGTCCATCTCCTATTTGAAATTGAGCAGTCATGCTACCTTTAGTAGCCTCCTGATTTTTTGGGTCAATCTCCAATACACGATTGTATTCCCGCACGGCGAGCGATACATTGCCCATCTTTTGATAGTAACGTGCTGCCTCGTTATGATAATCGATGAAAGCCCTTACGGACGCGGCGTCGTTGCGATGGTGTGCCAGCAAGGTATCTGCTTGTCGGTTAGCTTCATCATAGTTGTTGTAAGTCTGGTAAATACTCAGTTTTTTGATACGCAAGTCGCGGTCGCGGTTAAAGCGCGCCAATCCCTTGTTGATATAGCGCATCGCCTCATTCCCCTTCTTTGCCGCCAGTTGCACATTAGCGCCCACGATATAGGCATCTTTATAATTAGGTGCTTTCTTGATGATATCATCCAATACCAATTGTGAATTCTTCAGGTCGTTGTTCAGTAAATAAGAACGCCCCAATAAAAAACGAAAATCAACATCGTTTGGAAACTGCTCTACCGCACTACGACTAAGGCTCAGCGCCTTTGTATAGTTGCGATTAACATCCATCTCGGTTTTGATTTGCTTCAATAAAACATCGCTATCTGTCTTTTTCTTTTGTGCCGAAGCATTAAAAGCAGGCAAAGAGAAAAACAACATCAACACACTAAATTTGACTATATATCTTTTCATAATCCAATTGGATTTACTGGTAATAATTGAACTTTACTTTTTAACCCGACCAAAGCCCTGGCGCTGCATATTACCCCAAGTGTGCGTGCGTCCCGTAATAAAAAAGTAATATCCTCTAAGCGCAAAAAATACGATGAGCGGGTGATAAATAATAGGCTCCAAAAAGGCCATAAGGCTAAGGCCAAACACCTCGCGCCAGGTTTTGTAATGGCGGTGCACCATTTGATCCCAGAAAATAGCCATGGTAGTAATCATTACCGAATATAAGTACACGAACACCAATAGTGTCAATGCATTCGCCATATTAATCTGTCCGGTAATGACAATGTAGATATAGTATAAGATACCGGTAAACTCTATAATCGGCGCCAAAAATTCAAACAGAAAATTGTAAGGGAATACCACCAATCCCAACCTGCCATACTTTGGGTTGAACAGTATTTTTCTATGGATGGAAATGATTTGTATCAAGCCCCTACCCCAACGTGTACGTTGGCGGCTAAATACCTTCAGGTTAGGCGGGCCTTCTGTCCAGCACTGGGTCGAAGGGATATAGCGGATAGCATATTTCTGTTTATTGTCGCGCATATAGGCACACATACGCGTCACGATGTCCATATCTTCTCCAAAAGACAAAGGATCATAACCACCGGCCTTAATGGCTATTTCTTTGTCAAATAGTCCAAGTCCGCCGGATACATTCGGCACACAATTGATCATGCTCCAACCCATCTTGCCCAATACATAGGAGCGTATGTATTCCATCTCCTGAAAACGTGGTATCAATTTGTCGGGCGGGCGCATCCTTACCAACACCCCATCTTCAATCTCGCTCGAGTTCGCAATGCGCAAAGTCGCGCCTGTAGCGATTACACGCCTATTTTCCTCCACAATATGTACATAGCCACATTCCGGACAAGGCTCGCCTACTTCTTTAATCTTCTTACCTTCTTCAGCCATAAAAGGCTGTATCATTTTAATCAGCGTGTCTTTTTCGATGATACAATCCACATCGGTACAGAGGAAATAGTCGAAAGCTGCAACGTTAATACCTGCATTAGAGGCATCCGCTTTACTTTTTCCGTTTACCTTGTCTATTACTACAAGTTTGTCGTAGGCTGTATTTTTGGATTTGAATATTCTTCTAACAGGTTGCGATTTTATTTTTTCATTATAGGCAAAGTCTACCTGCACCATTTCAAATTCATCAATCAATTTCTGCAGCGTATCATCCGTACTACCATCATTTACAATAATAACTTCGTAACGCGCATAGTTGAGCGTTAGCAGCGAGCGTACGTTCTGAATAATCGTTACACCTTCATTAAAGGCAGGTGCTATAATAGAGATACCCGGCGCCAATGTAGAGCTGGTAAGCTTTTTATAATCTGTATATTGCTCCTTCTTTCTGAATCGGTTGACACCAATGAAAGATAGTATTGCCAGCAATGCATAAAACGACAGCATCGTCATACCATATACAAATACAGCTCCTTCGTAAAACGACCCGATATGTTCAACTACTGATTTCCACATAAGTTTTTCCGTAAAGGAGTATTATAATTAAGAAGTAGGTTTTGGCTGACCAAACCCTTGACGCTGCATATTTCCCCAACTGTGCTTTTTACCTGTAAGGAAGTAATAATAGCCCCTGAGGCTGAATACCACATTGATTGGATGGTATAGCACAAACTCAAACAACGTAGTACTGCACAATAGCAATACTTCCCGCCAAGTACGGTAATGCTTAAACGCTAATTGATCCCAAAGTATAGCCGCTGTGGTAATCATGATAGAGTAAGAATATACGAACGCCAATAGCAGCAAGGCATACGGCACATTTACATTTCCACTCACGATGAGGTAGATATAGTAGATAATACCCGTAACCTCAACAATAGGTGCCAACAATTCAAAGAAAAAGTTATAAGGAAAAGTAATAATCCCGGCGCGTCCGTAACGCGGATTGAACAACATTTTAAAATGCGAGTACATCAGTTGTGCAAGTCCTCTCGCCCAGCGTGTGCGCTGGCGCATAAACACATTTACAGTAACCGGAGCCTCTGTCCAGCAAAGGGTTTCGGGAATATACCTGATTGCATAATCGATACCATTGTCGTAAGAATAGCGCACCATTCGCACCATCAGTTCCATGTCCTCCCCAAAAGATTGATGGTCGTAACCACCTGCTTTAATGGCTATTTCTTTGTCGAATAGTCCAAGGCCACCAGATACATTGGGCACACAGTTGATAAAGCTCCAACCCATTTTACCCAATAGAAATGCACGCACATATTCCATCTCCTGAAAGCGTGCCAATAGGTTTCTCGGTGGTCTCATCCGAATAACAACGCCGTTATCAATCTCGCTGGAATTGGCAATACGCAATGTTGCACCCGTAGCAATCACACGCTTGGTTGGTTCTTCCAGCACGGGTTTCAGCAGTTTCAACAATGCATCTTTGTCAAGAATGCAATCTACATCGGTACAAACAAAATAGTCGAATGAAGCCACATTGATACCTGCATTCACAGCATCGGCTTTACTCTTACCATTTACTTTGTCTATAACAGTGAGCTTGCTATATGCAGGGTTGGCAGACTTATAAATACCCGTAATGGGCTGTGTTTTAATTTTAGGATCGTATGCAAAATCTACCTTAACCAATTCGAAAACACTAATCATTTGCGCCATCGAATCATCTGTACTACCATCATTAACCAATACTATCTCAAACAGCGGATAGTTGAGCGTGAGCAGCGAGCGCACATTCATGATGATAGACAAGCCCTCGTTGTAAGCAGGCGCCAGTACAGTAATACCCGGAGCAAGTTTGGAGGTCAACAGGTTATTGTAATTTGTATAGCTTTCTGTGCGCAAATGGTTACGAATTGCGAAAAAGGAAAATAGTGTCAGCAATGCATAAATCAGCAACAACACAGTACCGTAAACGAATACTGTGCTCTCGTAAAAATTACCAAGCCAAGTGAAAAAACCGCGCATTAGTACTTGATTAGAGGGTTCAGACTGTGCTTAATGATAAGCCTATTTTCCTCAGACGAAGCTTCCATCAACTCTGTAATCAGTTGCGGGTCGCCTGCATTTTTCACGAGTGACATAGCCGCATTTTTGCGAATGTCGAAGTCGGTTGAGTAAAGAAATTCCTGCTTCAGAAATTGAAAACTTTTACCCATTTCAAAGCGGCCTATAGCTTTCAATATCTCTATCTGGCAACTCAACGGTTGATTACTGTAGATGTGTATCAACTGTTGTTCCACCTCTTCGTACTTAAGCTTGCCAAGGCAATTAATAGCCTCTGCACGCAGCACATGGTCTTTATTATCCAATAGTTTTATAACTGCCGGTGCTGCATCTGTTTGCTGATAATAGACTATTAATTTCAGGCAAAAAGATATAATACTTTTGTTATTAGAATAGGTTACCCAGCGCGCAAAATTTGGTACGGCAATGTTATCGGTAGTCGTGATAGTCTTGAACAGTTCAATCTGATCCCACATCAGCAATGGCTCCGTACTTATATCAAAAAACTTAAAAGGCTCGTTCTTACTAAGTTTGATATAGGCGTTGCGCGCTTCAGAGCGCAGCTCGTGACGCTTGCTATTAGTAAGAGGTAAGATGTTTACATCAGAGATAATAATGTCCATATCAGTCAGTTCCCTGATGCCTTTTACCTTGTTGTTCCAGCTAAAACTTTTCATTTTCTTGAAAGACATTTTTTCAAGACCAAGCTCCAGATAGATGCGGCGCAATAGCGCGCCAGCCTTGCCACCAAAGGATTTGCGGTAGCCGACTAATCTGTCTAACAATATTTGTCGGTTGGTAGCACTGTTAAAAACAGGGATATCGAAGCCGGAAAGGTCAAGCGGCAAACTATCAACTGCGCTGTGCTCGCCCGAAAGATCGGTGCGCAGTATTACCTGCTCCGATATAATTTCGTCGATAATAGGATTGATTTTATCCAGACGCTTTTGCTGGCGATACCCCTTGAGGCGGGTATAAAAAATCCTGTATTGAATCCATATTATAAAAAATACAGAGACAACAATAAATATAGCCGCTACCTGTATGATGATAGGTAGCCCAATTAAATAGTCAAGCAATGGCCACTTAGAGCCATCGCCGGAGTTAAAATCCGTAAAGGTGCTATGCATTCGATGGCCTGTTAGCTAATAGTTTGTTGACACGAAGAATCAGTTCGCCCACCATAATCGGCTTGCGTATATATTCATCTACTCCCAGTTTGAAACTGTCCATTACAGACGCTTCGTGCGTGATAGATGACACAACAATAACCGCTGCTGTAGCAGTGTTAGGATGTTGTTTTAATTTACTGATAATTTCGAATCCATTAGCGTAAGGCATCATTAAATCTGTGATAACCAAGTCGTATGGCATCAGGTCCATTTTACCCAGACCTTCTTTACCATTTCGGGCGACTTCTACTTTGAATCCCTCTTTTTGAAGAACCTTTTCAAGCACATTTTGGATGATTTCATCATCATCAATTACTAAAATGCTTCTCATGCAATGTTTTGTTGGTTTGGTTATTTTTTAAAAACTACACTCGTGAATTACGAAATAATTAACAGCGTAGATTTATGGCAATATAGTTTTTCTTAACATGGCTGGTATTGCAAAAGTATTGCTTCGTTCAATAACTAACGCAAATAGTTGCAGACTTTTTTTAAAATAATAGTCTTCATCAAATACAAAGACACCGTTGCGCTGTAGTCAATAACGGAAAGGCATTTTATAACAGCAAGATATCCATATACCTACTGTCAATTTATCAAAAACTAATAGCTATTTGTTTAGAAATTACCCGCAATAATTGTTTCTTTGTTGCGCCAAACTAAACCAATATCTATGCGTTTACCGCTTAAGACAAAGTTATTCATTGGAATAGCTATTGCGATTGTATTCGTAATCTTGCTCAGCTCCCTTTCCTATTACACTTCCATAAAGCAACGAGAGGGCGAAGCTATGGTTTCGCATACCATACAAGTGCGCTCTAAGTTGAGGGACATCAGCATCAACCTGAAGGATTATACCAGCAGCATCCGCACGCTACGTCGTTACGAAAACGCCATTAATCTATACAGCGACCTAACGCCTGCCGCTATATCAAAAAACGTGGAAGAGCTCAATGTGCTGGTGGGCGACAATAAATTTCAGCAAACTAAATTACCTGAGTTAAGAAAAAAACTCACTACCATTACCAATCTATGGGCTGGTATTGACTTTCAGGCCGCTCGTAGCAATTCTTTAGTAGAAAAAGAGTACTACAGTCAGGAAACAAAAATCCTGTTTGAGATTAATGAAATTATTAAGGAGATGGACAATGAAGAAGCCAGACTACTTAAGAATCGTCAGGTATCAACCGACCGCTTGCTGAACTTCAACAACCTTGCAAATATAGGCGGCACACTACTTATTCTTACTATTGTCATACTGCTTTGCATTGTCATCAATCGCGAATTTTCACAACGTGTACGCGCAGAAAAAAAGTTGAAAGAAAACCTGGATACACTGGAATCAGTCAATCTTAAAACAAGCAATTACAACGAAGTGCTAAATGGTGCGCAGTCCCTTATAGCTGCCTGCCAGCGTGCGACTAACACCGATGAGTTTCTAAAAATAGCACTTGGCGAAATCGCCACTTTCCTGAAAAGCCCTGCTGCTGTGGTTTACATGGCGGAGGGAGACAGCGAAGAAACTTTGCGGGCTACATCCTATCATGGTGTGGCACCTGAGGCTATTTCCAAGATAGCGCTAAGCCAGCTTCCTGTTGATACATCTGATAAAAAACAGATTACCGCTATCGCGAAAAACATACCACCAGATTTCTGGAATATAGCCACTACATTGGGTCAGGCGCAACCCGGCGCTATTGCCTATCTATTTTTAAATACAACTACGCACCGCATTGGCGTGGTGGAAATAGGCAGTTTCAGCGATTTCACGCAGCTACAGCTCGACTATATGAATATGATTGGGCCCGCAATCGCAGTGCGACTGGCTGCCGTTCAGATTGAAGAGAGTAGAAACGGCCTATTGTTGCAATTGCAGGAAAAGCAGGAAATACTTATCAATCAGCAAGAAGAACTAAGACTAGCCAATGATGAATTGACACAGCAAACCCATGTGCTGCAAGCTTCTGAAGAAGAACTAAGGGTGCAGGAAGAAGAGTTGAAGCAGATAAATGTAGAACTGGAAGAGAAAAACGCAGCAATAGAATCAGCACGCGAAGTGCTTACCTTAAAGGCTGCAGAGCTTGAAGTTTCGGGTAAATACAAATCAGAGTTTCTGGCAAATATGTCGCACGAGTTGCGCACCCCGCTCAACAGCGTATTGATTCTTGCAAGTCTGCTTCGCGACAATAAAGACCAAAATCTTACCAGCAAGCAAATAGAATACTCTAATATCATTCATAAGTCAGGTTCCGATTTATTGAAGTTGATTAACGACATTCTCGACCTGTCCAAAATTGAATCAGGCAAAGTCGACCTGGTACTGGAAACCGTTAGCATCAGTAGCTTACAAGAAAATATGCATCAGCTATTCTTCGTGTTGGCAGAGCAAAATGAAATCAATTTTGAGATAAATATAGCCGAAGATGCGCCAAAAGAAATAGTATCAGACCGGCAAAAACTGGAACAGGTATTAAAAAACCTTTTGTCCAACGCATTCAAATTCACGCCTAAAAAGGGTACTATTTCGCTTAATATCCGCAAAGATTCCAGCAATGCATCGAACATTATCTTTGATGTAAAGGATACAGGAATAGGCATTCCGCAAGACAAACAGGCTATTGTATTCGAAGCGTTCAAGCAAGCTGATGGCAGCACCAACAGGAAGTACGGCGGCACCGGCTTGGGCCTGTCGATATCACGAGAATTGGCTAAAATATTAGGTGGAACAATTTCGCTGAACAGTCAGGAAAATAGAGGCAGTACGTTCTCTATAATGCTACCTGTGGCTATTGCGAATAACACGCAGATTAAAGACATCAGTTTACCGCAAGCAGCTATTGCCACAATAGCTATTCCATCTTCTTTAAATACAAGCGTAGCAAGGAATATTAGTGGAAGCGATAAAACAATTCTGATTATAGAAGATGATGCAAATTTTTCTTCTATACTTCAAACTTTCGCAGAGGAACGGCAGTACAAAACGCTGCTTGCATTCAATGGTAAAGAAGGCCTGGAAATAGCCGCAGCACAGCGTCCTGATGCTATAATACTGGACATGCAGCTACCTGTTATGGATGGCTGGGAAGTATTAAAACGACTGAAAGATGATGAGCAATTGAAACAAATTCCGGTGCATGTAATATCGGCTTCCGACGATGTACAATTGCCATTGCAGGGCGCTGTTGCCTATTTGAAAAAGCCCGTAAGCAAAGAAGCGCTTGATGAGGCATTTTCACTAATAGGCTTAAAAGTACAAAGTCAGGGTAAAAAACTGTTGATACTAAAAGGAGCGACGCTTAACGGTACTTTCCTCGACGACTTCCTGCAACACATTCCGCAGGAAATTGCTGTAGAGCTTGCAGACAGCTTTAACGAGGCTATTTTATTGGGCAAAGAGCATAGCTATGGTTGCGTTATAGCCGATATTGGCAATGATATAGACAGCGGTATTGCGAGCATCGAAAACCTTAAAACCGCATTACCATTCAAAGACACTTCGGTTATCATTTTCATAGACAAAGAAATTACGCAGGCTGATGAAAGGAAATTGAAAAAAGTATCGGAAGCTGTGGTAATGAACTCGAAAGAAGTACAAAGGCGCTTGTCGGACGAGCTGGAACTATTCCTACATAAACTCACACAGACCGACAGAAAAATAATAGCACCTCCAACAGCCGCAGCTATAGAAACTGAGATTCTTAAAGGTAAAAAAGTACTGCTGGCAGATGATGACATGCGCAATGTATTCGCACTTGTGAGCCTGCTGGAAGAACAAGGCATGGAGGTGACAACTGCAGGCAACGGACGCGAAGCTGTAGAAGCGCTGGAAGATGCTTGGCTGCCGCACATTGTATTGATGGATATTATGATGCCGGAAATGGATGGCTATGAAGCAATGCAAATCATACGAAACAGGCTACAATTAAGGGATTTGCCTATGATAGCTATTACCGCAAAAGCGATGGCAGAAGACCGCGAACTATGCCTTGCTGCCGGTGCAAGCGACTATATTTCTAAGCCGGTAGATACACAAAAGCTATTATCATTGATGCGCGTATGGCTGTCTCAATAAGAAAAATATGGTGCCGAGATACGAGATTACAAATACTGAACTGGAAGAAGTATTGCAAATAACATTGCAATATTATGGTTATGATTTTACCGAATATTCTGTTGCATCTATAAAGAGAAGAATCAGCCGGTTTATGGAAGTGGCCGCCGTAAAAAATGTATTTGACCTGAAATATTTATTGATTAATAACAAAGAGTATTTCGGTATGTTTTTGCAGAACATAACGGTAAATGTAACTGAGATGTTTCGCGACCCTGAGTTCTACAAGTCGCTGCGGGAGCAGGTTTTGCCGCTATTGTCAGCCTATCCGTTTTTTAAAATATGGCATGCCGGTTGTGCAACGGGCGAAGAAGTCTACTCAATGTGCATCATGCTCGAAGAAGAAGGCTTGCTCAATCGTGCACAGATTTATGCAACAGATATTAATCCTGCCAACCTTACCAAAGCGCGCCAGGGCTTGATACCACTGCCGTTGATGAAAAATTACACTCAGAACTACCATGCATCGGGCGGCACACAGGATTTCAGTAATTACTATACAGCGCGGTACGACAATGCTATTATTGACAAGCGGCTTATCAATAACATTATTTTCAGCAGGCATAACCTTGTAACGGAGACATCGTTCAACGAGTTTCAATTGATTATCTGCCGCAACGTATTAATATATTTCAATAAGGATTTACAGAAAAAAGTGTTCAGCTTGTTTTACGAAAGCCTTAGCCCTAAAGGCTTTCTGGCTATTGGCATTAAGGAGTCATTGCTATTTTCAGGCATCAGGGAGCGGTTCGATACTGTCAACTTTAAGACCAAAATTTACAAACGTAAACTTTAACGGGTATGCAGGTAGATAAAACAGGTCGTAATATAATATTGATTGGCGGTTCGGCTGGTAGCCTGCCTGCTATCGAGCATTTGCTGGCGCATCTTCCTACCGGGTTTAGCGCCAGTATTGTCGTGATATTGCACAGGATGAAAAATGCAGCGAGCGAGATGGAATCATTACTTACCAACACGACCGGCTATTCTGTAATAGAACCGGAAGACAAAAGTGAACTATTACAAGGCTCTATTTTTCTCGCTCCGCAAAATTATCATTTGCTGGCAGAGCCGGATGGAACCATAAGCCTCGACTATTCTGAAGCAGAGCTGCACAGCAGGCCCAGCATCAATATCACATTCGAATCATTCGCCGAAGTTTACCGCGAAAGTATTTCGGCATTTATACTGAGCGGACTCAACAACGACGGAGCTTCAGGGATTACTTCAGTCGTAGCCCATGGTGGCAAAGGCTATATACTCAACCCTGAGGAATGTGAATTTACCATAATGCCGCTGGCGGCAAAGGCTGCGAACCCCGACATTCAATACTATTCCTTAAAACAGCTAACTACTATTCTTTCAACCGAAGCAAGTTAAGACCAAACAAAAACAAATGAAACCAACAGACCAAACAAAAGACATAACTATTTTACTGGTAGATGATCGCGAAGAAAATCTGATATCGCTGGAGCTGATGCTGGAAGCCGATAACCGAAAATTCATAAAGGCAAATTCGGGCAATGAGGCGCTGAAAATTCTTCTCAAAAATAACGACATAGGCCTGATCATGCTTGACGTACAGATGCCGGACATGGATGGTTTCGAAGTAGCGCGCATACTGAAAAGCAACCCTAAAACCAGAGATATCTCCATCATATTTGTGACAGCCATTAATAAAGAAGAGCAATATGTAATAAAAGGATTTGAGGAAGGCGCAGTCGACTATCTACAAAAGCCGCTGGACTTGCACGTTACACGGGCTAAGGTTCATGTATTTGAACACTTGTATCATTACCAGCGCCAACTCAAGCAATCTGTAACAGAAACAGAAAACATCAACAAGCAATTAGAAAAATTCGTCTATTCTGTATCGCACGACTTAAAGTCGCCACTGGCGGGCATTTCAACACTAATATCTGCGATGGAATATGATGTAGACCCGGGTGTAAATCAGGATCTTGACAAGAAAATAGGTATGATGAAAAAGGCCTCATCACACTTATTAGAAATGGTAGATTCTATATTGGAATATTCACGCACCAGTATGGAACATCAAACCAAAGAAGAAGTGAATGTGGGCGAGATGGTTACTGAAATATCCAAGCTGCTATTTCCGCCGGAGCATATCAGGTTTACAATTGCAGCGAACCTGCCAACCATCAACACCAGAAAAATAAAACTGCAGCAGGTATTTCAAAACCTGATCAGCAATGCTGTAAAGTACAACGACAAAGCGACGGGCATTATTGAAATAGGCATTGACGAAAGCAAACCAGATTACTGCTTTTATGTAAAAGACAATGGTCCCGGCGTAGATGCAGAAAACAACACCAAAATTTTCGATTTATTTGCGACGACTGCTAACAAAGCAACTACCGCAGAAAGCAGTACAGGCGTGGGTTTGAACCTATTGAAAATGGCTATTGGCGAGCAAGGCGGAAAAATATGGACGGAGAATAATGCATCCGGTGAGGGCTGTACATTCTTCTTCGAATGGCGCCCTTAGCTATTTGAGAATGATTTGATTATTCTTTCGCTCCACCTGTAAGTTGAAAGTCGTGGCCAGCATGTGTACAACATCGTCGAGTGTGGCACCCGCAGGAATAGTGGTATTGAGTGGCAATGCAGCAGCATTGGTATTCTGTATCACTATTTGCGTGTTATAGGCTTCGCCCAGCATATTTACCACGCTGTGTAGCGGTGTACCATTGCACACTATTTCTTTGGCGCGGTAGTAGTTATACAGATTATCTGTACTGCGCACCTTTACAGGGTTGTGGTTGCCGCGCGTTACGATTGCCTTTTCATCTTTTATCAATTGCACACGTTGACTATTTTTAGACACGTCAACAATGCCCGACTCTACGGACACTTCCGTCTTCTCATTGTCGGCACGTATATTGAACGAAGTGCCTACCACCTTAACCTGCACGTCTGCAACGGCGATTACAAATGGATGCTGCTTGTCAGGCGCTACATCAAAGAACGCCTCTCCCGTAAGCTTTACCGACCTATTGCCGTTCTCCTTTTTGCTATAGTCTAAAGTAGAATATTTATTCAATGTTACTTCGCTACCGTCCGGCAAGTTGCAAACCAATGTACTTCCATCCGACTCAAAATGCATGCTATTTCTATTCCCGAAAAACGAGTAAGCCAACCAACCACCTACAACCAGCACCGCAATAGCAGCCGCCATGCGCGTCACTTTCCAGACTCTTTTTTGAGGTGTTAATGGTATTACCTTACGCTCCTCTTCCACCTCAACAAGTTGCTGAAACCTTTTCCAGGCTTCATTTTCGTCTATGTCCGCAGCAATGGCTACTGTTTTACTTTCATCCCAGATTGCCTTCAATCCCTCATAATACCTGCGGTTAGCAGTATCTGCCGCCAACCATTGCTCCACTTGCTGCACCTCATCGGCATCTGCCTCCTGCAACAGGTATTTTACCAGTAACTCGTCCATCATTCTAAATTTTTCAAAAGGTCAATTTTATAAAATAGCTTCTATACGCTCTTATTTTTTTAATTAAACAAAACCGGCAACCACAACAGCCAGCCCAATACAGGCAAGTATTCTGCCAATGCCACACGCATGATGCGCAACGCCTTGCCCATCTGGTTTTCAACTGTTTTTACAGATAAATTTAGCTTGTCGGCTATCTCCCTGTATTTCAATTCTTCAAAGCGGCTCAACTGAAATATAGTGCGGCATTGCTCGGGCAGCTCTTTCAATGCCTGTTGTATTTTATTGCTCAACTCCTTGCCAACTATAGCTTTCGTTATATGTTCTGCTCCTTCACTCATCGTATGTTTTGCGTACTTGCTATGCGCCTCTTTTACTTTTTCGTGCTTGATATAGTTAAGGCAACTGTTGTGTACCGTGCGGTACAAATAGGCTTGTATCGACTGCGTAATCTGCGTTTCCTGCCGCTTTTCCCATAGCTTTACAAACATTTGCTGCACCACATCTTCTGCTGCATCCTCATCTTTCAACATTGTATAGGCATAGGCGTGCAATGCTTTAAAGTTGTCTTTAAATACCTGCTCGAATAATGCGTCTGATATGGATTGATCGGTTCCGGCCTCCATTTTTTGTTTCAATTGCTTTTACTATTTCACTAAAAGCAAAAGGGCTTTTGATTAATGCGTGTTAAAAATAAGACAACCCGCCAATCAAAAACCCCTATCCTACTCTAAAAAAATTATTTTCCGCCTAAACGGTTGATACCCGCTTTCGATTTTTGCTCCAGTGAAGATTCAAAGTCGTGGCCTTTCATGGCGATGCAACGGCGGTACGATTCGATCGCTTTGGATTTATTGCCTTGCTGTTCGTATATCTGTCCCATTTCAAATGCAGAGCGCGCTGCAAAATGTTCAGGCCGTGTGCTGCCGGCTTTTATCGTGGTTTCGTAATAAGTAATCGCAGCTTGCGCTTTGCCGGTAAGGGCATAGATGCGACCCAGGCGGTACGAAAACTCCAATCGATCTGCTTCACTCGCAAAGTCAGTAGACTTTTTACCTTGCAACTGCTGCAATGCTTTATCAAAATAGCCTCCATCGCACAGCAATCTTGCGCGTAGCAAAGTTGCATCCGGCTGTACGCTATTTTGCGCGTAGCGCTGCGCTTGTTTATCAGCGTCTATCTGCGTAGTACCCGATGTCAGTATTTTAGATTTATAAGTTGCTGCCTGTTGTGCATTGCCTGCAACAATCGAGTAAAAATTCATCTTCTGGTACGCATCTTTTACAAACATGCGACCGCGGTATCTTGATAGAAATTTCTGAAAATAAGACAGGCAGTCTTCATCTGTTTTTTGCAGCAGTGCTACACCCTGAAAATAGTTGAATAGAGGCACTTCTAAGTAAGCGTTCGTTTGCGTTCTATTTTTAAAAGTCTGCTCGGCAAGTTGTGCTTTGTTATCGTCCAGTGCAAATTTACCTTTCATAAATGCATACAGATGATTGCCTTTAAAATCAAGCTGGCTATCGTCGATGTATTTCCAGGCCGACTTTTGCTCCGACAATAAGTAAAATTTCAAATAGGCATAGTAAAATACAGCCTCTTCCCGCAACACATTAGCGCGGTTGTCGCGCGTATTCAGAAAGTCGACTATTTGCGCCGTGCCCTTCTTCACATTGCCGGTCATGCCCAGCATATTGGCTATCCATTTATATTTATCCGGCACAGTGCCTACAATAGCCTCTTCCAGTCCTAGTAAAATCTGGTTGTACTTGAATTGCGGAAATTTCTTACGGTTCTCTTTTAATTGTATAAACGATTTACGAAACTCTGTTCCACCCGAAAAATACTCGTCAAAACGCAGGCGTACCACCGCCCATTGAAAATACAATGTGCCTTTTGCATAGCGGTACCAAGGCGAGTTTTGGTCGCCCTTTTCAATAAGGTTGATACGCTTATCCAGATTAGCTTTGCGCTTTTTATATTCATTTGCATCGCCGTTAAAAACCAGTGTCAGGCAATCGTCGTAATTGGCAATCATTACTGGTATCAGGTTTTGCGGATGCTCTTTCAGCTCCTCCTGCAAGAGCACATTCGCATCTTTAATACGCAGCGACATCATGGCCTCGTAAGCCTTGTTGCATCGGTCGTTGAAGTCGAAGTAGTATTTTTCGCCAGCAGCTTGCGCCACATTTGCAAAAAAGGTAAGGGCAATTAAAAATATCAGTTGTAGTGTATAATGCTTAAATCTCATGAGGGCACAAATGTAATTTATTTATAAGTTGTACTAACTAGTGGCTATTCCCAATGCCCGTTTATCTTCATTACTTTTTCTATTACGTCGCGCACGCAACCCGCGCCACCATTGAAAGGCGAAATATAATCCGCTATATTTCTTACATCAGATACAGCATCTGCAGGTGCAGTTTTCAATCCGCACAGTTGCATGGCAGCTATATCCGGCATATCGTCGCCCATGTATAGCAGTTCATTTTTAGACACAGCAGCGTCCGTTATTTTTTGCGATAGCAAAGCCACCTTATCTTTCACATCAATATATACCTCTTTTACGCCCAGCTTGTCCAGCCTGTTTTTCACGGCGTTCGTTTTGCCGCCGGATATTACCCATACTTTGTAACCCTTGCGCACCGCGAGTTGCAGCGCATAGCCATCTTTTATATTCATGCGGCGCAGCAGTTCGCCATCCTCCTGCACGTGCAACATACCATCGGTTAGCACACCATCAATATCCAGTACAAAAACCTTAATCGCTTCAAAAAGTTCTAACACATTCATCTGTCTGCAAAAAAATAATGAGGCGCAAAGATAATCCTCTTTGTACCACGATTTACTTATTTTCGCTTACTATGTCTTTAACAGTCATCATCATTATCATAACCGTATTGGTTTCCCTTGCAGCGTTTCGCAATCAAAAACTGCTGCAAGACCTGATATTATGGCCGCATGCGATGCATCATCCATCACAGTTTTACAGATTCCTCACTTCAGGGTTTGTACATGTAGATGAAATGCACCTCGCTTTCAATATGATTTCTTTCTATTTTTTTGGGTCTATGCTTGAGCCAGAAATAGGCTCGTTTTGGTTTGGCTTATTGTATATTATGGCGATAATAGCCTGTGATATACCTTCCTATTTCAAACACAAAAATAATCCGAGATATGCTTCATTGGGCGCATCGGGCGGCGTGGCTGCTATAATATTTGCTTTTATATATAAGTATCCCTGGCATGAGATCGGCATTATTTTCATTCCATTTATAGAATTTCCTGCGATTCTATTTGCAGCTCTGTACTTAGTTTATTCAGCCTACATGGCGCGCAAAGGGCAAGGAAGAATAGCGCATGGTGCCCACTTTTGGGGTGCTATGTTCGGCCTCGCATTTATGTTTATAGTGTTAGACCAAAGCCACGGCCTTTATTTCTGGAACGAAATCAGCAACCCACCACCTAATTTAGGCATCGGCAGGTAAATCTCGAAGTACCAATGTAATTCAATTCTCAAATCCCAATTCCCAAACACAATACCTACTACTATTTATGGCGGCTCCCGGGCTGCCTTCGCTGTAGTCCTCGTGCTGCAAGCGGTCGCTTCTCGCTACCCGTTTGCCTTTACACAAGACCTGTTAGTTTTGGAAAACCTAACAGGTTTCACCACCACCGCTTTGCAGCACTGCGGGCTACTTGCGGGCATCCCTGCCGCGGTGTCGCGGCTAAAATATCAGGCGTAACACGACACTTACTTTTACGCATCACTACACACCAACCCACTCACTTTGTCATATTGAGGTCTGCGCAGCAACCGAAATATCTCTATTTAATATCAACCTGATTGAGGTGTTTCACTGCGATACTCAAACAAGTAAAATCATAAATATCATTTCAATCAGCGTTCAAACAATAGGATAATTTGGATTCAGATGTTTCACTCCGCTGCGCTGCTTTCAACATGACAAATGGTTGCATGAGGAATGAACCAAGAAATTTAGAGTGCCGCGCTCCATTACATTACGCTCGCAATGACGGGAACAAGTGTAAACGATGCTAACTACCAGGTTCGGTATAGCCTTCAGAATAGCCGCACATAAAAAAATGCCTGAAGCACATGCTTCAGACATCATTCAACAATTATATTCATTCAACTACTCTACCACTTTAATACCTTTTGCCGTGATGCGGATGCTTTGCTCGGGCTCGGTGATAGCAGCTATTTCTTCCTTTGATTTTTTTGCGTCTTCGGCGTAGTGGCGCAGTTCTTCGACCGAAGTTTCTTCGATATAAGCTACACCATCTATTACTATTTCTTTACCGGCAATATCTAATGGCACGAAGAAGCCATAGTCTTTCATCTTTACAAATGCAGTGGTGCTATCATCGATATACAGGTTCATCCAACAGCCTTTTTTAGGACATACATCTATTACTTTAGCTTTTAGCTTTGTATCGATTTTTTTGTCAGCATCTTTTTGCAATGCTACAGGCAGTTGCGCTATATCTTTCGCACCTTTCTCTTTTACCTTATCTCCGTACACCTGGCCTTTAACGGCGGGAGGTATTTTGTCCATTTGCGCTTGCGCGATAAAACCAGTACCCATTACAAGCGCCAAAATCATTAATGCTTTTTTCATGCCTATTTTCCTTTTTTGAATGCTGCAAAATTACGGAAATTTTTATTTGTCGATTTTGCATTGCTGACAAAATGCGGCTATTTACAATTGTACATGAAATTTTTACCGACTAATTTTAAATTAAAATGAAATAGCCAGCCTTTTTCTGAAAAAATGGCAATAAAGCAGAGTTGGCACATTTTTCGATGCACCTTACTCGTCAGGGCAACATCGCGCTGTACTGATACATATTCTTTTAAAAACAAATTAAATATTTAATAGTACACACATTATGGCTAAAAAAGCAACTCCAAGCATTACGCCGCTACACGACCGCGTAATCGTAAAACCGGCTGCTGCCGAAACTAAAACTGCTGGTGGTATCATCATCCCAGACACTGCTAAAGAAAAACCACAACGTGGCGTTGTAGTAGCTGCGGGTCCTGGTAAAACAGACGAGCCGGTTACTGTAAAAGCGGGCGACACTGTATTGTATGGTAAATATGCAGGCACCGAAATCAACTTCGACGGCGAAGAGCTGCTGATTATGCGCGAAAGCGATATTTTGGCAATCATATAATAAGTCAAAATGCAAAAGTCAAAAATCAAAATATAAGACTGCTGATTTTTAGACTGTTTTAAAAATTCCTCTTTAATAATATTTTTCAAAAATAGACAATGGCAAAACAATTGTTTTTCAATACAGACGCCCGCAACAGAATGAAGAAAGGCGCAGATGCTTTGGCTGATGCAGTTAAAGTAACTCTTGGCCCTAAAGGTCGTAACGTAGTTATCGAGAAAAAATTTGGCGCACCGGCTATCACTAAAGATGGTGTAACGGTAGCTAAAGAAATAGAACTGGAAGACCCTATCGAAAATATGGGTGCTCAAATGGTGAAAGAAGTAGCAAGCAAAACTGCTGATGTAGCCGGTGACGGTACTACTACTGCTACTGTATTGGCTCAGGCGCTTATTCGCGAAGGTCTTAAAAACGTAGCTGCAGGTGCTAATCCAATGGACCTGAAACGCGGTATGGACAAGGCGGTAGCTGCTGTAGTTGAAAACCTGCAAAAGCAAAGCCAAAAAGTAGGCAACGATAATCAAAAAATAGAGCAGGTAGGTACTATCTCTGCTAACAACGATAACGAAATAGGTAAACTGATTGCTCAGGCGATGAAACGCGTAGGCAATGAAGGTGTAATTACCGTTGAAGAATCTAAAAATACCGATACTACTGTCGATGTAGTAGAAGGTATGCAATTTGACCGTGGCTATCTGAACCCTTACTTTGTAACCAATACAGAGAAAATGCAGGTAGAAATGGCCAGCCCCTACATCTTGATTTTTGATAAAAAAATCAGCATGATGAAAGACATCCTTGGATTGCTGGAAAAAGTAGTTCAAAGCGGTCGTCCTTTGTTGATTATTGCTGAAGATGTTGAAGGCGAAGCATTGTCAACATTGGTAGTAAATAAATTGCGTGGTTCTTTGAAAATAGCTGCTGTAAAGGCTCCTGGCTTTGGCGACCGTCGTAAAGAAATGCTGCAGGATATCGCTACTCTTACTGGTGGTATCGTTATCAGTGAAGAGCAAGGTTACAAATTGGAGAACGCTGAGTTCGCTTACTTGGGCCAGGCTGAAACAATTACTATTGACAAAGACAATACTACCATCGTAGGTGGTAAAGGTAAAAAAGCGGATATCACTAACCGCGTGAACCAAATCAAGTCGCAACTGGAAGTTACTACTTCGGACTACGATAAAGAAAAAATGCAGGAGCGCCTTGCTAAATTAAGCGGTGGTGTGGCTGTATTGTACGTAGGTGCTGCTACAGAAGTAGAAATGAAAGAGAAAAAAGACCGCGTAGACGATGCATTGCACGCTACACGCGCCGCTGTACAGGAAGGTATTGTTCCTGGTGGTGGTACTGCTTTCATCCGCGCTATTGAGTCTATCGAAAAAATGAAAGGCAGCAACGAAGATGAAGCAACTGGTATCGCTATCGTGCGTCGTGCACTGGAAGCACCTTTGCGTGTAATCGTTGAGAATGCTGGTATCGAAGGTAGCATCATCATTCAAAATGTGAAAGAAGGTAAAGGCGACTATGGCTTCAACGCTCGTACGGAGAAATACGAAAACCTGTTGAAAGCCGGTGTAATCGACCCAACAAAAGTAAGCCGTGTAGCTTTGGAAAATGCAGCATCAATCGCTGGTATGTTCCTGACTACAGAGTGTGTAATTGCTGATAAACCAGAACCAAAACAAGCTGCTCCTGCAATGCCGGGCGGTGGAATGGATATGGGCTATTAACAGCGATAGAACATCAGTTCAAGAAAAAATCCCTGACCAAATATCGGTTAGGGATTTTTTCTTTTGTATCAATCTGGATGTCTATTTAAGATTCTCTTGAAATATCAATGTACTGCAAATAGATTCAACCATGTTTTTAGTACGGAATGCTAAACCTAAGCAAATATGTACTGATATGCGGTCGGAGACCGCAAACCTCTGCGACGTAGTCTGGAGACTACGCCGAGCTTGAGAGACTACGCCGAGCTTGAGCTCGATGCCGCTTTTGTCGTCCCTCCTAGAGCCTGACGCTGTGCGAGGCTTGCAGCCTCGCAGTACTATTATTTTGCCTTTGGCAAAGAGGATAAAAACCTGAAAATATAGGCCAAAGCACCAGGCGCGTGGCGCGCCCCGGATAGCAGCGTAAAGCCCACAGCCACCACAGGTGGCGAGGACTTGCAGCGAATAGCCGGCAAAGGCGCCCAAAAAAAGTACGCGCTTAAGCAAACCAATTACTTCAATAAAAATCTTCTTCTTTCTTCGACAATTTTATACCGAGATTAAGACCGAGGTAAGCGACGGAAACTTTGTAGGTTCCGCTATTAGCCGATGGATATTGCGGCATGGACTCAAACGTGCCGGTGACAGCCTGACCCGGTGCCATAGCGTAGTGCAGCCTGCAAAAAAGCGTTGTTTACTGATTTTAAAATTCCAGGTAAAATAGCCATCAATCCCCCAGCCCAAACGTATTTTTCTGTTATCAGGCATATCCTGATAAAGGAGTGTACTACCCGGCTCGGAGCCTATTTGAATAAAGTTGCCGGTCTTGCTTGTTATGACATCGGTATGCAGTCCGGCAGCAATGTCGAACGTATGTCTGTACCCTGATTTTAATCGGTAACCGCCGCTTACAGCAAGGCCAATAGCTTTGTAATAGCCGAGGTTATAATTATGCTCGCCGTACAGCACATCGGCAGGTATACCCGCATGTGTAAAATCAAAAACAATGCCTTGCGTGAGGCTCACATATTGCAAATTAGCACTTAGCAGAAACCCTTTCTTCAATTCCATCTCGTAACCCGCCCGAACTCCTACTCCCATTGCATTTGCAGAGGAAAGATAGTTGTCGTTCATCCTTTTATCCAGCTTGCGGTTACCCAATCCATAATTGGGCTCAAAAGCGATGAATAGATTGTTTTGTGCGTGGACCACAAAAGGTAGGAAGAGCGCTAACAAAAGAAATCTTTTCATGGTATTGGAATTGGTTATGGTTATAGGCTTTCTCAAAAATAAACAATTCAACTAATAAAGAATAGGCAATTATACACCTCAATTTTTTTTTCTCTTCGACTATAGTTTGGCATTACGATTGCTATACATGCTATTGTACTCAAAAAAAAAGAAAAACACAATGAATTTATTACAAGTAGATGCAACAGTAGCAGCCATTGAAACAGGTAATGTATGGCTTGAAAAAATTAAAGGAATGGCGCTGGAATATGCGCCCAAAGTGGTAGGCGCCATTCTGGTCTATATTATTGGTTCCTGGCTTATCAGAAAAATGGGTGGTGGAATGAAGCGTGTTTTTGCCAAAAGAAATTTTGATGTCTCGCTGCAAAATTTCCTGATATCTACTACCAAGGCACTGATGATGGTATTGTTGCTATTAGCAATTGCCAGCATGATAGGTGTAAATATTACCAGCTTTGCAGCGATTTTAGCAGGTGCGGGTTTAGCTATTGGCGCTGCGTTGAATGGTTCATTAGGCAATCTTGCCGGTGGTGTGATGATTATGATTTTCAAGCCATTTAAAATAGGCGATATTATAGAAGCACAAGGCAGTGCTGGTGTGGTAAAAGAAATAGGCATTTTCAGCACTACCATACTTACTCCTGAAAACAAGACGGTAATTTTACCAAATGGTGGCCTGTCTACAGGCGTGATTACCAACTATAATACACACGGAAATTTGAGGGTAGATATGACGATGGCAATAGCGCTCGATGTAGATATTGACCGCGCACGTGCCGTGGCAATACAAGCCATGCTTACACACCCAAAAGTTTTGCAAACGCCCGCTCCTGAAGTGAGCGTATTGAAAGTAGGCGATGGCATGGTACAACTGGCTATTCGTCCTTATACCACGCAGGCAGACTATTGGGATGTATTCTTCGGCGTGCAGGAAAGAGTGAAAAAAGCATTCGATGCTAATAGTATTGCTGCACCTATTCCTACAAGAATATCTATAACAAGATAATCCCAGCATTTTGAAAATAGCCTTGGTTATGGGTACTCACGATAACCAAGGCTTTTTCTATTTTACAAATCCAATTACTTCTGTAATACCTGCCTAAAATCGGCTATTTTTTACGACATTTAGCAGGTGCAACTATTCCATCAAATTCATCACATCGCAATTATCTGTTCCGACTATTCAGCTTCTAAAAAATTCTACACCGAGGTTTTAGGATTTGAAATCATCAGCGAGGTGTACCGTGCTGAAAGACACTCGTACAAACTTGATCTGGCATTGAATGGAGTTTATACGATTGAGCTATTTTCTTTTCCGAATCCGCCAGAAAGGCCGTCACGGCCTGAAGCTGCGGGCCTAAGGCATATTGCTTTTGCCACGGATAATATTGAAAACGCTGTAAGCCTGCTGGCGAAAAAAAATATAATAGCAGAACCGATAAGAACAGATGAATACACCGGCAAGCGCTTTACCTTTATAGCCGATCCCGATGGATTGCCTATCGAACTTTACGAAAATAGTAGTATGAATCATATCAAGAATCAAGAAATAGCACAAGCGTGGTTCGATGCTTTCAACCGCCATCATCTGGAAGATTTATTGAGCCTATATGATGATAATGCCGAGCACTTCAGCCCGAAACTAAAAATCCGGCAACCTGAAACAGAGGGGTTGATTAAAGGCAAAAGCGCTTTGCGCACCTGGTGGCAAGATTCGTTTGAACGCCTGCCGGAGCTGCATTACAGCGTAACCAATCTGGTGGCAGATGACAAAAGTGTATTTATGGAATACATCCGCAAAGTGCCGGGCGAAGATGATATACGTGTTGCAGAAATTCTGGAAATAAACGAACGCGGGCTGATAAAATTTTCAAGGGTTTATCATGGATAAAAACAAAATAGCCGTTGCATGTTATCATGCAACGGCTATTTTTCAAATGTCTTTTTTTAGCTAATCCCTTTTACCAACACGTCTATTGTAGTGTTGATGAGTGTTGCGGTATTTCCTTTATAAGAATTTAAAAAACTAAGTTCGATCTGCAAGCCTTTTAGCGTAACGCCGCATACCGATAGCAATAGCATCAAATCTTCTTTGCAAGCAGCATTGATTTCGCCCTGCTCTATACCTGAGTGAAGTATAGAGGATAGAATTTCCTGCTCTGCCTCATCGAAGCGTTGACGGATAATATTATACATGCATATCTTATCGGGCAGTTCAGATTCGCTGGTAATCTGGTAAGTAATTCTCCGCTTCCTTATTTCTTTGTATTTAGCCATAGCCAAGGCTTTCAGCCTGCCGGTTGTATCACTTTCTTTGGCTATTGCGTTCTTGATTTCTTTCTCAATGGTTATTTTTTCCCGTTCTACCACGGCATCAAATATCTGTTCTTTGGTAGCATAGTAATAGTAAAGGCTGCTCTTGCCCTTGCCTACCGACTTGGCTATATCTTCCATCGTAGTTTTAGAAAGCCCGTATTGTTGAAACAACTTTTGCGCAGCATCAATAATGGATTTCCTTACTGCATCATCCTTTGAGTTCGGCTGTGTCGTTATCATAATATCGTTTGTAAAGCTTTAAAATCATCTATTACCGCATCAGCACCTGATACATCTGTCGGATCGTCGCCCCAGCCGGCTTTGTTGAGCCATACCGTTTTGCAACCAGCTTGCTTACCTGGCGCAATATCTTTGGAATAAGAATCGCCTATAACTACTGTATTTTCAGCGGGCATATTCAACGCTTTCACGCCCAAAGAAAAAATAGCGGCATCTGGCTTACGAACCCCTACCACAGCCGATTCCACCACCGATTTAAAATATTTATCTATGTCAAAATCTTTCAAAATAGTATTGATATTGCCATAAAAATTAGACACCAAAACCAATGGATATTTATCACTCAAATAGGCAAGCGTTTCCTTGGCATTGTTTACAGCTTGCTTCGCAAACTCAAAAGACTGCATTGCCATTTTATCTACCAATTCACTCGTTACAAAAGATGATGACACCAATTCTTGCTGCTGCAAATAGTCAAATTGCTCTTTGGTTTTAATACGCAATACGTCCAGAAAGTTATCACTCGGATTTACCAAAGGCCTTGTGCCTAATGCACGCTCGCCATAGCTATATGCGTCACGAAAGGCAGACTTTTCAATAGGTACTGAATTGTCAACATAGGCTTGCCACAACACCTCTCCCCAATGAATACCATTCGTATCTATCGTACCGCCATAGTCCAGTAAAACGCCTTTAATATCTTTCATTATTTCGATTTAACTTTTACAAGAATGAGTCCTATCGCTATCCATATCAACTCGCGAATGCGTGTAACAAGACTGATAAAAACACCTACTGCATTAAATGCCGCAATACCCAAACCCTTTACTGCCAACATAAATCCGCCCTCACGCGTGCCCACCTGCATGGGAAAAAAGAACAGCATATTGGCGAACAATGATGAACCTGAACTGACTATAAACGAGCCAAGCAATGAAATATCGGCACCAATTGCAACCGCCACAAAATAGATTTCCAGGCAGCCTACTACCCTACCGAAAAACTCGTAAAATAGCGCTGCATAAAATGTTTTTCGTCTGATGGTAAAGAGCTCCAATATCTCACGGTCGATTGTTTCAAGGTCGCTATGGTTCTTATCGATAAACGCCGTTATTCTCTTCTTTAAAAAAGGTATGCGTGCAAGCAAACTAAACGTAGTTACCGTGAGCCCTTTTCGATACATGCGGATAACCCAGATTACTAATAGCGCAAAGAACAAAAATGTAATACCACAACCTATCAGTAACTGATTCGACACTGGTAGCACTATCAATATCAATGGTATCGACACCAACCAAAATACAATGTGTGAAAACATGTGCATGATGGTGTACAGCAATACAGATGAGGTCGCTTTTGTGACACCTATTTTATCTTTGAGCTGCATGATGCGGTAAGGCTCGCCACCCAAAGGCGCCACTGGCGTTATGTAATTAATAGCATAACCGCTGATGGTAATTCTTAGAACTTCAGCAAAAGGAAGCCTGGTATGTGGCAGTTTACGTTCATAAATAATCTCGCGCAGCGCCAGTGCATTCAATCCATAGATGACAAGCCAGCTACCGATTACAGGCACAAACCACCACCCGGTTTTTACGATGTTGTCTCCTATTGTATCGAGGCCAATCTTATACACCATAAATCCCAGCAACAGCAATCCGATGACAAAAAAGACGGTATTTAAATGGTTCTTTTTTTTCATGCAGGCTGCTGGTGGCTTTCCGGCACACTCATTAATTTGTTATAAAAACGCTTGCTTATTTTTTCCTGCTTTACAATCATATAAATCAGTACACCGTTCAATACCAAAAGGTCAAAAATAAAGTACAACCATATCTTGTCTGTTAACACTGCAATAAATAGCGCTATTGCACGGGTATTGAACTGCACTATATTGGTAAACTTCATGAGTGGCTTGTTCATAGCGCTGAACTCTGTAACGAGCCATTGTGGCAATTGGTCTTTATACCTAAGTCTTACCTGTTTCAAAAATCGGAATAGGCTTGGTGCCAGTTGTTCCTGCCTTTTTGTATACCCCAGGTAGAAAGTGTACATCGCTTTCTGACCAAAATCTTTCGACCAGCTCAATCCATCCACTTTCGCTTTCAGATCTTCGCTATTATCCTGTTCGCTACCAGCTTTACCTTTTATAAAGTATAAATAGACATTGCGGTAGTAATCGCCTTGTTGTGCCTGTATCATGTGTGCAAATAAGGACGCGGCTCCCAGTAACCATATCCACCAGGGCCAGCCCTGCTCCATCAATCGCCAGCTGACACCAATATGAATACTGACGAACCAAAAAGCACCGGCCAGACCATCAAGCAGTCGACCAAAAAGACTCTTGTTGTTGGTCATCCTTGCGAGCTGGCCATCAGCACTATCCAATGCATTTGCCAGCATCAGCATGAATATACCTAAGATGTTTAGGTATATATTCTGGTAGAAGAAAAACAAACCCGACGAAATACCTATAAAAATACTTGCCCATGTAACCGCATTGGGTGTGATGCCAAGTTTGGCGCACAACAGGGCTATTCTAAAGCCAATTGGGCGGTAGAAATAAATATCAATTACCTCTTCTGTATCCGAGGATTTTAAGGTGGATTCAAAGGTTATTTTTTCAGTAGTGGTTGCCATGTGTGGTTAGTACTTTTTGGTAAATACGTGCTGCAATATTATCGGCTGCTTCTTCACGGCAAGGAGCAAATGATGGCCAATCATTAAGGTCTATAATTTGTATATCTCCGGTGGCAGATATTACAGCATCGCCGCCAAAAATATCAATCTCCAACGCCTCCGCAGCCTGATGGCTCATAATCTTCAATTCCGCAACATTAAAGTCGTAGCGCTGTGTCTGGCCATTAACGGCTTCGTTATTGAACTTGCTATGATGTGCTTCGTTGGGGTAAAACCAATGAAAAAAATCGCTCTCTGCTACGCCGTAAAACTTGATTAAATCGCCGTATAAATGCACCGATATTACAGCCTCATCTATACCGCGCATAGCATATTCATGCAACATATCCACGCCCTCATTAATCGTTTTCACAAACGTTACATCCTCTTTATGAATCGCATGAAAATCGCCCCGCTTTATCCAGAAATTCTCATCAGCCAATGCGCGAAATGTAGCGTCAGTAGGATTCTTTGTGCTTACAATTATACTTTCGGGATAAGGCACATTATTATCAATCAATCTGCGGGTCATATTGGTGCGGTAGCAAAGTTCGATGCCTTTGGCAGAGTTCACTATTAGCTTACCCTCGCGTTCCCAGCGCTGCATTTTATGCACTACTTCTTTACTTCTGGCCATTGTAAATATCACGTCCTCGGCTATATCTTCCGCAGCCATTATTTCCTCTTCGGTATAATGAACAATGCGGCAACCCATCGCCTCGAGGCGCTCGGCTACCAGCATATAAATCGCGTTATCGTTCCCTCTGTGATTGGGAGAAAACTCAACGTTTCTCCGTACTCCCGCCAATGATATCATGTATATTCTTTACTATTAAATCTTTTAGTGTAGTTGCAGCATTTCCTCTGCTGTATTAATATCTGCCACGTGGTCCACATCTATAATTTTAGAAAAATCATATGCTACCACTTTCAATCCATCGCTTACCATGCGGCGCTGAAACTCACGCATACGGCTTCTTCCATCGCTCAATGTGTCGAGTGCCGACTTATAAGCTGCGGCCCGCAAGCAATAGATGCCACCTGAAATATATTTGCAATCGCCCTCGCTATTATTATCCTTAAATGCAAGCACATTCATATCATCATCCGTTGCTACAAATAGCGGCTTTTCATCGTCTATGAATGTAGTTACCGCCATTTGCGCATCGCATGTTTTATTGGCTTTGAAAGCACTGATATAGTGCGCAAATTCACTTTCATCAAACACAGTATCGACCGTCGTCAGGCAAATGTCTTTACCATTCAATCCAGGTATTAACGCTCCAAAGCTATGCAGCGAATCCGGCGTTGACTTTACGATTAAGCGGATAGGCACTTTCTTGCTTAATTGCTCCACATGTGCCTGCAGCATTGCCGAAGATTCATTGATGATTATATGAACAGTTGCTGCACCGTTCTTAATAAATACATCAATCAATCTGTCTATCAGCGGAGTTCCATGCAGTGTTACCAAGGGCTTTGGCACTTTGCTCCCTTCCTCTGCAAGACGTGCTCCATCTCCGGCTGCTATAATTGCAAAATCCATGTTTAAAAAAATACTGTTTGAAATCTTAGAAATCAAAATTGATACGTGCTCTCACACCCCATTTAGCAACATTCGGATGATCGAGATAAGTAAATCGCTTCACCACGTCTACCCTCAACAGATTGAAGATATTTTCGATACCAACACTGCCCTCCATGTAAGGTTGTTTCTCCAAAGAAAAAGTACTGGTAGTGCCGTATTTATCTGTAGGAAAAATAAACTGCGAAGTATTATTTTCCGGTCTGTTCTCTGGTCGCACACCACCATACAATAGCTTGAAACTCGCTACCTCACGTAGTTTCAGCTTCTTGAGCAATGGCACTTTGTTGAAGATAAAACCATACATGTGGTAATCTATATGCACATTCACATAGCGGTCACTTACAAATTCCAAAAAGTTCATCAGGTTGTAAGATGGTAGCTGATAAGCATAAGTCTGGTTGGCACGCGCTATGGACAATAGCGGGTAAGGCACCTGACCAATAATATAGCCGCCACCGACGATCACATCTGCCAGACCCAATTGCGATAGGTAGAAGCGCTTGTATATATCAGCCTTAAACGATTTAAAATCATACTGACCACCTAATAAATCTTTCAGACCTAAATCTGCGCGCAGCGTGATAATAGGATATGGATTTGGTACTGGTGTTCTAAACAATTTCCTTTGAAAGAACTGCTCATTAGGTGCCCAACGCCACTCCAGGCCTACACTTGAGGTCGTTACAGAATTAAGTGTATCATTAAATCCGTCATTCTTTGTAAAATGTAAACCGCCTGCGGCCTCCTGTTTTAGTCTGGAAAAATCGGCACGAATAGCCATGTGATTACCAAACTCAACTACATACTCAAACTTGAATAAATCGTTGTACAAAAACTTATCATTTACACCGCGCTTGAATGAAAGCAGGAAGTTATCTTCCTGAATCCAGCGCAAGTCCTGACCGGGTATTTTTACATCGCGCTGAAAACTTGCGCGGATATAATTGAGCGGATAAGAATAGATACTTTTGTTATTGATGGAATATGTTCCAGCAAGGAAAAATTTCCAACGCTGGTCTTTAAAGCCATACGCACCATAAGTTTCGAAGAAATAGCGCTTACTTAACAGCGGCGTAGTTCTGCCCCCTAAACGCAACCTGAATCCCTCAACAGGATTAAAACTGTAGAAAGTACTCACAGGGCCTATTTCCACAGGGCCCAGCATTTTATAGCCAGCGATAAACATGCTACCCCAATCAAGTATACGCTTGAAAGATTTCATCTTGCCAAGGCTATCTATATTGGTGTAAGTTTTCTCCTCGCTTGCAGTTAAGGCTTGCGGCCTATTATCTTGCCAGTAGCTATCCGATTTTTTATTGAAACTATCAGCCATTACTACATCACTACCGTTAAAGATGCTATCGGCGGGTTTATTGGCTATATCAAAATTCTTAATAGTTAGTGAGCGCTCGCCAAAGATGCCACTCTTTCCCTGAAACATACCGAAGTTAACCAGGATGTTATTTTTACTTAAATGATAACGACCATCGGTGCTGCGTTCGAAGTCGAGCGTCAATCCCAAACTGGTTACCCAGTTGAGGTTTACATCTTTACCTACATCCAAAATAGCCTTTTGAACTGCATAATTTCCATCAAGCGTTACATACAACTTGCCAGTAA
>PJTT01000387.1_pt1 | contig 38978 bp, 42 predicted proteins | sample 1512261 | NCBI WGS metagenome assembly PJTT01 (sample SAMN08177685, study PRJNA422409) | Soil metagenome, whole genome shotgun sequencing project. | isolation source: Soil (2) enriched on wood chips | place: USA: Madison | collected 2015-01-15
CCGGCGCGTGAGGACTCACATATCCCCGGGGCCTTAATCGATCCTAAGGGAGCTGTCCCTGACCGGGCCCGTGGGCTCGGACATACGGCGCCCACCTACGTATGTAGGTTCCCGGGATCAGCAGTCCCACGGCCAGGGTGGCACCTGAATTTCATCAAGAGGGCGCATGGCGGACCTTGCAATCGAAGACGCCAAGGCAGCCTTGCGCAAACAGGCCCATGCCGCCCGCGCTGCGCTCACGCCGGGCGAACGCACGGAAGCTGCCATTTCCGTCGCGCGCCGTTTCTTCGACGAGATCGCCTTTGCACCTGACGATGTGGTTGCCGGCTATTGGCGTATCCGCGATGAGCTCGATTGCCAGCCGATCCTTGTCCGCTTGATGGATGGCGGACAGAAGGTGGTTCTGCCCGTCGTGGCAGCGCCAGATGCGCCGCTCGATCTGCGGGTATGGGAAGCCGACCAGCCGCTTTACGAGGCCGGGTTCGGCACGCTGGCACCATCCGACCTTGCACCACGCGCCGAGCCTGATCTGGTTCTGATGCCGCTTCTGGGCTTTGACGCTTCCGGCACAAGGCTTGGTTATGGCGGCGGTTATTACGACCGGACGCTGGCCCATATTGCAAAGAAACCCCTGCTGGTGGGCCTCGCCTTCGCGGCGCAGGAACTGGCGCATATTCCGCGCGACACACACGATATTCCCCTTGATGCGGTGATCACCGAAGAGGGCGTCCGCTTTTTTGGGAAGACTGCATGAGATTTCTGTTTCTGGGCGATGTGATGGGCCGAGCGGGCCGCGATGCGGTGGCCGAGCGCCTGCCGGGCCTGATCGCCAAGCACAAGTTCGATTTCGTCGTGGTGAACGGGGAAAATGCCAGCCACGGCAAGGGGCTGATCGAAAGCCATTTCCAGGCTCTGCGCGACGCCGGGGCCGACATTGTGACGCTGGGCGATCATGCTTTCGACCAACGGGAGGCATTGACCTATATCGAGCGCGAGCCGACCCTCATCCGCCCCATCAACTACCCGCCCGGCACGCCGGGTCGCGGTGCCATGCTGGTCGAAGGTCGCAACGGCCACCGGGTTCTGGTGGTCAACGCGCTGGGCCGGGTATTCATGCCGCCCATTGATGACCCGTTCCGGGCTGTGGAAGCGGCTATTGCCGATGCGCCTCTGGGCGAAGTGGCCGATGCCATCATCGTTGATTTTCACACTGAGGCGACCTCGGAAATTCAGGCCATGGGTCACTTCCTCGATGGTCGGGTCAGCCTTGTCGTCGGCACACACACCCATCTGCCCACGGCTGACCACCGCGTGCTAAAGGGGGGTACGGCCTTTCAGGCCGATGCCGGAATGTGCGGGGATTTCGACTCCATCATTGGCACCGAAACCGATGAGCCGCTCAACCGTTTCCTCACCGGCATTCCCAATGGCCGTTTTACCCCGGCAGAGGGCGAAGCCACCATTTGCGGCATTGCGGTGGAAACCGATCCGCGCACCGGTTTGGCGACTAAAGCCATGCCGTTGCGGCTAGGCGGTGTTCTTGCCCCGGCCGAACCGGAGTTCAGTTAGGACGATTTCGATGCGCGCATTTCTTCTGGCCATCTTGCTGTTTGTCGCCCCTGTCATCCCCGCCGCGGCGCAGTCTATAACCGTCGATGTGCGCTTCACGTCAGTCGGCAATGATGAGCAGACGGGGCAACCGGCGCTCAAAATCAGAATGTCGGATGAAGGGCGGAAGATTTTCAGCGCATTCACCGAGCAACATGTCGGCAAGACCATCGATGTTCTTGTGGATGGCGTCGTTGTGACTTCGCCCATGCTGCACACGCCGATCCATTCGGAATGGATCATCATCACCGGCTCGTTCGTCATGAGCGAGCTGGAAGCCATGTCGGACATTATCAACCGAACTGAAGGCGCCGTTACTTTGCGCCCTGCCAAGGTCACGCCCGGCTCCCTTTAGGCGTTACGCTTCACAAGCGCGGCTCCAGCCCCTATAAGCGGGCCGATTTTACAAAATTCTACCCGTCGAGGTATTCCATGGCTGGCCATTCCCACGCCAAAAACATTATGCACCGCAAGGGCAAGTCGGACGCGATCCGTTCGAAGATTTTTTCCAAGCTCGCCCGCGAAATTACCGTGGCCGCTAAGATGGGCCAGCCCGATCCGGCCTTCAATCCGCGTCTGCGTCTGGCGATTACCAATGCCCGCGCCCAGTCCATGCCCAAGGACAATATCGAACGCGCGGTCAAAAAGGCGTCCGGTGGCGATGCCGAAAACTATGATGAAATCCGCTATGAGGGCTATGGCCCCGGTGGGGTCGCTGTCATCGTCGAGGCGCTGACTGACAATCGCAATCGTACCGCGTCCAATGTCCGCTCCTACTTCTCCAAGAATGGCGGCGCTTTGGGCGAAACTGGTTCGGTCGGTTTCATGTTCGACCGCGTTGGCGAAATCACCTATCCGGCCACGGTCGGCTCCGAAGACAAGGTGATGGAAGCGGCAATCGAAGCCGGTGCCGACGATGTCGAGAGCGACGAAGACGGCCACTACGTTTACACCTCGTTCGAGAGCATGGCCGAAGTGTCGTCAGCGCTTGAAAAGGTGCTGGGCGAGGCTGAATCGGTCAAAGCAATCTGGAAGCCGCAGAATGCGACGCCAATCGACGCCGAAAAGGGCGCGACGCTGATGAAGCTGATCAATACGCTTGAAGAAGACGATGACGTGCAGAACGTCTATTCGAACTTTGATATGAGCGAGGAAGACGCCGCCAAGCTGGCTCAGTAAGCTCGGCAGCTTCGATCACCGAACAGGCGGCCTTCGGGCCGCCTTTTTTATGCGCTGCGTTTCAACAGGATGGCGGGATTGTCCTGCAGATGCTCGATGGCGGACATGTTTCGTCCGGCATTTTTCGCGCCGTAAAGGTGCCGGTCGGCAAGACGGAAAAGCTCGGCGAAATTGGTGTGGCCAGTAAAGACTGCGCCGCCAATGCTGACCGAAAGAGCATGCGGCTCATTACCCGGTGCGAACCGCGCGCGATTGACGGCGGTGCGAATGCGCTCTGCCATGATTGTGGTGACGTCTTCGCTGGCATTTGGCAGAAATACGCCGAATTCTTCGCCGCCCATCCGGCCCACAAGATCGCCCTCTCGCAGTACAGAGCGGATGGAACGCGCAATGATGACCAGGGCCTCGTCGCCAACATCATGACCGTATAGGTCATTGATAGATTTGAAATTATCGGCGTCGATCATCAGCAGCGCTCCGTTAACGGCAGCGCCGCGTTCGTGGAGCCAGGCACCAACCTTGGCGGCGAAAGCGCCACGATTGAGGCAATCGGTCAGGAAGTCGTAGCTGGCCACCTTCTGCAACTGCGCATTTGCGGCGCGCAGGCGCTCCTGGCCTATCATGATGAACAGAACGGACGGGCCGCCCAGCAGGATTGGGGTGACGATGGAAACGACCAGTCCCTGCACGTTAATGCCAGCAGAAAAGACCTCCATGATCACATTGGTTATGATGATGGAGAGGATGATCGCGACGCAGGTGAGCAGTCCCGTAACCCGATAGACTCGCAGCCATGCCTGACTGCTGAGCTTCCTGTTTGCCCCATGCATTCGTGAACTCTTGCCCCTGCGTAACGAGGCGCAAGCTAGGGCCGCCTTGTGAACAGAACGTTGCCGGGAACACTAAGATTTAAAATGTCGCAGCTGTTTCTGCTTTGTTCACTTTGCACTTGGTAGGTTGGGTCCGGGCCTCTACAAGGATGAACATGACTGAACCCGTACGAATCATTGGCCTTGATCCGGGCCTGCGCCGCTGTGGCTGGGGTATTATCGAAGCTGTGGACAACAGGCTCAGCTTCGTCGCTGGAGGCACTTTGACGCCGCCCGTCGATGGTTCTTTGGCCAGTCGGCTGGCGGTGCTTGCCGAAGGGCTCAATGCTCTGCTCGATCTGCACCGGCCCGATGAAGCAGCGGTGGAAGAAACTTTCGTCAATGCCGGGGCGCGCTCGGCCCTAATTCTGGGGCAGGCGCGTGGCGTTATTCTGGTTACGCCTGCCCTGCGTGGTTTGCCGGTGGCCGAATATGCGGCCAATCTCGTCAAGAAGTCTGTTGTCGGCACAGGCCATGCCGCCAAGGATCAGGTGGGGCTGATGGTCAAAACCCTGCTGCCAACGGCAAATTTCAAGGGTGCTGATGCTGCCGACGCGCTGGCCATTGCCATCTGCCATGCCCATCACCGGGTTTCGGCGCGCCGCATGGGAGTTCTGGTATGATCGGCAAACTCAAGGGTCTGGTCGACAGCTTTGGCGATGATTGGGTGCTGATTGATTGCGGCGGCGTCTGCTACGAGGTCTTTTGCTCGTCGCGCACCTTGCAGGCTTTGCCGCGGGTCGGAGAGGCGGCTGTGGTGTTCGTCGAAACCATCGTGCGCGAAGACCTGATCCGTCTTTATGGTTTTGCCAATGACACGGAAAAAAGCTGGTTCAATCTGCTGACGACAGTGCAGGGGGTTGGCTCCCGCGTGGCGCTCGCCATTCTTTCGGTTATGTCTCCGTCGGAATTGTCCAGCGCCGTGGCCTTGCAGGACAAGGCGATGATCGGGCGCGCCAATGGTGTGGGACCAAAGCTGGCCCTGCGGGTTGTCACAGAACTCAAGGGCAAGGTGCCGGCCATCGGCGCGGTTGATGCCGGGACGCTGGGTCTGCAATCAGCGCTGGGCGAAGGCGTGGCGGCAAGCAATGTCGCAGATGCAGTTTCGGCCCTTACCAATCTGGGTTATTCCAGCGCTCAGGCCTCTGCCGCGTTGGCCCGTGTTGTTGCCCGAGAGGGTGACGACACGCCGACAGAGAAACTGATCCGGCTGGGCCTCAGGGAGTTGAGCAGCTAAAGTCGCTTTCATCATCGTAGGGGACAATGATGCGCAGATTGATCCGCACTGGCCTTTCGGCATGTGCAATGACTGGCTTGGTCTGGATGCCCATGCCTGCCAATGCAAATCAGAATGAGGCTGTAGCGGTCGCTATCTGGTTTGTGGAGGACGACGGGTCAACCAAGCCCTATTACTTCCACGACCCCAATGCGCCCCTGCCGCGCTGGTCCTGCGAGGCGCGGCTCGACTACCTCACCAAGATGTTTTTTCGCATGACGCGGGACAATCCTGATCTCAAGAACAAGCAGGCGGTTCGCTCCGCCTGTGTCCCTGTCAGCAGTATAAAGTAAGCCTCAAGCGTGACCGATCTGACTTCTGGCTCTGCGGGCCGCGACGACAATCTCGATGTTTCCCTGCGCCCGTCCGGCTTTTCCGATTTCGTCGGGCAGGCTGCTGCGCGGGCAAATCTCGAAGTCTTCATTCAGGCTGCCAAGCAACGCGGCTCGGCGCTGGATCATGTGCTCTTCGTCGGGCCCCCGGGGCTGGGCAAGACCACATTGGCGCAGATCATTTCGCGCGAACTGGGTGTCGGTTTTCGCGCTACGTCCGGCCCGGTCATCGCCAAGGCGGGAGACCTCGCGGCACTGTTGACCAACCTTGAAGAGCGCGACGTGCTCTTTATCGACGAGATCCACAGGCTCAACCCGGCCATTGAGGAAGTGCTCTATCCCGCGATGGAGGATTTTCAGCTCGATCTGATCATCGGCGAAGGTCCTGCCGCCCGCTCGGTGCGCATCGATCTCGCCAAATTTACGCTGGTCGGCGCAACGACCCGCGCGGGCCTGTTGACCACGCCCTTGCGCGACCGGTTCGGCATTCCTGTGCGGCTCAATTTTTACACGCCCGAAGAACTGGTGCAGATCGTGACGCGCGGCGCGCGGCTCATGGGCATGCCTATGGCGCCCGATGGGGCCATGGAGATCGCCCGCCGTTCGCGCGGCACGCCGCGTATCGCGGGCCGGCTGCTGCGCCGGGTCATCGATTTTGCCATGGTGGATGGCGCGAAAGAGGTCAATTCGGCCATAGCCGACAAGGCTTTGCTTCGCCTCGATGTGGATGCGCGTGGACTCGACCAGCTCGACCGGCGCTACCTGACCACCATTGCCGATTTCTACAATGGCGGGCCCGTGGGCATCGAGACCATCGCCGCCGCCTTGTCCGAGCCGCGCGACGCCATCGAGGAAATCGTCGAGCCCTATTTGCTGCAACAGGGCTTTATCCAGCGCACACCGCGCGGGCGCATGCTGACCTCCATCGCCTTCCAGCATATGGGAAAAGTCGTGCCGCAGGGCTTTGTCGGCATCCAGTCTAGCCTGTTTGAAGAGGGCGAAGAATGAGCCGCCACGTCATCAGCTTTCCCATTGAGGGCCAGCGTTTCAATTATCGCGTGGCCGCCATCATCATCACCGATGGCCATGTGCTGGTCTGCCGGGAAGACGACGACACCTACACAATGCTGCCCGGTGGCCGTGTGGAGCTTGGCGAGCCAAGCCGCTTGAGCCTTGAGCGGGAAATCGCCGAGGAATTGGCCATGCCCGCCGAGATTGGCCCGCTGATCGCGACCTCGGAGAGCTTCTACCATCGTGAAGAGCAGGATTTTCACGAGCTTGGTTTTTTCTACCCAGCCGAACTGACCGGGCAGCGGCCGAATGGCAACTCGCCCTGGCTAGTGCGGCAGGATGAGGGGCATGACCTTTATTTCTATTGGGTACCCCTTGCAGACGATGCGCTGGAACAGATGAACCTGCTGCCAGCCTGGTTGCCTGGCTTCCTTCGCGATCTGCCCGACGGGTCCGTTCATATCGTCGATGACGCCAGATGAGCCAACACACCTTTCCCGTCCGCATCTATTACGAAGACACCGATTTTTCGGGAAACGTCTATCACGCGGCCTATCTCAAATTCCTCGAGCGGGCGCGCACCGAGTTTCTGCGGGACGCCGGTATTCATCATTTCGAGCTGGCGAAAGAGGGCATCGCCTTCGCCGTCCGTTCCATGACGATCGACTTCATCGCACCAGCTCATATTGATGATCTACTCACCGTGGTCACCGAACCGCTCGAAGCAAGTGGAGCCCGGCTAATGTTGCGGCAGACAATTCTGCGTGAAGACATTTTGCTAACGAAAGCCGAATTGACTGTCGTGTCGATCAAGACCAGCGGCGGTCCGGCTCGCCTTCCCGTCTCAATAAGGGACTTGGTGAGCCCCTGAACGTTAGCAGTCTGCTAGCGAAATGCCCGTTTCGGATTCGGTTTGTTAACTCCTTGGTGACCATAAAGGGCACAAAGGGAGATTTGCCTCGTGCTGGCGCGTCCGCGCGCCAGAATACAAAGTATTTCTCTTAATTTTGACAGATTTGGTCCCCATCGCACCGACGATAGGACCGCTTATGTGAGCCGGGCCGAGAAGGAATTTTCATGGAAACCGTGGAAGCTGTAGGAGCCGTCGCTCCACATACCGATCTGTCCATCTGGGGCCTCTTTATGATGGCCGACATCGTCGTGAAGTCGGTGATGATCGGCTTGCTGGTGGCCTCGGTCTGGTGCTGGGCGATCATTATCGACAAGACGATCATCTATCGCCGCATGAAGGCGGAGATGAACCGGTTCGAGCGCACATTCTGGTCCGGGCAGTCGCTTGAGGAACTTTATCAGCAGCAGTCCGAGAAACCTTCGGGCGGTCTTGGCTCGGTCTTCGTGGCCGCCATGAAGGAATGGAAACGCAGCCACGAGCAGAATGCCGCCAGCTTTGTCGGCATGCAGCAGCGCCTCGATAAGGTGCTTGATGTGGCCATTGCCCGCGAAAGCGAATTTCTTGAAAAGCGCCTTGGGTTCCTGGCGACCGTCGGTTCCGCAGGTCCATTTATTGGCCTGTTCGGTACGGTTTGGGGCATCATGAATGCCTTTACCAATATCGCGGCCTCCTCTGATACAAACTTGGCCGTTGTGGCCGGTCCGATCGCCGAGGCCCTGTTTGCAACGGCCATTGGTCTTGTGGCCGCTATTCCGGCGGTTATCGCCTATAACAAGCTCTCCTCGGACGCCGGCAAGATGATCGGGCGGCTCGAAGGCTTCGCCGACGAGTTCTCCACCATCCTCAGCCGCCAACTCGAAGCGCGGAGCCGCTAAGATGGGTATGGGTGGCGCACCGGGCGGCGGAGGTGGCGGCGGACGCCGTGGCCGTCGACGCAGAAAATCTGGCGTGATGAGCGAAATCAACATCACGCCGATGGTCGACGTCATGCTGGTGCTGCTCATCATCATGATGGTGGCTGCACCGATGATGACGTCGGGCGTTGCCGTTGATCTGCCCCGCACTGCCGCGGGGGAAATGGCCAGCCAGACGCGACCAATTACGGTCATCGTGAGCCAGGAAGGCGCGATTTTCGTCGATGACACGCCCGTTTCCGAGGCGGAACTGGTGACCCTGGTTGGCACTCTTGCAACCCCGGAGGATCGCATTTTCCTGCGCGGCGACACCACTGCCAATTACGGCACGGTAATGCGCGTCATGGGCATGCTCTCGGCAGCCGGCTATTCCAAGATCGGTCTTGTGACCGAACGCGAGAGGTAGGCCGGGCTGATGCGTACGGGCCTGACCGTTTCGATTTCCGCACACGTTCTGTTGCTGGTTCTGGGCCTCATCAATCTGGGGTCGACGGAGCCGCTGCAGACGAGCGTGCAATCCATTTCGGTCGACCTCGTGCCTATCGAGGAATATTCCAATATCCGCGCCGGGCAGCTCGACAGCGAAGTGGTCGAGACCAATACGCCATCGGTTGTGGATACAGATACGCCCGCAGAATTGGCCCAGCCGACCGGCAATACGCAGGAAGACCAGATTACGCCATCGCCCGCCGATGTGCCGACCCCTGCGCCGGTGACCGAAACCGCTCCTGCGCCAGAACAGCAGCCGGAACCCGAGCCGGAACCGGCTCCAGAACCCGAACCGGAGCCTGCGCCCGAGCCAGAGCCCGAGCCGACACCAGAGCCAACACCCACACCGACGCCTGTGGCTCCGGCTCTGCCGGAAACGCGTCCGGCTGATCTTGTGCCGACGCCTGCGCCCGAGCCCGAGCCAGAACCAACGCCGGAACCCGAGCCAGCACCTGAACCGGAGCCGACTCCGGAACCAGAACCCACGCCCACTCCGACGCCTGAGCCGACCCCGGCGCCGCAGGTCAATGTCGCCATGCCGACATCGCGACCAAACGATCTGGCGCAGATCCGTGAGCAGGCGCAGGCCGCTGAGCGCCGCCGTCGTGAGGAAGAGGAACGTCAGCGGCAGGCTGCCGCTGCGGCCCAACAGCCGCGCCCCACGCCGCCTTCAGACACGCCAAGCACCAATGCGGCTGACCAGATCAACAATATCATCAACAATGCCCCCACGACCGGCGGGACAACCGGGCAGGGTGGCTCGACCACGCTGGGCGATACGACCGGCACGTCGGCGCGGCTGAGCCAGACTGCCATCGATGGTCTCGTGGCGCGGATCAAGGGCTGCTGGAACTTGCTGCCGAGCGACTTTAACAGTGGTCTCAATGTAACGCTGCGCGTCTCTATGAACCGCGATGGCAGCGTCAATGGCACACCGCAGGTTGTGTCAGCCGACGCCTCGCCCGCAGGACAGGCCATTGCGCGCGCCGCACAGCGCGCCGTGGTGCAATGTGGACCCTATTCTATGCTTTCGGCTGATGCCTTTGACCAATGGCGTCAGATCGAAGTGGAACTAAGACCCTGACCTTGAATTTGCCTGTTTGCTGACCGAATAACGGCCGAACGGCGAAACTGGAGACCGAACCGAGATGACTCTTGTGAACCGGCGCACTGCGTTGAAACTGGGCCTGGCAGGCGGTGCACTGCTGGCCACCGCGCCCATGACTCTTGCGCAACTGCGCATCGTGGTGGAAGGCGCCAATTTCCAACCGCTGCCGATTGCCATTCCGGATTTTGCCTCGTCTGACCCGAGTTTCGGGCGCGAGATCGCCGACATCGTGCGCAATAATCTGCGCCGTTCCGGCCTGTTCCTGCCGCTCGATCCGGCGTCGCTGCCGGTGCAGGTTGGCGACGTCAACGCAACGCCGGACTTTAACGTCTGGCGCACCGTCAATGTCGATGGCGTGGTGATGGGCTCGGTGGAGCGCGGCGGGCAGATCAATGCCTCGGTGCGCGTCTGGGATACCCAGCAGGCCAGCCAGGTGGTCGGCAATTCTTATTCCACCGACCCCAATTCGGCGCGCCGAATTGCCCATATGGTGTCGGACGCGATCTATGCGCAGCTGTCGGGCGGCACCGGCTATTTCGATACGCGCGTGGTCTATGTGGCCGAAAGCGGCCCCAAGGCAAACCGCACGCGGCGCCTGGCCATCATGGATCAGGACGGAGCCAATGTGAGCTACCTGACGGATGGCTCGGCTATGGCGCTGACCCCGCGCTTCTCTCCCAATGGTGATCTGCTCACCTATATGAATTTTGCCGATGGCAATCCGCAGGTCTATCTTCTGCAACTCTCCACGGGCCGTCAGCAGCGTCTGGCCTCGGTCGGCGCCATGACCTTTGCGCCACGCTTCTCGCCCGATGGGGGCACGGTGGCTTTCTCGGTCGAACAGGGCGGCGCGACCAATATCTATTCGATTTCCACCAGTGGCGGTCAGCCGACGCAATTGACCTCGGGTGCGGCTATCGATACCGGCCCGTCCTATTCGTCGGACGGCGGCAGGATTGTTTTTGAAAGCGATCGTGGCGGCTCGCCGCAGATTTATATGATGGGCGCCGGTGGCGGCAACGCCCAGCGCATTAGCTATGGGCAGGGCAGTTATTCGACCCCGGTCTGGTCGCCCAAGGGTGATCTGATTGCCTTTACCCGTCAGTCGGGTGGGCAATTCCATATCGGTATCATGAGCCCCGACGGATCGGGCGAACGCCTGCTCTATTCGGGTTACCATGCGGAAGGCCCGACCTGGGCTCCTAATGGCCGCGTCATCATGTTCTTCCAGGACCCGGGTGGCAATGATGGCCCACGCCTGATGAGTGTGGATATCTGGGGCCGCTCGGTGCAGACCATTGCCACCGAAACATACGCATCCGACCCATCCTGGTCGAACCTGCGCAGCTAAAGGCAGGCAAGCGGATAGGATCCAAAGCCATTCCGGAGCATCCGGGATGGCTTTTTTGTTGGAATTTCTTCGCCGAGACGACCAGAACTGGTCGCGCATACGTCGTGGTTTCTCAAACGGATCACAGCATCTTTTTGCGAACACAATCGCAAAAACCGTACGATTTTGTCCTCGTAAGCATCAGATAATAAAGAAGAAAAAACTTTCTTCTGGCGAGAATTTTCGCGAGTGATCCAGTCTGTCACAGAAACAAACCAGTCAATCCGACCTGCCGTATTCCCATTATCCCGCGCCGAAAGCGGGACGAGAATTCAACAGGAAGGACTTTCCGATGACTCTTTCTCTCCGTGCTCTCTCAGTGGCCGCCGTTCTGGCCTTTGGTTCGCTTTCTGGCGCTGCCGTTATCGCACAGGATGCGCCCATGGTTGGTGGCGCTGCCATGCCCGCAACCAACAACATCATCGAAAATGCCGTGAACTCGGCTGATCACACCACGCTGGTTGCTGCTGTTCAGGCTGCTGGCCTCGTCGAAACTCTGTCCGGCCCCGGCCCATTCACCGTCTTTGCACCGGTAAATGCCGCATTCGACGCGCTGCCAGCCGGTACCGTTGACACCCTGCTGATGCCTGAAAACAAGGATCAGCTCGTTGCCGTTCTCACCTATCACGTCATCGCCGGTGACATTCATTCGGCTGATCTGGTCAAGATGATCAACGACAATGGCGGTGAGTACAAGGCTGCGACCGTTCAGGGTGGCGAGCTGACCTTCAGCCTCGATGGCGACAAGGTGAAGATCACCGACGCAACCGGCGGCGAAGCTCATGTCACTATTGCCGACGTTGACCAGTCCAATGGCGTGATCCACGTCATCGACAAGGTGCTGCTGCCCGCCTCGTAAGGGCGTCAAACTGGCGTGAGCCTATGGACCTGCCCTCGTCCATATGATCACGTTATATGCCTCGCGCCGCCCGGCAGGTCCTCCGCTGGGCGGCGGCGTTTTAAAGGGAGATGGTCCCATGTCCGTGTCGCGCCGTTCACTCGTATTTTCTGGAGCCTTTGCTGGTCTTGCCGGTGCTTTGGGCCTTCGGCCTGTCTTTGCCATGGAAGGCGACTTTCCGTTCAAGCTGACCGATGAAGAGTGGCAGGCCCGGCTTGAACCCGCTGCCTATCAGGTGTTGCGCCATGAGGATACGGAGCGCGCATTCACCTCGCCGCTCAACGATGAAAAGCGAGAGGGGGTTTTTCATTGCGCCGGGTGCGATCAGGCGCTCTTTGCCTCTGACAAGAAATACGATAGCGGCACCGGCTGGCCGAGCTTCTGGGATTTCATTTCTGGATCGATCGGCACGTCAGTAGACAATTCCCTCTGGATGACCCGTACCGAAGTCCATTGCGCCAATTGCGGTGGGCACCAGGGCCATGTGTTTGAAGATGGTCCTCAACCGACCGGTTTGCGTTATTGCATCAACGGTGTGGCGCTACGCTTTGCACCTTCTGCCTGACGAGCGTGGTGATCAGGACCGGCGATACTGACCGACCTGCCATGCAAGCACTTGAGTTGATCGGCTCGTCTGCCTTCCGCTAAAAGCGGCGCAGAGGTCATTCATTGATGAAAATCACCATTATCGAGGTTGGGCGGGTTCCCGAGGCGTTTCAATCCCGCTTTGAGCCCTTTCCGCAGATGTTCAGGTCCATGTTCGAGGAATCGGGCGAGGCCTTTGCGTTTGAAACGGTCTGTGTTCTCGACGGTGAAGCATTGCCTGAGCCTCAATTACTTGAGGGAATTGTGATCACTGGATCGCCGGCTGGAGTTTATGAAGACCACGCCTGGCTAGAGCCATTGCGGACCTTTATTCGTGGCGCCTATAGCGCCAATATTCCCATGGTCGGTATCTGTTTTGGCCACCAGATCATGGCCGATGCGCTGGGCGGGGTTGTCCAGAAATCAGAAAAGGGTTGGGGGTTGGGCCGGCACACCTATTCGGTCGTGGGGCGTCCCGATTTTCTGGTCGATGCGCCCGATACGCTCAATCTTGTCTGCTCGCATCAGGATCAGGTCGTTGTCGCGCCAGAAAACGCCGAAGTGATTCTGGCTTCCGAATTCACACCCAATGCCGGCCTCGCCTACAAAAATGGCAAGGCCATCAGTTTTCAGCCGCATCCAGAATTTTCGGACGAGTTCACCAAGGCACTGATTGAAATCCGGCGCGGCAATGTGCCGGAAGACGCACTTGAGAAAGCTGCGGCCTCTTTTGTCGGTCCTTCGGATTCTTCTTTGGTCCGCGGCTATATCGCGCAGTTCATGCGGCTTTCAGCGCGCCGGTAATAATACGGGCTTAACCCTATATGGGCGAAGCTAGGCGCTACACAGATCAGCGTCGGACTTTGCCATGCGCTTCGGGCACCTTTCTATCACCCAAAAACTTGTTCTTGCCTTTCTGGGGTTCGGCGCATTGGTCGTCGGCTTTGGCGGCTATGCGCTGGCTCAGTTGTTGGCACAGGGCGATATGGCGATCCTTTTGCCACTGGTGGCTGCTGGCGCTTCGGCCGCTGCAGGGTGTCTGGCGGTATTCCTGCTGTTCCAGCGCGTGGTTTCGCGGCGTCTCGCGACGCTGGTCGAGATTACCGGTGTGCTGACCTCTGGTGATACCGATGTCGAAATCCCGGCGCAGAAGGCCAAGGACGAGCTAACCGTTATGTTCGACGCCTTTGGCGGTTTCCGCGAGGCGCTTTTGCAGCAGGCGGCCATGGAAGAAAGCGAGCGGCAGCACAATGCTGAGGCCGGGCAGCGCCGCAGAGCATCGGATCGACTGGCCGAAGATTTGCGCGCGACTTTGCATGCGGTGATGCAGGGTGATCTTTCGCGGCGGGTGGATGGCAATTACGAACAGGCCGAGCTGCGGCAACTTGCGGGTGAAGTGAACGGTCTTCTGGCGGCGCTGGACAATGGGTTGACCTCAACCGGGCGCGTTTTGTCCAGTGTGGCGCAGGCCGATCTGTCGCAGCGTGTCACTGGTGAATTCACCGGGGCCTTCGCCGCTTTGCGCGACAATACCAATGCTGTCGCCGACCGGATGGCGCAAGTTATGGGCGAGTTGCAGGAGACTTCGCATCACGTGAAGCTTGCCACGGGCGAAATTCTGGCTGGATCGAACGATCTGGCAGAGCGGACAAGCCGACAGGCGGCAATGGTTGAGGAAATGCTGGCAACCGTCGAGCAATTGTCCCAGACCGTGACTGCCAATGCTGGGCGCGCCGAGGAGGCAAATAGTTCAGTGGGGTCGGCGTCGCGCATCGCTGTTGAAAGTGGCGCGGCGATGGACGCGGCTTCGCAGGCCATGGAGAAAATCTCTGTATCCTCCGCCAAGATCTCCAATATCATCGGACTGATCGACGATATTGCCTTCCAAACCAACCTTTTGGCACTCAATGCTTCGGTGGAAGCAGCTCGGGCAGGTGAGGCTGGCAAGGGCTTTGCTGTGGTTGCTGTCGAAGTGCGCCGCCTTGCACAGAGCGCCGCTGAGGCTTCTGCCGACATCAAGCAATTGATCGATATTTCCGCGCGGGAAGTGCAAGCTGGCACGCAGGTGGTGTTGCAAATCGGTGAGCGGATCAGTGCCCTCAACGTATCGGTCACCGAGAGTGCCTCGCTGATCGGTGAGATCACGCTGGCCAGCCGCCAGCAGGCGCTGGCAATTGAAGAAGTCAACGTGGCCGTGCGGCAGATGGATGAGATCACCCAGCATAATGCCGCGCTGGTGGAAGAAACCAATGCCGCTATCGAGCAGACCGAAGCGCAGGCTGGTGAACTCGACCGCATTGTTGCCGTGTTCAGGCTTGATGAAAGCGAGCCTGTTGACAAGGCAGAGCGCCGAGCGGCCTGATAATAGAGAAAAGAAAAGGCGCCTGAGGCGCCTTTTTTATGCTTCCAGCAGCATTGCGATTTCGGTTCGGAGCTGGCTGAGGCCGGTGCCTTTTTCGCTCGAAGTCTGGATGACGTCCGGGTGGGCGGCTGGGCGCTTGGCGATGGTCGCAAGCGTTTTGTTGACAGCGCTGTCCAGATCCTTGGCCGAAGGCTTATCGATCTTGGTCAGAACCACCTGATAGCTCACCGCTGCGCGATCCAGCTCGTTCATGACGCTGATGTCGTTGTCCTTGGGGCCGTGGCGGCTATCGACCAGCACATAGACGCGGCGCAAGGTGGCGCGGCCCGTCAGATATTGGTGGATGAGCTGCGTCCAGGCTTTCACCTTGGGCTCAGGGGCCTTGGCATAACCATAGCCTGGCATATCGACCACGCGCAGGCTTTCGCTCTGGCTCTCAAAGATATTGAGCTCCTGCGTACGACCGGGCGTGTTTGAGGTGCGCGCCAAACCTGACGTGCCGCAAAGGGCATTGATGAGGCTGGACTTGCCAACATTGGAGCGGCCGGCAAAGGCGATCTCGACGCGATCCATGGGCGGCAGGTCGGCCAGTTTCACGCAGCCCTTGATGAACAGGAAAGGCCGCGCGAAGAGCAGGCGACCGCGCTCGATGATGTCTGGCGAATAGTCTGGCTGGGCCATGTTTTCTATCCCATAAAATTTGGGCCCGCCGGGTTGAAGCGGCGGGCCCTGTATTGAGTGGTTTCCGGTTCAGCTCTTGCTGGAGTCTTCTGCCGGTTTTGGCTTCCGCCGGAAGCTGTCCACGATATTGCCGAACAGGTTCACTTCGACGCCGTGGCGCTTCATGATGAACCATTGCTGTGCAATGGAGAGCGTGTTGTTCCAGGCCCAGTAGATCACGAGACCAGCGGGGAACGTGCCCAGCATGAAGGTGAAGATTACTGGCATCCAGTTGAAGATCATCGCTTGGGTCGGATCCGGCGGCGGCGGGTTGAGGCGCATCTGCACCCACATGGTGATGCCCATGACAACCGGCCAGATGCCGAGGTGGAGGAACGAGCCGAGCAGCGGAACTGCCATCGGATTCCAAGGGATCAGGCCGAACAGGGTGAAGATATTGGTCGGATCGGGTGCCGCCAAATCCTGAATCCAGCCGAAGAATGGCGCATGGCGCATTTCGAGAGAGATAAAGATAACGGTATAGAGCGCGAAGAAGACCGGAATCTGGATCAGCACTGGCCAGCAACCGGACAGCGGATTGATCTTTTCCTTCTTGTAGAGCTCCATCATGGCCTGCTGCTGGGCAGCGCGGTCATCCTTGAGGCGTTCCTGGATCGACTTCATTTCCGGCTGTACGCGGCGCATAGCAGCCATGGAGGCGTAGGAGCGGTTGGCCAGCGGGAAGAAGATGGCCTTGACGATAACGGTCACGGCAAGCACGGCGAGGCCGAAATTGCCCAGAATGCCGTAGAGCGTCACCAGCAGCCAGTGCATTGGCTTGGTCAGGAAGTGGAACCAGCCCCAGTCGATCAGAAGTTCGATACGGTCGAAGCCATATTGTTCCTGATAGGCGGCAATGACGCGGTCTTCCTTGGCACCGGCGAAGACATAGGCTTCGTGGCTGATAGAGCCGCCAGCCGGTACGACGACAGGCTGGGTTTCAACATAGTTGGACTGGTAGACATGCGTGCCATTGGGAGCGCTATAGGCAAAGCGCGCATTGATGCCCGTGCCAGCCTTGGGCAGAACGGCAGTGGCCCAATATTTGTCCGCGATACCTAGCCAGCCGGTGGTCGAGGAAAAATCCACCTGACGCTCGTTCTGGAGGTCATGGTACTTGCGGGCAACGTAATTGTTCGAGCCCAGAACGCCGATCGGGCCTTCATGCTGGATGAAGAAGTTCTGAACCTTGGGGTCGCCATGACGGACGACGCGGGCATAGGGGAACAGCGCAATGTCGCCATTTCCAGCATTGTCCACCGTCTGGGTGACTGTGAACAGATAATAATCGTCCAGCGCGAAGGTGCGGCTGAAGACAAGGCCCTGACCATTGTCATAGCGGAGTGTGACCGGTGTTTCGGCGGTGAGCGTAGTGTTTTCGCCTTCGACGGTCCAGACCGTGTTGCTGTCGGGCAGGGTAACGTTGGAGCCTGACGAGGCGACCCAGCCTTGTTCGATGAAATAGGCATCGGGCAGACCGGCAGGCTTAAGCAGCGCGATGATCGGAGAATCGGGTTCAACCGTTTCGCGATACTGCTTGAGCTCGAGATCGTCGATGCGCGCGCCGACCAGATTGATCGAGCCTTCGAGATCGAGCGTCGAAATCTCTACACGGTCGCTGGCGGCAATGGCACTGTCCCGATCAGCAAAGGTCTGGGTGGCGGGCGTTGCACTCGTGGCTGTGCCGTCGGCGCTGGCTTGGGGCGTAGCAAGCTGTTCGGTCTCGGCCTGCTGGGCGGCACGGATTTCTGCCTGGCGCTGCGCCTGTTCAAGCTGAGGCCCGGCAATGAAGAACTGCCAGCCAAAGAGCACGATCATGCTGAGCACGACGGCCAGGATCACATTGCGATTGTCAGAATTCATGGTCTCGTGTTCCGTTGGCCGTGGCCGGGATTATTGCGTTTCTTGTCCGCGTTCTCGTCGTGCACGCGGGTTATAAGGCCGCTCAAATCGGCGACAAGTCTGGCGAAGGGCTGGCTCAATGCCTCCCGCCGCGCGACAAGCACATAGTCATGTCCTGGCCGAAAGTCACGCGCACAGGCTGCCGCAGCCGCCCGAAGACGTCTTTTTATACGATTTCTTTCGGGGGAATTGCCGATTTTCTTGGTGACGGTGAAACCGACACCGGGTTCGGCTTCGCTCGACTCTATGGCCTGCATGCCAAACGCAGAGCGCCCGGCGCGATTGCCCCGGGCAGCTCTCAAAAATTGCGAGCGTCGCTTGAGGCGGCGCAATGTCGCTTCAGGCTGAGAATCGATGGCCGTCATCCGGCCAGCAATCCACTAGGCCGAGAGCTTCTTGCGGCCAAGCGCGCGGCGGCGATTGAGAATCGCACGGCCGTCCTTGGTTGCCATGCGAGCACGGAAACCGTGACGACGGGCACGCACGAGCTTGGAGGGCTGGTATGTACGCTTCATAACATCACACCGCGCTTCAGCACGGTTCCTCTTATTTATACTGCTCTTGGCAGAAACTGGTCATGGCAGCCAAGCAATGGCACTGCCTTCGGGTTGGGGCGTCTATAGGGAAAAGCGATGGCCAAGTCAACGCGCCTTAACAGGCTGACATGGCTGTGTGCAAAGGTTGTAAAGCGCGCCGATCCCCCTCATAAGTGCTGAACTCATTTCAGCCCCGGGCGAATATGGCCGCTCATATCCAATCCGATCTGTGCATTGTCGGCGCCGGTGCGCTGGGTATCGCGCTTGCGCAGTATGCCAGAACCTTTGGCGTCCGCGTCGTTCTCGTCGATCGCGGCGTGAATGAGCCCGGCGATGGGCCGCAGCAGAAACTGCATATTGCGGCCATCAAGGCCAGTGCAGATCGTGTATATGCAGCGCGCAATGCCGCCGCACTTGGCCTCGGCAGCGCAGAACTCAAGATTAGCGTGAAGGCTGTTCAGGAGCGTGCCAGGGCGGTTGCGATGGCACAGGCGCCGATGACAGGGCATGATCATTTGCGCGCCCTGGGCATTGAGATCGTGACTGGCCCAACATCCTTTGCGGGGCCAGATAGTCTCTTGGTCGGAGATGTTTCGATCAAGGCGAAAAGCTTTGTTCTGGCGGTTGGAGGCCAGCCGGAGGTTCCGGCGATTCCGGGTCTTAATCAGATCGACTATCTAACCCCCGATTCGATCCTCGATACTAATCGCAAGCTCTCCCACCTCTTGGTGGTCGGAGGAAATGGCGATGCCCTGGCGCTTGCGCAAGCCTTTGCCCGGCTCGGCTCTGCGGTAACGCTGGTCCCCCATGAAGAGTTTTTACCGCAACACGATCCTGAGCCGCTGGCCATTCTTGTGAATACGCTCGCCGCCGAGGGTGTTCGCGTGATTCCCGGCGGGAAGGTGAGCGAGATCATTCCGCGCTCCCAAGGCACAGGTGCTCTGGTGGATGCTCCGGGCGGTGATACGGAGGCGCTTGATGTCTCCCATGTGCTGCTTGCGACCGGGTCTGTGCCGAATCTGGACGCGCTACAATCAGAAAACGCGAAATTGCAAACCGCTGATGGTGGGGTGCGCAATTATGTGCGTGGCCATCTGGGTGAGACCAGCAATCGACGTGTCAGACTTGTCGGCGCCGCTGCTGGGATTGAGCAATGGCAGTATGCCCTCGCTCACGGTCGTGCGGTGGTGGAAGGGGCAATTTTTGGCGCGCCGACGCAAAGACTGTCGCCCCAGCCCCATCTGGTATTGACGGAGCCGTCACTGGCCCAGCTCGGGCGGCCGGTCCAGCGCGCGCGCCGTGCAGGGGCAGGCTCGACTGTCCTGCGGGCCAATATGGTGGAAAATGCTCGGGCCAAGGCTCTTGGGCTGCCCGAAGGGCTCGTGAAGGTCCAACTGACCGCCGATGGTAAGATTGCCGGAGCTGGCATTGTTGGCCCCGGCGCAGCTGAAATGGCGGCTGTGCTGGCTTTTGCGATGGAAAAGGACATCCCACTGCACGAGCTGGCGCGGCTGTCCTTGCCTGATCCAAATCTGTTGTCATCCGTAGTGTCATTAGGCGAACAGGCACTTGCCCTTCGTCCGGTTTCTGAATGGACACTGCGATGGGGCGCCTTGCGCCGTATGCTGTCGTTCTGGAAACGGTGAGCGGCATTCGGCAATGACTTGTGTGCTTTAGCCGTATCGGGGGCTGACGCTGGTCCACCGATTGGCCTATGATCGGAGCACGATGAAAGCCCGCAAGATTGCCATCAATACCCGGTTCTCGGGTCTCTCCAGCAAGCTGATCCTCACCATTGTCGGTGTGATCCTGCTGGTCGCGATGGTGATCTACCTTCCTGCATTAGCCGCTTTCCGCACCACCTGGCTTGAGGACCGACTGCGTGTCGGCATTGTCGCTGCGCGCGTTCTAGACGCCGTTCCCGATGTGATGGCTTTGCCGCGCGACCTGACTGACCGGCTGCTGCTATCGGCGGGTGCCGACGCAATCGTCTATCGCCGCGAAGGGCAAAGTCAGCTGATCGAGCTGACCGAGCCAGTGACCCTTGAGCGAGCCGTTACCGCCGATCTGCGCCAAGGTGATTTGCCGAGCCAGATTATGGGTTCGCTGGACACGCTCTTTGCCGGGCCGGGCCGGACCCTGCGCATTGTCGGCGAGGGCGATATGAGCGAGAGCCTGCTAGAACTGCTGATGCCGGAAATGCCGCTGCGGCGGGATATGCTGGATTATTCCAGGAGCATCGCTCTGGTGTCGCTGGGGATTGCCGCGGTGACGGCCTTTGCGCTCTATATGCTGGTCAGTACGCTGTTTATCGATCCGGTTCTGCGTATGACCGCCAATATGCTGGCTTTCCGTAACGCGCCGGAAAATGGGGCCTTGATCCTCACACCATCGCAGCGGCGGGATGAGATCGGTATTCTCGAACGCGAACTTGCGGCCATGGAAAGCGACCTATTCGCCATGCTGCGCCAGCGCCGCCATCTGGCTGATCTGGGGCTGGCGGTGGCCAAGATCAATCATGATCTACGCAACACGCTGACGGCGGCCCAATTGCTGTCCGATCAGGTGGCAACGCTTGATGATCCCAAGGTTCAGCGGCTGGCGCCGCGATTGGTCATGACGCTCGACAAGGCCATCGGCTTTGCGCAGTCGGTGCTTGATTATGGTCGAGAATCCATCATGCCGCCGCAGCTCACCTCCGTCCCGCTCAATGCGCTGGTCAGCGATGCTGCCTTTGAGGCTCGGGTGACCGACAACCCGACCATTGTCCTTAAAAATGAGGTGCCTGAGGGGCTGGTTATTCTGGCTGATGCCAGCCAGATCGGGCGGCTGCTGGTCAATCTGCTCAAGAATGCGCGGGAGGCGCTGGAAAGCGCCAATAAGGACGGCAGGGAAAATATCATCAGCGTGGCAGCAGCAATGCAGGGCAGCGATGTGGTGATTTCGGTTATCGACAATGGGCCCGGCTTGCCGCCCCGCGCACGCGAGAATCTTTTTGTTGCCTTTGAAGGCTCGGTTCGTTCAGGAGGCACCGGACTGGGGCTGGCAATCGCTCGCGAAATCGCCGAGGCGCATGGAGGTCATCTGGTTTTGGTCGATACCGCTACGGGTACGCGCTTTGATATTACCCTGCCACAACAACCCGGCGTTGCGTAATCACTGTCGGTCTGCTGGCAGTCTTTGAACTGTCATGAAGATGGATTAGCCGCTTCGAGATAAAACCGAACCGGACGCTGATATGAATTCGATCTCACTTGGGGACATGGTCCTCACAAATGCCCGCATCGTCATGGCGAACGAGATCGTTGAGGGCTCTTTGCGGGTGGATGGCGGCGTCATCACCGATATTGGTGCTCCAAGCTGCACTGGCGTCGACCTTGACGGCGATTATCTGATACCGGGCCTGGTCGAGCTCCACACGGATCACCTCGAAACCCATTTCGCCCCGCGCCCCAAAGTGCGCTGGAATCCAATCGCTGCCGTGCAGGCCCATGATGCTCAAATCGCAGCCTCGGGCATCACCACAGTGCTCGACGCGATCCGCGTTGGGCTGGATGAACATGCCGATATGGGTATGGACGAATTGCGGTTGCTGTCGGACGCCATAGCCGCAGGGACGACGGCGGGACGTTTGCGCGCCGAGCACCATGTGCATCTGCGCTGCGAGGTGTCGGCACCCGATTGCCTTGAGAGCTTCCTCTCCATCATGGACGATCCGCAGGTGCGGCTGGCGTCGCTGATGGATCATGCCCCCGGTCAGCGCCAGTTTGCCAGCATGGATGCCTACAAGACCTATTATCAGGGCAAGCTCAAAATGAGCGATGCGGCGCTGGAGGAATTTACCCAGCGCCGCAACCTGGAATCGCAGACATTTTCCAACCGGCACCGCCGCGCTATTGCCGAGCTCTGTGCCGACCGTGGCATTGTGCTGGCGAGCCATGACGATGCGACACGCGATCATGTCGAGGAGGCTGTGGCTCTGGGCATTCATGTCGCGGAGTTTCCGACGACGCTGGAGGCTGCAAAGGCATCGCGGCAGGCGGGCATGTCGATCCTGATGGGTGGGCCCAACGTGGTTCGCGGTGGTTCGCATTCGGGTAATATTTCGGCCCGGGTGCTCGCGGCGGCTGATCTGCTCGATATTTTGTCGTCGGATTATATCCCCTTCAGCATGCTGCAAGCGGCTTTCGCGCTGGCCGATGGGCCGGAGGGCGTCAGTCTGCCCAAGGCGGTGCAATTGGTCACCAAGCGCCCGGCAGATGCTATCGGCTTTGACGATCGCGGCGAGATTGCCATCGGCAAGCGGGCGGATCTGGTGCATCTGCGGATTGAGGACGGTATTCCGATTGTTTCCACCGTCTGGCGTCAGGGTGTGCGAGTCATATGAGCGGCGCGTTCGTCGCCATTGTCGGGCCGAGCGGGGCGGGCAAGGATTCGCTGCTACGCTTTGCTCAAGAGCGGCTGGGCGACAAAATTACGCTGGTGCGGCGGGTGGTTACCCGCAGTGCCGACGGCAATGGCGAAGAGCATGATAGCCTGAGCGAAGACGCGTTCCGGCAAGCCCAGCAGGACGGGGCCTTTGCGCTGAGCTGGTCGGCGCATGGGCTGTCTTATGGCCTGCCGATTTCTCTCCAAGACGACCTTGCGCGCGGCCAGATTGTGCTGGCCAATCTGTCGCGGCGCGTTATTCCGCAAGTGATGGCGCTTTATCCCGATGCGGTGGTTGTTTCGGTGACGGCGGATCGGGCGGTGATTGCCGAGCGTCTGCACCGCAGGGGCCGGGAAACGCCGGAACGCATCGAGGCGCGGCTGAGCCGGATGATTGCAGGTGATCCGTTGCCGGCGAGCACGATTGTCATCGACAATTCCGGCGGGCTTGAGGCGGCTGGAGGACAGCTCGTCGCGCTGTTGCAGGATATGCTGGGCGTATCGGCCTAAACCACCAATTCCATGCGTTCGGCAGGGAAACGGCTGAGAGCGTAGGAGATTGGCGTGCCATCGGCATCGATGTCCACGGCTTCGGACACCAGAACGATGGCGCCGGGCGAGAGTTTCAGTGCCTGCACTTCCTCGACATCAGCGTGGCGCGCAGAGATGCGGGTCGAGGCACGAGAATAATCGCCGATGCCGTAGGACAGAAAGACTGCGGTACTCGACTGCATCTCTTTGATCCGGTTCGCAAAATCGGGGAAACGGCGGTAGTCAAGCCAGGTGCTGGACCGTGAGATCGGCACACCATCGGCGATGGACATGCCTTCGGTATGCACCACTTTTGCACCTGGCTTGAGACCCAGTGCGTGAGCGATGCGGGCGCTGGCATTTTCGATCCGGTCGCTGATGCTGACTGAGCTTAAATTTGCTGCCTGCCCTTGCAGACCTTCCCGAAAGCGGGTGCGTTTTCCAATGGGATAGGCGAGGCGGCGGGCGCTGCGGACGAAGGTGCCACGCCCCTGTTCGGACATCACCACGCCCTCTTCCGCCAGCACCGCAAGGGCGCGACGGACAGTGTGGCGGTTGGCTGAAAAGCGTTTCGCCAGAAAGGCTTCGGTGGGGAGGCGGTCGCCATTGGCCAGCTTGCCGCCGACGATGTCGAGGCGGATGGCGTCGGCGATCTGTCGCCAGAGGGTGACGCCCCCATGGGCCATGCCGGATTTTGTCATTGCAAATTCACATAGGGAGCGTAGAGCGGAGTCAGTGCATATAGTTGTCTATTATATTAGACAAGTTGAGGCAAGGATGAACAACCACCTTTCTGCTGAGCAGACGGCGCGCAAGCGGGCTCTGAATATTCTGGCGGCGGCTCCGGCCAAGGCGCTGGCCGAGCGCTGGGATGCCTTTTCGCCCAAACCAGCGCATCAGCGCCTGCGTGGGCCGGAAGTGGGCCTCGTCATGGTGCGGGGCCGGGCAGGGGGCGGCGGTGCGCCATTCAATCTGGGCGAGGCCAGCGTGAGCCGCGCCAGCGTTCGCATTGTAACCGGGGAAGTGGGGCACGGGTATTGTTTGGGCCGCGATGGCGCCAAGGCGGAAGTGATCGCCCTGATCGACGCCATTCGGCAGATCGATGCCGCGCGGGTGGATGCTGAAATCATCGAGCCTTTGCAACAACTTATCGAAAGCCGTGACCAGCAGCGCCGCGAAGAAGCGGCGGCGACGCGGGTGGATTTCTTCACCATGGTTCGGGGAGATAACTGAGATGGATACCGTTCTTGAAGGTGGTTTTGCCGATCCGGTGCACGAGGCGCAGCGGGCGTTTCGGGCCATTCTCGGCGCACTAGCCAATCCCGGACAGGTGCAGGATTTGCCCGTTCCTGCTGTCGCACATGTTCACCTTTCGGGCGAATTCGTCAGCACACTGTTGACGCTGACCGACCACGACACGCCTATCTGGTTGGCAGACTGTTACCCCCGAGAGGCTCTTTCCAGCTATATCGGTTTTCACACCGGAGCGCCGGTCGTTGCCGACCCTGCACGCGCGCAATTTGCGTTCAGCGAAGGGGCGTCATTGCCCAGACTCGACGCATTCAATCTCGGTAGTCAGGAGTATCCAGACCGCTCCACGACAATCGTGGTGGAAGTGCCGACGCTGACCGGTGGCGCTGAGCTGACGCTGAGCGGACCGGGGATAAAAACCACGATCACGATTTGCCCGCAGGGCCTGCCGGGCGACTTCGTCGCGCAGTGGGCGGCCAATCGCGACCTGTTTCCGCGTGGGGTCGACCTGCTGCTGGTTTCTGGTGGACAGGTTATCGGCCTGCCGCGTTCCACACGGATCAGGGAGGCGTGAAATGTATGTTGCCGTGAAGGGCGGGGAAGCCGCCATTGCCAATGCCCATCGCCTGCTCGCAGATCGGCGACGTGGAGATCGCAATGTGCCAGTCTTGCGGATCGACCAGATCGTCGAGCAATTGGGGCTGGCGGTGGATCGGGCCATGGGCGAGGGATCGCTTTATGATCGGGAACTGGCGGCGCTTGCCATATTGCAGGCGCGGGGCGATCTGATCGAGGCGATTTTTCTGGTCCGCGCCTATCGCACGACCCTGCCGCGCTTCGGCTATTCGGAGCCTATCGAGACCGGCACCATGCGGATCGAGCGGCGCATTTCTGCGACGTTCAAGGATTTGCCGGGCGGGCAAATGCTGGGGCCGACCTTTGACTATACCCATCGCCTGCTCGATCCGTCCGTTGCTGACGGGATGGCGGAAGAGCCGGTACGGCGAGAGGCGGAGGAAGAACAAGCGCCGCGCGTGACCGATTTGTTGGGACTGCAGGGATTGATGGAGTCTGATGGCGAGACCGATCCCAAGGCTGAAGTGGGAGACCTGACGCGCGAGCCGCTGGATTTTCCGCTGGATCGCGATCTGCGGTTGCAGGCGCTGGCGCGGGGCGATGAGGGGTTTCTGCTGGCGCTGGGCTATTCGACCCAGCGCGGATATGGCCGCACGCACCCCTTTGTCGGCGAAATCCGCATCGGGGAGGTGGATGTCGAATTCGACATTCCCGAACTCGGCTTTGCGGTGAGCCTTGGGCGCATTCGCGTCACCGAATGCCAGATGGTCAACCAGTTCAAGGGCTCGGCGAAACTGCCCCCCCAGTTTACGCGCGGCTATGGGCTGGTCTTCGGGCAGGCGGAGCGCAAGGCCATGGCCATGTCGCTGTGTGACCGGGCACTTCGGGCCAAGGAGTTTGGAGAGGACGTGTTCGCGCCAGCGCAGGATGAGGAATTCGTCATTTCCCATTCGGATAATGTGCAGGCGACGGGGTTCGTCGAGCATTTGAAGCTGCCGCATTACGTGGACTTTCAGGCGGAACTGGATCTGATCCGGCGCATGCGGGCAGAGCATGATGCGGACAGAGAGGCGGCGGAGTGATGGCCGCTTCCAAATTCCACGATGCTGTCCTCGGGCTCGACCCGAGGACCATTCAACAGGCGTGCCGGGTTGATAATGGCCCTCGGATCAAGTCCGAGGGCAGCCCGGTGGGTTCGGAAGTCCCTGTGCACGATGGAGGGCAAATCCAATGACCACGACCTACAATTTCGCCTATCTCGACGAACAGACCAAACGGATGATCCGGCGGGCGATCCTCAAGGCCGTGGCCATCCCCGGCTATCAGGTGCCGTTTTCATCGCGCGAAATGCCTATGCCCTATGGCTGGGGCACGGGCGGGGTGCAGTTGACGGCCTCGATCATCGGGCAGGACGATGTGCTTAAGGTGATCGACCAGGGTGCCGACGACACCACCAATGCAGTCTCGATCCGGGCCTTCTTTGCCAAGGTCGCCAATGTCGAGACCACGACGCATACGGCCGACGCGACGATCATCCAGACGCGGCATCGTATTCCCGAGCGGAAACTCGAAGCGGGGCAAATCCTCGTCTATCAGGTGCCGATCCCCGAGCCGCTGCGCTTTCTCGAACCGCGCGAGACCGAAACGCGGAAAATGCATGCTCTGGAAGAATATGGGCTCATGCATGTCAAACTCTATGAGGACATTGCCCGGCACGGCCATATTGCAACCACCTATGCCTATCCGGTGAAAGTCGAGGGCCGCTATGTGATGGACCCCAGTCCGACGCCGAAATTCGACAATCCGAAAATGCATCGCTCCGAGGCGCTGCAATTGTTCGGGGCCGGGCGCGAACACCGCATCTATGCCGTGCCGCCGCACACCGAAGTGGTGAGCCTCGATTTCGAGGACCATCCGTTTGAAATCCAGCATTTCGAGCAGCCCTGCGCGCTGTGTGGGGGGGACGGTGTCTATCTCGACGAGGTGATTTTGGATGACCGGGGCGGGCATATGTATGTCTGCTCGGACACAGATCACTGCGAGGAACGGCGGGATGCCGGGCATGTCGGGGTGATGGGGATGCAGGAGGCGGCAGAGTGATGGGCACAGCTTTTGACACGAGTCCGGTGCTGTCCTCGGGCTCGATCCCAGGACCACTTGCCGCCTGTGCAGCGCTGAAAATGGCCCTCGGATCAAGTCCGAGGGCAGCGCGGTGGGTGTGGGTGGCTTGGGAGCGCGATCAAAATGACTGAACCTTTGCTGCGTGTCGAAAATCTCACCAAGCATTACGGTGTGCGATTTGGCTGTGCGGATGTCAGCTTCGAGCTGTATCCGGGCGAAGTGCTGGCAATTGTGGGCGAGAGTGGGTCGGGCAAGACCACTTTGCTCAATACGCTTTCGGCCCAGCTTGAGCCCAGTTCGGGACAGGCGCTCTACCGGATGCGGGATGAGAGCTGGCGCAATATCTACGATCTGTCCGAGGCCGAGCGGCGGTTTCTGACGCGGACGGACTGGGGTTTTGTGCATCAGAACCCGGCTGACGGATTGCGCATGGCGGTGTCGGCGGGCGCCAATGTTGGCGAACGATTGATGGCGGTGGGCGAGCGGCATTATGGCCGTATCCGCGAGACGGCGCTCGACTGGCTTGGCCGCGTCGAAATCGCCGCCGACCGGATCGACGATCAGCCGCGCAGTTTTTCGGGCGGTATGCGACAGCGGCTGCAAATTGCGCGGAATCTCGTGACCGGGCCGCGGCTGGTGTTCATGGATGAACCCACCGGTGGGCTCGATGTGTCGGTGCAGGCGCGACTGCTCGATCTCTTGCGGCAATTGGTGGGGGAATTGGGCTTGGCGGCGATTGTGGTGACCCATGACCTCGCGGTGGCGCGGCTGCTCTCACACCGCATGATGGTGATGAGGCAAGGTCATGTGATCGAGGCGGGGCTGACCGACCGGGTGCTGGACGATCCGAGGGAGCCTTATACGCAGTTGTTGGTCAGTTCGATTTTACAGGTGTGATGTGAAGGTCCCCCTCATCCGTCTCGCGCTAGGCGCGAGCCACCTTCTCCCACGAGGGGAGAAGGGTAGAACCCAGTTCGGCCAACCACAATGCCCCCCTTCTCCCCTTGTGGGAGAAGGTGTCCCGAAGGGACGGATGAGGGGTATCTTTCTCGGAGCGCGACCATGAAGGCTCTATCCGTTCGCAATCTCTCCAAAACCTTCACCATGCATCTGCGCGGCGGCGTGCGTCTGCCGGTGGTGGAGAATGTCAGTTTTGACATCTCGCAAGGCCAATGCGTGGTGCTGGGCGGGCCATCGGGGGCGGGGAAGTCGTCCATTTTGAAGATGGTCTATGGCAATTATGGCGTTGATGGCGGGCAGGTGCTGATCGCCCATGGGGGCGCTCTGGTCGATCTGGCCAGTGCCGATCCGCGCATGGTGCTCGATCTGCGGCGTGATGCCATTGGCTATGTCAGCCAGTTTCTGCGCACGGTGCCGCGTGTTTCTGCGCTGGATGTGGTGGCTGAGCCGCTGCTGGTCCGGGGCACGGAGAGGGCCGAGGCGCAAAGCCGGGCGCGAGACATGCTGAGCCGGCTCAATCTGCCGGAGCGGTTGTGGAGCCTGCCGCCGGCGACGTTTTCGGGCGGTGAGCAGCAGCGGGTGAATATTGCGCGCGGCTTCATCACCCATCATCCGGTGCTGCTGCTGGACGAGCCGACGGCTTCCCTCGATGCGGCGAACAGGGCCGTGGTGGTGGAGATGATCGGCCAGAAAAAGCGCGAAGGCGTGGCCATGCTGGGGATTTTTCATGACGAAGAGGTCAGAAAACAGGTCGCCGATGTCATCGTTGACGTGACTGATTTCGCGCCGAGGGCCGTGGCATAAGGCTTTTTCACAGTCATTAAACCGTCACCGCTTCGTTATGCGGACGTTATCTGACGCCCTTAGGTGTCCTCCATCGCAACGACGGGGGCGTCAGGCATGCTCAGGATTTCACACGTTACACGACGCTTCGGCGACAAACTCGCCGTCAATGATGTGACGCTGGAAATCCCGCAAGGGCAGATGGTCGGTATTATCGGGCGCTCCGGCGCTGGCAAGTCGACGCTGCTGCGCATGATCAATCGCCTCAACGATGTGTCCGATGGCTTCATCGAATATGATGGCGTCAAGGTTTCCGCGTTGCGTGGCGCGGCTCTGCGCGGCTGGCAGCGCGATTGCGCCATGATCTTCCAGCAGTTCAACCTGGTGCCGCGCCTTGATGTCATCACCAATGTGATGCTGGGCCGGCTCAATGGCCGTAATCCCGTCGCCAACCTGCTTCAGCTCTTTACCGCCGAAGAGCAGTTCGAAGCGCTGAAGGCACTGGAACGGCTCGATATTGCGCAGACGGCGACACAGTGGGCGCAGACGCTTTCGGGCGGGCAGCAGCAGCGCGTGGCCATTGCACGGGCGCTGATGCAGCAGCCGAAAATGATACTCGCTGACGAGCCCATCGCTTCGCTCGACCCGCGCAATGCGCAGATCGTCATGGATAGCCTGCGCGACATCAATGCCGAGGGCATCACCGTCATCACCAATTTGCACACGCTGGACACTGCCCGCGCCTATTGCGAGCGCATTGTCGGCATGGCCCAAGGCGAAGTGGTGTTCGACGGTACGCCGGACGAACTGACCACTGACGTCGCCCGCCAGATTTATGGCGCCGATGGGCTCAAGGAAGCCTTTTCCGAGTCCATGACCTCGACCTCGATCAGCCCGCTCGCCGCGCCGAACCTGCCCAAGGTTCCGAGCAATGCGCAACAGGCGCCCTGATCCTTTCCCATTCCGCAGATGGCTCCTCCCTCTGCCGAAAAGCTGCATCACCAAAGGAGACTTAACGTGATCCGCAAACTGCTCCTCGCCTCCGTGGCGCTCTCCCTTGTCGCTCCTGCCTTTGCTCAGGACGTCACCGCCCTGCGCATCGGCCTCGATGGCGGCGAAAACGAAAGCGACCAGCTGCGTCGTTCCGAATGCGTTGCCGAGCCGCTGAAGGCCGCAACGGGCGTGTCGGAAGTGCAGTTCTTCCCTTCGCCAGACTATAACGGCATCATTCAGGGCCTGCTCGGCGGCACCATCGACATCGCCATCATGGGCGCATCGTCCTATGCCGCTATCGAATTGCAGAAGCCCGGCGCGGTTGATCCGGTTCTGACCACCAAGCAGGCCGACGGCTCCTCGGGCTATCACACGATCATGGTGGCCCGCGCCGATAGCGGCATCACCGATCTCGCCTCTGCCAAGGGCAAGAAGCTCGGCTTTGCCGATCCGGATTCCACCTCGGGCTATCTGGTCCCCAGCGTGTCCCTACCCAACGATACCGGCGCGCCGATTGCTGAGTATTTCAGCGAAACCGGCTTTGGCGGCGGTCACGAAAATCTCGTGCTCGGCGTGGTGGACGGCACCTGGGATGTTGGCACGACCTTCGGTTCGGGCCAGGGCGAATGGAGCGAAGGCTATACCTCCGGCAACCTGCGCATCATGGTCGACAAGGGCCTGCTCGACATGGACGATCTGGTCGAAGTCTGGCAGTCGCCAATCATCCCGAACGGTCCGCTGATGGTGTCCAACAGCCTGCCCGCCGCGACCAAGCAGGCCGTGACCGACTTCTTCATGGCCCTGCCGCAGACCGATTTCGAGTGCTTCGACAGCTTCACCGCTGGCGGCTACACCGAATTCGTCCCGGCCGGCAAGGACCTCTACCAGACCATCATCGACGCCCGTAAGTCGGTGATCGGCGGCTAAGCCAAACCTTATTGCGGCGGTGTCCTGACGGGCGCCGCCGCTTTCTCATTCGAGCGGTGATTATGGCTGATCTTTCTGCGCCCAATTCGCATTTGTCGCCCGCTGGCGAGACGCTACTGCGCCATTATCGTGCGCAGGTGTTCAATCGCCGCCTTTATTCGGTGCTGATCGTTATCGGGGTGCTGGTCGCGCTCGGTGCGGCCATGGCCTATGCCAATGCGGCCAATTCGGGGAAGTTCATCGAACGTCTCCCCTTCATGTTCGACTTCATCAAGAATTTCGTGCCGCGCGATCCGCTTGAGATTTTCCGCGCCATGTTCGATCTGCCGTCGCCCTATTATGACGGCTCACAGAAATTTGACTATACGGCCAATCGCATCTGGCTGACCGACAGTATCTACATTCCTTATTTCGTCTATCAGCTGATCGTGACGGTCAATATCGCTATCGTCTCGACGATCATCGGCGGCGGGGTAGCCTTTTGTCTGTGCTTCTTTGCGGCCACCAATCTGGTTGGCGCGGGTGCGGTGCGCTGGTTCATGCGCCGCGTCATGGAAGTGCTGCGCGCTTTCCCCGAAATCGTCATTGCGGGCCTGCTGACCGCCATCCTGTCCATCGGACCCATTGCGGCCATTGCGGCGGTGTCGCTGCATACGATTGGCGCGCTGGGGAAATTGTTTTTCGAGGTGGTCGAGAATGCCGATATGAAGCCCGATGAGGGGCTGAAATCGGTGGGCGCGAGCTGGCTGGAGCGGGTGCGCTACGCCATCGTGCCGCAGGTCATGCCCAATTTCGTCTCCTATGGCCTGCTGCGCCTTGAGATCAATGTACGCGCCTCGACCATTATCGGTGCGGTGGGTGGTGGCGGCATTGGCGAAGTGTTCCGGCTCTCTATCGGGCGCGACTATGCTGCCCAGACCTATGCCATCATCATTCTCCTGCTCGTGACCATTATTGCCATCGACCAGTTTTCAGGCTGGCTGCGGCGGCGGCTGGTGGGCGATCAGGGCTTCAATACTGCAAAGGCGAGCATCTAAATGAGCGCGATCAGTGCCGCCGAACGTCATCGGCTCGAAGACAAGTTTCCCGAGGTGTTCAGGACCTCGTTTCTCAAGCGCCACGGGCTGGTGCTCGGCATTGCGGCGACGCTGCTTTATCTGGTTTTCTGCTGGTTTTTCTTCAATGTCGGCCCGGCCTTGCAGAACGGCAAATGGGACCGCGCTTCGCTCTATGTGCAGGATTGGTATAGCTGGCGCGCCCAGCCGCGCCTGCGCTTCGGCGACGACGGCGTCGTCAATCCACAATGGTCGAGCCGGGGTCAATATCCGGCCAATGCCGAGATCGACTGGCTGCGCCCGCGCCCCGATGGCGGCATGAGTGTTAATTTCGGCCCGGATCGGCTGGAAGTCACGACACGCCAGGTCGATGTCTATCTCGATGGTCAGGTCTGGCCGGTGATGATCACCGATGGGGCTGCCGTCGCGCCGGATAATGCACCCGATGCCATAAGGCAGGACCGCGCCAAGGTTATGGTCGATTTCGGCTTCGAGGGTCAGGCGGAAATCCGCGACAATCAGGTCGCCGTGCAGCGCCGGTTTTTTGGCTGGGCCAATTTCCTTTACGATCCGACATCGCCGCTTTGGGGTAACGACCTGTTCTCGACAATCGGGCTGATTTTCTCAGGCGATCAGGTGGTCGAGGGCAAGGCCAATGCTCAATTGGTGCTGGAGCAGTGGCTGGGCAACAAGGCCTGGCAGCATGCGGACATTCTGACCAAACTGCTACAAACGCTGGTCATGGCCTTTGTCGGCACCTTGCTGGCCACCGCTTTCGCCTTTCCACTGGCCTTTATCGCCGCGCGCAATATCACGCAGAACCGACCGGCCAATGTGCTGATGAAGCGCTTTTTCGACTTCATCCGCTCGGTAGACATGCTGATCTGGGCGCTGTTCTTTACGCGCGGCTTCGGCCCCGGCCCGATCCCCGGAATTGCCGCGATTTTCTTCACCGATACCGGTGCTTTGGGCAAGGTCTATGCCGAAGCTCTCGAAAATGTCGATGACAAGCAGCGCGAAGGCATGAAATCGGTGGGTGCGAGCCCCGTCGCCGTCAATCGCTTCGGTGTCGTGCCGCAGGTTCTGCCGGTTTTCGTGTCGCAGTCGCTTTATTTCTGGGAGAGCAATACGCGCTCGGCCACGGTGATTGGTGCAGTGGGGGCAGGGGGCATCGGCCTCAAACTGCTTGAAGCCATGGGCACCAATTCGGACTGGGACAAGGTCGCCTATATGGTGGTGCTGATCCTGCTCGTCGTGTTCCTGTTCGACAATATCTCGAACGCCATCCGCTCGCGCCTGATTGGCCCGGCAGCCCACTAGGTGCTCAACTGGTTCTCTTGTTGAGCAGGCACATAGAAAGTCAAAAGCACCTGAACAACAGCTGCAGACAACAGCCGCAACTCGAGACCGTGGCCGGGCTATGAGTGACCAAGGACGAATTTATCGGCCACCACAGTCGGGCGGCCATGTGCCATGTTATGTGTCAGGGTTTCGCCGTGATCAGCGGTGGACGCCTGATTTATAGCGTTTGCATTGGCACATAGCGGCGCGCAAAACACGGCAACGCCGTTTCCAGAAACGATCTGACCGATTGCTTTTGTTTGAAAATAATGGCGCGCCCGCTACGATATGGATGGGCGCTCCGGCAGAAATAGATGGTTTCCTGACAGTTGGCTTCAGGCGACTGTCAGGCGGAAGCCGAGGTGCTAGTAAAGCGACGGATCTTGATCCGCCGCTTGGCATTGCTAGTTCGCTGTCCCTTGTCCGAAATCAAGGTTTGTTGGGCGAGAAAGAAGGCCAGTCAGAAATTATTCCGCCCTTTTGGGCGGCATAAAATTCAGGCGTTGAGCCAAGGCGCATAGCGGCTCCTGGCTCAACGTTCTCCCTACTCAGTGAAGTGGGTGAGCTCGGTCACCATCGGGCCGTTCGACATGGAACCCTGATAGTCATAGCCCCAATCCAGATTGTCCTTGCGTGCGTAAAGCAGGCGGCTCTCGATCAGCGGGATGGCGCAGACATTTTCGATAATCTTGACCTGTGCAGCTTCCCACAGGGCGATCTGCTTGGCCTGATCCGGCTCGCTCTTTGCGGCTTCGATTTCGGCATCGGCGATGTCGCAATGGGAGAAATTGGTCACCTGCGCGGAACCACCGATCTGGCTCGGTCCGTAGAAGAACTGAGTCAGATAGAAATCGGCAACCGGGAAACGACCGGCATTGTAGAGCACGATGGGGCTGAGATCCTGACGGATCATCTGGTGCCAGGTGGCGTGTTCCACTGGCTGGATGTCGAGCGTAATCCCGGCTTCGCTGAACTGGCCCTGTACGAGCTGCAGCATGGCCATCAGTCCAGCGTCCTGGGTAGCGACGACTGGAATGGTCACGCCATCGGGGTAACCGGCTTCGGCGAGCAGAGCCTTGGCCTTTTCAATGTCATAACCGAGCGCACCAGCCTCAGCGGTATAGCCGAGATTGTTCGACGGGATCACCGACTGGGCAGCACTGGTGAACTCGGCGCCACGGAAGGCGGCCATGGCATCGCGGTCAATCGCGTGGCTCAGGGCCTGACGAACGCGGATATCGTCCATCGGTGGCATGTTCATGTTGAGATGCAGCAGGGCCAGCTCGGCCGGTGCCACCACGTCAACGGCAATGCCGTCCTGCGCCTTAGTGCGTTCAACGGCATTCTTGTCTTGGATCAGGAAGGCCGCATCGACTTCGCCGGACAGCAGGGCCAGATCGCGCGCCGCGCTTTCGGGCAGAAAGCGATGGGTCAGCGAAGTGATCTTGGGTGTGCCGCGGAAATAGTCTTCGTGGGCAACCAGACGCACGCTCTGGCCGGGGGTGACCGTGTCGATCTCGAACGGGCCCGAACCGGTGGGCTCGGTGGCGTTGGCGGGCAGAATGAAGCCGCCGGAATAATTGGCCAGCACGCCGAGCAGTGACGGAATCTGCTGCTTGAGGGTAACCCGCACGGTCAAATCATCGATCTTCTCGACGGATTCGAATTCGGAATAATCAGCCGAGAATGCCGAAGTGTCCTTGTTCATCGCCTTCTGAATCGAGAACACGACGTCATCGGCGCTGACTTCGCCCAGACCCTTCTGCCACTTGACGCCCGGACGGAGGTAAAAGGTCCAGACCAGATTGTCTTCCGACACATCCCAACGCTCGGCCAGATCGGGTTCGATCAGTGCCGGGTCAGTCGAACCGGGAGCGAAACGCACCAGCGCATTGTAGATCTGCGCCGCAAGGGTGCGGTCCGTCGTGGTGGTGGCGAAATGCGGGTCGAGCTGGGTGACGTCAGCACCGTTGCCGCCAAAGACCAGATCGGTCTTGGGCTGAGCAAAGGCCTGCGTGGCCGGAATGGCCGCGACCGAGATTGCCAGCAGGCTGCTGAGCAACAATGTCTTGAAATTCATTCGAATTAGTCTCCCTTGATAACTGTGGTTTCCCAGCACGCCGGATAAGGCGGTGGGTCCTTCAACTGCGGCGCCACCCCTCTGGTGATCGCCGGCATTTCCGTTCGTTGACCTGACCAGCCGCCAGTGACCGACACTGTGCGGACAGGCAGGCCTCGAACAAAACTCCTAGCCCTGCACCTGACGAACCAGGTGCTCAGGCTCAACTTCAAGCCATTGCGCCTTGGGCGGCTCATAGCCGCGTGGGCGAACAGGCGATGGTTTGGTTCCCGGATCGATGATGCGCTGGCGTGTGCCGCGCAGGTCCGGATGTGCGATTGGAACGGCGGAAAGCAGCCGCCTTGTGTAGTCGTGTGCCGGACGACCGATCACCGCTTCGCGCGGGCCCAGTTCGACGATCTCGCCGAAATGCATCACGGCGACGCGATGGCAGATGCGTTCGACAGCGGCGATGTCGTGGCTGATGAACAGATAGGACAGGCCGAATTCTTCCTGCAGACTGATCATCAACGCGATGATCTGCGCCTTGACGGTGACGTCGAGTGCGGACACCGCCTCGTCTGCAATGATCAGCTTGGGCTGCATGGCCAGCGCGCGGGCAATGCAGATACGCTGGCGCTGTCCGCCAGAAAATTCATGCGGGAAGCGCCCCGCGACCTTGGGCGACAGACCCACGCGCTCGAGCAGGCTCTTCATGCGCTCGCGCGCTTCGGCCTTGTTGGCGAGACGATGGAAGATCATCGGCTCCATGATGGCGTCGCCAACAGTCTGGCGACTGTCGAGCGAACCATAGGGGTCCTGAAAGATCATCTGAACATCGCGGCGTAGGGCGTCACGAGAGGCGTCAGACCCATAATTGACAGCCCGCCCGGCCAGCAAGACAGTCCCGGATTCGATGGAGTTGAGGTTCATGATGGCGCGCCCGATTGTGGACTTGCCCGAACCGGATTCGCCCACAAGACCAAGCGTTTCGCCGGCGCGAATGGTCAGGGAGACGTCTTCCACCGCGTGCAGATTGCCGGTGTGGCGGGCCAGCAGCCCGCTGCGGATCGGGAAACGCACCGTAAGATTTTCGGCAGCGAGGATCGTCTCCTCACGCGGCACCGGCAGCGGGCTGAGTGTCGCGGAAAGCCCCGAGGCCAGTTGCGGCACAGCCGCGATCAGGGTGCGGGTATATTCGGCGTCTGCCCCGTCGAAGATGGGCTTGACCGCGCCGCGCTCGATTAGCTCGCCGGCCTTCATGACCAGAACCTCGTCAGCGATCTCGGCCACCACACCCATGTCATGGGTGATGAACAGGATCGCGACGCCGGTATCGCGCTGAATTTCCTGCATCAGCTCCAGGATCTGCGCCTGAATGGTCACGTCGAGCGCTGTGGTCGGCTCATCGGCAATGAGCAGGGCCGGATTGGAGGCCAAAGCCATAGCGATCATGACGCGCTGACGCATGCCGCCCGAAAAAGTGTGCGGGAAAGCATCGATCCGGCTGTCGATATCGGGGATGCCCACCCGCTCCATCAGCCGCTTGACTTCAGCTCTGGCTGCCGCGCCGGTAAAGCCGCGATGGTAACGCACGGCCTCGGCAATCTGGTCGCCGATGCGCTGCACCGGGTTAAGCGAGGTCATCGGCTCCTGAAAGATCATGGCGATCCGGCCGCCGCGTATCTGGCGCCTGTCCTTTTCAGGCAGCGTCAGCAGATCGCGCCCTTCAAACATGATCTTGCCGCTGGCGCTGGCATTGGGCGGCAACAGCCCCATCATCGCCAGTGCCGACACCGATTTGCCCGATCCGGATTCCCCTACAACTGCGAGGGTCTTGCCACGCTGGATGGTGTAGGACATCGGCTTGACAGCCGTAACGCCGTTAAACGATACGCTGAGATTTTCTACGGCCAGCAGCGTATCTCCGGCGGTGGAGGTGTTCACGGCGCTCATTCTGCTTCTCCGTCGCGGGTGGTGCGCAGACGGGGGTCGATGGCGTCACGCAGCCCGTCGCCGATCAGATTGAAGGCGAGAACCAGGATCAGAATTGCCACCGACGGCCAGAGGGCAACATGCATATTGGTCAGGATGTTGTCGAAACCGTCGCGCACCATGCCGCCCCAGGTTGGCTCCGGGGGCGCAATGCCCAGGCCGATAAAGGCCAGCGAAGCTTCCGTGCGGACGGCATTGGCCATCCACAGCGAGGACATGACCAGAATTTCCGGCAGGATATTGGGCAGGATATGGCGGAACAGCACCCAGCGCCGGGAAAGCCCCAGCGAATGGGCGGCGTGAATGAACTCACGGTCTCGAATGGCGATCACGGAGGCGCGGGCAATACGCGCGAAAGCCGGCACGGCGGTGACTGCGATTGCAATGATGATATTGGTCATGGTTGCGCCCAGCATGGCGACGAGAGCAAGGCCAAGGATCAGCGCAGGGAAGGCCAGAAGCACGTCCATGGCCTGCATCAAGACGATGTCGACCCGGCCACCGGAATTGCCGGCGATCATGCCGATCAGCGAGCCGATAACGACTGCGAGAAGCGTGGATAGCAAGGCGATGGTCAGCGAATAGCGCGCGCCATGCATCAGCCGGGACAGTGTATCGCGGCCAAAATAGTCGGTCCCAAGCAGATTGGTCGCATTGGGCGAGGCAAACTGGTTCATCAGGCTTTGCTTGATCGGGTCATGTGGCGCCAGCCAGGGCGCGAAGATGGCCACGATGGTCAGCAGCAGGATCACACCACCACCAATGACGATGGGCATATTGACCCAGCTCGGCAAGCGGCGCGCTTTGGAAGTCGTTGTGACGCTCATTTGTATTGCACCCGCGGATCGAGAAAGCCGTAAGCGAGGTCGGTGATCAGGTTCACCACCACAACGAGCAGGGTGTAGATGACCACCAGGCCCTGAAGCAGCGTGTAGTCCCGTTGCAGCAAGGCGTTGAGAATGAGCTTGCCCAGGCCCGGACGGTTGAAGACGATTTCGGTCAGCACCGAATTGCCGATAAGAATGCCGAGTTGCAGCCCGATCAGAGCGGTGATCGGGATCAGGCAATTACCCAGCGCATGGCGCCAGATGACTGCACTGGATGGTGTGCCCTTGGCGCGCGCGGTGCGAACGAAGTCCTGATTGAGCACTTCTAGCATGGCCGAGCGCGTCACGCGGGTTACATAGGCCATCATGATCAGGCCAAGCGAAATGGTGGGCAGCGCCATATTGCGCATATGCTCGAACAGGTTCGCGCCCCCGGCGCCCGAAATGACCGGGAACCATTTGAACTGGATGGCAAAGACCATCATCAGCACAATGGCGATGACGAAGGCTGGTGCCGACAGGCCGATCAGCGAAATGACGCGCATCAGGTAGTCGGGCACCTTGTTGCGGCGAACGGCCGACCAAACACCCGCCGGCACGCCGAGCACGAGGCCCAGCACCAGCGAAGCTGCCGTCAGCTCAAGCGTCCAGGGCAGTACGGCCGCAATCTCACCGATGACCGGGCGATTGCTGATCATCGAGTTGCCGAATTCACCGCTCAGGATTTGAAAGAGGAAGGTAAAATATTGAACATGCATTGGCTGATCGAGGCCAAGACGGGCGCGAACGGCGGCGGCTGCCGCCTCGCTGCCCTGCTCGCCAACGATCACCAGGGCCGGATCGCCCGGAATGATCCGCAGCAGGATGAATGTACAGGTCAGAACCAGAAACAGCGTGATGAGGGCGAACCCCAGACGCTTCAAAGCGTAGGAAATCATCGCAAACTCCGCTGCAGAAAATGGGGCGAGATGACCGAAACGGGCCGTGACCGACCATCGGGATGACAAGAGGCGGAGTTAAGGCCGCTACCGGGCAATGC
>PJTT01000390.1_pt1 | contig 38870 bp, 34 predicted proteins | sample 1512261 | NCBI WGS metagenome assembly PJTT01 (sample SAMN08177685, study PRJNA422409) | Soil metagenome, whole genome shotgun sequencing project. | isolation source: Soil (2) enriched on wood chips | place: USA: Madison | collected 2015-01-15
GGTACTAAGACACTAGCCGGAGCTACTGCTACACTGCTGTAACCTGCTTCTACAAAGCTACTCAATGTCATCGCCTCATTGATTTGGTAAAGCAAATTTTTAACTCAATATGATAAAGCGACAACAGGATGGTGCTGCAAATAGAAAGCAGCCAGCCTAATTTGAATCCGTCCTTCAATGTTCTATTTCTTTTTTTGACAAAGTGAAGAATATAGCTCATCAGACAGACGGCAACACCAACATTCATAAAAATGGCTCCGCCCGGCCAATGTTGTATCCTGAACAAAGTACCAACAAATATGGCCGCTATTCCAAAATTGGCTATCCGGCGCCAAAGTGTATAACGGAATGAGCCCTGAAAATAAAGTAGAGACGCACCGATTACTTGGAAAAGTAAAGAGGCGTAGCGTGCTATTTCAAAAATCAACTGATTAGAGTCGTCGACCCAAAGGATACATTGCGTAGCAAAATAGACGGTGAAGAGTATAGCTGCTATTATAGCGAGTATTTTATTTTTCATATAATAATAGAAGGAACCGCAAAATAGCAAATAAATAGTCTTTTTTAAAACTAAAGAAAAGTTCACATCCTCCGCTACCAATCGTCCAGACGCACCACGATAGCCCGACCACTATTTTCATCAAACTCGACTACAAGTACTTCGTGATCAATTGAGAAGCCTACATCCGGCTCGCGTGTAGCGTAGCCGATACAATTTGTACAAGGCCCTTTTTCATCGGCGGGTTTTCCCAATATAGCAATCACTTCTTGTTGGGTTTTACCAATTAGCATGTTACTGGCTATAATATTTCGTGCCATCTTAAACCGTTCGTTCTCCGTACTGTGCCATTTTTGTGCGTTAAACTTTTCGCTGCGAATCTTCGGATAAAGATAATTGCGATTATAATGGTTAAACAGTTGGCAACAGGCTACAACAAACAAAATAGCCACTATCGCCGCATAAATGGATAGTGTTTTTATCCTCATCCGTTTAAAAAGAAACCGGAAGAGAAAGAAATAGGGCACTAATAGCACTATTTGCAGCAACAGGAAAAAGAAAGAGTAATCTTCCATTGAAATTATACAACCAGCAGGAAAACAAATGGCTGTTGAAGCATAAATGTATGGTTTAATTTATTGCTTCAACAGCCAAATTTTAATTTTCTTAATAACTTTTACTGTTTTATAAACTTAGCCCGATATACCTGATTGCCCGTAGTATAGCCAATAAAATAGATGCCCGAAGCCAGATCAGCTATTTCGATGCGGGCATTTTTGTCAAGACTGGTTTTATGTACAATTTTTCCATTTACATCGGTAAAAACACATAGGCCATCTAAAGCCATAGCAGCGGGCAGCAAAATGTGCAATGATGTAGTAGCCGGCACCGGATAAATAGAAAAACCGCGTTGTAAAATAGTGCTGTTATTTGCCACCAGAACTTTGGAGTAAAAATAAGTTCCATCATTGTGCACTACTTTAATGCGATAATAAACCGTGTTGGCTGCAGGTTGCACATCTGTGCAAGTGTAATCGCCGTCGGTACTTAACGCCGGCTGCGTAGCCATGGGGGCAAAACTGCTTCCATCTACGCTGTATTCTATTTGATAATAATCGCCGTTCTTTTCATCAAGACTGAGCCATTTTATTTCATTTGCCTGATAAATAGCTTTAACGCTTGCATCTACCAAAATAATAGGCAAAGCGGTACCGCCAATTTCTATATCAAATAAAGTTCCTGTTTCTGCATAAGAGAAAACGCGTGCGAGATAGGTAGTACCTGCGGTAGCGGATATGTTTACGCTCTCTACGCCACCTGCCGAGAAAGTAGCATCGGAACAGGCTATTGGGGAAAAGGCGCCCGTGCAGACATTGTTGTACACCACTACCACGTGGTCGCCTACAACGCTGGTAACATTTACATCGAGCGTACCAGTATTATCGGCAGTAACCTTATACCATAAATCTTTACACACAGGGGAGCGAAAGCCGCTACACAGTGGTGCTACCAGTACTTCCTGATAGGCAGAGTCGGCAGATACGTTGAAAACTGACTTGGTTACACTGATATCCTGAGCGGAAGCACACACATCATTTGGCAAGCCGCACCAGTCTGTAAGCGATGCGGATACGGTATTGCACCAGGCATAAGCACCGTAAGGCTTGTGTTGCAGTGTAATGGTTTCGTACTCGCCTGGCAGATAACTCCCAATCATATAAGTGCCTGTATCCCTTGCCCACAACGAGCCGTATGTGCCTATTATTTTAACCGAATCGGCATCTTGCAAATCTGTAATGTGCACTTTTACGCTGTATCGGTTGGTATCGCAATTGAGCACAGTAGAAAAAGAGGCCGTTACCGGCTGACATTCATAATTTGCTACTTTAATGTTGTCAAGCGCCCAGCGCCCGTCGCAGCTCGAAGCATCGGGCTTCCAGCGAAAACGAACTTTAGCAGTAGTGCAGTTAGCTGCTAAGGCGGTAATGTCTATTTTTTCGTGTTTGGGCGCTCCGGCAGGGCCTATATAATACCCGGCGTAAGACTTTGCAACTACCCAGTTGGTTCCGTTCCAGACCTCAACGGTCGCTTTATGCGCCGGCCAGTTGCGTATCTGATGATCGTATTCAAGCAGGCAAATATCAACAAGCGATGCGTCGAAAGCAGGAGACTCCAAAATGATGTCATCTGCAGCAAATGCGCAGTAGTAGTTATTTTCCAGCAATGCATATTTTCCGGAGAAATGCGCAGCAGTATCGCCGCCACTCGCAATAATAGAAGCTGTATCGATAAAATACCATTTGATGCTCGATGTGTCTATCAGATAGCTTTGTGTCCAGTCCGTTGGCGGCGTGGTAATACTTGCAGTTTCAAAGTTTTGCGAGATTAAAGTCTGGGCAGATGATTTGGTATGGAAAAGAGCACCGAGAAAAATCAGCGCGAAGCCGAAAGAGGTACGAAGTAGACGAGGAAGCATAAATGTGTATTTTATATACATTTATGTACATCAAATACTATTCCAAATTTCATCTACATTAACTGCTTCAAATGTTTTACATTGTACAGCCTACAATTTAAACCACTTGGAATTATAATTATAGACCGTATTAAATACAATGTAAAATTAAGATCAATACATATTTATTCAATTGAATCATGAAAGACAACATTTCCATCCTCACTGATTGTGGGAAATTGAGGCGGTACCGTACCTTTCCAGCTTAAATATATCTGCACCCCAACAGCAGCTAAAAATACCCATTGAGCAATATTACCAACAATGGCGATACCATGCAATGCCAGTACGTCGCCCAGTCCATAACTGGTAATAGTCAGCATTTTGAGCGTGTCGAAGTTACTTATATGCTTTTTTTGAAAGAAATGAATGGTATACAATGTCAAAATCCAGAGTACACCTATCCAGACTGCAAATCGGAAATCGGCACGCTCAAAGAAAATCATGTACCAGCCTAAGAGATAAAATGCGCCGGCAAATGCCAATGTGAATTTTGTATGCTTACCGTGCTGAAAAGTACCATTGCTGTAAAGCAGCCAGGTGCCACCCGCAATAAACGCAACGAGAATATACGTAGAGCTTTTCAAAAACCAGTCTGGAAACAAGACATTTGGAAATAGGAAAATACCCCACAAAAAAAGAAGCGATACGAGCCTTACGACTGCGAGCGCTATTATTATCAGGAGAAACTCTTTACTTTTCATTACATCGACTGTGCTACCATTTCCGCTATATCCAATACCTGCACATTATCTTCCTGCTCTTTATTTTTCACACCATCCATCAGCATGGTGGTGCAGAAGGGGCAGTTGGCCGCTATTACAGATGCGCCGGTAGCCAGCGCTTCTTCCGAACGCTCGATATTAATACGCTTATCGCCCGGTTCGTCTTCTTTAAACATTTGCGCACCGCCTGCACCGCAGCAAAGTCCATTGGTTTTGCAGCGCTTCATCTCCACCAACTCTACATCCATCGCCTCCAGCACAGCTCTTGGCGCTTCGTAAATATTGTTGGCGCGACCCAGATAGCAACTATCGTGGTAAGTAATGCGCTTGCCTTTAAAAGCACCGCCCTCTTTCATCACTATTTTACCCTCGCTTATCAGTTGGTTGATAAATGTGGTATGATGAATAATCTCGTAATTACCGCCCAGCGCCGGGTATTCATTTTTAAAAACATTGAAGCAATGCGGACAAGCCGTTACTATTTTTTTTACCTCGTAGCCATTCAACAACTGAATGTTGTTGTAAGCCATCATTTGAAATAAAAACTCATTGCCCGAGCGGCGTGCAGGGTCGCCGGTGCACATTTCCTCTTTACCCATAATGGCAAACTGCACACCCACTTTATCCAGAATAGTAGCGAAAGCCTTGGTAATGCGCTGCGCACGCTGGTCGAAACTACCTGCGCAACCTACCCAAAATAATATCTCCGGCTGTGTACCCTCGGCCATATATTCGGCCATTGTTTTTATATGCATTCTTAATTTTTTGGTTGGCAATTGGCAGCTATTTTTACACTAGGCTTTGTATTTTCCAGCGATACTCCGAGCTGTATGAAAAACAGATAAAATCCTCACTGCCTTTTGAGTTTTATCAATCTTGTAAATAATTAAGTAAGGAAATATTTTAAGTTGCGCTTCTCTGAAATCACTTATTCGGTTCACATATCGTTCAGGATGCGCTTCGATTCTTTTGATAGTGTTTATTACGTCCGATAAAAACCGATCACCAAGTCCTTTTTGGCGCTCTTCATACCATTCCCAAGCAGAATAAATTTCCTTTTGAGCTTTGGCAGAAATATTGTTGGAATAGTTGCTCGCCCTAAATTCCATATTTCTTTTTGCGCAAATCTGCTACTTGGTTACCGAGTTCTTCCGCAGAAATACCAACGTCTTCCCCAGACTCCATTTTCGCATATCTTTCTTCTAATTCCTTAACAACACTTTCGTCCTGCCACCACTCGTTAGCAGCTTCAATTTCATTTTCGAGCAAATTATAAATAGCCTTTAGCTTTTTGTCATCTGCTTGTCTAATGTAATCATATAGCTTATTTCGAATAATGGCTACCTTATCACTCATACCACAACATTTTTACAAAGTTACTGCATCAACTGCCTATTAAACCAACTTCCTCATCCCTCCAATATTTCCGGCGTGCAACACGTCATGATGGCTGCAAGCCGCAAAAACCATTTCTATCGTATCCATTTGTAAGCCAAATGTGTGCGTAGCATAAGGATTGATAGTGACAAATAGGCCTTTAGAATAATCCCCTTCTATCTTTTCAATACTGGTTACTAATCTTGATAACAGGTTGTCAATATCTTCCTGGCTGATAAATGAATCAGGTTTTGTACCGTTTCTATATTTATCCGCCAGAGGAATAACCCGTTGTTCTTCCACACCCGTGCGCACGTAACACAACAACTCGGTGCTGACTACAATATGACCCAAATGCCAGGCAATGTTATTATTGAGTCCGACCGGAATTTTATTAAGGTGCTCCAGCGTGAGGCTGCTAACAATTGCAGCTATATTCTTTCTGGTTGCTTTCGCAAAGTCAAAATGTTGGTTCATTGTTTCACTAATGTTAGTTTGCCGACTGCCGACTGCCAATTGCATTAAGCTTCCGCCATTTCTTCCGCCCACTTATCCCTGTCATCCGGGCTAAATTTCCATGGAGCCATGTTGTTTTCGATATTGCCAAACATCATATTCCACTCCTGCGGTGCATTACTCTCTTCCATTACCAGGTTGCGGCGCAGGTCGAGTATAATAGCCAGCGGGTCTATACTTACCGGACAAGCTTCTACGCACGCATTACAACTGGTGCAGGCGCGCAGCTCTTCGGTAGTGATATAGTCGTGCAGCAGCGATTTTCCATCCTCTACAAATTCTTTGTTTTTATCAATGTTCTTACCCACTTCTTCCATGCGGTCGCGGGTATCCATCATTATTTTACGCGGCGATAATTTTTTGCCGGTTATATTGGCTGGGCACACTGCTGTACAGCGGCCACACTCGGTACAGGAATAGGCATCCATTAGGCTTTTCCAGCTCAGATCCTGAATGTCGCGGGCACCAAATCTTGGTGGTGCTGCATTCGGGTCAAGGTCAGTAGGCGCTTTATCAGGCTCCATCATGTACAATACTTCATTCTGGATTTCCTGCATATTATTCATCTTGCCTTGCGGCTGCAACTTGGCATAATAGGCATTAGGAAAAGCCAATACAATGTGCAGATGCTTGGAATAAGGCAGGTAATTCAAAAATGCGAGGATGCCTATAATGTGCAACCACCAGCAACTGCGCTCCAATACGATGAGGCTGCTCTCGCTCATGCCGGAAAACAAAGGAGCAATCAGTCCCGAAATCCAGAAAGGGTTGCCCGTGCTTTGATAATGCGCACTGCCTAATTGTTGCAAATTATAATCTGCAGCATTCATCACGAGCAAAAAGGTCATCAATACTATTTCAGTAATCAAGATAGCATTGGCATCGGTTTTAGGCCAGCCGTTAAGTTCGCCTTGATTGAGGCGCTTGAGCCTGATGATATTGCGGCGCACCAAAAATATAGCGCAAGAGATAAGTACCAATGCAGCCAATATCTCAAAAAAACCAATCAAAACATTGTAAACACTACCTAAAAATGGTGCAAACATGCGGTGTGTTCCAAAAACGCCGTCCAGCACTATTTCTAACACTTCGATATTGATAATGACGAAGCCGGCGTAAACGAAAAAATGCAGAATAGCCGGTGTCATGCGTTTGAACATTTTCTTTTGTCCAAAAGCAAGCAGCAGCACGTTTTTCCACCGTGCAGCTTTATTGTCTTTAAATTCCTGGTCTTTGCCGAGATTGATATTGCGGTGCATTTCGCGCACCTTGCGCACAAAAAGGAAAGTAGCCGCCAAAAGTAGAATGAGAAATAAGACTTGCTGAACTATTTGCATGAAAATAATTTTTTAACCGCAGCCATTTCATCTGTTTTGCAGATATATTGAGTTGTGTATAAGCCATTATACACGCGGTAAAGCCGAGGCCGCAGCGCTTACCGAAATACAACCGCGAAAATACACTCTTTAAGATAAATAACAGAGTATTGTCATGTTTTTGTCAAAAAAGCAACAGCCGGATTGGGCGAACAATCCGGCTGTTAATTATAGCTATAGGTGTGCTATCGAATGACCAACGATTTTACAACAGCACTTCTTTCATTTCTTACATGCAACAGGTAAATGCCGGCGGGCGAATTTGAGCCGACTGAAATCAGGTATTTCCTACCGTCGTCAAGCACTTGACTGGTGTGGGCTATCTTTCTGCCGCTGATGTCACTTATTAGAATTTCAGTATCGTCGCTGGCTTGCGCTATTTCGAGGTAGAATTGGTCATGTGCCGGATTGGGAAATAAACGGATGCCATCATCAGTCTTTTGCAAATCATTGGTTGAGGTAATGCAGCCATTGTCTATCAGATATTGACTTTTTGCCGCAGGCATGGTATTTAATCCATAGTTTGAATTGGTCAATATATCGGTGCCAAATGTGGTAAGGCTGGATGTGCTGCCAGCAGTAGTTAATTGGCGCGCGGCACATCTGTCATTGTTCCAGCTCCAGGCGAGCCAACCTATTTTTTTCTCCTGCAAGATGTTGAGCAAAGCCTTGTAGGGAAGCGCATAAGTACATGGCTCCGGGTCGTCCTGATAATTGGCTATTTCTCCAAAAACCAACGGGAAATTTTTACCCTCAGCATACTCCACCATTGTGCGCGAAGTAGCAGAGTCCATAGAATCATAAGCCCACCAGTAAGCATGTGCGCTAAATATGAGGTTGTGTTGTGGGTCGTTGGCTTGCAAAGTAGTGGCCATGTCTGCAAGTACATTCAGGTTGTTGCCACACTCCGGCCCGTCAATCATTATAGGCGTAGTAATACCGGCATCGCGCATGTTAGTTACAACTGTGGTATAGGCATTGATGAATGCTGTTTTGCCGGCAGCTACATCGCCCGTCCAGCTTACATATAGCGCTTCATTTGCCACATTCACAATCAGACTGTGCTTGTATTTTTCTATAAGCGCAAAGACTGCAGGCTCTTCATACCATTCAGCAAGCGAAATAAGTGCAGCAGGGTCATTTACGCAAGTGAGGTCGTGCAACTCCAATATAGGTACGATGTCGTTTTGAATACATTTTGACAAAGCGCTATCAAGCAGATCATAATTGCTGTAAACCACATGGGCAGCAGGTACAGGGTTATTTTTGTACCAAACTAATCTCACAGAATTAGCACCTGTAAGTGCTATCTGGTCTATAAATAGTTCGGTATCGCTATAGCCCCAGTTGTAAGGCGCATAATTGACGCCGCGTAACAAGAGCGTATCTCCGCAAGGTCCTATTATATGCTTGCCCGATACAGCAATGGTTGATTGCGCTGTCGCATTATAGGCCGCGCAGGTAGCGATACAAAGCAATGTGTTCAATAAAAAATGTTTCATGATGGTAGGGTTTAGAAAAATTTATTGCTGAATTTTTATATCGACTTTGCAAGAGCCGGAAACAGAATGGTTGCCGTTATGCGAATTGATACGGATGAGCCCTATTTTGCCATTGCCCGTTCTAAATTTATACACTTCGCCGGGAGATGGGTTGCTCGCCGCCCCAATCATAACATGATAATCGTTTTTAAAAGTACTGGATAAGGCAGCGAAAGTACTGATACCATCGAAAGTGCCCGAGGTAATATCTGTATTGCCTATTTCCATAGTAGTGAGCGTAGTCCAGAAATTAGTGCCATAAGTTGGCGTACTTTCCATTGGCAAGGCTATTGTTGTAAACTCTGAAAACGAGGACGGGCAAGCAATCCATAGCGAATTAGTCGGGTTGTCGTGGTAAAAAATGAGGTCTATGCTTTCCTGCTGATCATGGGCTTGCGCCAGCGTGTACACTTTACCTGCGTCGAGATCTACTATATTTCCGGCTGAGTGATTTTGATTGCCGATGGTTACCGACGAAAACGATTTGATGGTTTCGTCACTCTTTTTTTGTTTTTCTTTTGCGCAGCTTGTGAAAGAAAAGGCTGCAACGCCTAAGATGGTCAATGCTTTTGCTAACTGTTTCATACGTTCTATTTTATTTTTGGTTATTAGAATGAACTGTTTGTAGATATTCAATCACTGAATATTCATTTCTTATGCAAAGATGAAGTCATTGCTATGCGCTGCCTATACACCTTTTGGCGTAATATGAAAATAGTATTGTAGATACACCTTTTTACGTATTGCGAACGCCGTTGGCGCGTGCTATTTTTACTTACTTTTAAGATGATGAAACAATTAGTGCTGATATGCCTCTTGTTGGTAAAATGTCTGAGCCTTTGCGCGCAGCAGAGTGACCTGTTGTTTCATCACCTCGATAGCCGCTCGGGATTGGGCGACCCCAAGTTGTGGAAGCTGTATAAAGATAGTTACGGCCTATTATGGATAGCCTCTGAAAATGGACTGACCTGCTTCGACGGCACGTCCTGCAAGGTGTACAGGCATAGCTCGCTCGATACAAATTCTATTTGTGCCAATTACATTACCACTATTATTGAAGATAAAAACAGAGATTTATGGATAGGTACGCAAAATGGATTAGCGCGCTACAACCGGCAGCAGGATAACTTTACCAATGTAAAAAAGCTGGTTGCAGACCGGCCGTTAGCTACCAACTTTTATTCTTTTCCATTTTTTATTGATGATAAAAATTACCTCTGGGCCTACCTCGGCGGCGAAATTTTTAAAATAGACATCGCCGCGCGAAAAGCCACATTTGTTTCGACCTATTCCAATGGTTATGTATTCGTCAACCAGCCTTTTTATACACCACTCAAGCAGTTTGTCAATCGCAATGTCAATGGCATGTTTATTACCAACATGACCGATAGCGGTGCAGTTTCTAAAGGCTATTTTATGGGTAGCCGTAAAGATGGCGATATGCCTGTAACCTATATACATCAGGTGTTGATGCAGCACGACTCGCTTTACTGGGTGTGCAGCGACATGGGGCTTATAGCGCTTAATCCAATAGACGGTAATTATACAACTTATGCTACAACCCAGGATGGTAAAGCAATAGCGGCTCGTTGCATGGTAGCAATGCCCGGCAATCCGAATCAATATTTAATAGGCACTTCTGCTGCGGGATTACAAATTTTTGATGCAACGCAGCGAAAATTTACAGGGGCTTACGAGCATGATGCAAACGACCCGCAAAGCTTATCGGGCAATAATATAGCTTACCTACTTACCGATGATGACCAGAATATTTTTGCGCTATTGCCGGGTCGTGGCCTCGATTATACCAATGTAAACAGTGGTTTATTTAGCCGCGCTTTTTCTAAGTCAGCGTCGCTGGGACAAGGTGTTTCCAACAATGTAAATGCAATGGCTTACCAGACTGGACATGTATTTGTTGCATCGGAAGCATCAGGTATTTTAGTAAAAAGAGTAAGCGATGGCGGAGGATTGGAGCATTTGCTATCGGGGCAAAATATTGAAATACTATTTAGCCTGGACGATGGCAGCGTGCTTGCCTACGATGCAAAAGGGAATTTTTACCGAATAAAAAATCAAGGAAATAGCTGGCATGCTGAAGCCCTTAAGCTGGAGGGCAAGCAGCAAGCTTCCGGGAAATTGGTTGTGAATGATATTCGCTATATAGGCGATAACCATTTGGTTGTAGCAACTGCATCAGGCATGGCATCTATGCAGATTGTGAATGGTAAAGCACAACTTGAATGGATGAGCAGCGTTAATGAAACTGTTGAGTGGCCTAACTTTCAGCGTATTTTGCCGCTATCTTCAAGCAAGGTTTTGCTGCAAACACACTATACCAATATGTATAGCTTCGACTGGAAAGATGGTGCGCTGCGCAATGGCAAGGAAATAGCCAGAACGCCTTTTCAAACGAATGGGGCAGTGGTGTACAACGGCGGGCTATGGCTCGCTACTTCATCGGGATTATGGGTTGTAGATAGCGTTTCTGCCAAGCTCAGGCAGGTAGCGTTGCAAAACTACTATTGCACCGGAATGCTTGCAGATAAACAAGGCAATATGTGGGTAGCGACTACCAATGGCCTTTTGCGTTTTGACCCGGAGAGCCGCGTTGCCAAAAGGTTTACACCCGAGGAGGGCTTGCAACATTTTACCTATAATACCAATTCCCTTATATGGTTGCCCGATGGACGTATAGCCGCGGGCGGCATCAATGGCATCAATGTTTTTCTTCCTGAAAAAATTAAGGATACGAAAGAAGACTACGATGTGTATGTAACATTGGTCGAGGTTAATGAAAATGTATTTGGGCAAAAGAACCCGATGATGCTGAAAGAGCTGGAGCTGGACTACACGCAAAATACAATAGCCTTTCGTGTAACGCCCGTTAGCTATGGCAATCCCGAAAGATTGCCCATTCACTATTTGCTGGAGGGTTACGAAACAAAGCCGATTACCATTCTCGGCGAGGGGCTTGTTCGCTATCCGCAATTGCCGTCAGGAACCTACACCTTTAAAGCTTACGGAAGCAGTGATGGCCATGTCGCAACGATTAAGATTATTATTAACCCACCTTTTTGGGCTACCTGGTGGTTTAGAACCATATTAGTCATAATAGTTGCACTGCTGATAGTCTGGCTTATTCGCGCCCGCATAAAAGGCATTAAGAAGAGACAATTGCAGCGCCTGCAATGGATGATACAGTCGCAGGAAGAAGAGCGCAAACGTATAGCAAGAGATTTGCACGACGACTTTGGTGCAAGGCTCTCTACGCTTAAGCTGTACATGCAGGCCGCTAATAAAGAAGAGCAGCACAACCAGAAAAAAATACTGGGTCATACTACTGATATGGTTGATACGGCTATTGCCGAGCTACGCAATATCCTGTTTAACCTAAGCCCCAAAACCCTTGATGAGAACGGCTTAAAGGCCGCACTGCACGACATGGCCGACAATATCAACCGGCTAAAATTAATAGTCTGCGATGTAGATACACGGGCGTTTAACCGCCGCATCAGAGCAGCAACAGAATACTCTATTTACAGGGTGTGTCAGGAGCTCATCAACAATACCATTAAGCACGCCAACGCACAACACGTCTATATTTCAATGGTGGAGCACGGCGATATGCTTGTATTTCTCTACGAAGATGATGGCCGCGGATTTGATACAAACCAATCCAGTCGTGGTTATGGCTGGAATAATATTGAAGCGCATGTGCAGTCGCTCGGCGGAACATTACTTGTAGATGCTGCACCTGGCCGAGGTGTTGCCGTTACCATTCAAATACCTAAAACCGCAAACTATGATTAATATTCTTATCGCCGACGACCACACCATGTTTAGCAATGGATTGAGGATGCTATTGGCAACAAATAGCAACTATCGTGTGGTAGCTGCCGTCAACAACGGTGCACAAATACTTGACGTGCTGGAACAACAAAGGATAGATGTGATACTGATGGACATTAATATGCCGGTGCTCAGCGGCTATGATGCCACTATTATCATTAGCAAACGATTTGAAGCAACAAAAATTTTAGCATTAAGTATGCTGGCCGATGCTGCAAGCGTGCGCAAGATGCTGGAAGCGGGCGCACAAGGCTATATATTCAAAAACGCAGACGAAGATGAGCTATTTAGCGCCATTGAAGCCGTAGCGGCAGATGCCTATTTTGTAACGGAAGATATGGAAGATGTTTTATTGGATTTTCTTAAAAAGAAAAAAGATGTGGAACGTGGCTACGAGAAAATGGAAACGAATCCGCTATCGCATCGCGAAGTGGAGATACTAAAAATGATAATGGATGGCTACACCAATAACGAAATAGCCGATAAGCTATTTCTGAGTAATCGTACGGTAGATACACACCGCAAAAATATTCTCGCAAAATTGCAATTAAAAAATACCGCCGCATTGGTTAAGTATGCGACGGAAAAAGCAGTGTTTTTAGGATTGTAAGTTCTATTGCTGTTGCGGTTGAACGGGTTCGTTCAATGCTTCCCAAAGAATATCTTTTAGTTGTTGAATGCCTTTATTCGTCATCGAAGAAATGAAAATTGTTTCATGGTCTTCGGGTAGCTCTTTCGCTATTTCTTCTTTCAACTCTTCGTCCAGCATATCGCTTTTGCTGATGGCCACTATTATTTTTTTGTGCAACAATTCGGGATTGTACTGCTCCAGTTCGTTGTGCAATACATCAAATTCTTTGCGGTGGTCGGGACTATCAGCAGGTATTAAAAATAGTAAAGCAGAGTTACGCTCGATATGCCTTAAAAACCTGTGTCCAAGGCCTTTTCCCTCGGCCGCACCCTCTATAATTCCCGGCAAATCCGCTACGCAAAAAGAGCGATCGTCGCGGTAAGAAACCATGCCCAGTTGCGGCGTAAGTGTGGTAAAAGGATAGTTGGCTATTTTAGGTTTTGCTGCCGAAATGGTGGACAGCAAAGTCGATTTTCCTGCATTAGGGAAACCTACCAAACCTACGTCGGCCAATACTTTCAGCTCAAGGAACACGTAGCTTTCGACAGATGGCTCACCTGGTTGTGCATACTCTGGTGTTTGATTGGTTGCCGTTTTGAAATTAATATTTCCCAAGCCGCCGCGACCACCTTTCATCAGAATAACTTCCTGGCCGTCTTCCATAATCTCGCAAAGCTGCTCGCCCGTTTCAGCATCCTTAGCGATAGTGCCTAAGGGAACATCGATGTAAACGTCTTTCCCGCTTCTGCCGGTACAGTTGCTACCCATACCTTTTTCGCCATCCTCGGCATGTACGTGCTTGAAATAGCGCAGGTGCAGCAAGGTCCACATTTGGGTATTGCCTCGCAGAATTATATGACCGCCACGACCGCCATCGCCCCCATCCGGGCCGGCATTCGGATTGTATTTGGTGCGAGCGAAGTGCATGCTGCCTGCTCCACCTTTGCCGGAGCGACAGAATATTTTAATATAATCTACAAAATTGGCGTTATCCATCAGTAATACGGTTGCGCAGCCTAATTTAGCTACGGTAATAAACAAGTTGGCAAAATTAGCCTTTAATTTTTTAACGCAACGAAATCGTGCATCCGGGCTATTTTCAGCATAAAAAAACTGCCTGTAAGAATTACAGGCAGCTATACAATCTTTTAGTTACAATCGTTTATACCGGTTGTACGAAACGTTCTATTTCTTTTTGAATAGCAGCAAAAGTCTCGTCGATACTGCCATCGCCTTTCAGCCTGACGAGTTTGTCCTGCTCGCCATAATAGGCAGCAACCGCTTCGGTTTTATTTTTATATTCAATAATTCTTTTTTGAATCACTTCTTCGTTATCATCACTACGGCCAGATATTTCGCCGCGGTGCAGCAGTCTGCGCTTCAGTTCTTCTTCAGGTACTTCCAGCGACAACAATGTGTGTATTTCTGTATTTTTTAGTTGAAGCAATTTGTCCAAAGCCTCTGCCTGCGCAGTGGTGCGTGGGAAGCCATCAAAAATATAGCCACGAGCGTCCGGGTTTTCGTCCAGTTTAGAACCTATCATACCAATGACAACCGCATCCGGTACCAGTTGTCCGCCATCCATAAACCTTTTTGCTTCTACTCCTAATGGGGTTTCGCGGCTTACTTCATCACGCAATAAATCTCCGGTTGAAATGTGCAAAAAACCGAAAGTGCTAATAATGTTAGAAGATTGCGTTCCTTTTCCGCTTCCCGGAGGGCCAAATAAGATTAAGTTAAACATCAGGTTTTAAATTTTAATATACGAATAGCAACAAAAATAATAAATCATGAGAATATTGACGCATGATATATATCAATATAGCAACAAAGCCGACAGTTCTTTCATCAACGACACACCTTTATCCTGATTGTACCACTGCTGCATATCTATTTCAAAGTCTTCAAATGATTTTGGATTTGGGTCATTTTTCCAGGCCATTAATAGCTCCTGCGCAGGCGCCGGGCGCGGCCCCCATCTAAACAATTGTTTTCCGTCGGCATCGATTGCAACAAGGATAGGGATGCTTTTAGAACCGTTGGTAAGATATTTGTTGATGATGTCCGGATTTTCATCACGCAGTACTATTTTCAAATCAACGTTGCCCAAAGATGCTACTGCAAGTTTATGAATCATAGGCAGGTTCTGTGCGCTATCGCCACACCAGGCTTCTGTAATAACGTACCAGGTTTGCTTTGGTAATTTTTGAGCTGTTGTTGCTATATTCTCTGGTAGTTGATAAGTCTTATCCCAGCGCTGCATCCTTTTCAGGTTTAGTTGCGCGTAATGCAAGTATTCTTCGGTTTGCGTTGTGCCCGTTGTCTTCCCTTCATTCAAAAGAGTTGCGGCCAATTCGCAAAACTCAGTATAGCTATAAACGTTTGCCGCTGTATCAAAAATAGTGCTCATGGTATGTTTGATTTTGGGTGCGAAGTTAGTAAGCCCGCAGCAATACCGCAAAGCGATGTTGAAGTCAAGCTATATAGCCAATAGTTTTTTGATGATACTGCTATCCGTTTTGATGATGTCGCCGGGTTGCATGCCATCGATACTCACGTTGCCGATGCGGTAACGAATCAACCGCAACGTAGGAAAACCAATAGCAGCAGTCATCTTGCGCACCTGTCTGTTTTTACCTTCAATAATAGTTAGCGATAGCCAGGTGGTTGGTATATTCTTGCGAAACCTTATTGGCGGGTTGCGCTCCGCTACTATCGGGTTGTCTATTATCGCTACATCCTTTGCCGGCTTTGTGTTGTAGGGCTTTCCATCAACAGTAATTGTTACACCTCGTTTCAATTGTTGCAGCGCTTCCTGTGTAGGCACACCTTCTACCTGCGGCCAGTATTCACGACTGTGGATAAACTTTGGATTTAATAATTGATGATTGAGTTGCTTATCGTTGGTAAGTAGCAGCAAGCCTTCACTATCGTAGTCAAGTCTTCCCACAGGATAAACATCTTTTTTTATTTCAGAAAAAAAATCAGCGAGTGTTTGCTTGTTTTCTTCAGGAGAAAATTGACACAACACCTGATAAGGTTTGTAAAAAAGATAGTAATCGAATGTAGGATGCATAAGTAAATTATGTATAGTGAAAGCCTTTGCCACAGCGGCTTTCGCCTTGCTTAAAATAAAAAAAGCCCGGCTATTGTAAAGCCGGGACTTTTATGAGGAGGGGTTAGTAAGCGCTAATGTTTGCACAATATTAATAAGTATTTGTTTGATGAGAAAATTTTTCAGAAAAAAATATTCACAAAAGAAATGAAAATGTGGATAACCTTGTAAAGAGGAATGATAATTGCTGTAGCACCAACATTGATAACGGCTATAATTTCTTATACAATTACCAGTGAGCGGTTGTAGCAAGATGCACTAATTTGCATTCGCATCAAACAGCTAACTTTACATTTCAAAAACAGAATAGCTATGCGTTTTGACGTACCGGTATCTATCAAATGGATTGCCGATTTTATAGAAGCCGAACTGATAGGCGATGCCAATATGGAAGCAACGGGCATCAACGAAATTCATAAAGTAGAAAAGGGCGATATTTCATTTGTCGATTTTGAAAAGTACTATGCTAAATGTCTTCAATCCAACGCTACATTTATCATCATTAATAAAAAAGTAGAATGCCCCGAGGGAAAGGCATTGCTCATCTGCGAAGACCCATTCGCCGCTTATGTAAAAATTGTAAAACGCTTTCGCCCATTTGAAGCCGCGAGCAAAATGATTAGCGATAGTGCTATTATAGGCGAGGGTACAATAGTGCAGCCCGGCACCTTCATCGGAAACAATGTTACTATAGGCAAAAACTGTTTGATACACGCCAACGTAAGTATCTATGACCATTGTCTTATTGGAGATAACGTAATCATTCATTCGGGAGCCGTGATAGGTGCTGATGCATTTTATTATAAACGAAGAAAAGAGCGCGCCAGCCAGTATGACAAATTAGAAAGTTGTGGGCGGGTAATAATAGAAAACGATGTGGAAATAGGTGCAGGAACAGCAATTGATAAGGGTGTAAGTGGCGATACGATAATAGGACAAGGTACTAAAATAGACAACCATATTCATGTAGGGCATGGTGCTGTGATTGGAAAAAACTGTTTATTTGCAGCACAGGTAGGAATAGGTGGAAAAGCAATCGTGGAAGATGAGGTGATTTTATGGGGACAAGTTGGCGTGAGTAAGGACTTAACAATAGGCAAAGGAGCAATCGTGTATGCGCAAAGTGGTGTAGCTTCTTCGATTGATGGCAAGAAGGTGTATTTTGGTTCGCCGGTAGAAGAAGCGAGGGAGAAAATGAAAGAATTGAATTGGATAAAACGCATACCCGAAATATGGAAGCGTATAAACGATAAAGATATTAGCCACGATTAACCTCGGAATTGAATAGCTAATCACAACGAAAAAGTTAGATATTTCAGGTTAATAAATGTTAATTTCTTTTTTGGAGAATATTAAATTACTGTTTACATTTACAAACTTTAAAAAGCAAACAAATTTTCAAAACGATGAGAAAATTCATTTTTGCAGCATGTGCAGCTCTCTTATTGGGAGGGAGTGCAGGAGCTCAACACATTTCAGGTGGAATACCTTGGAGTTATAATTCGGGCACTGTAGGGCAACAAAATATCAGCAAGGTTATCTATCCAGCGCCTGATTATGCGGCCGCTCAGAAAGAAGACGAAAAAGGTTCCATAGAGGGTTACAGAGTTGGCTTGATGGTAGACGCTAATGTTGATTTCAATAACGCAGGTACTTTCAGTTATCTTCAAAATGGTAACAGAGTTTGGCGCATGGTAATTGGTGTGGAAGGAGCAAAGGCTATTGATCTGTTTATGGATCGCTTTTACCTCCCTCAAGGTGTGAGTATGTTTGTGTCAAATGCAAACGGCAAACAATTGATTGGCGCTTATACTAACCTGAGCAATCTAGAGGATGGCGTGTTTACAACTCCTTCTGTTCAAGGTAGTGAAGTTGTAGTTGAGATGAATATTGAATCCTGGGTTAATCTGGCAGACATTAAATTTCATGTAAATCAAGTTGCTGCTTCTTACCGCGGTGGTATGGCAAATAACTTGAATATTGCATTTGGGTCGTCCAATAGTAATCAAGTGGAGGCAAGACCTACATATGAAGGGCAGTTGAGTGATTTATGTCATATTAATGCGGCCTGCCCGGATGGCGATGGTTATAATGACCTAAAACAAACTACTATCCACAGTTCGTATCCTAGAGGAGCGGGACTGTATTTTTGTTCGGGCAATCTGATCAATAACACTGCTAAGGATTGTAAACCATATTATTTGACTGCGTCCCATTGTGAGGCTACAAATTCTAAAGTAAATTCTGGCTTTGCTACTTGGAAGTTTTATTTTAATTATAAGACAGCGACTTGCTCTGCAACTCCTGGTACGGCTCCTATGACAGATGTTATAACGGGGGCTAACTTTGTAGCTCGTTCTGATTATGATGCATCTGTAAGTTGGATGATTGGTGACTTCCTTTTATTGCAACTGAAGGATGAGTTGAACGATATTGGTAAAAAATTCAATGGTTATTTAGCTGGCTGGGATCGCGCCTCTACTACGCCTGTAGGCAAGTTAATTGGATTTCATCATCCTGCGGGCGACCCGATGAAGCTTTCAATCTATACTCGTGCTTTCTCCAATGGTAACTTTAACGGTGGAGCTCCGAGTTCGCACTGGAGTTGCAAACTTGAAAAAGGTGGTATGGAAGGAGGGTCTTCTGGTAGTGGCATTTTTTCAATGACAACGAAACGTTTAATCGGCGACTTAAGTGGAGGACCTGACTTTTCTCCTTGTGATACCATTGATGCAAATCGTTCTGAATACTCGAAGTTTACTTTGAATTGGGAGTATGAAAATGGTGGTGATGGAACTCCTAAAACCAGATTAAAAGATCATCTGGATCCGGCAAATACAGGAGCAACATTTACAGAGACCATAAAGGTTGGATCGGGTGCTACACCTGATGTCGGTTGCGGAGAGGGCTCTACGGCAAATGACGATGTGGAAAAACTGAGCAATGCTATTTCAGTTTATCCTTCCCCATCAACAACAGGCCAGATAAAACTAAAAGTGAATCTGGAACGTGCAACAGACTTGAATATCTCGGTTGTTAATTTGCTGGGAGCGCAAGTCGGAAGTTTCTTAGCCAAATCTATTGGTAGTGGAGAGGTCGCTATGGATTTAGGCCATGTGGCGAGTGGTGTTTACATTATTAATATAAACGTTGGTACTACCGTTATTTCGAAGAAAGTGGTAATAACGAAGTAAATATTTTTATGTTCGGGACGCAAAGCGTTCCGAACATTTTCAACTCTTTTTATTTAACAGGAACAATTATTATTTTACCCACAATTTAAAGTATGAAAAAAACAATACTAATGTTTGCGCTCATGCTAGGGACAGGGATGCATGTAATGGCTCAGTCAAGAACGGTGCGCGGTACCGTGGTTGATGACAAAGGCAATCCGGTAATGGCAGCGTTTATCAAAACTTCGGATGATAAAGCTACCACCCTTACAGATGAGAACGGTAACTTTGAAATTATACTGCCTGAGGATGCTGCACGCACCCTGGTAGTAGAAGCAACTGGTTGGTCGGCCAAGACGATCAGCGTGACGGACACGGATGAGGCCTTGGCTATCACGGTGTCGGGTGCTAATACTCTTGACGATGTAATTGTTACCTCGTATGGTAATATTACTAAAGAAAACTCGGTAGGGTCCGCGAGCTCTTTTGGAGAAAAGCGATTGGAAAAATTTGTAGTAACGGACGTTTCCCGTGCTATTGAGGGGGCTGCTCCTGGAGTTCAGGTGAGCAATGGTGGTGGAGCCCCAGGCTCGAACAGTGCGGCAATTCGTATTCGTGGTATCGGTTCGATTAATGGCTCAACTGCACCCCTTTATGTTGTGGACGGTTCTCCATACGCTGGCGATATCAATTCCATAAACCCTGCAGATATAGCAAATGTGTCTATATTAAAAGACGCAACAGCTACCTCTCTTTACGGATCGCGTGGTGCTAACGGGGTTATCGTGGTAACAACAAAACGCGGCAAGAGAGGCTCTGGAAAGCCTCAGATTACTGTAGATGGCAGAGTCGGCGCTGTGAGTCGTGGTATTCCGAATTACGATGTTATTAAAGATTCTAAAGAATATTACGAGTTGGCTTGGCAAGGATACAGAAATTTTTTGCAATATGGTGCAGGCTACCGTCCTGAAGATGCAGGGCAAATCGCTTCAGGTTTAGATCCTGGTGAACGTAGTTTGATTCAGGCTCTGGGCGGTTATAATTCGTTTGATGTTGCAGATAATGCGCTATTAGATCCCGTAACTGGTAAAATTATCGGTAGCCCCGCCTTGAAATATCAAGATAGTTGGGAAGATGAGTTGTCTCGTGTTGGTTTGCGCCAAGAGTATAACTTGGGTCTTTCTGGTGCGAGTGAAAATACCGACTACTATTTTTCCTTGGGATATTTGAAGGAGAAAGGATATGTTAAGTTTTCAGACTACGAACGCATCACAGGTCGCGGTAATATTAACTCTACTGTAACGGACTGGTTGAGTGTAGGTATGAACTTTTCTGGGACCTACGGTTCCAGCAATTTCGTAGAAAATGGTGGAACTGCTGGTGGTTACAATCCATTCTTCGCTGCATTAACTAACGCGCCAATTTACCCGGTGTACTATCGCAATGAAAATAACGAGACTGAGATAGATCCGCTGACAGGATTAACTAAGTTTGATTGGGGAGCGGCGAATGTATTCCCTTCTTCAAGTATAGGGACAAGGGGATCTCTACCTAATGCAAACGTTTTAGGATCCCTTTCTTTGGATAAAGATAGAACCCAGTATCTAAATCTCACCGCAGTTCCTTATATAGAGGTTAAATTTTTGAAAAATTTCAAGTTCAAGACGGATTTAAACTTTAACTACTACGCAGTTGATGGAAATGCATATAGTAATCCTTTCTATGGTCAATTTGCGGTACAGGGAGGAACAGCAAGCAGATCTGGATCGACTGGATTAATTTACACGTTCCGTCAAATGTTGACATACGATCGTACATTTGGTAACGATCATTATGTAAATGCTGTTGTAGCGCATGAAAATTACGACTTGCGTACATCTGCGATGAGCGCTTCGCGTGCTGGTGTTGCCTTTCCTGGAAACACCAATCTTGAAGGTGCAGCCACACCTCTGGGTTCTTCTTCTCAAGATGACTTCCATAGAATTGAAAGCTATTTAGCAAAAGCCGACTATATCTATAAAAATAGATATATATTTAATGCAAGCATTCGTCAAGATGGGTCTTCTCGTTTAGCAGCAGGAAATGGTCGCTGGGGTGATCCTTTCTGGGCTTTAGGTGCGGGTTGGAAAATCAATCAGGAAGATTTTCTTAAAGATGTGAAATGGTTGGATATGTTGAAATTGAAGGTCTCTTATGGAACGCAAGGCAATGAGGGACTTGGAGGTTACTATTCATGGCAATCATTATACAGAGTTGATTTCGCAAATGGAACCGTGCCGGGAGCAATTGTTTCTTCAATTGGAAACAGGGCTTTAACCTGGGAGAAATCGTCTCAATTAAATGCTGCAGTTGAGTTTGGAATGTTTAAGGGTAGAGTTACCGGAGAGTTCGCTTATTTCATGCGTGGAACAAGCAACATGCTTTACAACCTGCCAATTGCTATGTCGCATGGTCTTTCAACGCGACCAGCAAATACCATTACTATGCAGAATCGTGGAGTGGAGTTAAACGTGAATGCAGATGTAGTTCGTAGCAGGAATTTTACATGGAATGTTAACTTGAATCTAACGCATTATAAGAATGAAATTACATCAATGCCAGATGGTATCGATTCAATTATCAGAGGAACGCAGATGCTGAAAAAAGGACATTCTGTATATGATTTTTATTTGGTTGAGAGTTCAGGAGTTGATGCCTCCAATGGTAATGAGTTGTATAGATATGTGACTCCTGAAGGCAACTGGGCGGACACATCAAATTACGCGTATGCAAACGGAAGAGGAAGAACATATCAAGGGTCTTCCCTCCCAGACTTGATCGGCCAAATAACCAATACTTTGACATATAAAGGCTTTGATTTGTCTTTCATGCTTGCCTTTAATATAGGAGGAAAGTTTTATGACAACGTATATCAAGATCTTATGGGGCCAGGAAACATTGGTACGAATTGGCATAGAGATGCGCTTAACAGTTGGAGTCCTGAAAACCCCAATGCAACCTTGCCAAGAGTAGAGTGGCAAAATTTGGATAACGGAGGACAGAGCACACGTTGGTTAACGAGCGCTTCTTTCTTGAACATTCGTAATATCAGCTTAGGTTACATGGTTCCGGCTAAATGGTTAGCTAAAACAGGGATGAGTTCTTTGAGAATATACGCTTCTGCGGATAACGTATGGTTGTTCTCTAAGCGTCAAGGAATGAATCCTCAAGGAGGCTTTGGCGGAGAAACTGACTTTATATATACTCCTTCTCGTATCATTATGGCAGGTGTTAAAGTTGGTCTTTAATAAAAATTAATTAAAATATTCTATTTATGAAAATAGCATTAAAAACTTTAACAGTGTCCTTTGCTGTTGCAGGACTGATGTTCAGCAGTAGCTGTAAGAAGGACTATTTGGATACCAATCCTACCAATCAGATCGCGAGTGAAGAGATGTTTAAGACAACTACATCTGCTCGTACGGCGCTGAATGGTATCCATAGTTTGATGATTTCCCGTAATCTACAATCTAACCATGCTGAATTTGGCACCAAAATGGCCGATTTATGCGAGGATATGATGGGTAATGATATGGTGGGTACAGGTTCAGGCTATGATTGGTTTGATTACCATTACAAATATGTAATGCAAGAGTCTGCGACTTATTGGGGACCATATCATTTTTGGCGCTTCTTTTACAGGATTATTAATAACGCAAATAATATTCTTGACAATATTGATGCTGCCGAAGGTTCCGAGCAAGATCGTAACGATATCAAAGGTCAGGCACTTGCTTATCGTGGTTGGGCGTACTTCAAATTAGCTAGCTATTTCCAACAAACTTATGTGGGAAATGAAGATGCTCCTGGTGTGCCGATTTATACAACACGTACTACTGTTGAGAACAGTAAAGGTGCACCTCGTGGTAAGCTAAGCGATGTTTACGCGCGTGCGGTTGCCGATTTAGAGCAATCTATAACGTTGTTGGAAGGTGTACCTGTAGTTGCAGATAAGTCACAGATATCAATTAACGCTGCTTATGGTATTTATGCGCGTATAGCGCTTACAATGAACAATTGGGCTAAAGCACGTGAAATGGCAATTAGGGCTAAGGCAGGTTATGCTTTTATGACCCCTAACCAATATACAGCTGGATTTAATGACAATAACAATCCAGAGTGGATGTGGTCGTCAAATTACACATCCGAGCAATATGATGGGCAGAGTATTATCAATTTCATTTCGTTTGTAGATCAGAATTGTCCGGGTTATGCACAGGTAGGTGCTACGCGAAGGATAACGAAAGCGTTATATGATCAGATTCCGGCCACAGATGTTCGTAAGCAGGTCTTCACTGTAGGGAATGTACAGGACAAATTCAGAGCGCAAGATCCTAATGGCTTTGTATGTGACTACGTATATATGCGCGTTGCTGAAATGTATTTGATACAAGCGGAGGCGGCCGCTCGTTTAGGTAATACAACAGAAGCTGCCTCTATCTTGGAAGAGCTTGTTGTGACGCGTAATCCGGAATACGTGGCGCCATCTACAGGAATTTTAAATGAGGTGTTGTTGCAACGCCGCATAGAGCTTTGGGGTGAGGGATTCGCTTATAGTGATATCATGCGCCTGAAGGCTGGACTGAATCGCCCGAGCGGTTCTGGAAACCATTCCGCGGGAGTTGCTAGAATTCTTAGAATGGATCCACAAGATTCAAGATTTATCTTTAAAATTCCACAGGGTGAAATTGACCCAAGTGAGTTTTTAGGCCCAGACGATCAAAATCCATAAGGTATTTGATTATCTGCCCAAAAAAATCCCCGCCTTCAATTAGGCGGGGATTTTTTATTTTTACACCCTAAATTGATATTATGCCGTTAGAGAATATAGTAATGGATAAATTAAAGCAGGCGATGCGCGATAAAGATGATGCCGCCCTGCGTACCCTGCGCGCTATTAAGGCCGCTATTTTGGTAGAGAAAACAGCATCTGGCGCTAAGGAAGAATTGACCGAAGCAGACGAGTTGAAATTGCTGCAGAAGATGTCTAAACAACGCAAAGATTCTCTGGAGATATTTAATACACAAAATAGACCGGACCTGGCTGTTAAAGAAGAAGAGGAATTGGCTATTATAGAGCAGTTCTTGCCTCAGCAACTGTCAGGTGATGAACTTAACGCTAAAATAGCGGAGATTATAGCTGCGACAGGCGCCACTTCTCCTGCCGATATGGGCAAAGTGATGGGTGCAGCCAACAAGCAATTGGCCGGTCAGGCCGATGGCAAGTTGATTGCAGAAGCAGTAAAAACTTTACTTGCTAAGTAGCTTTATCAATGATGTTCGACCTTATTTTTTGCACCGCCCTTGCGGTTTTCCTTTTTAAAGGATACCGCAAGGGCATTGTATTTGCAATTTGCTCATTTTTAGGCATATTGCTGGGCGTAATGGGCGCGCTTAAGCTCTCCGGCATTGTAGCACTACATCTGTTCAAAGATAGTAGCGGCACGATGGCTAAATGGGCGCCAACGCTCACTTATCTCATCCTATTTATACTCATTGTATGGCTCGTGCGTATAGTTGGAAGCATTGTTGAGAAATCGATGAAAACACTCATGCTCGGGTGGTTCAATAAATTGGCGGGTGCACTGGTTTATGGCTTGATGATTGCGTTTATATGGAGTTCTTTTCTATGGCTAGGCAACAAAGTTTCATTGCTGAATGATGATACGCTCGCAAGTTCTGTTACCGCACCCTATATTTTGCCTTTGGCTTCGAAAATGATTGATGGAATAGGGGCGGTCTTGCCATTTGCAAAGTCTATATTTGGCGATATCGGCGGCTTTTACGATTCGCTCAACGACAAATTAACGACACATGTGGGCGCTCATTGATAACTACGACTCATTTACACACATCCTGCTGCATTATCTACAACAGGTGCACGACGGCGTCAGGGTTTGGAAAAACGATGAAATTTCGGTGGAGGAGTTGCGAAAGTTAGCGCCACAACGCATTATCCTCTCGCCGGGGCCGCAAACGCCCAATGAAGCGGGCATAACAAACGATGTTATCAAGGCGTTTCATGCTACCACGCCTATTTTAGGCATTTGTCTGGGTCATCAGGCTTTGGGCGTCTATTTTGGCGCAACACTGGCAAAGGCTCAGTTACCGCGCCACGGTAAGACGAGTACTATTTCAGTTGAGAATAGCCACCCTATATTCAGCGGAATTACGTCTTCTACTGAGGTTATGCGCTACCACTCGCTTGTGATAACAGATACCGAACATACTGATTTGCAAATTATAGCCCAGTCGGGCGATGCAGAGATAATGGCTATTTGCCACAAGCATTTCCATTCAATAGGCCTGCAATTTCATCCTGAATCTATTTTAACCAAGGACGGAAAGCAAATAATACAGAACTGGGCTCAGATTGACTTTGTATAAATAAAAAACAGCCCATTCTCTAATGAGTAAATGGACTGTACTATTTGTTGAAACTAATTGCTTAGTCTTCTTTTTTCTTCTTTGCAGCAGCTTTTTTAGCAGGCTTTTCTTCGCCCTCTTCAGCAGCTTCTTTTTTCTTTTTAGGAGCAGCTTTCTTTGCAGGTTTTTCCTCAGTTGCTACTTCTTCTTCACTATCTTCTTTTTTCTTCTTAGCAGCGGCTTTTTTCGCTGGTTTTTCCTCATTGGCAACATCTGCAGCCTCAGTAGCTTCTTCGGTCAGTGCTATTTCTTGCTGTTGTTTATAGATGTCGAAGTTCAGCAAGTCATTTGCCTTAAGGATACCGTACCATTTCAGCACTTTCTTGATATCGCTTACGTATACACGGTCTTCGTCAAAATCGGGAAGTACAGTTTTGAAATAGCTTCTGATTTCTTTATTGTCGGCTTTGGAAAGGTTAAGCTTGTTCAAGCCCTCTTCCTGGCCTTTTACATTGTCCAAAACATCGTGCAGGCGCACGTTGTCGCCGGTGGTATATATTTCAATGCTTTCCAGCGGTGTAATGTGATGAATACGGGCTGATACAAATTTTACACTTTGGTCAGTGAGGCTACGTACAATAGCTCCGTCATTTTTCGTACTCATTAACTGATAAAGGCCACTTAAGCCTGTAACCGCTACTATTTGTCTGTATTCCATATTTATTTATTACAAAGGGCTGCAAAAATAAAGGTTTTTCAATAATTAATCCAACAAATGCCAATGAAATATACTTTATTTCAAATATCTGCTCACATGCTGCGAACAATACCTCCATAATCCTGTTTTCTAAATTAACATGCAATTTTGCGATGCTTCTATTACTTTTGCACGGTTTTTGCCATTAACTTATGGCAAAATCAGGTTGTTACTTAGTAGCAGTATTGATGATATCAAGTAACCTCTTTTCATTATTATTTATCTCCATTGTATCCTATGTGGTATAGCATTGCAGACTGGGTTATCCGGTTTAGAGTATTTCTTTTGATATTGTTGTTTGCCATTACTGGCGTAATGGGCTATTATGCATCAAAAGTGGAAATGAGCTACGATTTTACGGCTGCCATTCCTACCGATAACCCTCGATACCGGGAGTATCAGGATTTCAGAAAAACCTTTGGCGAAGATGGTACCAATGTTGTAATCGGCATCCAGACAAATGACCTTTTTAAACCTGAAGTTTTCAATGATTATGTGGCACTTACGCAAGAATTAAAAAAGGCAAAAGCGGTAGAACATGTGCTGGGATTGCCTATTGCCGTAATATTGAAGCAGGATTCTACGGGTCAATTAGGTGCGACCAATATCTTTCCTAAAGAGGGACTAACGGCCGAAAATGCGGATAGCATTAAGCAAATGTTTCTCGACCAGGAATTGTACAAAGGTCTTTTCTACAATGAGAAAACCGGTGCTTACCTGATGATGGTATCGGTTAACAAGGATGTACTGGTAAGCAAAGCCAGGCTGGGTGTTATCAACAATATTAAAGATATAGCCGATAAATTTGGTCAGAAACACAACATCGAAATGCATTACAGCGGCCTGCCCTATATACGCACGCAAATGGCGAATAAAGTGCAGCAGGAATTACAACTTTTCTTACTCTTATCTTTTGCATTTACAGCGCTGATATTATTACTATTCTTTCGTTCAATAGTTGCGGTACTGACCTCTATGGTAGTGGTGGCTATTGGCGTGATATGGTCGTTTGGTACACTGGCATTGCTGGGCTATAAAATCACGATTCTTACCGGCGTTATTCCGCCGTTGGTGGTGGTTATCGGTATTCCTAACTGCGTATATTTCCTTAATAAATATCATTCCGAATATTCTATAAGGCCCGATAAGATGCCGGCGCTGCGCGAAATGGTGGGCAAAATGGGTGTGGTAACGTTATTTACCAACCTTACCGCCGCTATTGGCTTCGGTGTATTCTTCTTTACCAAAAGTGTAATCCTGAAAGAGTTTGGACTTGTTGCTGGCTTGAATATCATGGCATTGTTTGTTATCTCACTGATATTTATACCTGCCGTGTACAGCTTCCTTAAGCCGCCTAATACAAGACATACGGGCTATTTGGAAAGCAAATGGATGAACGGTATTCTGGATTCCTTTACAACCGCGGTATTTCAGCGGCGCAAATTGGTATACGGCATCACATTGGTACTATCTGCGGTGGCGGTATTTGGCATGCTGCGCCTGCGTGCCGTGGGTCGCATTGTGGATGACTTGCCGCAATCGGATAAAATATATACCGACCTTAAATTTTTTGAAAAGAATTTCAAAGGTGTAATGCCTTTGGAAATCATTATTGATACCAAGAAAAAGTACGGTGCGCTTACCTCGCTGGAAACCTGGCAAAAGATGGATGAGCTGACAACTTTGCTCGAAGCCCGTCCGGAAATAGGTGCTGCATTGTCTTTGGTAAAAGGAATAAAATTTGCTAAACAGGGCTTTGGTGGCGGCGGTGCCGAGAATTATGACCTGCCATCTTCATTTGAATTTGGTGCTTTGCGACCTCGTATTTTGAGCGCATTCAGAAACAGGAATGAAGGCAAAAATAACCAGTTGAACAAATTGCTCTATTCACTGGTAGATAGCACCGGACAACGTGCGCGACTGAGCGTGCAAATAGCAGATATAGGCTCGGTAGCGATGCCTGCATTGCTTGACAGCATTCGTCCGCAGGCAGAGGCTATATTTGATACTGCAGACTACAAACTCACGTTTACCGGTACGAGCATTACCTTTTTGGAGGGTAGCAAGTTTATCATCAATAGCCTTGCAGAAAGCCTGATGTGGGCATTTGCCATGATATTGGTATGTATGATTGTGCTATTCCGATCCTGGAAAATAGTATTGATAGCATTAATAGCCAATGTAGTGCCTCTAATCATTACAGCCGGTATTATGGGCTGGCTGGGCATTGCACTGAAACCGTCCACTGTATTGGTATTTAGCGTTGCGCTCGGTATTACGGTGGATGTTACTATTCGCTTTCTGGTCAACTTTAAGCAAGAGTTGGCTAATCATAATCAGGATATCGAAACCACCGTGCGCCACACTATTCGCGATACCGGCTTAAGTATCATCTTTACTTCGCTTATACTGATAGTAGGCTTTGGCGTATTTGCGGTTTCAGAGTTTCAAGGTACAAAAGCATTGGGCTATTTAACTGCACTTACTTTATTCCTGGCAATGATAACCAACCTTACCTTGCAGCCAGCACTACTCCTTTGGATGGATAAAGTGAAAAAGAAAAAGGCAGACAAGAAAAAATAGAAGACAACTATCTCACAAATGACGAAAGGACAGCTTAGCTGTCCTTTCGTATATCTGCTATTTCGGCTTTCTTAAAAACGATAGCCCAATGTCATAGAAAATTGACCGGTTGGCTGTATTCCTTCGTTGTAGCTTCTATTGTTTCCTATTTTTTGATGGCTCAGGTAGCGAACGCCTAAACCGGCATCTATACCCAGGCTAAAGTTTTTGGTAACCTGAAAGTTGACATAGTTCATTACCATCATACCCAGGTTAAAGCGGGTTCTGTCTTGCTCTACATAATAGCCGCTATTGCCCCAAGGGTCGTTGCTTACCCATGTCCATTCATCCGTTTTTCCGTAACCCATCATCAGGGACGGTCCTACTGCGTAAGTAACCTTACGCTGGCCAAAAGGGTATATTTTTATACCCGGACAGAAATAGAAATAAGGATTGTAACGCAGGTTATTGTCAATCGAGTTCCAGCTATTGTATTGCTCTTCCAGCAACACAGAGAATGGAAGTATCACACCCACCATTTTATTTTGCCCGATAAGGCGCTCATACTCCAGTCCGAAACCAACACCGCCAATATCCAATACGCGTAACGGAGCTATACGCAGAAAATTGCTACCATAGCTGGCTGCATCGCGTATACCTTTCATCTTACGCTCTTCTTTTTCTGCAATGCGGTCTTCGCGCTCTTCTTGTGCACGTTCTTCGCGGCGCATTCTTCTTTCTTCGCGCTCTTCATCATAAGCATCACTGCCTCTGCGGCCTTGAGCCTGGCTGGTTAGCGACAGTGCAGTAAGCGCTATTACTACGGATAAACTTCTTTTAAGCATAAATAAAATTTCAGGTTGATAAGAATATGAAACGAAAAATTGTATAAATAATTGTAAGGTTAGTCGTTAGTTTCAAACCATACAGGTTTTGCATCATCCCAGTCGCCATTGTAATTGATGGTCAATTCCTCGCCCATCAACACTTTGCGCACTGTTTTAATAGCAATAATATTGTTGTCAAAGTCCATAAAATACTCACAATTGGCAGCGTAGCTATGGTTGTACATCGATACATAACCCCATGCAACACAACACTGGTCTTCGTCTTTACCCCATTCAAAAATATAGTCATGGAGTGTGGTTTGGTCCAGCAATTTTCGTGCTGCGGCATCCATTACCAATACAGACGATATTTCGATTGTCTTCATTGGGGGAATATCGTCTAAGGTAAATACACCGCGGCCACGACCGGGCGCATCAGCGATGTATAGACTATGGTGCAATTTCAACTGCATAGAATGATCGGGTATTTAATGGCTATTTTGTATTGAATATTTGGCGAAAATAGTAAATGGGATTTGCATCCTGCTATATCATAGCCTTCGGCAAAGACTGCAACAAGTTAATATAAATAAGGCTATATAGAGTAAAGCTAATTTTACTGCTACATAAAATTTTATAGCTTTGCAGTCATAAATATCCGCCCATGCGGAGCAGCAACAACGTTTAGTTTATATGGAAGATAATATAATAACGGTATTTGTACAGGACGAGCAAGGTACAGTCAACCCGATAGAATGCCCTACAGATATGGGTTTTAGCCTAATGGAAATGCTAAAGGCGCACGAGTATGATGTGTTGGCCACCTGTGGCGGCATGGCGCTATGCGCTACCTGCTGTGTGGATGTGCTTGAGGGGCTGGAAGTATTGCCAGAAATGAGCGACGATGAATATGCAATGCTCGACACCTTGCCCGATTTACTGCCAAATTCAAGACTGGCTTGCCAGTTGCGCATCAGTAGCGATATGCACAACCTGAAAGTAAAATTGCATGGTGTAGCATAACCTGCTATTTCCTCAACAAAAATATTGAAAGCAAAAGGCCGGCTATTATAGCCGGCCTTTTGCTTTTATAGTGCTGTTTTGGTTTTTAAAACTTAAAGCTATAAGTCAAAGAGAAACTTGTACCTGGTTTATATTTCTGTAAAATCCAATCAGAATCTAAAGAGATAGATCCATCGGTATTAATAGGATTGCCATTGAATTTTCCATTCATGTCTTGGTCAAAGTAAAAGTGCACATTGTTGTTCAGGATATCTTTTACATTCAACCTTAACTCACTGCGCTTGCTGATGGCATAGCTTGCCTGGAAGTCCAGCAGGTTACGTGGCGACTCGTAAACATATCCTAAGCGACCCTGACCTACCAGGAAGATGCGCTGACCAATAACGTTGTACAACACATTCATATTTAGCTTACCATTGTCAGATGTATAACCAAGGCTGGTGTTAATCATGTAAGGCGATTGGCCGCTCAATGGTCTGTCTTCAACTTGCTTGCCAACAACGAAAATTGGTTCGTCGAATATTACCTTTGAATCAATGAAAGCAAGGTTAGCATACAGACTCAGGTTCTTAATAAAAGAAGCTTTCGAGATAAAGTCTAATTTCTTACGGAACTCAAATTCCACACCGATATTTCTTGCATCTACAAAGTTTGCAGGGAATATATTATAGGCACTTGCGTCACCGTAAACTGAATTTTCTAACGTGTTTTTAAACTTCTTGTAGAATATAGACGCAGAAACTATTTCGCCCGCGGCAGGAAACCATTCGTACTTAAGGTCTATGTTGTCGATCAAAGTACGTTGTAGCGATGAATTTCCTGTCCATGTAGCAGATAGGTCATAATCATAATAGCCAAGGTTGGCCATCTCCCTCAACTCGGGGCGTACCACACTTCTAAAGTACGAAGCACGTAAATTGCTTTGATCAGTCAAGCCATAGGTAAAATTAGCTGATGGCAATACATCTGTCCAGGTATTATCTACTTCTGTTTTCTCGGTAGTTTCAAGATTGATGCTGTACGACTCTACACGAGCACCCCATACAACACGCAACTTGTCAGTAATCTTATTGTCCATCATTACGTAGCCCGCAGCAGTTGTTGCAGTAGCTTCGTAAGCATCGCCAGCATTAGTACCATCTTGAATAGTAAATGCACCATCGTTGATATTCTGTTCGTTGAATAATTGATCAACGGGTAACGCCCGCACCATATCTGCATTTGCATAGCTTGGATTAATTACAGCACCTAAGTATCTATTGTTGAATTTACGGTAGCGATACTGGCCTAAGACTCCTACTTTTAAAGAACTTTTTTGTAGAAAGTTCAATGGCATGCTATAATCAAGGCCACCGTTGTAAATACTTTCGTTCAAAGAACCAAATAGTCTGTTGTTTGCTCTACCTAAAGTACTGATATCTGCCGCATAAGGCAAGCCGCTACCAACACGTTGAGAGTACAATACTTTACGTTGGTCTGGTTGGTCATTCGTTACAAGATTATAGCTCAGCATCCAGCCTAATTTGCTTTGGCCTTTGCCTATTTGGTGCTCGCCATTCAATGTTGATTTGAACAAAGATTTTTGAACAAGGTCAAATGCATAGTACCGTATATCACTACTTGTTCCATTGTTGTTACCCTCTCTGTACAGGAAGTTGTCGTCAAAGATGCGGTTGTACAATGTTTTGAACGTAATCTTGTTGTTGCCAAAATAATAGCCGAAGTTCAACAAACCACCAAGGTTGCTCGAATAGCCATAAACGTTGTCGGTATAATTATAGCCATCATATTGGCGGGTAAGGTCTTGCTTTATTAACTCATTGTGGTTGTAAGTAAGCGCTGCCGTCACACCAAAACGGTTATTGTTTTTTAGGTTGAATACACGACCCAAGCCCGCTTGCAGATTGATTTGCGGCAATGCGCTATGTTCTTTAATAGTGTAGTTATTGTTGAATGAATTTAGCAAAGGAATAGACTCTTGTACAGTAGGGTTGCGGTTAGATAAATTTGTAGCAGAGGGCAAATTAGCAGGCAGTTTTCTGTCCCCATTATCGAATCCTAAAAAGTCGGTGCCGGTGCGATAGCCCGATTGAAATTTCTTGCCCGTAGATGCTGTATTGAACCCTGTACCTATTGAAAGAGAGTTGAAGTTTTCATCCGGAATTTCTTTGGTAAGAATATTGATAACACCGCCTGCAAAATCGCCCGGAAGATCGGGTGTTGCAGATTTTGTGATTACGATATTGTCAATCATATTAGCCGGAATGATGTCGAAAGAAAAGGCCTTTCTATTCGGCTCAGTACTTGGCAATATAGCGTTATCCACCAATGCTGTGTTGTAACGGTCGCTTAATCCACGCACGATTACAAATTTATTATCCTGAATAGTTGTACCGCTCACGCGCTTCAACACCTCGCCCGTACTGCGGTCCGGCGATTTGCGAATCACATCTGCAGAGATACCATCGCTCACTGCTGCACTATTTTTTTGTGCGGTATAGAGAGCGTTGATAGATTCTTTCTTAAGCGTAGCGCGCACCACTACTTCTTCAATTTCGTTTTTGCTGCGCTCGCTCAATGATAAAATCACCGGCGTTGATTGCCCGTCTTTTATCACGATATCTGTAATGCTTTTAGTTTGATAACCCACGTATTCTACATCCAGCTCGTATGTTCCGGCATCAGCCTCTATCATAAAGCTACCATCAATATCTGTCATAGTTCCTGCTACGCTCTCTGTAGCTCCCGGCTTTTTCAGCGTGATGCTTACGCCTATCAGAGCCTCGCTCGTTCCACCGTCGGTAATCTTACCGGTAAGTTTGCCTCCCGCAAATACCTGGCCAGTTACCAGTAAACAAATCAACACAATTAAAAATCTGCGCATAACTAAGTTTGTAATTTTGCGGCGAAGGTCACAAGGTTGTATTACCATTATGTTACCACAAGATTACCTATTTGTAAATTCAGCGTAACGCCTGCATGAGTAGCAGGAAATAGCATACACAACTATTTGAAACTATATTCATGATGTAACAATAACAATCAATATATCTCCGTTGAAAGCGCTGCTGCTGCCGCCTTTCAAAAAATTTTTCAGGCCGGGGCAACTATTTTAATTACTACCTCATTTATTAATTTGTTCACCACCATAAAAAACACGGATACAGCATTTGCCCTTATGACAGAAATACAATTAACCGAAGCCTGTAAAAGAAAGGAGTCTTTTGCGCAGCGGCTATTGTACGACCGTTATGTCGACCAGATGTATCTCCTCTGTATTCGCTATGTATCATCGACGGATGATGCGGAAGAAGTATTGTCTGATGCTTTTTTAAAATGCTTCAACAACATTTCAAAATTTACTTACCAGGGCGAGGGCAGCGTACGGGCCTGGCTTAGTAAAATAGTGGTAAACGAATGCCTGATGTTTCTGCGCAAGCGCAAACAACTGATCATACCAATAGAAGAGAGCGGCAGCATGCAATTGGGTGATGACAGCAATGTGCTGAGCGAGCTCAACGCACGAGAAATAATGAAGCATGTGCGCGCGCTGCCCACAGGCTACCGAACAGTGCTGAACCTGTATGCCTTTGAAGATAGAAGCCACAAGGAAATAGCAGAGCTGCTGCAAATAACCGAAAGCACATCTAAATCGCAGCTATTTAAAGCCCGGGCTATGCTGCGACAAAAAATTAAGGATGGCTGATTTTAAGAGTTGTGCTGTATTTATTTCAAATGTAAAAATGTGAAGATGAAAAACTCTTTTGATAAAATTAGAAATAGCTTGGAAGAAGCCTCGCCCGAAGATATAGGCTTGCCACTCGACCGGGAGAAACTCTGGGCTAAAGTAGAGGCCAAACAGCGGCGAAAAACAATTGTCTTTCGCCCTTGGTTATCGCATGCTGCGGCCGTAGCAGCGGGGCTTATTGTGGGCATCTATTTCTGGTCGGGTAGTGACAACGCAACCCCCGATGCTAATCCGGCAATCGTGCACCAGTCAAGCCCAGCAAAGCCTGCCCAAGTTGATCAAAGCAAAATAGACGACACCGCTATTGCAAGCCAGGCGAGCGAAGCAACCGTGAACACAAGAGATAAAAAAATAGCGCAACCTGCTGCTATTGCTACATCTAATCAACAGCAAGTGCAGATAAATGAAGAACCGACTAAAGTGCCGGAACCGATAATAGCAGAGCCGCCCGCGCCGATAATAATAGCCAGCAACACACCATCAAGAAGCAAGCAAAAGGTATTGCACCTTGCTGACATGAAAAATGAAAATGGCAGCAAACAAATTATGCAGGACCCTAATGGAAAATCATTCTTAAAACAATTGATGGATCGCCAAGGCCAACAAGAACAATCTACCGAAACAGTTTCAGCAATTGTTGCCGGTTATCTTAAAAAACACAACAACTAATCCATGTATAAAATCATTGTTTTTCTCACGCTATTTTTTCTCAATAGCCTCACCAGTGCGCTTTTCGCGCAAACCGAATGGGATAACGGACCGGAAGATGAACCCAAGCAAGGTATATTTGAATTACAGCCTTTTCAAAAAAACCACCAGATATCTGTACAACTTCCGAATGAGGGCGTGTTGACAATCGACTTCTTAAGACTATCTGACTGGGGCGAAAAAAATGAACTACAAAAGCTGAGTGCCATAGCCGGCAAGCAAATAGCCAATATCGCCGACTCTTTCAAGCACGCGTCCTCTTCGAAAACAGTTGCACTAAATGTGCCGCTCGATGAGCAAGTTATTTCGCTTGCATACTACGAGAACAACGGCTTTGGCACACAGCTTGCCTATAAAGACAACGAATATTATCAGCTTAAAACATCGTTCGATACCATACGCATCATCAGGAATAAAGCAATACGCACAACGCCCGAATTTGACAGCGGCCTTGTACAAGTAGGCTATACTTTTTCCCTAAAAAATCTGGAAGATATCAATAGCCTTATAGCCGACGAGGCTTTGATGCAACGCATAGGCGACAGCATAGATACTAAGATAAATCTTTACAGAAAGCGCTGGCGTAACGAGGATGCGCGCTCTCACCAGCTTTCCATGACTTACAATGCAAATAAAGAAGAAGCGGTGCAAGTAGATGCTGTGGGTAGTTCGCTACTTCCTTTTTTGCGCAACAGGTTCGCTCTTTATCTGGGTGTGGGCGGTATTTTATTCAACAATCAGTTAGCGCCAGTATTGGATATGACCTTTGCTTATGTTTTTCCATCAAACCGAAAAGAGAAGCTTTTCCTGGGGCTGAATGCTTACAGTTTTGCGATGTTTAACAGTGATTTAAGTCCCATCAAACAATACTCTGCGTATAATGTGGAGTTCGGAATGTTTAAAGGAAACCGTGGCTTAATGCGTTCTAAGCTATCTCTTGCCTATGGAGTAATGTTTAGTGATATGAAGGGAGATAAAACTATGTTTAATATGGTGCTTAATTGGGGTGTTACCAGCTACATGACAGTAGGAATGAACGCAGCATCTACGTTGAAATTCAACAAGAATGACCGAGGAATGATTGCCGTTCAACTTAAGTTTAATCTGTAAAGGCCGAATATGTTTATACAAAAAATGACCACTATTAAGTGGTCATTTTTTGTCTTATTTCATCAACGCCAATCGCTCCTGGTACATCACTTTAATCAATCCGTCTGCGAGGCCTATTTTAGGTACATATATTTCTTCTGCCCAGGCCCAGCGCATTACCGAGGTATATATCTGCAAGGCGGGCACAATCACGTCAGCCCTGTCCTGGCGCAGGTTGTAGAGATGCATGCGCTCTTCTACTGTTGAGGCGTTCAATTCTTTGTAATAGTCTTTTAGCAATTCGAGCGTAAGCGGCTTGCCGTCTTTCCTTTTAGAAATTGAAAAGATTTTATTGATATTGCCGCCGGAGCCAATGGCTTTAATAGGCAGTATATCGCGGGTATGCGTTTTTACAAACCACTTCATGTGATCCCATTGCGCATCGGTTACCTTATTGCTGAGTATCCGTATGGTGCCTATATTGAACGACTCTTTGAATACGATTTGATTCTTGGAGAATAGCGTAAGCTCAGTACTACCGCCGCCTACATCGATGTACAGATAAGAGTCTTCTTTATTCAGGTTTTCGGCTATATGCGTTTCGTACAAGATGTTGGCCTCTTCGCTGCCGCTGATGATGTCTATTTCAATACCCGTTTGCTCTTTTACCATTTTGATAATAGCCGGCCCGTTAGCTGCATCGCGCATGGCAGATGTCGCACAAGCTTTCAGCGCTTCTACATTGTAGATTTGCATCATCAGCTTATAGGCTTGCATGGTGTCCAGTATTTTCTGCGTACGTTCTTCCGAAATAGAGCCGTGTTCAAACACATCAAAGCCCAGGCGCAACGGAATACGCAGCAGATTTAATTTGGTATAATCTACCGTTCCGTCTTTATACTGCTTTACCTCTGTAATCAGCAGTCGGGCAGCATTAGAGCCTATATCTATCGCAGCTAATATCAATGATTGCTATATTTTTCTTTATCAATTAAGAGCACAAACTTAGTAAGAATAGCGGGCTACACAAAAACAAGCTATTCCTTAAGCAACCGTTGGCTTTTTCGCCGCCAGGTACTCATATATTTCTTCTTGCGAGCGTAGCTCAGGCTCGCCCTCTATCCGCCCTATATATTCATTCCGTTGATGATTATCGAGCACGCGGCCTTTCACATTTTCAGAAAGTTGAATGTTCAATATATCAATCAGTTCATTCGCAATTTCTTTATCCAGAATAGGGCATGCTGCCTCTATTCTATGGTCGAGGTTACGCACCATCCAGTCGGCCGAAGATATAAACACTTTAGGGTCTCCGGCATTGTGAAAAACAAATACCCGCGCATGTTCCAGATATTCATCTATAATACTGATAGCACGTATTTGCTCTTTGAATGTTTTCTGTTTTGTAAGTGCGCAGCAGATACCACGTATAATTAAATTCACTTTTACGCCGGCATGTGCAGCTTCATACAGTTTCGCAATAAATATCTTGTCAACAAGGCTATTTAGTTTTATAATTATGGAAGCCGGCTTTTTTGACTTAGCAGTCTTAATTTCTTTGTCAATCAACTGTATAAAAAAGCTGCGCATATTCAATGGCGATACCGGCAGTGTGCGGCAAGCCTTAAGCTGTCCGGCCTTTTTTACAGGATGTTCCAGAAAATTGAATATGCGGTTGATATCCAGCAGTATTCTTTTATTGGCTGTGAGCAGGCAATGGTCGCCATAGTAAGGCGCCGTACCCTCGTTGAAATTGCCCGTGCTTACAAATCCGTACTCTTTCATCTTGTCAAATTCGCGTTTCTTAATCACGCATAATTTGGCATGTACTTTTTGATCGGGCAAGCCCAGTATCACTTTTACACCCTCGTCTTCCAGCCTTATTTTCCATTTAAGATTAGCCTCTTCGTCAAAGCGGGCACGCAACTCAAGCACCACCGTTACTTCTTTGCCATTGCGCACGGCGTTGATCAGTGCATTGGCTATTTTAGAATCTTTGGCCAGTCGGTAGCAGGTTATTTTTATACTTTGTACAAAAGGATCGATGGCTGCTTCGCGCAAAAGGTCGATGATGGAATCAAAAGAGTGATAAGGAAAATTGAGCATCACATCCTTTTTATTCAGCACTTCCATAATGCGGCAAGGCTGCTCCAGCAACGGATGTACAAATGATTTTTTGCGCGGCTCCAGATCGTGAAATACCGACGATGGAAAGCTCATAAAGTCTTTGAAATTATGAATACGTCCGCCGGCAATCAGGTTGTCTTTTTTAGAAAGATTAAGTCGCTTAATCAAATAGTCGAGCAAGCCCGGGTCGATTGCTTTATCATATACAAAACGGGTTGCCTTACCTTTCTTTCTGTTTTTAATACCTCGTTCTAGCTCGTCAATCAAATTGGTATTTACATCATTATCCAGGTCAAATTCTGCA